>Ga0126307_10001316_pt1 | contig 16382 bp, 17 predicted proteins | sample Plot28_FD_89955 | JGI IMG/M metagenome (GOLD analysis project Ga0126307, IMG submission 89955) | Serpentine soil microbial communities from UC McLaughlin Reserve, CA, USA - Plot28 | ecosystem: Environmental > Terrestrial > Soil > Grasslands | place: USA: UC McLaughlin Reserve, Lake County... | reverse complement strand
GAGGCGATCCGCTGGCTGCACACCGAGGACGACAGCCTGCCCGGCACCCCGGTGGACGCGCTGCGGTCCGACCGCGGCCGGGAGGTCAAGCGGCGGGCGCAGGCGCTCGGATTCTGAGCGCCCTAGGCTCGATGTCGTGGCCGACCAGCGCGCGCGGATCGCGATGACGGACTCGGAGCTGTCCGGCTTCCTCGCCGCCGGCCGGACGCTGGTCCTGGTCACCACCGGTCCGGACGGCCTGCCGGATCCCGTGCCGATGTGGTACGTCGTGGTCGACGGCGAGATCCGGATGCGGACGTACGGGCGATCGCAGAAGGCGGTAAACCTCCGCCGGGACCCGCGGGTCTGCTGCCTGGTCGAGGACGGGGCCCGGTACGCGGAGCTGCGCGGCGCACAGCTGACCGGCCGGGTGGAGCTGGTCGACGACCCGGACTGGATCGCGGACGTGTGGACCGGGCTCATGGTCAAGTACGAGGACCTTTCGGAGGCCGACGTGCCCGCCGCGCGGGCGGCGTTCCGGGCACGCGCGGGCAAGCAGGTCGGCCTGCGGATGGTGACCGAGCGGGTGGCGTCGTGGGACCACCGCAAGCTGGAAGGGGCTGGTCGGCCGTGACGGTGACGCTGAACGGCGCCGCGCGCGAGCTGCCGGACGGAACGCCGCTGCTCGAGCTCATCGCGCAGCTCGGGCTGCGGCCGGGATCGGTCGTGGTGGAGCGGAACGGGCAGGCGCTGCCGCGGTCGGAGATGGACGGGGTGGTGCTCGCCGACGGCGACCGGCTCGAGCTCGTCCGGGCGGTCGCCGGTGGGTGAGCCCTCCCGCCCTCTCTCCCCGCCCACCCGCCCCTGGACGCCGGCGGACGTTCGGCAGAGGTTGCGGGCGGCCCGGCTGTATCTGTGCACGGACGGGCGGCGGGATCGGGGGGACCTGGCGGAGTTCATGGACGCGGCGCTCGGCGGCGGGGTCGACATCGTCCAGCTACGCGAGAAGGGGCTGGAGGCACGCGAGGAGCTGGCGCTGCTGGAGGTCGTCGCGGACGCGGCGCGGCGGCACGGGGCGCTGTGGGCGGTCAACGACCGGGCCGACCTGGCGGCGGCCGCCGGCGCCGACGTGCTGCACCTCGGGCAGGATGACCTGCCGGTTCCGGCCGCCCGCCGGATCGTCGGCCCCGGTCCGCTGGTCGGCCGGTCCACCCACGACCGCGCCCAGGTCGACGCGGCTGACGTCGAGCCGGACGTGGACTACTTCTGCGTCGGACCGACCTGGCCGACGCCCACCAAACCCGGCCGGCCGGCCCCCGGCCTCGACCTGCTCCGGCACGCGGCCGCCGTCGCCACCCGGCCCTGGTTCGCGATCGGCGGGATCGACCTCGACCGGCTCGACGAGGTGATAGCGGCGGGCGCGCGTCGGGTGGTGGTGGTCCGGGCGATCACTGGCGCTGATGACCCGGCCGCGCCGGCGAAGGAGATCCGGGCCCGGCTCGCGGCGGCCGGATGAGACACCTGACCTACCTGGCGGTGCTCGCCGGCTGCCTGCTCGGCACCCTGCCGCTGGAGATCGTCCTGCGCACCCGGGTGTACGCCCGGTGGCGGCGGTGGCTGCTCGCCCTCGCCCCGACGTTGATCGTCTTCGTCGCCTGGGATCTGTACGCGATCGCCCGGGGGCACTGGACGTACGACCTCGGCCGGATGACCGGGATCCTGCTGCCCGGCGGCCTGCCGCTCGACGAGGTGCTGTTCTTCGTCGTCACGCCGACCTGCGCGATCCTCGCGTTCGAAGCGGTGCGGGCGGTCAAGCAGTGGCGGGTCGGCGACGAGGAGGCCGGCGACGAGCCCGAGCGGGAGCGCGTCCGGTGACGTACACGCAGCTCGCGGTTCTCGGCGTGCTGGGCGCGGTGCTGGTGGACACCGTCCTGCTGCGCACCTGGCTGCTGCGCCGCCGGACGTACTGGACCGCGTACGCGATCGTGCTGTTCTTCCAGCTGATCACGAACGGGATCTTCACCGGGCTCGACATCGTCCGCTACGACCCGCAGGCCGTCCTCGGGCCGCGGGTGGCGTTCGCACCGGTCGAGGACCTGCTCTTCGGCTTCGCCATGGTGACCGCGACGCTGTCGACCTGGGTCTGGCTCGGCCGGCGCGGCGTGCGCACCTGACGCGGCCGGACCCGGGGAAACCCGGAGCGGGTCGGGGGTCGGTCCCCGAGGTGCCGGCGTCCCCGGCGGACGAGCCTCGATGTGTACGCCGCGCTCTTCGACCTGCACGCTCTCGGTGCGGCCACCGGCATCACGCCGGAACTAGAGAGACGAGGCGGCCGCGCCGGACGGCGCGGCCGCCTCGTCGTCCACCGCGGCTCAGTCGAGCGCCGCGGCGATCAGCTCGGCGAGCTCGGCCGGGCGGGCGAGGAAGGGGGAGTGGTCGCCGGGCAGCTCGACCGGGGGGATGCCGAGCAGCGCCGGAACGGCTCGGCGCGCCCAGCCGGGGTCCAGCACCAGGTCGTCGGTGCAGAGGACGTACGTCGACGGCGCCGGTGGCCACGCGGCGAGCGGCGACGGTTCCGCGGTGATCCGCCAGTGCTGGGGCCGCAGCCGGGCCGCGGCCGCCGCGGCCCGCTCGAGCGGGCTGTCCGGATAGAGGACCTCCACGGCCGATTCCGGCCGCCACGACGAGGAGCCGTCCGGATGGGCGACGAGGTGGCGGCCGAGGCCGCGGCGGGTCTGCCGCTCCCCGCCCGCGGCCCGCTCGTCGACGCTGCGTCCCGGCTCCGGGAGCATCGCGGCCAGGTAGAGCACATGCCGCACCGGCCTTCGGGCGGCGACCAGCGGGAGCGTGAGGCCGGCGAGCGAGTGCCCGACCAGCGCCACGTCGGAGCCGGCGCCGGCCAGCCTCGCCGCTACGACCGCGGCGTACTCGGCGGCCCCGGCGGCGGGGTTGTCCGCGGGCAGGTCCATGGCGACCGACTCGTGCCCGCGGGCGGCCAACTCCGGCACCACCAGGTCCCAGGCCCACGGCCCATGCCAGCCGCCGTGGACCAGCGCGACGAGCGTCACCGGCGCGCGGCGTACGCGCGGATCAGGCCCGGCACCGCGACCATCAGCCGGCGCCGCGGTCGGACCGAGACCCGCCGGTCGAGCACCCGGTAGTCGGCCCGCTCGACCTCGTCGAGGATGCCGCCGTAGAGCCGGAACGCGGTCCGGATGCAGTCCCGGCTGGTCGGGTGCAGCAGCCGGATCCCAGGCTCGGCGGCCCGGTAGAGCTCCCGGGTCCGGGCGATCTCGTACGCGAGCAGTCGCCGGACCGGCCCGTCCACCACGCCGCGCGCGAGCCGCTCCCGGTCGACCCCGAAATGCTCGAGGTCCTCGCCCGGCAGGTAGACGCGGCCACGGCGGAGGTCCTCGCCCACGTCGCGGATGAAGTTCGACAGCTGGAAGGCGACCCCGAGGTCGGCCGCGTACGGCTCGGCGAGCTCGCGCGGAACCAGCGGCTCGAGCACCGGCACCATCTGCAGCCCGATCACCGCGGCCGATCCCCAGACGTACTTCATGAGGTCGTCGTACGTGGGGTAGTCGGTGACGGCGAGGTCCATCCGCATCGAGGCGAGGAAGTCCTCGAAGAGCCCCAGCGGGATGTCCCATCGGCGGACGGTGTCGACGACCGCCCGGCTGAGAGCGTGGTCCGATCCGCCGGCGCGCACCTCCGCGAGGAAGCGGGAGCCCCACCCGACCAGCCAGTCGGCCTTCTGCTCGTCGGCCAGGGTGGAGTCGAGGTCGTCGACGATCTCGTCCGCGTACCGGGCGAAGCCGTAGAGCGCGTGCACGTACGGCCGCTTGGCCGGGGGCAGCAGCAGGGTGGCCAGGTAGTACGTCCGGCCGTGCCTCGCGTTGAGCCGGCGGCACGCCTCGTAGGAACGGCGCAGCGCCGGGTCCTCGATTCCCGCGGCGTCCAGCTCCCGGGCGCTCACGAGGTGGAGGCTACCGCCTGCCGCCCGGGGTCGGCCGTGTCCGGCTCGTGCCCCAGCACTGCGTACGTCGCCACCACCGCGGCGATCCCGCTCGCGATCACGGGCGCCCAGTCCAGGAAGAGGTTGGCGCCCTGCGGTGTGATCATCATCGACAGCCAGACGCTGGCGCCGGCGGCGAGCAGCCGCAGCCGCCGCGGCAGCGGCGTGGCGGCGGCAATCGCCAGCCCCCAGATCACGTACCAGGGCTGCACGACGGGGCCGAGCAGCACGATCGCGAGCAGCGCCGCCGACAGCGCGCGGATCGGACCGACGCGGCCGGCGCGCAGCCACAGCCAGAGCACGACCCCGACGGTCACCACCTGGGCGGCGACCCGGTACGCCGAGATCACCGGGTCGGCGGAGGTGACGAAGTTCTCCGCGCCGCGCAGGAACTGCGTCAGCATGCCGAGCCCGGTCGGCGCCGACAGCCATGTCACCACGGCCCCGGGGGCGTTGAGCTGGCCGATCCAGCCGAAGCCCAGGCCGGTGGCCACGGTCACGACGACGGCGGTGACCAGTGCGACCGCGCCGGTGCGGACGCAGGCGCGGGCCAGCGCCCAGCGGCCCTCGAGGTGCCGGGACCAGACCCAGGCGAGGAAGCCGACCGCGATGGCGGCGGGCGCCTTGACCAGCACGGCGGCCGCCGCCAGCGCCACGCCGGCGCCCACCCAGCGCTCCTCGGTGGCCTCGATGGCGATGGTCAGCCCGGCGACGACCAGCCCGAGCATCAGCGCGTCGTTGTGCCCACCGGCCACGAAATGCACGAGCACCAGCGGGTTGAGCACGCCGAGCCAGAGCGCGCCGCGCGGGTCCGCGCCGCAGGCGACCGCCAGCCGCGGCAGGTAACGCGCGAGGAGCAGCAGCCCGGCCACGGCGAGCAGCCGCATGAACAGCACGGTGGTCGCGACCCGGTCCCCGGTGAGGGACGCGACCGCCCGGCCCAGCCCGAGCCACAGCGGCCCGTACGGCGCGGGCGTGTCCACCCACATCCCGGAGATCTCGTCCAGGAACGGCCCGGACAGCGCGGCCGGACCGACGCTGTACGGGTCGAGGCCCGCGTGCGCGATCTGCGCCTGCGCCGCGTACGAGTAGAGGTCGCGGCTGAACAGCGGCACCGCGACCAGCAGCGGGCCCCCCCAGAGCGCGGCGACGCCGAGCAGCGGCCGTCGCTCGGTGCCGGCCTCGCCGCGCAGCACCGACCGGCCCAGGTGCAGCCAGGCCATGCCGAGCACGGCGAGGCCGACGTAGACGAAGGCGAGCGCGATCCGCTCGCCGATCCCGTCGCGGAGGACGGCGATGACCGGCGTGCGCTTGACCGGGTCGTAGACCGGCGGCGCGCCGGCGCCGAGCGAGCCGAGGGCGAGCAGGGCGGATCCGGCGAGGCCGGTGAGCACGACCTTGCGGACGTGCTCGGTGGCCCAGGCGGACCACCGCTCGCGGACCATCCGGACCGCCGGCACCGCCGTGGCCGTCACGTCCGAGGGCGGCTGGGGCCGGCCGGCGACAGGCGCTCGGCGTCGGGCAGGCCGCCGGACGCGCGTGACGAGGTCGGCACCATGGGGCCGCGGGCGTCACCACCGGTGCTGTCGCCGCTTCGGCTCCCGCCGTCCCGACCGCGGCCGGGAAGCAGCTCGAACAGCGCGGCCGAGCCGGCGACCGCTGCGGCCGACAGCACCGCCTGGACGATCGCGCTCACGTCGACGGTGCCGCCCTTCGGCATGAGGACCATGGACAGTGCGGCGGACGCGGCGATCACCGCCCGCCGCGCGGCGAGCGAGGATGTGCCCGCGGCGAGCAGCACGAAGCCCCACAGCAGGTACCAGGGGTGGACCACCGGCCCCAGCGCGACGACGGCGACGAAGCCGAGCCCGAGCGACGCGACCAGCCCGTACCGCTCGATCCGCGCGAGCAGCAGCAGGCAGATCACCAGCGCGGCCAGCCCGCCGGCGCTGCGGAAGACGCTGATCGCCCCGTCGGTCTGGTCGCCGAGCCCGACGGCCTGGGTCAGCAGGCCCACCAGCTCGCCGAGCAGGGTGGTCCCGGATAACCAGTTGCGGACGGTGCCGGGCGTGTTCAGCGCGGAGACCCAGCCGTAGCCGAGGCCGGTCAGCGACGAAACGGACGCGACCACCGCACCCGAGACCGCCGCGGCGCCGACGGCGGCTCGGACCAGCCGGAAGCGGCCGCGGAGCTGCTGCGCCCAGACCGGGACGACGAAGACGAGCGCCAGCGCGGCCGGCGCCTTGACCAGCAGCGCGAGCGAGCAGACTGCGACGCCGAGGGCGGGGCGCCGGTCGAGGACCAGCGCCAGGCCGGCCACCAGGAGGCCGACCAGCAGGGCGTCGTTGTGCGCGCCGCTCAGGAAGTGCAGGAGGACGAGCGGGTTGAGCACGCCCAGCCACAGCGCGCGGTCGGCCGGGACACCGCAGCGCTCGGCGAGGCGCGGCACGTACCGGACCAGCAGCAGCACGCCGACGAGCGCGAGCACCCGCATCCCGAGCACCGTCGCGACGATGCCGTCCGAGCCGAGGTCGACCACCCAGCGGGCCAGCTGCAGGAACAGCGGCCCGTACGGCGCGGGGGTGTGCGACCACACCGCCGGGATGTCGCGGTAGAACGGGTTTTCCGGGATCGCGCCCGGACCCCAGAAGTACGGGCTCGAGCCGACGTGCACCATCCAGCCCTGCGCGGCGTAGCTGTACACGTCGCGGCTGAACATCGGCGGCGCGAGGCACAGCGGCGCGGCCCAGGCACCGAGCGTGATCAGCAGCGAGCGGCGGCTCGGGCCGCCCTCGGTGCCGACCCGCCGGCCGAGGAACAGCCACGCGACGACGAGCAGCGCGAGACCGGCGTAGCCGACCGCGAGCGCGAGCGGCTCGCTGGTGCGCAGCCAGCCGACAAGCGGCACGCCGGCGAAGGGGTCGCGCCGCGGCAGCGCGCCCGCCGCGACGCCCCCGACGGCGAGCGCAGTGGAGCCGGCGAGACCGAGGATGCGATAGCGGTCGAGCAGGCTGCGCTCTCCGACCGTCCGGTACCGGTAGATCCGGGGGACGATGGAGGACAGCACGGGGAGTCAGGTTACCGGCTCCGCAATCCGTTTTCCTTCCCGAATAGGGACGTGTCGGTACGAGTGCACCCGCCCGTCACCGCCAGGCGCGGGACCTGTACTCTCGGTCGCGGCCGGTGATCCGCTCGGCGGCGAGCCGGCCGGACAGCAGCACCATCGGCACGCCGACGCCCGGCTGGGTGCCGGAGCCGGTGAAGACCACGTTGGCCAGCCCGCGCGGAAGTGTCGGCGGCCGAAACGGCCCCGTCTGCGCGAAAGTGTGCGCGGCGGCGAACGGCGTGCCCATCGCCAGCCCGGACGCCGCCCAGTCGGCCGGAGTGACCAGCCGCTCGACCTCGATCCCCGCGCCCAAGCCGACGTAGCCACGCGCCTCCAGCGTGGCGACCAGCTCGTCCCGGTAGCGCGGCCCGGTGACCGACCAGTCGATCTCCGCGCCCAGGTGCGGCGCCGGCGCGAGCACGTAGTAGGTCTGCCGCCCGGCCGGAGCGAGCGTCGGGTCCGAGCGGGTCGGGTTCGTCACCAGCAGGGACGGGTCGGACATCAGCCGGCCCTCGCGGATCAGCTCGTCGAACGTCCGCTTCCATGCCCGGCCGAAGTGGATGTTGTGGTGCATGGTGCGCGGGTAGCTCGCGGTCGACCCGGCGTGCAGGACGACGCAGGACGGCGAGTAGCGCAGCCGGCCGAGCCGACGGGGCGCGACCCGTGCCGGCAGCAGCTCCCGGTACGCGGTCGGCAGGTCGGGGTTGAGCACCACGGCGTCGGTCTCGACCCGCTCGCCGTCGGCCGTGTGCACCGCGGTCGCCCGGCTGCCGTCACCGCCTAGCTCGACCCGGGTGATCCGCGTGCCGTAGCGGATGCGCACCCCGTGCTTCTCCGCCGCCGCGGCGAGCGCCCGCGGGACCGCGTGCATGCCGCCGACCGGGAAGAAGACGCCCGCGACCGAGTCCATGTAGGCGATCACGGCGTATACCGCGAGCGCGTCGTACGGCGACAGGCCGGCGTACATCGCCTGAAAGGAGAACACTCGCCGGGTGCGGGGATCCTTCAGGTGCCGGTGCACCGCCGGGGCGAGCCGGCCGAAGCCGCGCAGGGCGGCCAGCCGGGCCAGGTTCGGGCCGAGCAGGCCGAACGGGGAGTCGAGGTTGCGGTCGATGAAGGCGCGCAGCTCCGCGCGGTAGAGCGCGGAGACGAAGCCGACGAAGCGGCGGTAGCCGGCCGCCTCGGCGGGGCCGCAGACCCGCTCGACCTCGGCGGCCATCTCCTCGACGTCCGACTTGACGTCGAGCGTGGACCCGTCCGGGTAGTGGGCGCGGTAGAGCGGGTCGACCGGCCGCAGCTCGAGCCAGTCCTCGACCCGCTCGCCGACGCAGTCGAGAGCGTCGGCGATGAGGTCCGGCATCGTGAGCACGGTCGGGCCGGTGTCGAAGCAGTACCCGTCCACCTCGAGGCGGCCGGCGCGACCGCCCGGCACCGGCTCGCGCTCGAGGACGGTCACCTCCCGGCCGGCGCCGGCCAGCCGCAGTGCAGCCGACAGGCCGCCGAGGCCGGCGCCCACCACGACGACCCTGTCCGTTGGCCCCTTGACCGTCCGCACGCGCCGAGCCTAGGGCGGGGCGCCGCTGCTCGCCCATCCAGCCGGGCGGCGCCTGCCTTCGCACGCAGGATCGGGGGCGGCGGTCGCCGCCGCCCGCCGGGCGGGCGCCGCCTGAGCGGCCGCGCTCGGTCGCACGCGGGCTCGGGCGAGGGCCCCGCTCGGTCGCCCGCGCGCGGGCCGCCGCTGCCCGCCGCACCCAGGATCTGGGCGGGGGTTGCCGTTCGCGAACCGGGCGCACCGGGTGGCCGTCCTTCGCCCCACGCACGCGGGGATGGGATCTGCTTGCCGGCCGGGCGCGGGCGGCCGCAGCCGCCTTGGGTACGGCTGGGGCGGGCGTCGCCCGCTCGACCGGCGAGGCTGGCCGCGCCGGGTCAGTCGCGGCGGGCGGTGGCGGCGGTGGCGAGCTCGCGCAGCACTTGGCCGGCATGGGGCTCGACGGGCGCTCGGTCGAGAGCGGCCAACGCTCGGCCGGTCAGCTGGTCGATCATCCGCTCGACCTCGCCGACCGCGCCGGTCGCCACGATCACCTTCCGCAGCGCCGCCACTCCGCCGGCGTCCAGTGCCGGATCGCCGAGGTGCCTCTCCAGAACCGTCCGCTGCGCGCGCGTGCCGCGCTCGGCCGCGACGGCGACCAGCACCGTCCGCTTGCCCTCCCGCAGGTCGTCGCCGGCCGGCTTGCCCGTCTCGTCCGGGTCGCCGAAGACGCCGAGCACGTCGTCGCGCAGCTGGAAGGCCTCGCCGAGCGGCAGCCCGTACGCGGAGTAGCAGTCGGTGAGCTCGCCGCTCGCCCCGGCGAGCGCGGCGCCGAGCTGCAGCGGGCGGAGCACCGTGTAGCGGGCGCTCTTGTACTGGATCACCCGGCGTGCGCGCGGAACGGACCCGCCGCCGAGCGCCTGCTCGACCAGGTCCAGGTACTGCCCACCCATCAGCTCGGTGCGCATTTCGTCGAAGATTTCCCGGGCGCGCTCGAGCCGCTCCGGCTCCAGGCCGCTGCCGAAGAACATCTCGTCGGACCAGGACAGGCACAGGTCGCCGAGCAGGATCGCCGCCGCGGTGCCGAACGCGTCGGCGTCGCCGCGCCAGCCCTCCGCCCGGTGCAGGGTCGCGAACCGGCGGTGGGCGGCCGGCCGGCCGCGGCGGAGGTCACTGCGGTCCATCACGTCGTCGTGCACGATCGCGCAGGCCTGGAAGAGTTCCAGGGCCGCCGCCGCGGTGATCATCCGGTCGTCGTCCGGCATCCCGGCGGCCCGCCACCCCCAGTAGGCGAAGGCGGGGCGCAGCCGTTTGCCGCCGGCCAGCAACTCGCGCAGCGCGACGACGAGCTCCCCGACCTCGTGGGCGACCCCCGCCAGACGAGCGTCCTGCCGCTCGAGGAACCCGTCGAGCGCGGCGGAGACCCGCGCGCGCAGGTCCTCGCGGTCGACCGGCGAGCCGGCGAGGGCCGTCTCGGGGACCGGTGCCGGTTCGGTCTGCTGCCGGGTCGAGGTCACGAGCGCTCCAGGGTCAGCGGGCGTGGCGTTGTCCGCGCAGTATCAGGCAAGGGACGGCGACCCGCCCGTCGTGGCCGTCCGGGTCAGCTACGGTCCCTGCCGACCCGGCGGGTGCGATCGCCTCCGGGTTTGCCGGACACCCTGACGCTACCCTTGCCGCATGACGGGCACCGTGCGCGACCGGCTCGCCAAGGGGCGGCCCACGTTCTCGTTCGAGTTCTTCCCGCCGAAGACCGACGAGGGCTCGCGGCAGCTCTGGCAGGCGATCCGCCAGCTCGAGCCGCTCCGCCCGTCCTTCGTCTCGGTCACCTACGGTGCGGGCGGCTCGACCCGGGACCGGACCGTGGCGATCACAGAGCGGATCGCGACCGAGACCACGCTGCTGCCGATGGCGCACCTGACCGCCGTGAACCACTCCGTCGTCGAGCTGCGCCACCTCGTCGGCCGGCTCGCCGCGGCGGGGGTCCGCAACGTGCTCGCGCTGCGAGGCGACCCGCCGGGCAACCCGAACGGCGACTGGGTCCGCCACCCGGAGGGGCTGGAGTTCACCGAGGACCTCGTCCGGCTGGTCAAGAGCCACGGCCACTACTGCGTCGGCGTCGCCGCCTTCCCGGAGAAGCATCCCCGCTCACCCGACCTCGACGCCGACACCCGCTTCTTCGTCCGCAAGTGCCAGGCCGGCGCCGACTTCGCGATCACCCAGATGTTCTTCCGCGCGGATGACTACCTGCGGATGCGCGACCGGGTGAGCGCGCTCGGCTGCGACGTGCCGATCATCGCCGGCATCATGCCGATAACCAATGTCCGTGGTATCGCCCGCTCGGCGGAGCTCTCCGGCGCCGCCTTCCCCGAGGACCTCGCGGCCCGTCTCTACGCGGTGGAGCACGACCCCGCAGAGGTCCGGCGGGTCGGCGTCGAGCACGCCACCGCGCTGTCCGAGCGGCTGCTCGCCGAGGGCGTCCCTGGGCTGCACTTCTACACGCTGAACCGTTCAACGGCGACCCGCGAGGTCTGGGCCGCCCTCGGGCTGGGATCCCGCGCCGCCGCCCGGATCCCCGCCTGAGCCGGTCCCACCAGCCGTGCTGACGGCTGTCCTGCTGGCAGCCTTCATCGCGGCGGCCGCGCTGCTGCTCGTGATCGGTGGAGTCACCGCGCGAGCCCCGGCCGCGCCGTTGCCCGACCGCGGCGACTACCTGCGGCTGTGGGCGCCGCTGCACGGGAACTACCAGCCCCGGCCCGGCAGCCTCGCCTACCGCTGGCTCTCGCTGGCATACGCCACCGCCCGCCCGCTCGCCGCCCGCGGGCTGTCGCCCGACGTGCTGACCTGGTGGGGGGTGCTCGTGTCGCTGGCCGTCCCCGCCGTCGCGGCGGGCGGCGGGCGCTGGCCGCTGCTCGCAGTCGTCGTCGTGGTCGTCGCCGGGCTGCTCGACAACCTGGACGGCGCCGTCGCGATCCTCCGCCGGCACACCTCGCGGTGGGGCTTCGTACTCGACTCGCTCGCGGACCGAATCTCGGACTCCGCGTACCTGCTGCCACTGTGGCTGCTCGGCGCGCCGGGTCTGCTCTGCGTCATCGGCGGCGGCCTGATGGGTCTGCAAGAGTACGCCAGGGCGCGCGCCGGCAACGCCGGCATGGGCGAGGTCGGTGTCGTGACGGTCTGGGAGCGGCCGACCCGGGTCATCCTCACCGCCGGGCTGCTGCTCGGCTGCGGCCTGCTGCCGGATTCCGCCGACGAGATCGCCACCGCCGGCGCCGCCGCGTGGGTCGGCCTCGGCGCCATCGGGCTCGCGCAGCTGCTCGTGGCCGCCCGCCGGGCGCTGCGCGACTGACGCGCGCTCCCGCTCGCCCCGACAGTCGCAGGTACTCGCGCACCGGCGCTCGCACTCGGGCCCGCACGGGCACTAGTCGACGTGGGGCACGAGGCGGGGCTCCGCTCGTCTCCGCTTCGGCGCAGAGGCTCAGCCGGCGGGGAGGTACCGCCGACCCAGGGTCGGTGCCGGAAGCCGAGCGGAACAGGCCGACCGGACCTTCGAGGCGGACGGAGAGGGGCGGGTCAGGCCGGGCCGACGAGGTCCGCGACGATCCGGGCGGAGAGGGCGACGAGGGGGAGCCCGCCCCCGGGATGCGTCGACCCACCGACGAGGAAGAGGCCGGGAACGGGAGAGCGGTTGGCGGGCCGCAGGAAAGCGGAACGTGCGCCGTTGGAGGAGCTGCCGTAGATGGCGCCGCCGGGCGCCCGGGTAGTGCGGGCGAGGTCGGCCGGCGTGATCAGGTGGGAGAACAGCAGCCGATCGGTGACCGGCAGCCCGCGGCGGGCGAGCAGGCCGAGCAGCCGGCCCTCGTACGAGCCGGCGAGCTCGTCCGAGGCCCAGTCCAGCGCGCCCGGCCCGCGCCCGTGCCGTGGCGCGTTGACCAGCACGAACCAGGCCTCGTGTCCCTCGGGCGCCAGCGAAGGGTCGTCCGGCCGGCTGATGTAGATGGTCGGGTCGGCGACCGGAGCGGCCGGGTTGCCGAAGACGGCGTCGAACTCGTCGTCGTACGAGGCGGGGAAGAGCACGTTGTGATGCGCCAGGCCGGGCGTCCGGCCCCGCACGCCGAGCAGCATGACGAAGCCGGACAGTGAGGGGGTGCTGCGCCGGAGCCGGTGCAGCAGCCGCGGCTGGGGGAGCAGGTCGCGGTAGACGTGGACGGCGTCGGCGTTCGCGACGACGACGTCGGCCGCTAGCCGGCTGCGATCGGCAAGCCGCACGCCGCTCACACGGCCGCTGGCGATCTCGATGCGGGCGACGTCGGTGCCGGTGCGGACGGTCGCGCCGAGGGCGGCGACCCGGTCGGCCAACGCCTGGGCGAGCCGGTGCAGGCCGCCGCGGACGTACCAGCCGCCGAACTCCTGCTCGACGTACGGGACGACGGCCAGCGCGGCCGGGGCGCGGCGCGGGTCCGAGCCTGTGTAGGTCGCGTACCGGTCGAGGAGCATCCGCTGCCGCGCGTCCCGCAGGTAGCGCTCACCGAGCGAGCGCAGCGTCCGGCCGGGGGCGATCGTGCGCAGGTCGCGTATCCGGACCGCGTACCGGAGCAACTGCCCGAGGCCGTCCACTGTGGACTCGAGAAAGGGCCCGCGGACCGCCTGCCAGATCTGGCCGGCACGGGCAGTGAGGCAGCGCCAGTCCGCTCCGCAGCCGGGACCGAACGCGGCGTCCATCCTCGCGACGGTGTCCTGCAGGTGGGCGGCGGTGTCCAGCCGGGTGCCGTCGGCGAAGCGGTATCGGGTCACCGGGTCGACCGGCTCGAGGGTCAGCGCCGAGTCGAGCGGGTCTCCGGTGGCCTCGAAGAGCTCGGCAAAGACCTGCGGCATGGTCAGCAGCGACGGCCCCGTGTCGAAGCGGAAGACGCCTGCCTCGGTGCCGTGCTCGTGCAGGCCGAGCTTCCCGCCGACACGAGGCCCTTGCTCGCAGACGGTGACGTCGTGGCCGGCGGCGGCGAGCCGGGCTGCGGCGGCGAGACCGCCCACCCCGGCACCGACGACGACCACCTTGCTCAAGGCGTCCCCACCTCCGCGTTGCCCGTCGCGCCGGGCAGTGGCCGGCCCTTCCAGCGGAGCGTTCCGGCGTGCCGAGCCCACCAAGAGCGGGCGGTCAGCCCGGCGAGGACGGCGACGGAAGCAGGGTGAGCCGCGGCGTCGGGCCAGCTCCGCCCGCCGGTGCGCCGCGCGGCAATCACCCGACCGGTCACGCCGGCAGCGTATCCGGCGAGTCCAGCACGGGAGCCCGCCACCGCCGCCGCCGCGGGCAGCACGTAGGCCGCTGCCAGCAGTCCCATCGCCGCCGCCGCGGCGGCCGGCGAGCCGAAGGCGCACCAGAGCGACTTCGTGTAGCCGTCGCGCAGCTCGCCCCAGCCGCCGTACATCCGGCAAGTGGCCAGTGCGGTCCCGTCGGCGACCCCGCCGCGCCCACCGGCGGCTTTGACCGCCCGGAGGAGCGCGACGTCGTCGAGCACCTCACCGCGGACCGCGGCGTGCCCGCCCGCGCGGTCGTAGGCCTGCCGCCGCACGGCGAGCAGCTGCCCGTTGGCGGCCGACAGCGACGGGCGAGGCGAGCGCTCGGCGAGCCGCAGCGGAAGGAAAGTCAGCCACGACCACTGCAGCAACGGCTGCACCAACCGCTCGGCCGGCGTCACCGCCAACTGGCGCGGGTACGGCGAGACCAGGTCGAGCCCGTGCCGGCGCAGCAGGTCCACTGTGGACACGACCGCGACGGAGGCGAGCACGACGTCGGCGTCGACGAAGACCAGCACCGTCGATGCCGGATCGGCCGCGTCCGCGAGCTGGCGGCACGCGTGTGGCTTGCCGAGCCAGCCGGCCGGCGGCGGCTTCCCGTCGAGGACCGTGGCCCGTGGGTCGCCGGCGACGACGGCTCGTGCGATCTCACCGGTGCCGTCGGTGGAACCGTCGTCGAGGACCAGCACTTCGGCGGCCCCTTCCTGGGCGAGCACCGCGCGCAGGCAGGCCGCGACCCGCGGCGCCTCGTCCCGCACCGGCAGCAGCACCGAGATCCGCTCGTCCGGGCCAAGCCGCGCCGCCGGGTCCGGCCGGCGCAGCAGCGCCGCGTTGACAGCGGCGTGCGCGGCGCCCGCCCACGCCAGCGCCGATGCCGCCGCGACGAGGCTCCGGCCCAGTCTCACCGCGTGGCCTGGGCGGGCTGCCGACGCAACGAGCGCGCCAGCGGCAGCGCGACCAACCCCATCCCGATGGCGCCCGAGACTGCGGACGCCGGCAGCCCGAAGAACGCCGCGTGCGCCAGCACGGACGACGCATACGTCCAGAGGTAGAGCGCGTAGGGCACCGCGTCCGCAGTGGACGGCGAGATCGGAGCCGCCCGATCGAGCGCTGCCATGAGGACGACCGCGACCAGCAGCCAGCCCGCATAGTTCGTCAGCGGCACGGTGGGGACGCCCGGCAGGGCCGGCGACGGGTCGGCCCACCGCCAGTGGCCTGCGTCGACCATCTGTGGATCGAGGAAGAGATCCCAGGAGGCGAGCGCCACCGCCGCCGCGGCGATCCGTACGGTCCGGCCGCGGCCGGCGGCGAGCCGTCCGCCGACCAGGTACGCCGGCCACGCTATCATCGTCCAAGCGAGCGGGATGACCAGCGGGACGCCGAGCACTGCCGGCCCCAGCGTGCCGGCGTAGGAGTATCGGCCGAACGGGACGCCGGTCGCGACCCCGGCGGCCTCGGCCAGCAGGCCGCCTCCGCCGGCGATGACCAGCAGCGCCACCGCCGCCCGAGGACCTCGCGTGGTCGCGGCGTGCGCGACTGAGGCGGCGGCGAACAGCAGCACGGTCACGACCGTCAGCACATCCCGGGCGGTCCCGCCGACGAGCGGGTACGCGATCTGCGCCAGCACCGTGGCGCCTGCCGGAACGAGCACGACCGGTCCCGGCTGGTCGGCCTGCCAGTCACGCACGCGCTGCCACCAGCGGAAGCCGTACACCGAGCACCGCGAAGGGCCGGGAGTCGCCCGGGAAGAGGTGGTTGCGCACCAGGTCGACGAAGCCGGCCGACCGGTAGAGCCGCCAGGCCCGGGTGTCACCCTCCGGCGTGGACAGCAGCACCGCCTGGTGCGGCAGCCCCTCCACGAGCGCGTGCAGCAGCGCGCGACCCGCCCCCCGGCCCTGGTACGCGGGGCGGACATGCAGCTCGGACAGCTCGAAGCAGCCGCGCAGCCACTCGTCGGCGACCGCGGGGTCGAGCGCCTCGCGGACCTGGTCGTGCCACCACTGGCCGGGCGCGGTCGCGTACCCGTAGCCGAAGCCGACGAGGTCGCCGGGCACGGCCGGCCCGTCCTCTCGCGGCTCGGCGAGCGCGGCCACCGCGCGGAAGGCGGGGCGCCGGGTGTGGGCGACGGCGAACCCTGCGCGGTGTTGGCCGGCCTCGGGCGGATAGCCCATCGCCTCCGCGTAGACCGTCATGGCCTCGGACATGCGGTCCCTGGCCTCGGCCGGTGTCCAGTGGACGATCCTCATGCCAGCGGGTCCCTGCCGTCCACCGAGCCCTCCGCCGCCTCGACCGCGAAGCGTGCGAACAGCTCCTCGGCATACCACCGCTCGGTCGCCGTACGAGCGACGACCTCGCGGTGGGCTTCGCCGGCGTACGCGAACGCACGCAGCGTCCGGGCCGACTCCCACAGGCTGAAGGTGCCTTGCAGCCCGATCGGCGCCTCGCCGATCCCGACGGCG
>Ga0126307_10001315_pt1 | contig 16386 bp, 18 predicted proteins | sample Plot28_FD_89955 | JGI IMG/M metagenome (GOLD analysis project Ga0126307, IMG submission 89955) | Serpentine soil microbial communities from UC McLaughlin Reserve, CA, USA - Plot28 | ecosystem: Environmental > Terrestrial > Soil > Grasslands | place: USA: UC McLaughlin Reserve, Lake County... | reverse complement strand
TCGTCCCCGGCGTGGGCGAGATCGACCGCATAGCCCTCGCGGCGGAGCCCGGTCGCAATCGCCTCCGCCAGATCCTGTTCGTCCTCGACGACGAGCACGCGCATGCTTCCGCATGGTAGACCCGGCCCCTCTCCACCGGGAGGCGATTCGCCTAAAAGCGAATCGCCAATGTGGGTATGATGCCGTCCCCTTGATGGGGTATGATGGGCGCGAGTGCTCCGCAACCCGTTCAACTTCGGCGATCTCGCCCTCGACGCCACCTTCACCGATCGGGCGGACGAGCTCGACGAGCTGAAGACGGACATCCGCAACGGCCTCAACGTCGTCGTCTTCGCCCCGCGGCGGTACGGGAAGACCTCGCTCGTGCTGCGGGCGGCGCAGGAGCTGACGAAGAACGGCGTCCTGATCGCCCAGGTCGACCTGATGCAGACCGCGACGAAGGAGCAGCTGGCGGCGAAGCTGGCCGCGTCGATCTACGAGCACATCGCAGGCCCTCTCCTGCGTGCGCGGGAGCGGGCGACTGCGCTCTTCCGGGGCCTTCGGATCACGCCGGTGATGACGCTCGACCCGAGCGACGGCTCGGTCCGCTTCAGCTTCTCCGCCGGCCACGCACCCGATGACGTGGACGCGACGCTGGAGCGCATCCTGGAGCTTCCCGCCGAGCTCGCCGCCGAGCGCAAGCGGCCCGTCGCGCTCGTCTTCGACGAGTTCCAGGAGGTGCTGGAGATCGACCCGCGGCTGCCGGCGCTGATGCGCGCGATCTTTCAGGCCCAGCAGGACGTTGCGCACGTCTACCTCGGCAGCAAGCGGAGCATGATGGAACGCCTCTTCAACGACGAGAACGAGCCGTTCTGGCGCAGCGCGAAGCAGATCGAGCTGGGGCCGATCCCGCGAGCGCCCTTCGAGGTCTTCATCCGCGCGCGCTTCGCCGCCACCGGCAAGTCGGTCGCCGACGACGTCGTCGCCGAGATCCTCGACCGTACCGGCGGCCACCCCTACGCGACGCAAGAGCTCTGCTACGGCCTCTGGGAGGAGACGGACGACGGCACGACAGCAGGCGGCGACGAGCTCGCGCGGGGCCTGGACCGCGTGCTCCGGTCGGAAAACGCGCACTTCACGCGGCTCTGGGACACGATTTCCAGGAACCAGCGGCTCGTGCTCCAGGCGCTCGCGCAGGAGCCTCTGCGCGCGGTCACGAGCGAGGAGTACCGGCGCCGCTACGGCCTGCCGGCGCCGTCCTCGGTGCAGAAGGCGCTCGACCGCCTCGTGGCGGAGGAGGTCGTACGCCGCGAGGGGCCTGGGTCGTACGTGATCGCCGAACCCTTCCTCGCCGACTGGGTCCGCCGCTCCGGAACGTAACGCCCGCTTTATCCAGGCTTTACCGCTGCGCTGCTTGACTCGGGGAAGCCAACCGCGAGCAAGGAGCGTGCCGTGAGCGAGACGATCGTGGCCGAGCAGCGCGAGCTGCTCGAGCAGTCCCTTTTCGAGATCAAACGCGTGATCGCCGGCCAGGACGGAATGCTCGAACGCGTGCTCGTCTGCTTGCTCGCGAGCGGGCATCTCCTGATCGAGGGCGTCCCGGGCCTGGCGAAGACGCTGACGATCAAGACGACCGCGCAGGTGCTCGGCGGCAGCTTCCAGCGGATCCAGTTCACGCCGGACCTCGTCCCCTCCGACCTCGTCGGCACGCGCGTCTTCCGCCCCACGTCTGCCGACTTCGACACCGAGCTCGGTCCCGTCTTCTGCAACTTCCTGCTCGCCGACGAGATCAACCGCGCCCCGGCGAAGGTGCAGTCGGCGCTCCTCGAGGTGATGCAGGAGCGGCAGGTGACGATCGGGCAGGAGACGTATCCCGTCCCGCAGCCGTTCCTCGTCATGGCGACCCAGAACCCGATCGAGTCCGAGGGCACCTATCCTCTCCCCGAGGCGCAGGTCGACCGCTTCATGCTCAAGATCCTCGTCGGCTATCCGGAGCACGACGAGGAGCTGACCGTCGTGCAGCGCTCGCTGGTGGCGACGCCGGAGCTGCGGCGCGTGCTCGAGCTGGAGCGGCTGCGCGAGCTGCAGGCCGCGGCCGCGGCCGTCTACGTCGACCCCGGGATCATCAGCTACACCGTGCAGCTGGCGACCGCGACGCGCGAGCCGGCGACCTACGGGCTGGCGGACCTCGCACCGTTCATCTCGTTCGGCGCCAGCCCGCGCGGTCCGATCAGCCTCGTTCAGTCGGCGCGGGCGCTCGCGTTCCTGCGCGGCCGCGATTACGTCGTGCCACAGGACGTCGACTCGCTCGCGAAGGACGCGCTCCGCCACCGCCTCGTGCTCAGCTACCAGGCGCTCGCCGAGCAGGTCGACGCGGATCAGATCCTCGACGCGGTGCTGGAGAAGGTGACGGCCCCCGAGCTCGACGTTGGTAGGAGAGAAACCGCGGCGTGACCCGGTCCCGCCGCCACGAGGGGGTGCGGGGAAGCGGGCCGGTTCCCCAGGAGGGACGCGCCGCTGCCCAGCAGCGGCGACTGCGCGCAGAGGCGCACGGGGAACGCCGGATTTCCTTCCCCCGCTCGGCCGAGCCGAAGGCGGGGGAGGCGGCGTGAGCATCGCGCCTGAGGCCCATCCGCGCACGCCGGATCGGCCCGGGCCTGGGCCGCTGCCGGAGACGCTGCTCCGTGCGCTCGACCTGACGATCGGCCGCCGGATCGAGGGGATGCTCGCCGGCGACCACCGCTCGTCCGTGCTCGGCCAGGGCAGCGAGCTCGCCCAGGTGCGCCCCTATGTGCCCGGCGACGACGTGCGCCGGATCGAGTGGAACGTGACTGCGCGGACCGGCGAGACACACGTGCGCGTCGACCTTGCCGAGCGCGTGCTCGTCACGTGGCTCGCGCTCGACATCTCGGCGTCGATGGCGTTCGGTACGGCGGAGCGCCGGAAGGCGGACGTCGCCGAGGGCGTGGCGCTGGCGCTCGGTCATCTCGCGAGCCGGCGCGGCAACCGGCTCGGGCTGGTCGCTTTCGGCGACGGCCCCGCGCAGGCGATCCCGCCGCGGGCCGGACGGGCGGGCATGCTCGGCCTCCTCCTCTCGCTCCGGCGGGAGCCGGTGATGGAGGGCGGAGGCGCCACCTCGCTCGGCACGGCGCTCGGAATGGTGGCGCGGATGGCGCAGCAGCGCTCCTTGGTCGCCGTGGTCTCCGACTTCCGCGGCCCGCGCGACTGGCGCAGTCCCCTGCTCCAGCTCGCGGGCGGCCACGACGTCCTCGCCGTCGAGATCCGCGATCCCCGCGAGGAGACGCTGCCGAACATCGGCGAGTTGCGGCTGGTCGACCCCGAGACCGGACGGCAGCTGCGCGTCGACACCGCGAACGCGAAACTGCGTGCGCGGTTCAAGGCTGCTGCGGCGGCGGAGCGGCAGGAGGTCGCCAAGGAGCTCACGTCGCTCGGCGTGGGCCACGTCGTGCTCTCGACCGAGGGTGACTGGCTGCGCCCTCTGGCGCAGCACCTGCGCCGGCGCGGAGGCAGGCGTTGAGTTTTCAGTGGCCGCTCGCGCTGCTGGCGCTGCTCGCGGTTCCGCTCGCGATCGGTGGCTATCTCCTGCTCGAGCGGCGGCGCCGGAGCCAGGCCGCGGCGTTCGCGACGCCGGCGCTCGTGCCGAACCTCGTCGGCCGTAGCCCCGGCCGCCTTCGTCATGTGCCGCCGGTGCTGGCACTGCTGGCGCTGACGGCGCTCGCAACCGGCCTGGCGCGCCCACACGCGACTATCTCGGTGCGGCAGGAGCAGGCGACGGTCGTCCTGGCCATTGATACGTCCCGCTCGATGGCCGCGACCGATGTGCCACCGAGCCGGCTCGCGGTCGCACAGCAGGCTGTGCGCCGATTTCTCGGCAAGCTCCCCGAGGGCTATCGCGTCGGGATGGTCTCCTTCGCCCAGAGCGCGCAAACCGTGCTGCCGGCGACGGCAAACCGCGAGGCCGCCCAGGCCGCCTTGCGAAATCTCCGCACCGGCGACGGCACGGCCCTCGGCGAGGGAATCGCCCGGGCGATCCAGGTCGCGCAGCGAGTGCCGGCCGAGGAGGGCAAGAAGCCGCCGGCATCGATCCTCGTCCTTTCCGACGGCGCTCAGACACAGGGCGTGCTCGAGCCGCCGGCGGCCGCGGAGCGGGCGAAGAAGCTGAAGATTCCCGTCTATACCGTCGCCTTCGGCACCGATCAGGGCGTGGTCGAGGTCGTCGACGACAACGGCTTCACGCAGAGGGTGACCGTGCCTCCGGACCCGCCGACGCTGCGGAAGGTGTCGCAGGCGACGGGCGGCCGCTTCTATGCGGCCCCGGACGCGGCCGAGCTGAATGCGGTCTACGAGGAGCTGGGGTCGCGCATCGGCAGCGTCAAGAAAGAGCGCGAGATCACATCCGGCTTCGCCGCCGGCGGGGCCCTGCTGCTGCTGGCGGCCGGCGCCGTCTCCGCCTTCCTGTTCGGCAGGCTGCCGTGAGGCGCAGGCTGCTCCTGCTGGCACTCGTCGCGGCCGCCGTAGGCGGGGTCGCCCCGTCCGGCGCGAGCGCCGGCACGGAGTGCGAGGGGCTGATCGTCTGCATTCCGGTGAAGGGGCCGTGGGTGCAGGTGCAGGGCGGCGCCGCGCCGACCTACTACCAGCTCTCCTGCCCGGGGCGCGGCCAGATCATCGGCGGCCTCGACGCCGATCGGGCGGGGCCCCTGGAGCTCTCCTTCCTCGGCACGCTCGGCGGGCCCGTGGGGCCGGGCGTGACGACGAGCCGGTCCGCCGTCTTCGTGGCCCGCACGACGCTGTCGCTTGCGAGCTTCCGCCCGCTGCTCGGCTGCATCCCGGCGAGCGGCGGTGGGGGTCGCGCGCGAACCTCCTACGAGCCGAAGCGGAAGCTGATGGCGGCTGCGCCGAGGCCCGTCCCCGACGCAACGATCCGCCGCGTCAAGAACGTCCGGCTGAAGGACGCTCCCAACGAGCTGGTGTCGCACGGGTGCCCGGCAGGCGAGCGCTTGCTGGCCTGGTCGACCGCGATCGCGTTCCGCCGCGACCGCCCGCTCGCGCTGAGCGCCATCGGCTCGGTCCGGGCGAGCGCGAGGCGCGCCGGGAGCCGCGTCGCCGTTCGCGTTCGCTCGGGGATCACCCGCCCGGAGGGCGTCCGTGTCGAGCTGCAGATCCATGCGATCTGCGTGCGAGGACCGAGTTGAGCTTCGCGACGCCCCTGCTGCTGCTCCCGCTGCTGCTGCTTCCGCTCGTCCTACTGGCCTACCGGCGGCTCGAGGGCCGGCCGAGCAAGTACGCGGTTCGCTACACGAACCTCGACGTGCTCGCGGGCGTCGTCGGCAGCACGCACTCCTGGCGGCGCTACGCCGGGCTGGCGCTCTTCCTCCTCGCCCTCGCGACGCTGCTGGCCGGCTTCGCGCGGCCCAGCGTGACGCGGCTCGCCGATCGGGAGGAGGCGACGATCGTGCTGGTGATCGACGTCTCGGGCTCGATGCAGGCCGAGGACGTGGACCCGACGCGGCTCGAGGCGGCACAGGCCGTCGTGCGCGACTTCCTCAAGGACCTGCCCAAACGCTTCAAGGTGGGAGTCGTCGCTTTCTCCGAGACCGCGGAGGTGGCGGCGCCCGCCACGGACGATCGCCAGCTCGCTATTGACGCGATCGACTACCTCTACCCGCAGCGCGGGACGGCGATCGGGGACGCGATCGCACGGGGCGTCGAGGTCGCGCGCGCCGCCGACGGCGGGGCTCCGGCCGGCGTTGCGCGCCCCGCGGCGATCCTGCTCCTCTCGGACGGCTCGCAGACCGAGGGGCTGCTGCTGCCGCAGGAGGGAGCCGCGCGGGCGAAGTCCTTCAAGATCCCCGTCTACACGATCGCGCTCGGAACCCCGGAGGGGATCGTCGAGTTCAACCGCTTCGGCAGCACGCGAATCATTCCCGTCCCGCCCGACCCGGCGACGCTGCGCCAGATCGCGACGATGACCGGGGGACGCTTCTACGAGGCGGAGAACAAGAACGACCTGCGTGAGGCGTACGACAAGATGGGTTCGCTCGTGAGCAAGGTGGAGCGAAAGCAGGAGGTGACCTTCGCGTTCCTGGCCGGCGGCCTCGTGTTGCTGCTCGGGGCCGCGGCCGTCGCGGTCGTCACTTTCCCGAGGCTGCCGTGAGGGTCGCCGCACTGACGGGCGCCGCCGTCGCGGCTGCGCTGCTGGCCGGCTGCAGCGGAGGCGGCGACGACGACGCCACACCGGCGACGACAGCCGTGCAGACCGTGACGGTCAGCGAGCCGCCGCCCGACCCGACGTCGACGGCTGCCACAGCTCCTCCGCCGAGCCGGGCAGACTCGCTCGCGGTGGCGGTCGACCGCGTGCTGCCGTCGGTCGTGAACGTTCGGACGAGCTCGTTCGGCGGCGGCAAGGGGGAGGCGTCCGGCGTGGTCCTGCGGCGGGACGGCCTGATCCTGACCAACAACCACGTCGTCGAGGGGACCACGGATGTCTCGGTCGCGTTCAACGACGACGTCCACAAGACGCCCCTGCCGGCGACCGTGATCGGGACGGCGCCTGAGCGCGACCTCGCTGTGATCCGCGTCAAGGCGTCGGATCTCGTCCCGGTCGAGCTCGCGAGCTCGTCGGCCCTCCGTCTGGGAGATGCCGTGATCGCGATCGGCTTCCCTGCAGGGCTGCTGGGCGGGCCGACGGTCACCTCGGGCATCGTCTCCGGCCTCGACCGCACGATCGAAGGCCCGAACGGCGACCTGACCGGCTTGCTGCAGACGGACGCGGCGATCAACCCAGGCAACTCCGGGGGGCCGCTCGTGGATCGTGCTGGACGGCTGGTCGGCATCAACACGGCCGGCATCCGGAGTACCGACACCGAGAACATCGGCTTTGCGATTGCCATCGACGAGGCGCTGCCGGTGATCGCGCAGATCAGCGACGCGCCGCCGGAGACGGAGCGATGGCTCGGGATTGCCTACAGCTCCGTCGACTCGGAGACGGCCGCAGTTCAGCTCGGTCTGGACTCCTCCACGCGCGGCGCCGCCGTCACCGAGGTCTATCCGGGAGGCCCCGGCGACGAGGCCGAGCTGGCGGTCGGTGACGTGATCGTCGCCGCCGACGATGTGCCGATCCGCAATGCGGCCGCGCTAACGAAGCTGATCGCAAGCCGGAAGCTGGGGGACGAGATCGACCTCGAGCTGATCGACAGCCGCGGCCCGCGCCTCGTCGCGGTCAAGGTGGCCAGAAGGACGCCCGGCGCGGTACCGTAGGGTCGTGAGCCCGCAGCGTCCCTCGCGGCGGCGGTTCGCCGCTTTCCTCGCCGCCCTCGCCCTCGTCGCCAGCGCCTTCGGCGGGCTCGTGCTGCCCCGGTTCGCGGACGCCGAGCTGCCGCCCGCGTTGAAGGCTGAGCCGTCGCTCGTCCGGCAGAAGCTCGACGACGGGCGCTGCCGGCACCGCCGTGCTGAGCAGACGGACCTAGCTCTGCAGGCGCGCGCGTAGCTCGTTCGGCACGGGCACGCTCACGCCTCGCCCGTAGTCGTAGACGACGAGCACGCTCTTCGCCTCCGCGACGACTCGGCCGTCGGCCGAGATCACGTGCTCGAGGTCGAAGCTCTTCGTCCCCACGCGAGAGCAGCGCGACCGCACCTCGACCTCCTCGCCGTTCCGCAGTTCGGAACGGAAGTCGATCTCGACGCGGGCCAGGATGAAATCGATCAGGTCGCCGAGGACGCCGATCCGCGCCTCCTCGAGGTAGGTCGAGTAGACGGCGTTGTTGACGTGCCCCATCGCGTCGCAGTCGCGGAAGCGGACGCGGTCGCGATGGATGTGGGGGAACTCGGCCACGGCGACTGTCTTACCACGCGGAAGATCCGACGGCGCCCCTCCGTCATGTGGGCATGAAGCGCGTGTTCCAGCTGGCCGTCGCAGCCGCCTTCCTCGCCACGTCGGGAAGCACGCTCGCCGCGACTCCCGTCTCCGAAGGCTCGGCGACGACCGGCGTGGCAACGCTCGAGCTGGTCGACCCGGTTGCCTGGACGGTCCGCAGCGTCCCGACCGGCGACGGCGTCTACTTCCGCCTCTGCGACCGCGGCTCTCTCCGCCCCTGTGCACTCGGTCGCGGAGCGGCGACAGCACGTCGGCAGGCGTTCGAGCTGGCGCTCACGACGCTACGGGCCACCAACACGAGCCTGGTCGTCGTGGCCCTCCCCCAGTCCGCCACGCGTTCGGCTCTGCTCGTCTTCGAACGCGACCTGCTCGACGGTGAGTTCGACCCGCTCGCGGCGACAGCCGACCGCCTCTATCTCATGGGCATGCTCGTGGCCCACTCGGAGACAGAGGACAGCCTCGTCCTCTTCAGGCTACGACTGTCTCCCGACGCACGTTCGGGTCGGTGAAGACGTCGAGCTCGTCGCGGCTGGTCGACGAGAACTCGCTCACGACGGCACCCTCGGGACCGGCCCGGAACGAGTGAAGGGTGTTCGGCGGGATCGTAAACTGCTCCCCCGGTTGGAGCACGAGCTCACGGCCGTCGACCCTCAGCGTCACCACACCGCGGCGGCACCGGAAGGTCTCCTCCTTGCCGGGTGTACGGTCGAACGGCGGATGCCGGTGCTCCGGGCACTCCTGGTGGGGATAGAGCACGAGCTCCTTGGCGCAGTAGCGGTCGGTGTTCACGTAGACCAGCAGCATCAGGCCGTGCTCGCGCAGGCGTGAGAGGCCGAAGTCGGCGACCTCGATCGCATCGCGCTCGGACGCGGTCAACGCAATGCCTGCCGCCTCGAGCTCCTCCGCCGCGTAGGCCTGCGCGGCCCGATGCTCGTGGCGTGTGATCACGTGAGCGCCTGCGGCGGGATCCGGCCCGCCCCGTCGACGGCGCGGAAGACGAATGCGCGCGGTTGATGGCCCGTCTTCTGCCAGTAGCGGCCTGCGGCCGTCTCGACGATCCGGTCGGCCTCGTCACGGCTCGAGAGCCCGACGACGCAGCCGCCGAAGCCGGCTCCCGTCAGCCGGGCACCGATCGCGCCTGCGTCCACGAGCGCCTCCGCCATCGCGTCGAGCTCCGGCGTCGAGACCTCGAAATCGTCGCGCAGGCTCCGGTGGCTGTCGTTCAGGAGCGGGCCGAGCGCGGCCACGTCCCCCTCCCTGAGCGCCTCCGCCGCCTCGAGCACACGGGCGTTCTCGGAGACGACGTGCCGCGCCCGCGGCTCGTCGGCCACGTGTTCCGATGTCGCGTCGCGGAGGCTCGACAGGCCGAGCAGGGCGGCGATCGACTCGCAGGCCTGGCGGCGTTCCGCGTACGCACTGTCGACGAGCCCGCGCGAGATCCCCGAGTGGAGGATCAGCACCGCCAGCCGCGGCGGCAGCCGGATCGGCTCGACCTCGAGCGAGCGGCAGTCGATCAGGAGCGCGTGGTTGTTCTGTCCCGCGAGCGAGGCGAGCTGATCCATGATCCCGCACGGAACCCCGGTCGCGACCTGCTCCGCCTCCTGGCACGCGACCGCGAGCTCGAGCTGCGGCAGCTCGAACGAGGCGGCGTCGCAGAGGGCGAGCGCCAGCGCGACCTCGAGCGCGGCACTCGACGAGAGTCCTGCGCCCAGTGGGATGGTCGACGAGATCACCGCATCGATCCCGACGGCGGGACGGCCGCGCTCCGAGAGCGTGCCGACGACCCCGGCGGCGTAGCGGGCCCAGACGTCGCCGATCTCGGACGGGTGGGTGCCGCCGTCCGCCGCGAGCTCGACCTCGCCGCCGACCGCCTCGGAGCGGAGGCGAACGACGCCGTCCGCGTTCGGCGTCGCCCTGACGACGCAGCTCAGGTCGATCGCGACGGGCAGGACGAAGCCCTCGTTGTAGTCGGTGTGGTCGCCGATCAAGTTCACGCGCCCGGGAGCCCTGAACCATCGCTCTCGCTCGGACATGCCGCCCTCCTTCATCGTGCCCAGTCCATCGGCTCGGGGATCGGGAAGCTGGAACGGACGAGGACGGAGCCGCCGTCCCTGCTCGAGGTGTCCACAGCCTCGAGCACCTCGACCACGTGCGCCGCGTGCTCTGCGCCGGCGCGGTGCGGCCGTCCCTGGGCGATCGCCTGCGCCAGATCGACCAGCGCCCGCGACCAGTCCGTCCCCGTGAACGGTTCGCGCACGGGTGCGATCGTCGCGTACTCGCCTCCGCGCTGCTGCAGCTCGAGCCTGGAGTTCGCCTCGGCCCACGTCGGCATGTAGAGGGAGCCCTCATCCCCGTGCACCTCGAGCCCGCGCTGCTTGCACGGGCCGACGTAGAAGGTCGCGGTCAGGCGCGACACGACGCCCTCCTCGTGCTGCAGCAGCGCCACGACGAAGTCGGGGGCGGCAGGAGTGAAAGCGGTGCCGTCGAGGAGGACGCGGTCGGGCTCGAGCGTGGTGGCGAACGCACCGACGGTTCGCACCGGCCCGAACATCGCAGTGAGGATCGTGAGCGGATAGACGCCGACGTCGACGACGGGCCCGACGTCGTAGAGGCTGCGCGGATCCGGGTGCCAGCGTTCCACCCGGTCCCAGTTCGCCTCAGCGTAAACGGCACGGACCCGGCCGACCACGCCCTCTCGCACATGCTTCCAGAGCGTCTGCTGCGCCTCCCCGAGGAGCGTCGCGGGGGCGCTCGAGAGCCGCAGGCCGCGTGCGTGCGCAAGCTCGACGAGCCGGACGGCGTCGGCGTGGCGGAGCGCGAGCGGCTTTTCGCTGTGGACGTGCTTGCCGGCCTCGAGCGCTGTCGCGGTCACCTGGGCGTGCGCCTGCGGCACGGTCAGGTTGACGATCGCGTCGACGTGATCGTCAGCGAGCGCATCAGCCAGATGCAGGTAGGCGCGGCCGCCGAACTCCCCGACGAGCGCCGCGGCGCGCACCGGGTCGAGATCGGTGGCGCCGGCGAGCTCGAGCTCGTCCTCGCGTGCGATCGCGGCGGCGTAGCGGTCGGCGATGTTGCCGGCGCCCACCAGCGCGATCCTCATGCCAGCCATCCTTCGAGCTTCCTCCGCATCGCCTCGATCTCCTCGCTCGGGTCGTAGTGCCCGGGCTCGTGCTCGACCGCGTAGGCGCCCGCATAGCCGAGCGACTGCAGCGCCCGCACGCAGGCTTCGACGTCCACGATCCCCTCACCCCAGGCGCACGTGTCGTGCGGCTCTCCCACACGCGCGACATCCTTGAGGTGGACGTGTGCGACGTGCTCGCCGAGCTCCGCGATCGCGTGAGCCGCGTCGTAGCCCTGCGTGCCCCACCAGCCGGTGTCCACGGTCGCGGCCATCGCGCCGTGCCCCGCTTCGATCTTGGCGAGTACCTCCGTAGGGGTTCTCTCCGGATGGTTCTCGATCGCGAGCGTGACGCCGTGCTCGCGGAGGACGGGAGTGAGCGCGGCGGGATCGCCGGAGAAGCCGCCGCCGATCAGGTTCGTGCCGACCGCACGTGCGAGCTCGCACGCGCTCGCAACGTTGCCGGGGCCGACCCACGTCGCGTAGGTCGCGACGGTGAGGCCGCGCCGAGCGAGCGCCTCGCGCGCGATCGTGACGTGCTCGTCGGTCGCCCAGTCGGTGCCCAGGTGCGCGCCCCAGAGGTCGACGGCGTCGAAGCCCAGCCCGCGGGTGCGGCCGAGGAGCGCGTCGAACCGCTCCGCATACGTCTCGAGTGGGCCAAACGCCTCATTCGTCGCCCGGTCGCCGTGGCCCCAGCCGTGCATCGCCCAGCCCGTCTCACGGGCCACCTCGTTGGCGGTCATGTAGGCGATCACGCCGCGAGCACCGCCCCGGCGTCGCGAAGGTCGTCCTGTAGCTGCGAGACGTCGACGTCCTGCACGGCGACGCCTCGGCGAGCGGCCTGCGCCGCCGCGGTGCCCGCCGCCTGGCCGAGCAGCATCAACGTCGGCTCCATCCGCACAGATCCGAAGGCGACGTGCGAGGCGGAGAGGCAGAGCGGGACGAGCAGATTCTCAGCGTCCGTCCGGCGCGGCGTCAGCGAGCGATACGGGATCGGGTACGGGGGTACGGCGACGGAGAGGTAGCCCTCGTTGAAGACGGCGGCGGTTCGGCGGTACTCGGGCAGGTAGCGCCAGGTCCGCTCGACCTCGCGCACGTCGATGTTGTACGAGCCGAGCGCGACGACGTCGACCTGCGGGCGCGCCCACAGGAGGTCGTGCTCGGTGAGGACGTGCTCGCCGAGCAGGCGGCGGCCCTCGCGGAGGTAGAGCTGGTGCGGGAGGCCGCCGGCGAACTCGTCCGGCGGGAAGCCCCAGCCGTCGAGCAGGCCGCGCTCGGCGAGCGTGTAGAGAAAGCCGAGCGTGTAGCGGCGATGATGCTCGCGCACAGCGTCGCGGTCGCCGTCGAGGTAGTCGCGGTTGGAGCCGTCGAGGACGTTCAGCGAGACCGGCCCGATCGAGTTGACGTCGCACTTCTCGTTCGGGAGCAGGCCGCGGACGACGCCGAGCGGGCTCTCGTCGCCGCTCGAGTCGAGGTAGCGGCTGAGGAGCTCGAACTCGCGCTCGTCGTAGTCGCCGGGCGGCTCGAACGGCAGGCGCGCCTCGGCGTGGGTGAGGCAGACCCGGTACGCGTATGCCTGGAGGCCGCCATCCCCGTCGCCCAGCCTCTCCGCCGGCCACCCGTGCTCGTCGAGCTCGGGCTCACGGATTCCAGCGAGGAGCGAGCCGTCGTCGCCGAAGGGGTCGATCACGCTCGCAAAGTTGTGTCGTGACGGTCGGTATGCAGGCTGGCGGCCCGCCCAGTGCTCGCCGTACAGTTCGCTCGACTCCCGGCCGACCGTAAAGGCCACGCGGGCCGCGGCCATGGCGTCGCCCTCGTAGCTCGCGTCGACGACGATCGCCGCATCCGGCAGGTCACCCGTCTCGAGGCGGACGTCGACGCCGTCGAGCATGTCTCCGAGCAGCCGCTCGGCGAGGTGCGGCTCGGGGCCTTTCACGTCCCACAGCGCCGCGCCGTAGTGGTTCGCCACGGCCTCGTAGAAGCGACGGCAGAGACCGCCGAGGACGCGCGCGTTCCCGACGTCGGTCCAGGAGAGGCCGCCGCTGACCATCCCGCCGACGTGCCGGCCAGGCTCGACGAGCACGGTACGGGCGCCGGCCGCGTGCGCGGCGACTGCTGCCATGACGCCGCAGGCGGTGGCGCCGTAGACGACGACGTCGGTCATGCAGGCTCGACCTCGCAAGAGGTCGGATGCATGGTGCGATGAGTTCGGACGCCGAGCCGGGTCACTACGGGCGATACGAAAGGAGTGGAGCGATGGCAGCGCAGACAAGCGAACGGAACAAGCAGCTCGCGCCGCTGATCGGCGAGTGGAGCATGGCGATGATCATGCCTGGGCAGGAGGAACCGCCCGACATCGGCGCGCGGGTGACGTTCGAGTGGATGGGCGACAAGGCCTTCGTGCTCGAGCGCTGGACGATTCCGATCCCCGAGGCCCCCGACGGGCTCGCGCTGATCGGCTGGGATGAAGGCCGTGGCACGTTCCTCCAGCACTACTTCGACGAGCGCGGTGTCGCGCGCGTCTACGAGATGGGCTTCGCGAGGGGCGTCTGGACACTGGAGCGGGCGAAGCCGGACTTCTCGGCCTTCGACTTCTCGCAGCGCTTCACCGGAACGTTCAGCGAGGACGGCAGCCGGATCGATGGGACCTTCGAGATCGCCCACGACCACCGGACCTGGGAGAAGGACTTCGACGGGATCTACACGCGCGTGGCCTAGCACGCGGCCTTTTCTCGCCAGGCCCGGCCGTACGCGTCGACGATCTCACCCAGCTGACGGAGGCGCGGCATGGCGCGCTCGCGCAGGATCGCCGTTGGGTCGTCTGCCTCGAGGGTGGCCGTCCAGAGTGCGCGGCCGGCGAGGAAGCCGGACGCGCCACCCTTGCAGGACGCCTCGACGGCGGCGGGGAAGTCGGGAGCCGCGACCCCTTGCGAGAGCACGACCCACGGCACCGGCAGCGTCGCGTCGATCTCGCGCGCGTGGCGCGTGATCTCGACCGCATCGCCCTTACCCTCGAGCGGCACCTGGCACTTGTAGAGCGACGGCCGCGTCGCGCCGAGCTCCCGCGCGGCCTCGACAATCGCCCACTCGCGCTCTTCGTGCCGGACCACGGGCTCGAGCACGGAGAGAAGCCCGCGTGATTCGGCGAGCTCGACGAAGCGGCGCGCGAGGTCGACCCGCTGGGCGCGGCGCTCGTCGTCGCGCCAGATCACGAGCAACTTCAGCGCGACGACGCGCTCGTCGTCCGCTGGGTTCACGTCCAGCGAGGTGTCCTCGACGGCGGCGCCTTCGGCCTGGTCGAGGACGTCGACGGCGAGGATCAGCCCCTGCGGTACGTGCGGCGCGACCGTGTCGAGGTGGTCGGCGTCGATCAAGAAGCCCGATGCGTAGGGTGCAAGCTCCTGCGCGACGGCCTGCTTGAACCGCGCGATCCGCGCGTCGTCGGCCTCGTGCCCGTGCTCGCGCAACATCGTTCGCAGCGACTCGCGCTGGTCCATCGCGACCATTGCGAAGGTGCCGCTCGGGCGGGCGAGTTGGTCGAGCGTCCTCACCGGACGTACATCGTCGTCGCGTCCCACTCCGGCGCGTAGTCCCACCGGGTGCCGTTGCGGGCCATCGCCGCGCGGATCAGCTCGCGGCGGCGGACGCTGGCGGCGCCGTCGGCGGCGATCGCCTCCGGATCGAACTCGGCAAAGATCAGCGTGCGGAGGTCGGACGCGTCCTCGTCCAGGCTCTGGGTCTCGCGCGGGTCGCCCTCGACGTCGAAGAGCTGCTCGCCGTGCCCGTGCACGTGGATCAGCTTCCGCGATCCGCGCCGCGCCATGAAGCATGGCGCCCGCACCTTCTCGACGTGGTACTCCGCCAGAACGGCGCGGTTGAGATCGGGTTCGAGGAGCGAGCGGCCGTCGAGCTCGAGCCGCTCCTCGACGCCCGCGAGGTCGAGCAGGGTCGGCGCGACGTCGAGGAGCGAGACCGGCTGCGGCACCCGCTCGCCCGCCCGCGACCCCTCCGGGAGGCGTAGCAGCAGCGGCACGCGCACCGACCACTCGTAAAAGCAGCGCTTCTGCACCATCCCCCGCTCGGCGAGCATGTCGCCGTGGTCGCTCGTGAACAGGACGACCGTGTCGTCCGGGATCAGGTCCAGGAGCTCCCCCAGCTTCCGGTCAACGTACGTGATGAGCCCGTAGTAGGCGCGGCGGAGCGCCGTCAGCGCCTCCGGGTCCGCCAGGTCGACCGCGGCCGTTTCATGCGCCTCGTTCGCCCAGCGGTCCATCGGCGAGATTTCCCAGGCCCGCTGCTCGGGCAGCTCGATCTCGGCGCCTTCATACAGGTCCCAGAGCTCCTGCGTGACGTGGAAGGGGTCGTGCGGGTGGTGGTAGGAAACGGTGAGGAAAAACGGCTCGTCCGGCTGCACGCGCGCGCGCTCGCGCAGGTACTCCAGCGCGCGGAAGTGCGTCTCCTCGTCGTAGGCCAGGAACTTCGTCCACGGGCGGACGCCGACCTGGGGTGGCACGTACGAGTGCGCGTGTCCGCCGCGCACGAACCGCCCCTCCTCGTCCATCGTCGGCACCCAGTCCATCGTCGCCGGGAAGACGTCGGTCGTGAGCCGGCGCGAGAACCCGTGCAGCTGGTCCGGCCCGACGAAATGCATCTTGCCGGTGAGGACGGCGTCGTAGCCCGCCTCCGTCAGGTAGTGCGCGACCGTCGGCTCGTCGGCCGGAAGAATGGAGGCGTTGTCGTAGCAGCCGAGCCGGGACGCGTAGCGACCGGTCATGAGCGCCGCGCGCGCGGGCGCGCAGAGCGGGTACGGCGTGTACGCGGCGTCGAAGCGGATTCCCTCCGCCGCCAGGCGGTCGAGGGACGGCGTCTGCACCACCGGGTGGCCGTACGCGCCCGTCAAGAACGGGACGAGCTGGTCGGCCATGACGAGGAGGACGTTCGGGGGACGTTCTGGCATCGATGCCAGACGGATCCTAATCCGGCGGGAGGAGTGCGTTCGCCGCAGCGATCCGCGCGTAGTAGCGGCCGCTGTCCTTGAGCGTCCGCGCCTGCGTCTCGTAGTCGACGTGCACGAGCCCGAAGCGCTGCGCGTAGCCGAGCCCCCACTCGAAGTTGTCCAGGAAGGACCAATGGCAGTAGCCGAGGAGGTTCGCGCCCTGGTCGATCGCATCCGCCGCCGCGACGAGGTGGTCGTGGAGGAAGCGCACGCGCCGCTCATCGTGAACCGGCTCGGCGAAGACGGCGCCGTTCTCGGTGATCAGCAGGGGCGTCTCGTAATCCCGGTGCACGCGGACGAGCAGGTCCGTGAACGCGGCGGGAACGATCGGCGTCCCGGCCTCGGTTCGCGCGACGCCGTCGGTGAACCCGCCCGTCGTCTGCACGCCCTCGGGGACGA
>Ga0126307_10001314_pt1 | contig 16386 bp, 14 predicted proteins | sample Plot28_FD_89955 | JGI IMG/M metagenome (GOLD analysis project Ga0126307, IMG submission 89955) | Serpentine soil microbial communities from UC McLaughlin Reserve, CA, USA - Plot28 | ecosystem: Environmental > Terrestrial > Soil > Grasslands | place: USA: UC McLaughlin Reserve, Lake County... | reverse complement strand
ATGACCGGGCCGCAGCGGTCCTACCTGCACACCCTGGCCCGCGAGGCGGGCGAGGAGGTGCCCGACGACCTGACCAAGGCGCAGGCGTCCGAGCTGATCGACCGGCTCCAGCAGCAGACCGGTCGGGGCGCCTGACCGCGCCGGCCGCGGTCAGCTCAGCTGGGTCAGCCGGGCGAAGACCGGACCCAGTCGGGCGACGTACCGCTCCGGGCGCATGACCTCGTCCAGGCCCGCCTCGTCCAGCGGCACGCCGGCCTCGGCCGCCTGCGCCCGCAGCGCCTCCCGGAACGGCCGGCCACCCGCCCAGGCCTCCATCGCCGCCGCCTGGACCAGCGCGTACGCGTCCTCCCGGGACAGTCCGGTGCGGACCAGCTCGAGCAGCACCGCGGAGGTGTAGACCAGCCCGCCGGACGAGTCGAGGTTCGCCCGCATCCGGTCGGCGTCCACCACCAGCCCGGCGACCAGCTGGCGGGTCAGGTGCAGCAGGTAGTCGGTGGCGATCGCGGCGTCCGGCAGCGCCACCCGCTCCACCGACGAATGCGAGATGTCCCGCTCGTGCCAGAGCGGGATGCCCTCGGTGACCGGCGTCACGTACCCGCGGACCAGCCGGGCCAGGCCGGCGATCCGCTCGGACAGGATCGGGTTCTTCTTGTGCGGCATCGCGCTGGAGCCCTTCTGCCCGGCGCGGAACGCCTCGGACAGCTCCCGCACCTCGGTCCGCTGCCCGTGCCGCACCTCCAGCGCGACCGCCTCGCAGACGGTGACCAGGATCGCCAGCGCCGAGACCCACTCGGCGATCCCGTCCCGCAGCACGACCTGGGTCGCGACGTCCGCCGGCGCCAGGCCGAGCGCCACGGCCGCGGTCTCCTCCACCGACGGGTCGAGCGAGGAGTACGTCCCCACCGCGCCGGAGACCTTGGCCACCGCGACCGCCGACCGCGCCCGGCGCAGCCGGTCCCGGGACCGGGCGGCCCCGAAGGCCAGGTCGGCCAGCCGGTGGCCGAAGACGTCCGGCTCGGCGTGCACGCCGTGGGTGCGGCCCACCCGCAGCGTGTCCCGGTGCTCGAGCGCCTTGTCCCGCAGGGTCGCGACCAGCGCGTCGGCCTTGGCCAGCAGCAGGTCGGTGGCCTCCACCAGCTGCACGGCGAGCGCGGTGTCCAGCAGGTCGGAGGAGGTGAGGCCGAAGTGGACGTACGCGGCCGCCTCCCGCGGCGTGGTGTTGTCGGCCCAGGCGGACAGGAAGGCGATGACGTCGTGCTGGGTGACCTCCTCGATAGCGGCGACCGCGGCCGGGGTCGGCGGCGGGGCGGCCCGGACCGGCTCGACGGCCGAGTCCGGCACGGTGCCCGCCGCGGCGTGCGCCTCCAGCACCAGCGTCTCCACCCGGCACCACAGCTCGTACTTGTGCGCCTCGCTCCAGACCGCTCCCATCTCCGGCAGCGTGTACCGCTCGATCACGCCGGCCATCCTCGCAGGCCGGATCGGATACGGCTCCGGGGCAGCGGGTAGGTCTCCCCGCAGCGCGGGTCGCCGACCGGCGCGAGTCGGGGATCCCAGGAGGACCGTGGTGAGCAGGCTGAGCCGGCCGTCCGGCACCGACCGGAGCGACCTGCAGCCGGTTGCGGCCGAGCCGCCCGGCGCCCCGGCCGGCGGTGCGGGACCGGATCCGGTCGAGCATCCCGAGGAGGACCGCACCGGGCTGACCGGTGCGCCGGACCCGCAGGTCGACCACGAGAACCAGGCGGCGGCACAGGACCGGGCGGTGCACCGCACGCTGGTCGCCGACCGCCGCCGGGACCCCATGGGCAACAACGCTGTCCCGCGCGGGCTGCAGATCGCTGCCGCCTGGGCCTGGCGGGTGGTCGCGCTGGCCGCGGCCGGCTGGGTCCTCCTGCAGGTCATTGCGCGCACCCAGCTGGTGCTGGTGCCGGTCCTGGTCGCGCTGCTGCTGTCCGCGCTACTGCAGCCGATCGCCGCGGCTCTGGTGAAGCGCCGGGTGCCGCGGGCGCTGGCCACCGCGCTGGTCCTGCTCGGCGGGATCGCCGGGATCGGGCTGCTGGTCTGGCTGGTGGTCGACCAGTTCCGTAACGGGCTCGGCGACCTCACCAGCCAGGTCGAGGGCGGCATCGAGGAGATCCGGGACTGGCTGGTCACCGGCCCGCTCGGGCTGTCCCAGACGCAGATCGACAACGCGATCGCCAGCGCGGAGAACTCGCTGCGGGAGAACCGTTCCTCCCTCACCAGCGGCGCCGTCGGCGCCGCCACCACGGCCGGGCACGTGCTGACGGGGCTGCTGATTGCGCTCTTCTGCACATTCTTCCTGGTCAAGGACGGGTCCCAGATCTGGGCCTGGGTGGTGCGGCTGTTCCCCCGCGACGTCCGCGCCCGCGCGGACGGCGCCGGCCAGCGAGCCTGGCACACGCTGATCAGCTACGTGCGGGCCACCCTGGCCGTCGCCTTCGTCGACGCGGTCGGCATCGGTGTCGGCGCCGCGGTCCTCGGCGTGCCGCTGGCGCTGCCGCTGGCCGTGCTCGTCTTCCTCGGCTCGTTCGTGCCGATCATCGGCGCGACCCTGTCCGGCCTCGTCGCGGTGCTGGTGGCGCTGGTCGCCAAGGGCCCGTTCACCGCGCTTCTGCTGCTCGGCGTCGTGCTGCTGGTGCAGCAGTTGGAGGGGCACGTGCTGCAGCCGCTGCTGCTCGGGCGGGCCGTCAGCGTGCATCCGCTGGCCGTCGTGCTCGCCATCGCGACCGGCGTACTGCTCGCCGCCATCGTCGGCGCGCTCGTCGCGGTGCCGATCGTCGCGGTGGCGAACACGGTGGCGTCGTACCTGTCGCCCGACCACGAGACGCTGGTCCCGGTCGAGCCCCCGGGCGGCGGCACCGCGGCCCCGACCGGGGCCTGAGCGCCACCACCACCCGCGGCGTCAGCGCCAGCGCACCGCCGGTCCGCACTTCTGCTGGGCGTGCCCGCGCTCGATCCGGGCGGGCACAACGACGGTGCCGTCCGGAGCCGCCGCCCTCACCGGGCTCAGGGCCAGCGCACCGGCTTCGGGCAGCGCTTGCCGGGCGGCGGGTGGTACGACTTCCCGCTCCAATCGACGACGCAGGTCGTCGGGTCGAGCACCCGCCCGGCGGCGTCGTACGCGGTCACGGGTGAGCTTGCGCTGCCCGGGGATGATCGCCCAGTCGTGCAGGCCCCGCACGATGTTGGCCAGGTAGGTGCCGTTGACGACCGGGACGGTGACGGCGTCCGGCCCCAGCCGGGCCGTCACCCGGACCACGCCGGGGGCCGCGCGGCCGGCGACCCGATCCCAGGCGGGGATGGCCGGCCGGCCGTAGGCAGCCGGGTCGCCGGCCTGGGACTCGTGGTAGTCGATCGACACCGGCCCGGACAGCCAGGCCGTCGAGGCGTAGAAGCCGACGTCGCCGTTGGGGTTGTCCGGTCCGGTCGATCCGCCGCCAGGCGAGGTAGAGCTTGGTCAGCGCGGCCTGGGTCAGGTCGTCGGCGGCGTGCCAGTCCCCGCAGAGCAGATACGCGGTGCCGCGCAGGGCGCCGCCACGCCCGTCCACGTACGCCGCGAAGTCCCGTTCCCAGGACGCCGTCGAGTCGGCCACGTCCTCTACACGGAAGGGAGGGCCGCCCGCGTTCCCGGGAGCTCGATCGCGCCGCGGACGGCGGCGAGGGCGATGTCGGTCCGGAAGTGGCCGCCGTCGAGGTGCACGCCGGCCAGCCGGACGTACGCGGCCTCCCGCGCCTCGGCGAGCGTGTCGCCGGTGCCGACGACGGAGACCACGCGGCCACCGCTGGCGACGACCGCGCCGTCCTCCCGGCGCCGGGTGCCGGCGTGCAGCACGCCGGGCCGGTCCGCGCCGGTGAGCAGGTCGCCGGCCCGCGGGGTGCCCGGGTAGCCGGCGGCGGCGAGCACCACGGTCACCGCGGCGCCGTCCCGCCAGCGCAGCGAGGGGTGGGCGGAGAGCGTGCCGGTCGCCGCGGCGTGCAGGAGGCCGGCCAGCGGGGTCTCCAGCAGCGCCAGCACGGCCTGGGTCTCCGGGTCACCGAAGCGTGCGTTGAACTCGACCACCCGCGGCCCGGCGGCGGTGAGCGCGAGGCCGACATAGAGCAGGCCGGCGAACGGGGTGCCGCGGCGGCGCAGCTCCGCCAGGGTCGGGTGGACGACGGCGTCGAGGACGTCGTCGACCAGGTCCGGCGGGGCCCACGGCAGCGGCGCGTACGCCCCCATGCCGCCGGTGTTGGGGCCGGTGTCGCCGTCGCCGACCCGCTTGGCGTCCTGAGCGGGCAGGAGCGGGACGGCGGTCGTCCCGTCGGTGACGCAGAAGAGCGAGACCTCGGGGCCGGCCAGGTATTCCTCGACGAGCACGGTGCCGCGGCCGGCGGCGTGCGCCCGGGCGGCGTCCCGGTCGCCGGTGACCACGACGCCCTTGCCGGCGGCCAGGCCGTCGTCCTTGACCACGTACGGCGGGCCGAACACATCCAGGGCCTCGTCCACCTCGGCGGCCGTCGTGCAGGTGCGGGCACCGGCGGTGGGCACGCCGGCGGCGGCCATGACGTCCTTGGCGAAGGACTTGGAGCCCTCGATCCGGGCCGCCGCGGCGCTCGGCCCGAAGCAGGGCACGCCGGCGGCGCGGACCGCGTCCGCGGCGCCGGCGACGAGCGGCAGCTCCGGCCCGACCACCACCAGGTCGGTGTGCAGCTCGACGGCGAGGGCGGCCGCCGCCGCGGGGTCGCCGGCGGCGAGCGGGCGCTGCTCGGCGACCATCGCGGTGCCGGCGTTGCCCGGTGCACACACCAGTGCGGTCACCGCCGGGTCGGCGGCCAGCGCCAGGCACAGCGCGTGCTCCCGGGCGCCGCCGCCCACCACGAGGACCCTCACCCGCCGACCACCGTGATCCGCCCGTCGCCGCCGGCGAGGTCGGCCTCCTCAAGCACCTGGTCGGGGAGGGTGAGCCGGCCCTCGCCGTCGAGGAACGCTCCGTGACCGCTGTCCACGTCGTCCTCCACCCGCAGGGCGCTCACGACGGCGAGGATACCGGTGGGACCGTGGCTTGTGGCGCCGGTGACACGGTCATAGCGTCCGCCCATGAAGCCGTTCGCGTCATCGGCGGATCTCGCGGAGAAGGCGGAGACGCTGGAGGTGCTCGGCGACGGCGTCTACGCGCTGACCGCCGAGGGGGACCCCAACGTGGGCGCGGTCGAGGGCGAGGACTTCCTCGTCGCGTTCGAGGCCCGGGCCACGCCCCTGATGGCGCGACGCTGGCTCGACCGGCTGCGCGAGCACACCGGCAAGCCGGTCCGCTATCTGGTGCTCTCGCACTACCACGCGGTCCGCACGCTCGGCGCCGCCGCGTTCGGCGCCACCGCGGTGATCGCGCACGAGCGGACCCGGGCGCTGATCGCCGAGCGGGGGCAGGCCGACTGGGAGTCCGAGGCCGGCCGGATGCCCCGGCTCTTCCAGGGCGCCGAGACGATCCCCGGGCTGACCTGGCCGACGGTGACCTTCTCCGACCGGATGACGCTTGAGCTCGGCGGTGACCGCGGCTGCGTCGAGCTGCGGCACTGCGGCCGCGGCCACACCGCAGGTGACATCGTCGCCTGGCTGCCGCGTTCCCGGGTGCTCTTCGCCGGCGACCTGGTCGAGGCGCGGGCCGCGCTCTACACCGGCGACGCGTACCACCGGGAGTGGTCCACCGGCACCCTCGACGCGGTGGCCGCGATCGGGGCGGAGGTGCTGGTCGGCGGGCGCGGCGCCGTGGCCCGCGGGGACGGCGTGCGGGAGGCGGTCGAGCAGACCCGCGGCTTCCTCGGTACCCTGCTGTCCGAAGTGGACGGCGTACGGACCGGCGGCGGCTCGCTCCGGGAGGCCTTCGTCGCCGCGCACGCCGCGCTGGAGCCCCGGTACGGCCGGTGGCCGATCTTCGAGCACTGCCTGCCCTTCGACGTGCAGCGGGCCTGGGACGAGCTGGCCGGCATCGAGCACCCCCGGGTGTGGACCGCAGCCCGCGACCGCGAGGTCTGGGCCGAGCTGCAGGGCTGAGCATGGCCGCGGGCATGGCCGCGGGCATGGCGGCGGGCACGGCGGCCGGCACGGCCGGCGTCGCGGTCGTCGGGGCCGGGCCGGTCGGCCTCACCCTGGCCGGCCGGCTCGCCCAGCTCGGGGTGCCGGTCACCGTGCTGGAGGCCGCCGCCCGACCGCACGGCGAGGGCTCGAAAGCGCTGTGCATGCAGAGGGAGACGCTGGAGGTGTGGGCCCGGCTGGGCATCGGCGAGCAGGTCGCCGCCCGCGGCGTGCACTGGACGCTCGGCCGGACGTACTACCGGGACCGCGAGCTGTTCCGCACCCCGCTGCCCACCACCGGCAACGACCACTTTCCGCCGTTCGTCAACGTCTCGCAATCCGAAGTAGAGACGCTGCTGCTGGCCCGGGTCGAGCGGCTCGGCGTCACCGTCCACTGGGGACGGCCGGTCACCGGGCTGGCGCAGGACGCCCGCGGGGTGCGGCTGGACACCGCCGCCGGCCCGGTCTCGGCCCGGTACGCGGTCGGCGCCGACGGCATCCGCTCCACCGTCCGCGAGCTGCTCGGCGTGGGCTTCCCCGGGAAGTCGTTCGCCGACCGCTTCCTCATCGCGGACGTCCGCGCGGAGCTGCCGTTCCCGCGGGAGCGGCGGTTCTTCTTCGACCCGCCGTTCAACCCCGGCCGCACCGTGCTGGTGCATCCGCAGCCGGACTCGGTCTGGCGGATCGACTGGCAGGTGCCGGCGGAGGTCGACGCGGCGGCCGAGCGGGCGTCCGGGGCGCTGGACCGGCGGATCCGGGCCGTGGTGGGCGACCGCGACTACGAGCTGGTCTGGCTGACCGGCTACCGCTTCGCGCAGCGGCTGGCCGACCGGTTCCGGGTCGGCCGGGTGTTCCTGGCCGGGGACGCCGCGCACGCGATGTCCCCGTTCGGCGCGCGCGGGCTCAACTCGGGGGTGGCGGACGCCGAGAACCTGGCCTGGAAGCTCGCCCGGGTGGCCGCCGGGACGGCCCCGGACCGGCTGCTCGACACCTACGAGGTCGAGCGGCGGGCGGCGGCGGTGGAGAACCTCGCGGTCACCGCGGCCACCATGCGCTTCATGGTGCCGCCGTCGCCGCCGCGCCGGCGGATGCGCAACGCGGTGCTGCGCGGCAGCGTCCGGGTGCCGGCACTGCGCCGCCGGGTCAACTCGGGCCGCCTGGCCGAGCCCTTCACGTACGCGGCGTCGCCGATCGTCGAGCCGGGGCTCGGTCAGGTGGCGCCGGATACCCCGCTGCCGGGCGGCGGCCGGCTGCGCGACCGGCTTGGCCAGGGATTCGTCGCGCTGCTGGTCAGCCCGGACGGCACCGGCCCGCCCGGGGTCCTCGCCGTGCCGGCGGCCAGCGCGGTGGGGCGGCGGTACGCCCCGGGCGGGGTGCCGGCCGGCGGGCGGCTCTGGCTGGTCCGCCCGGACGGGCACCTGGCCGCGCGGCGCGACCCGGCGCCCGGCGCCGACCTCGGTGCGCTGCTCGCCCAGCTGGTGACCGCGGCCTCCGGCGGGCCGGCCTGACCGCCGGCCCGCCGGGTACGGCGACAGTCGCCCGGTGCACGGTCCGTAGCGTTCGACCGCCGCTCATCCGCCGTTCGGGTGGGTGTCGGGCGCACCCCTTGAGATCGAGGGGTGGGCAGCCGACCCTCCGAGGCATCCCCCTCCCCGACGACGAGGAGACCCCCGTGTCCGTGTTCCGCACCCCTCCGGGGAGGCGACCGCGCCGGCTCGCCGCCCTCGCCGCCACCTCGGCGGTCGCCGTCGGCGTGCTCACCGCGTCCGCGTCGGCCGGCCCGCCCCCGGCCGAGTCGGCCGGCACCGTGACCGCCGCCGGCCACCGGGCTGCCGGCCCGCTGGTCTTCGGCCACCGCGGCGCCTCCGGTTACCGGCCCGAGCACACCCTCGCCTCGTACGAGCTGGCCATCCGGCTCGGCGCCGACGTCATCGAGCCGGACCTGGTCAGCACGAAGGACGGCGTGCTGGTGGCCCGGCACGAGCCGGAGATCTCGGCGACCACGAACGTCGCCGACCACCCCGAGTTCGCCGCCCGGCGTACCACCAAGCTGCTCGACGGAGTGTCGACGACCGGCTGGTTCACCGAGGACTTCACCCTGGCCGAGCTGCGCACGCTGCGGGCCAAGGAGCGGATCCCACAGATCCGGCCGCGGAACACCCTCTACGACGGCCGCTACCAGGTGCCGACCTTCCAGGAGGTCGTCGACCTGGCCAAGCGGGCCTCCCGGCAGTACGGCCGGGTCATCGGGATCGCGCCCGAGACCAAGCACCCGACGTACTTCCGCCGACTCGGCCTGCCGCTGGAGCCGGCGCTGGTGCGCACGCTGGTCCGCAACGGGCTGAACCGGCCCAACTCGCGGGTGTACGTGCAGTCCTTCGAGGTCGGCAACCTGATGGCGCTCAACCAGGTGCTGCGGGTCAACCTCGTGCAGCTCACCTCGGCCACCGGCGCGCCGTACGACTTCGTCGCCGCCGGCGACCCGCGGACGTACGCGGACCTGGTCACCCCGGCCGGGCTCGCCCAGGTCGCCCGCTACGCCGACGTGCTCGGGCCGGACAAGAACCAGATCGTGCCGCGGGACGCGTCCGGCGCCCTGCTGGCGCCGACCACGCTGGTCCGGGACGCCCACCGGGCTGGGCTGGACGTGGTGCCTTACACCTTCCGCAACGAGAACGCGTTCCTCCCGCTGGACTTCCGCCGCGGCACCGACCCGGCGCAGTACGGGAACGCGTTCGCCGAGTACGAGCTGTTCTTCTCCCTCGGGGTGGACGGCCTGTTCAGCGACAACCCGGACACCGCGCGGGAGGCGCGGGACGACTTCGTCCGCGCGCACCGCGGCGAGCGGGCCGCGGGCTGATGGATCCGGCGGGGCGGCCGCTGCTGCCGGGGCCGCCCCGCCGGACCGACACAGCGGTCAGGATCTGACCGGAAGGATCGCTAGCCTGGCCGCATGACGGACACCCAGCAGCCGGAGAAGACCGAGCAGCCCACCACCGAGCAGCCCACCACCGAGCTGACCGGCGAGCGCGCTGACCTCGTCGAGAGCCTGCGCCGGCACCGCGACTTCCTCCGCTTCACCGTGCGGGGCGTCACCGACGAGCAGGCCCGGCGACGCACGACTGTGAGCGAGCTGACCCTCGGCGGCCTGATCAAGCACGTCGCGGACACCGAGCGGTCCTGGGCCGACTTCATCGTCGACGGGCCGGCGTCGACCCCCGACATCGACTGGGCGAACGTGGACTGGAGCAACCCGCCGCCGGAGGTCGCGGCCCGGGCCGACGGCCACCGGATGACCGAGGTGGAGACGCTCGAGGAGCTGCTCGCCCGGTATGCCGAGGTCGCCTCCCGCACCGACCAGCTGGTCGCCTCGCTGCCCGACCTCGACGCCAGCCAGCCGCTGCCGGCCGCACCATGGTTCGAGCCCGGGAAGGTTTGGAGCGCGCGGCGTACGGTCCTGCACATCATCGCCGAGACGGCCCAGCACGCCGGCCACGCGGACATCATCCGCGAGGCCCTGGACGGTCAGAAGCCGGCTGAGCCGGCTGAGCCGGCCGGGGGCCGGCCCCGCGCCGCGGGTCCGCGAGCCGCCCGGCGCCGCCGGCCGACCGGACCACCGCGCCGGAGCCGGCCGGGGATCTCCGAGCTCGCGAGGAGGAACCCGGCGTGTCGCTGGGTGACCGCGCCGCGCCGACCCACCGGACCGGACGCTCCGGGGGTCCGGGGGCCGCCCGCGGGACTGATCAGTCCACGAGCGCGGAGTACACGAGGTTGCGCATCTCCGAGCGGATCGGGTAGGTCCCGGACGGGATCAGCTGGGTCAGGAAGATCGCCGAGATCCGCTCCACCGGGTCCACCCAGAAGGCGGTGCTCGCCAGCCCGCCCCACGCGTACTCACCCGCCGAGGTCAGCGTCCGCTCCCCGACCGGGTCGAGCACGACCGAGAAGCCGAGCCCGAAGCCGACGCCCCGGTGCTCGGACTCGGCGAAGACCGGCCGGGCGTAGGCGGCCAGGTCGACACCGCCGGGCAGGTGGTTGCGGACCATGTAGTCCACCGTGCGGCTGCCGAGCAGCCGGACCCCGTCGAGCTCGCCCCGGTTGAGCAGCATGCGGGTGAAGCGGTGGTAGTCCGCGGCGGTGGAGACCAGCCCGCCGCCGCCGGCCAGGAACTCGACCGGCTCCCGCGGATCCGGGGTGAAGTCGTCCTTGCGCACCGGCGGGTGCCCGGCCAGCCCGGTCACGTACAGCCCGGCCAGCCGGCCGGCCTGCTCCGGCGGCACCGCGAAGCCGGTGTCCACCATGCCCAGCGGGTCGAGGACGCGCTCGGCGAGGAAGCGGTCCAGCGGCATCCCGGAGACCACCTCCACCACCCGGCCGAGCACGTCGGTGGCCACGCTGTAGGTCCACTCGGTGCCGGGATCGAAGACCAGCGGCAGCTGCGCCCAACGGTCAGAGGCGGCAGCCAGGTCCAGCCCGGGCAGCGGGACGAAGTCGCTGACCATGGCCCGGTACATCTCGTCGACCGGGTGGGCCCGGAGGAAGCCGTACGACAGGCCGGCGGTGTGGGTGAGCAGGTGCCAGATCCGGATCGGCTCGGCCGCCGGCCGGGTCTGCGGCAGCCGGGACGAGCCGGCCACGTAGACCCGCGGGTCGGCGAAGGCCGGCAGCCAGCGGGCCACCGGGTCGCGCAGCGACAGCAGCCCCTCCTCCTGCAGCAGCAGCACCGCCACCGAGGTGACCGGCTTGGTCATCGAGTAGATCCGCCACAGAGTGTCCGGCTCGACCGGCAGGCCCGCCTCCCGGTCGCGCTCGCCGTACGTCGCGGTGTGCACCACCTGGCCGCGCCGGGCCACCAGCAGCTGCCAGCCGGCCAGCAGGCCGTCGTCGACGTACCGGGCGAAGTGGGCGTCCAGCCGGGCCAGTCGGGCCGGGTCGAAACCGGCATCCGCCGGCTCGAGCTCGACCTTCACCATGGACCCGTCCTTCACCGTGGACCCCTCCTTCACCATGGAGCCGACCCTAGGCCCTCCGGCCGGCTGGACCGTCGGTGCCGACTGGTAGACCGGCAGCCGTGGATCTCACGATCGAGCCGCTGACCCCGCCGCGCTGGCCCGATCTCGCCGCCGTCTTCGGCGAGCGCGGAGAGGCCAGCCGCTGCTGGTGCACCTACTTCCGGATGCCGAGACCGGCCTGGTCGGCCACACCGCCGGCCGAGCGCCGCGCGCTGCTCGGCGGGGTGGTGGCGGCCGGGCGGGAGCCGGGGCTGGTGGCCTACCGGGCCGGCGAGCCGGTCGGCTGGGTCTCGGTGGCGCCGCGGGAGGAGTTCCTGCCCCACCTCGAGCGCACGCGGGTGCTCAAGCCGGCGCCGGGGGATCGGGTCTGGTCGGTGCTGTGCTTCGTGGTGCGGCCGGCGCACCGGCGGCAGGGGGTCGCCGCCGCGCTGCTGCGGGCGGCGGTCGACTTCGCCCGGGAGCGCGGCGCGGGAGCGGTCGAGGGCCACCCGGTCGACGACGCGCGGCGGCCGGTGCACCCGATGGAGGCGTACGTCGGGGTGGCGTCGATGTTCGCCGCGGCCGGATTCACCGAGATGGACCGGCGCGGCACCCGGCCGGTCTACCGGCTCGACCTCGGCCGGCCGGAGCGGACCGGGTGAGGTGGCGATCGGAGTGGGACCGGGAGATCGCCCGGCTGGCGGTGCCGGCGTTCGGTGCGCTGGTCGCCGAGCCGGCGTACGTGCTGGCCGACACCGCCATCGTCGGCCACCTCGGCACCCCGCAGCTGGCCGGCCTCGCGGTGGCCTCCGCCATCCTGGTCACCGGCTACTCGATCTTCATCTTCCTGGCCTACGGGACGACCGCGGCCGTCGCCCGGCTGATCGGCGCCGGGGACGAACCGGAAGCCGCGCACCAGGCCGTGCAGAGCGTCTGGCTCGCGCTGGCCATCTCGGCGGCGGTGGTGCCGGTCGGGCTGGCCCTGTCCGGCCGGCTGGTGCGGGTGTTCGGCGCGGCCGGGGACGCTGCCGGTTACGCGCAGACCTACCTGTCCATCAGCCTGCTCGGCGTGCCGGCGATGCTGGTCACATACGCGGCGGTCGGCTACCTGCGCGGCCGGCAGGACACCCGCACGCCGCTGCTGGTGGCGGTGGCGGCGGCCGCGGTCAACCTGGTGCTCGAGGTGGTGCTGATCCTCGGTCTGGGCTACGGGGTCGGCGCCTCGGCGGCGTCCACCGTCGCGGTGCAGTGGGCGGCGGCCACGGTCTACCTGGTGGGCGTCGGGCGGCGGACGGTGGAGCTGGGGGTGCCGCTCGGCCTGTCGCCGCGGTCAGTCGGCCGGCTGGCCCGGGTGGCGGTGGCGCTGATCGTCCGGACCGTCGCGCTGCGGCTCGCCTTCGCCTCGGCCACGGCCGTCGCGGCCCGCCTCGGCACCGCGGAGGTCAGCGCCCACCAGATCGCCTTCGAGATATGGAATGCGCTGGCGCTCGCGCTGGACGCGATCGCGATCGCCGGGCAGGCGTTGGTCGGCCGGCTGCTCGGCGCCGGCGACGTGCCGGCGGCGCGGGCGGCGACCCGGCGGATGATCGAGATCGGTGCGGCCTTCGGCCTGCTGGTGGGAACGCTGATCGTGCTCAGCCGCGGCCTGCTGCCGGCCGCCTTCTCCGACGACCCGGCGGTGCTCGCGCTGACCGCCTTCGTGCTGCTCTTCGTCGGCGCGATGCAGCCGGTCAACGGGGTGGTCTTCGTGCTGGACGGGGTGCTGATGGGCGCCGGCGACATGCGTTACCTGGCGGTCTCCATGGTGGCCGCGTCCGTGCTCTTCCTGGTCGCCGTGGCGGTGCTGCTCGCGACCGGCGCCGGCCTCGGCTGGCTGTGGACGGCGATCTTCGGGCTGATGCTGGTCCGGCTGGTCGCGCTGGTGGCCCGGGTTCGCGGCGACCGCTGGCTCGTCGTCGGCGCCGTCCGCTGAGCGCCGGGCGTGGGCGTACGGTCAGGCATGCGGATCAGCGTGACGGTGACCGGGTTCTCCTGGCCCGGCGGTCCGGCGGCGCTCGCTCACCACCTCTCCGACGTGGTGCGGGCCGCCGACGAGAGCGGCATCGACACCGTCTGGGTCGCCGACCACCTGCTCCAGGCGGACCCCGGCAGCAACTCGGACGCGGAGATGCTGGAGGCGTACACGACCCTCGGCTTCCTTGCCGCCCGGTCCGAGCGGGTGCGACTGGGCACCATGGTGTCCGCGGCGACCTACCGGCCGCCGGCGTTGCTGGTCAAGGCGGTGACCACGCTCGATGTGCTGTCCGGCGGGCGGGCGTGGCTCGGCGTGGGCGCCGGCTACCAGGGGGACGAGGCGACCGCGATGGGCCTCCCGCTGCCGCCGGTGGCCGAGCGCTTCGACGCGCTGGAGGATCTGCTCCGGCTGGCGCGGCAGATGTGGACCGGAGACCCGGCGCCGTTCACCGGGACGCGGGTCCGGCTGGAGCGGCCGGTCGGCAGCCCGCTGCCGGTCAGCCGGCCGCACCCGCCGATCCTCGTCGGCGGCACCGGGGAGCGGCGGACGCTGCCGCTGGTGGCCCGGTACGCCGACGCCTGCAACCTCTTCGACATCCCGGACGGCGGCGCGACCGTGCGCCGCAAGCTCGACCTGCTGCGCCGGCTCTGCGCCGAGGCCGGCCGGCCGGAGGCGGCGATCGAGCGCACGCTGAGCACCCGGGTGACGCCGGAGGAACCGCTGGCCGCGCTGGCCGAGCGCGCCGCCGACCTTGGCATCGAGCACCTCGTGCTGCTCAGCGCGGGCCCGTGGACGCCGGAGGCGGTTGCGGCGCTGCGGCTGTGATCTGCTGCGGCTCTGATCAGGGTGCCGCGCTGGGGCTGTGATCGGCCGCGCGGACGCCGACGTGCACGGTGCGGACCTCGATCGACTGGAGGTCCGCGCGGCGGCCGAGGTGGGCGGCGGCGGCCGGGTCGAGCAACCGGTCCCAGGCGGCGAGATCCGCAGCCGACAGCAGCTCGGTCGGGCGCAGCCAGTCGACGCGGTGGGTGAGCTTGTCCACCACCCGCTCGACATCCTCCGCGGCCAGCGGCACCGGCCGCTCCAGCAGGGTGCTCCGGCTGGTGACCGAGCCCAGGCCGGCCCGGCGGAGGGCCTCGGTCCAGCCGTATGGCATCGGGACGCTGCCCGGCAGGCCGGCCCGCATCCGGGCGAACCACCGGTCCTGCGCCGCCTCCAGCCGCACCTCCAGCCCGGGCTCGCCGACGCCGAGATCCCAGGGCAGCCGGCGTGCCGGCAGCCCGCCCTCGGCCAGCGCGAGCCGCCCGCCGGGCGCGAGCAGTCCGGCCAGCGCGGTGACCGCCGCCTGCTGGTCACCGACATGGTGCACCGAGGCCGACGCCCACACCACGTCGGCCGGAGCGTGCGCGCGCAGCGGCTCCACGCTCTCGCCGAGGTCGGCGAGCACGAGCTCGACCCGCCCGGGCGCACCGGCCAGCCGCTCCCCGGCGTCGGTGAGGAGCTCCGGGGCGTGGTCGGCCGCGACGACGAACCCGTCGGTGCCGAGCGCGGCGGCCAGTGCGGCGGCCATCCCCCCGCCGCCACAGCCGACGTCCATCGCGACCCGGTCGCCGGGGCGGACCAGCACCGCCGCAGCCGCGGCATACCAGTCCTGCTCCTGCGCGGCCGCGTCCCGGAGATAACCGACTTGTGCGGCCCAGTCGACCTCGTACGGCCCTGGCGCGCTAGGCGGCGTCATCCCGACCGATCACCTTGGCGGTCAGCGCCTGCACGCCCCGGTCGAGGTGCTCGACCCGCCGGTCGAGGTTGTGGACCCGCCGGTCCAGGTGCTCGACCCGCCGGTCCAGGAGGTCGACCCGCCGGTTCAGCGTGCCGAGCCGCTCGGTGACCTCGCGGCGGAGCAGAGCCGACTCCTCCGTGAGCAGGTCGATCCGCGTGTCGACCGCGCTGAGGTGCTCCTGGGTCAGGCTCTGCCGCTCGGACAGCAGGGTCACCCGGTCGTCCAGCGTCCGGAGCCGCTGATCGACCTGCTCGAACCGCTGATCGACCTGCTCGAACCGCTGATCGACCTGCTCGAATCGCTGATCGACGTGGTCGAAGCGCTGATCGACGTGGTCGAAACGGGCACCGAGGACGTCGAGGACGCGCTGCAGGGTCAGCGGCTCGTCGGTCATGGCAGGAGCCTAGAGCGGGCGGGCCGCGGCGCGCTCCGGTCGTCCACAGGCTCAGACGAGGTCGCGCAGGACGAGTGTCTGGTCCCGACCGGGGCCGACGCCGATCGCCGACACCGGGGTGCCGGACAGCTCCTCCACCCGCCGCACATACGCCTGCGCGGCGGCGGGCAGGTCGGCGAAGGTCTTGGCGTCCTCGAGCGGCTCGAACCAGCCGTCCAGGTGCTCGTACACAGCGGTGGCGTGGTGCAGCGCGGTCTGCGTCATCGGCATCTCTTCCACCCGCTCGCCGTCGATCTCGTACGCGACGCAGACCGGGACCCGTTCCAGCCCGGACAGGACGTCGAGCTTCGTGAGGAAGAGGTCGGTCAGCCCGTTGACCCGGGTCGCGTACCGGGCGATGACGGCGTCGAACCAGCCGCACCGGCGCAGCCGCCCGGTGGTCACCCCCACCTCGCCGCCGGCCTTGCGGAGGTACTCGCCGAACTCGTCGTGCAGCTCGGTCGGGAAGGGTCCCTCCCCGACCCGCGTGGTGTACGCCTTGAGGATCCCGACCACCTTGGTGATCCGGGTGGGCCCGATCCCGGACCCGGCCGCGGCGCCGCCGGCGGTGGGCGAGGAGGAGGTGACGAAGGGGTAGGTGCCGTGGTCGACGTCGAGCAGCGTGCCCTGCGACCCCTCCAGCAGCACGGTGGCGCCGCCGGCCAGCGCCCGGTCCAGCAGCAGCCGGGTGTCCGCGATCCGCGGGGCGAGCCGCTCCGCGTAGCCGAGGTATTCGGTGACGATCGCGTCCGGCTCCAGCGCGCGCCGGTTGTAGACCTTCACCAGCAGCTGGTTGCGCTCCCGCAAGGCGATCTCCAGCTTGGCCCGGAAGATGCCGGGGTCGAGCAGGTCCTGGACCCGGATCCCCATCCGGGCGACCTTGTCGCCGTACGCGGGGCCGATGCCGCGGCCGGTGGTGCCGATCTTGGACTTGCCGAGGAAGCGCTCGGTCACCCGGTCGATGGCCCGGTGGTAGGGCATGATCAGGTGCGCGTCGGCCGAGATGACCAGCCGCGAGGTGTCGACGTCCCGGCCCTCCAGCGCGTCCAGCTCCTCGATGAGCACCGCCGGGTCGATCACCACCCCGTTGCCGAT
>Ga0126307_10001312_pt1 | contig 16426 bp, 17 predicted proteins | sample Plot28_FD_89955 | JGI IMG/M metagenome (GOLD analysis project Ga0126307, IMG submission 89955) | Serpentine soil microbial communities from UC McLaughlin Reserve, CA, USA - Plot28 | ecosystem: Environmental > Terrestrial > Soil > Grasslands | place: USA: UC McLaughlin Reserve, Lake County... | reverse complement strand
GTAGTCGCCGCAGTTCTCCATGCCGCGAGGTATGACAGAGAGTGGAAGCAACGAGTCTAAGCAGTGGCGATTGTGGATAACCTCAGGAATCAAAGTAAAACTGTTTTTCTATAGACATCGTAAGCCGCTTGATCTATAAGGTCGCATACTGGTCACCCGTTTCCCTAAGCTAATTCGGCCAGTTTTCCCCCATGCCTTTATCTCTCTGTGAAGCTTACGTTTGGTACCTTGTTGTGACGTGTAAACGCTGCGGTATGCGGCAACCAATCCATCGTGATACCTCTAACGGTCAAGCTGCTCTTTTAAGAAAATATACGTGGCGCTGCATTCACTGTTATCAGGTCGACACATACGAGCCTGATGAAATTGAACGCTATCAGCATGTCTTTGAACGGCGGAAAACGCATCGATCGTGAGAGCGCTTCCTGCTCAATGAGACACCATCCTGGTCGAGGTTTGTACCTTCTGGATTTGCCTGTGAATGTTTTCCGGTGCAACACGCTTACGAGGTTCCGTGGTGCGCGTCGCGGACACATTTCGAGTCCAGGTAGTCCAGTCTCCCCATTTACGGGACCAACTCTGCCAGGTTATCGATGCAGATGAAGACACCATTCGCCTTAGCTCCTTTATTGTTGTTAGTTGCCGCGCTGATTCGTTAGTGCGCAAGTTGTGCCACTGTTCAATTAACAACAACTCCTTCTACAAATCTCGTGAGATCAACCTGTTAACGCTTTCAGCAGGGAATCGCGCTCACTCCTGCGACGTACCAACACCGTACAGAAACGACTTAGATCACATCACGACTTCTCACAACTGAACCCTTTCCTCCGCGATCCTGGGGCCTATCTCTGCGCCTCTGCGTTGACATGGACATTAACGCAGAGAACGCAAAGATATGCAGAGGAAAACTTCTACCAGTGCACTACCCACAGCGTCATTGTTTCGCGACTCGTCGCGCCTGAAACTCACGACCGCCTCGCCGGACGTTTACTCGTACGACCCTGCCACTTTGATCTTTGACGAAGTAAAAGAAGCATCGACTTCACGAAGAAAGAAGGTATTTTCACAGTAAGCGGCTTGCTAAGCGAGGCACCTAAGTGCTTTCGGCGAGCTTCGTCGCGATAACAGTCGCGGAAGACTTGCTGCATCTGGAAATCACCTTGACTCCCTGCGCCTTTGTGCATAAATTCAACTCGCAACATCTACCACCAACTCTATTGGCAAGGACTCAAATTATGTACACAAGATTTCTGACAGGCCTCGTGCTGCTTGCCGTGTTGAGCGTTGTCGGGCTGGCCCAACAACCACCTCCAGTCAAAACACACCTCAAGGTCGGCGACGCGGCTCCTGATTTCACGCTTCGCGCAACTGACGGAAAGACCTACAAGTTGAGCGATTTCAAAGGCAAGAAAAACGTGGTGCTGGCAATTTATGTGCTGGCATTCACCGGTGGTTGAACGAAGGAATTGAAGGCGTATCAGGCTGATATCGCCAAATTCGAAAACACCGAAACTCAGGTTTTCGGCATGAGTGTAGACAGTGTTCCCGCCAACCGCGAATTTGCAAAACAGATTGGAATAATGTTTCCGCTACTCAGCGATTTCAAACGCACCGTCGTTAAGGATTACGGCGTCTTCAACGAAGAACAAGGCTTTGGAAATCGCGCCACCTTCCTGATCGATAAAGAAGGCATCATTCGGCACATCGACGAAGGAAATGTCGCGATCGATCCGACTACCGTTGTAGAAGCCTGCAACGTGCTTACACATAAGAAGGCGTCTCAGTAGGACACTCGCCACATGCTGACGCGGATGCTCGCAAGGTATCCGCGTCGGATATTCCTCACGGACGGTAAATTAATTTCCCGTTCTCCCAGTTTCCCGAAGCTGCCGCGGCCCTGGCATTATTCACTAACTGATTGAAATCCACATTTGAGATAGCAAGCCTGTTTGCAATGTCACTTACTTTGGCGTCATACACTTGAAGCCCTTGTTTGATAATGTCGGCTCGAGCCCATAATTCTTGCCAATAACCCAGCAACCACGCGTTAAGTTGCTTATCGTTAACAAACAACATCTTGTCGTGCCCCGGAGGTGATTGGACGTAAAAAGAACCTGCGTAAGTAGCGGTGTCATCAAATGACCACAAACTCAGAGCCGGCATAGGCAGAGCTGCCGGTGCATAAGACCTTAGTTCATAACGATCATGATTCCTGAATTTTTCGAGCATATGAACGACTTCTTCAAAATGTTGCGGGTGATGTATCACGACGAGCTGGCGAAGTATAATCTCGCGCTCTCTTAAGCGTTTGTCCCGTTCGTTGCGATATCTATCACGCCGGTCCTGGTTACTCCTCACTGTCCACGTGAGCACCGCCTCATTGATAGACTTTTCTACTTGACGAAGACTTCGCTCAAAGGCGCCGGGCACTTCTGTATCCACGTCCAGGTATTTATGAGCAGGATTGCCGAATTGCCCTGCAATCGAATCGAGCGCATGTTCTTTCCTGATAGCCTCAGCCACGACAGTTATCATGAGCAATCCTGTACCAAGTAAGATTATCTTGATGTATCGTTCTGAAGGCCAATCAATGATTTGCAGATAATCCAGTAATCCAATTAGGACGCCAGTCAGACCAGTCAGTCCGAAAATTATCCTATCCACCGATAAGTGTTTGCGTAGATCCATCATTCACCTCCAAAGCTGGAATTATTGTGGGACAGTGCGATTGCTGACGTTTGAGGCAAAGCTGATTTGCATCCGAGAGGCCCTCCTGTGAGAAAAACTACAGGCCTACAGCGCGTCTTAAAAGGTCGGCAAGTGACTTATACGCTCGGCTGTTAGACGATGTCAACGAATTGAACTACAGGAGTTCTGCAGCGTCGAAATCGCGGTAGGCCGCGAGAGCATAGTCGAGGCGATGACGCCAGGATTCGCATGGGGCACCGCGCGCCCACTGGATGATCGGGAAGGTCAGGTTCCGCACCAGACAACGTCGATAGTCCAGCAATAGATCATCGAACGAGTAACTGTTGACTCCGGCGCTGATCAGTTCCTGGTAATAGAAGTGGAGCAAGGGGAGCTCGAGTTGCTGCCGCACGGCGCGGTCCCAATGCAACCCGATCATAAACGCGAGATCCTTCGGTCCTACGTCCGGATGCCAAAGCTGCCAATCGATCAAGTACGGCATGCCCTGCCCCGTGCGAGGAAACAAAAAGTTCCAAGTATGAGCATCGCCGTGTATGACCGTGAGGGCACGTTGCTCAAGTAGCCGGAGCCATGGCCGAAGCGAGGAATTGAACACATCTTCGAGCAGCAAGCGATCGGCGAGCGGCAGATCCTCTCCGAGATCATTGAAGAAACCAGGCAGGTGATCCCTGAAGCCGTAAACCATCGTGCGGAGGCTCGTCTCAGTGTGCGGAGTCCCGATCGTCGTGCCGAGTGCCGGCGCTTCCCACCAACACGCATGAAGACGCGCCAGCACTGCGACCGCCGCGTATACCTCTTTATCAGTTGGACGATGAGGCCACGGCGGGTTCGTGTGAGTTGAACGCAGGTCCTCAAGAATTAGCCACTGCTCTTTGCCGGTGGCCGGGGCTGTCGCAAGACATTGGACCATCGGAGGAGATGGCAACACCGGAGCGAGTTTCCGGTAGAAGACGAGCTCTGGCTCCCCTCGCTCGGGCGCCGGTGACTGTTCGACAGGCCATTTCAATACAAGGCGATTCGGGAGCTCAGGAGAGGAGCCCGCGGCATAGTCGACCTCAAGGAACCATAGATTGGAAATCGGCGTCTTGATCCGCTCGGTGATTGCAACGCTGAGTATCGCACCGTGTCGAAGAGTGTCCGCAGCGGTTAGCGCGGAAGTTAGCTCAGTGGGTGTTGTCGGTACATGCAATCGAGAGCGCCTCCTAGGCTTTTCTACTGCTGTCCCGCCAAGTCAATCACAGACGCATAGACCCCCTCGACTACCAATGCCATCCGTTTGTAATCGAGCTTCTCCGCTGTGTCCTGAGCAGTGTGATAATTGGGATTGCGATAGAACGCCGTGTCAGTAATCATCGCCGCACTGTAACCAGCGTCCCAGTAGTTTAGGTGATCAGAAAGATCGATACCCGGCACAAAGCGCGGCGCGTTGATGGAATAGACAGGAAGCGAGGACGCTTTACGCATCGACGCCTTCGTCCGGCGCACCAGCGACCAGTCACTGAGCCGTCCGACAACGCCGATGAAGTTTCCGGTCGAAGGGTAAAGGGCGCTGAAGACCGCCGCCGGGAATCGCTGGGTGTTAGGCGCGTCGCTGAAGTAACCAATCATTTCCAGACTAAACATCGCTCGTACGCGAATGTTCTGTTTGCGGAGCGATTGTGCATGGACCGAACTACCCATGCCGGTGGTGCGAAAATGGGCCGGCTCTTCCAAAGTGAAAGCAACCAGCTCTACTCGCAGTGGCGGTGGTTGCCGGGCAAGCAATCGCGCAAGCTCTATCAATCCAGCTACCCCACTCGCGTTATCGTCGGCGCCCGGCAATGGGCCGGCTGCATCGTAGTGTGCGCCAACGACAATTCGCTCTGCTGAGTTTGGTCCAAATTCAGCAATCACATTGCGATAGGTCCTGCCCTGAACACGATAAGGTTGCTCTGAAACAGTAGCGGTCGTTTGGCTGAATTCGTTCTTGATATAGGCAGCGACTCGATCGAGATTCTCGATATGGCGTTCATCACGTGGAGTTAGTTCGACAGAGAGTTTGCGTACGTGTGCTTCGAGACGAGCCGGCTCGACCGTCCTTTCTGAACTCGGGGTCACACGAGTCAACAGCGGCTGAGCCACCCAAAACAACAAGCCGGTCGCCAACAATAAGAAGATTAAAGCAACCAACAGCATAAATTTGATAATACGACGCTGGCGCTCCTTTTGTGATTGCCATTCGGCTTCGATTAAAGATTGAGTCACGTCTGCCCAAATAATCTATATTGTTCGCGGAATTTGGTCTAGAATGAACCTCGCCATGCGAAAATTCCTCCCGATCATTTTGCTGATCCTGGTTCCGACAAGTACCGCTTTGGCAAAAGACTGGCGCGGCATTCTGCCGATGCACTCGACCCGCGCAGACGTCGAAGCGCTTTTAGGTCCTCAACCGCAGTAATCTTCGGACACTTGTCGGCTCAATAGAACAAAAGGGCTTTGCATCGCTGTATTTTTGTCTAACTCTTATTCGAGTAAGGCAAGGGGCACAGGCCTTGCCCTGTTCGCGATTCGCAGTACGCTGTCGTCAAAATTCTAACGAGGAGCTGAGGATGAATACGAAAAGACTCACCCCACAATTTGTGCTATTTGCAATCGCAACTCTTATCTCCGCCGGTGCTGCTAATGCGCAGACCACGGAACAAAACGTCAACGTCACGATTCGACCTGCGCAAACTGTCGAACAGCGTGTTGCTGATGAAATCAAAACTAAAGAGTTACTCAAGGCCGCTGAGGAAAGAACCGCGGCGGAAGAAGCCGCCCGAATCGCAGGAACGAATCCAAAAGTTCTTTTGGGTCGCGCGCGTATTGTTTTTATCGACTCTGACACGTCATTCTTCGAGCCCGTGCAACTACAAAACGCTTTGCGCAAACGCGCAGAGTTTGACGCCTGGCAAATGGCAATTATTGATGGGTGGGACAAACAAAACGTCGCTGACGTGATTATCGCAATCGATCGTCCTGTATTCACCTACACGTTCACCTACAAGATCACCAACCGCCGCAACGGCATTTTGCTGGCGACGGGAAAGATCACAGCGTTTGATGGTAACGACGCCGCACCCAAACTTGCTCAACGGATCATCGATGAGATGAAAAATGCGCGCGGAGAAACTAAGACCAGAAAGTAGCACCGAAGACAAACTGTTTTCCGTGTCATCCGTGGCTAAAAATTACCCGCTGGTCGCGAGTGCTTCCATGACCAGCGGGGTCTTTGTCTGCGGGTAGATGTCGCGGGGGGCGCCGGTACGTTCGATCGTGCCGTTGCGCACGACCGCCATCCGATGGCCGACGGTGAAGGCGTCTTCGAGATTGTGAGTCACGTAGATGACGATCAATTCGGCTTCTGCTTGTAACCGCAACAGATCTTCATGTAGCCGTTTGCGAATCTCGCTGTCGAGCGCGGAGAAGGGTTCATCCAGCAGTAACACGCGCGGCTCCATTGCCAACGCTCTCGCAATTGCAACTCTTTGCTGTTGACCACCTGACAGTTCGTGCGGATAGCGGTGCGCCAGTTCGGTAAGGTGCATGCGCTCGAGTAACGCCTCAGCACGTTCTTGAGCGTGAGGTTGTCGCCACAGAGCGTAAGCGACGTTCTCTAAAGCTGAGAGGTGCGGGAACAACGCGTACTGTTGAAAAACGTAACCAACGTGGCGTTTGCGCGCAGGCAGATTGATCGCTGCACCCTTGTTCGCGGATGAGCGGAAGAAGACCGTTCCATCCAGCGTGATCTCGCCGGCGTCCGGCGTCATCAGCCCGGCAATAGCGTTTAGCGTTTGCGTCTTGCCCGCGCCGGACGGTCCAAACAGCACTAGTATCTCCGCTCCGACCTCAATCTGCACCGACAGATTGAAAGTGTCCAAACGCTTTTCAATATTCACTTTGAGACGCAGTGGTTTCATCGATCAAATCAACGTAAAGCTGTCTTCCGTTTATGGAGCGGCCGTTCGAGCTGCCGCACACACCACAAGCCGATAAATGCTACCGCAGTTATCACGACGACCATCATTTGCGCCTCCTCGTAGCGACGCGCTTGCACCGCATCGTAAATAGCGAGCGGCAGCGTTTGAGTCTGTCCCGGAATGTTGCCCGCGACCATTAAGGTGGCGCCAAACTCCCCCAGAGCACGCGCACCACCTAAGATTAACCCAGCGATAACTCCACGCCGCGCAAGCGGCAGCGTCACGCGCCACAAAATTTCCAACTCCGACGAGCCCAGCGTGCGCGCAGCGTTTTCAAGCATATGGTCCACACTTGCAATAGCGGTCCGTGCTGATTGGAACATCAACGGCAGCCCCACTACAGCCGAGGCAATTGCCGCCGCATACCAACTGAAGAGTAGATTAACGTGGAACCATTCAACGATCGGACTGCCGCGCCCCAGCGCAAGCAACAGGAAGTACCCAATAACACTCGGCGGCAACACGAGCGGCAGAAAGATAAGTACCTCAATGATGATCTGCCCGGGAACTCGGAAGCGCGCCAGGAACACGCCCAAAACTAAACCAACCACAAAGAGAATGCTGGTCGCCACAAGAGTCACTTGCAGCGACAACATCAGGGCTGACCAATTCATTTCACCGGCTCCTCCCCAGGTAATATGAAGCCATATTTACGCATGACTGGACGACCTTCCGTGGAATTGATGAAGGTCGCGAAGCGGCGCGCCTCGGCTTCGTGCCGCGTGCCCCGGATAACCGCGAAAGCCTGATTGAGTGGCTTGTGCAGTTGATCCGAAATCAATACCCAACGGCCCTTGCTGTTGACGCTAAGCGAGAGTGCGACAATCGCGGCATCGACGTTTCCCGTCTCCGCATACTGAAGTGCCTGGCTGATGTTCTCACCAAAAACAAGTCGCGAAGATACGCGCTCCCAAATACCGGCTGATTCCAACGCTTGGCGCGCCGCCTCGCCGTACGGAGCATGTTCCGGGTTGGCGATCGCGATGCGGCGCACTTCCGGGTTTGCAAGGTCTTCAATGCGGTCGAGTCTTAAGGAGCTGTCACTACGCGTCCAAAGTGTGATGCGCCCTTGCGCGTAAAGCGTCTTCGTGTCCTGGAGAATCAGATTCTGCCGTTCGAGTTCTTCAATAAAACTTACGTTCGCCGCCGCCAGTAGATCGACCGGCGCACCTTGCTCGATCTGCTGTGTAAGTTGTCCAGTAGAGCCGAAGTTGAATGTAACTTTGATTCCGGTGTTGTTAGTAAACAGTTTTCCAAGTTCCTCAAAAGCCGGCGTGAGGTCCGCAGCCGCCGACACGGTCAGCGTCACCGGCAAATCTTTGACTGAAATTGAGGACCGACACGTCGTGAAAAAGATCGAAACAAGAATGAGCGCGAGTGCGCGGTACTGTAGGGGCGGCACTCCGTGGCCGCCCGTCGTTGTGTTTATGCGAGAAACGGGCGGCCACGGAGTGCCGCCCCTACAAAAATTACCGAACATCGTCAAAAACTGAATTTAGCTCCTAATTGAAAGACTCGCGGGTCGCCTGCGGCCGTGATCGATCCGAATCCCGGCGCGCCTACCACGGTGTTTGGACCGGCCAGTGGTGGCGTGTTCGTTACGTTGAAGGCTTCGGCGCGCAACTCGACATTCATCGTCTCGCTGAAAAAGATCCTCTTGATCAAAACGAGATCGGCATTGCGGTAAGCCGGCCCGCGAACAGGATTGCGTGAACTGTTCCCGAGCGTAAACTGCGGCGCGGCTACAAACGCCGACGTGTTAAAGAACCTTGCGGTCGTGCGCTCGGAAGCCGGCAGATTAGGATCGGATACGCGATTCGGTCTTTGCGTCCCAAAGCCGGCGAACGCATTGAAGTTCGTCACTTGCGTGACTGCCAGTGGCAACCCCGACTGCAGCGTTATCACTCCGGCGAATTCGAAGTCGTTAAAGATTGCGCCTGCGACTCCGTGCGGGTTGAAACGCTTTCCTTTCCCGAACGGCAACTCATAAGTAAAGCTCGCCACGAACACGTTTGGCATATCGCCGTTTGAAATATCTCGTTCCAGCCCGCGATTGAAGCTATCGGCGACGGGAACGTTTGCGACCGGCCCGGTAAGTATCGACGCGTCGAAGACCGAAGAAGCTTCGTCAATGAGTTTTGAGCGCGTGTAACTGACCAGAAACGAGAAGCCGCGCGAGAAGCGGTGTTCCAACTTGGTTTGAAGCGCGTTGTAGTTCGTGTTCCCTACGTTATTGCGGTAAAGACTGACGGTGGTAAATCTCGGGAAACGCTTGAGCAGTTGGCCCAAAGGTATAGTCGGATCTCCGAGACTCGACGAACGCGGGATCTGGCCAAAGAACGGGTTCGGAACTCGTTCCAGCAACGCCGGGCCCAACACGAGTTGGCTCGGAGTGAGTTGGTTGAGACTCGTATCAGGGATGCCGATGTGTGTGATCTTCGACCCCGCATAGGCAACTTCAAACACCATGTTCTTTGTGAGTTGGCGTTGCACTGCGAAGTTCCACTGTTGGGCGTATCCACTGCCCAGGCTCGCATCAACTGCGAATACGCCCTGGCCCAATCCGGCGTCCGGCGTCATTGGTATCGGTGTCACAGTGGGGCCGTTAGAAAGGACGAACGCGGGAACGATGTTGTCGAGCGTTCGCTGCGAGACCGTCTGAACGAATGGAAACTGCGGCGTCGTAAACGGCGTGGTGATTCCCGCCATCTCAATCCAGATCAAACCGTAGCCGGCGCGCATCACGGTCTGCTCGTTCAAGCGATAAGCAATGCCCAGGCGTGGTCCAAAGTTCAATTTGTGCAGGCGTCGCGCTGATTCGCTAAAACCGTTCTGGCCCAGGTAATCCAGTTTCTGAGTTTGCAGGTTGAAGACAGCGCCCTGGTTGTTGGCTTCAGTGGAAGGAAAGTTGAGCGTGTAACGCACGCCCGCATTTATCGTCAGTCGTGGCGAAACCTTAAAGTCATCCTGCACAAAATACTCCTGCACGTGAGCGCGTGGCCGCAGGACGTTTTGCTGCATGTCGAGGGAAAAGTTTTGCACCTGGCCGAGGAGAAAACTTGCGAGCGCGTTCCCGGTGAAGCTCGAGAGCGCCGAGCCGACGCTTGGAATCGCCTGTGAGTTTGTGAATAACGTGTTGAAACTGAAACTTCCGGTAGGTGATGGCGGTTGAATAACGTCGAGTCGCTCCCAGCGAAAGTCTAGCCCGAACTTGATCGAGTGCCGGCCATGTTGAGTTGAGATGGCGTTGAAGATTTGCGTGACGTCGGTGCGAAAGTCTGATGCGGTGTTGGCCGTGGGGCCAAGTTGTTGCAGACCCGCAATCGTGAAAGTGGGCAACGTGTTTTCGAAAGCGCCGTTCGTTGGTATGCCGGGAATTTGTAAGCTCTCAGAAGGATTTGCGTCCAGTTGCGTCGCTTCTCGCACGACTTTTCGTCTCGTGTGACCGACGCGCAGCTCGTTCAAAACGCGAGGATTGAAAACGTGTATGTAATTGAAGACGAACGATTGCGCCTTCGTATCGGTTGGTCCGGTCACGCCGCTCGTTATGTTACCGCTGCCGTCCGGTAAAGGTGTCACGGGTTCGGTGACGTCCCTTGCGTATGAGAAGCGACCGAAGAGTTGGTCGCGCGATGAGAAGCGGTGATCGAGACGAAAGTCAAACTGGTCCTGATCGGTCGGCTCGTTGCCGACTAAAGTAAAGTTGTTGGCGGAGCCGCTCGAGGTCGGCAGCGGGTAGCGTTGCAGTAACAGTGCGGCCGCCGGGTCAAAAGTATTTGTCGGGACAATGTTGCCGGCGTAAGCACGATGGTCCGAGGGGCTGAAGATGTGGCCGACGCGGGCCTGGATGATGTTGCCGTTCGTGTCCGTGACGTTTACTGGATTCGCAGTGACATTCGTGCTGATTGAGCCGTTCGCTTGAAGAAACAACGGCGCGCCGAGACTGCTCGAGAAGTTACCTTGCCGTTGCGCGAGGGTCGGCACTGTCGAGATACGCACTCGTGCAATCAACTGCCGCGTGCCCTGATAGTCGCCGAAGAAGAACGTGTTGTCCTTAACAATAGGACCGCCGATCACAAACCCGAATTGATTGCGACGGAAGACAGGCTTGTTCGGATTTGCAGCGGTGGCGGGCGCAAACAGATTGCGCGCGTTCAAGGCTTCGTTCCTCACAAACTCAAACACAGTCCCGTGCAGATCGTTGGTCCCCGATTTCATCGTCAGGTTCACCACGCCGCCGTTGAAGCGTCCAAACTCCGCCGGTGGACTGTTAACTTCGACCTTGAACTCCTGCACCGACTCTATCACCGGAAAGAAAGCAACCTGTCCGGGTTCCGGTTGAAGCACCGAGATGCCGTCAAACAAATATTCATTAGTGCGCGGGCGACCACCATTAATGCGAGGGAACGATGGGCCCGCAGTAGTCGGCGGAGGCTGTGCGACTCCTGCCGACAAACTGACAAGCGAAAGGAAGTTGCGTCCGTTGAGCGGCAGATCGACGATCTTGCGGTTGTTCACAACCTGGCCCAGGCTGCCGCTTTCTGTTCGCAACGGTGAAGCATCTTCGCTAATAGTAACGCTTTCAGTTAATTGTCCAGGATCGAGCGTTATGTCCAACCGTACTCTTTCCCCTGTGACGAGTTGGACGCCGGATCTCACGTAAGTCTTGAAGCCCTGTACTTCCACTGTGACGGTGTAATTGCCGGGCTTTAGATTAGTAATAGTGAAAGTGCCTGCTTCACCGATGGGCGAAGTGAAGGCCTGCTTCGTTGAGTCGTCGGTAACGCGTATGTGTCCTTGCGGTATCAGGGCGCCACTTTGATCGTGAACTACCCCGGTGATCTCGGATCTTCCTGCCTGTGCGCGCGTCGCCGGCGCTTCTGTTAACAAAGCAAACAACAGCAAGATAGTGAGACATCTCATCAGATGAGGCATCAAGTGGGCTCCTAAATTGTTGCTATTACTTAGAACGCGAACTCAGTCTTTAATAACCATCACCTCGGTGGCTTTGATCAGGGCGTAAACTGAGCTGCCTTTTTTCAAGCCGAGTGCTTTGGTTGCATCGCTGGTAATGATGGAAGTAATTGATTGACCACCCACGTCAATCGTTATCTGCACCAACAAACCTGCGTAGCGAACATCGGTGACGACGCCACGCAGCTTATTGCGACCGCTGATGGCTTCGATGCCGATCGGTTTTTCACGAGGCGTTTGTGAGCGCACCGCTCCGGAGATGCGCTCGATCTCGCTACGAGCCACACGATGATGACCGCCGGCAGTTTTGACTGAATGAACTTTGCCCTTGTAGATCCACTGCTTCAGCGTTGGATAGCTCACCCCGGCAATCCGCGCCGCCTCAGCCGGCTTCAACAACTCTTCCATGCGGCCACTCTATACATTTGTAGACGACTTTAGTCAACCGATATGTTCGTAAATATACGGTTTAATACGAAATCATTAACCACAAGGCACTAAGCCACAAATCTTAAAATGAATTTGTGACTCGGTGCCTTAGTGGTTAGTAAATCCTGGCTACTTTGCAGGTGGCCGGAAGACGACGGTTAGTTGGGGGCGGGTCGGGGCGTCGGCGTGCTCGCTGCTGTGAAAGACTTTAGCGGTGGCAGCTTTTGATTCGTCCCCGATGATGATCCAGCCGAAATTGCGACTCGGTGAGTTGACCCATGACTGTACATCCGCGACGAGTTTGGGGGTCGAGTTCCAGGTGTAGACACCCTGGCCACGCACTTCAGCCTTCCCGCTCGCGGCCCTCACGTAGTCACCACCCGCCCGAGCCCAACGTTGGTTGGGATAGACACTGTGGATCCACGTCGGATCGCCAGCCACAGTTGCAGCGCCTCGACCACCCTGCGCGACAGACGCTGATTCTTTCCAGGATCGCGTGACTCGGTACATATTAAGTGTAGAAGGTTGATCGCCATTCGCAGCCAACTCCACTGTCATCGTCAGCGTGACTGACACGATTCGTGAGCGCGGCGGAATCGCGCCGGTGAAGTCAAAGCCGATAAGCCCTCTCCTCTTCGAGAGTTCCGGCTGGCCTGTGCGACCCACAAAGATAGTTTCACCCTCGGAGTTGGCCAGTGCTCCTTTCGGATCCTCGATGAGGGTGGCGTCCTTTGAAGATTCTATTTGCCTGGTTTGCTCTTCCGCGACTTTACGCTGAGCCAGCGTGTCAGCCATGGACCATCCAAGCAAAACAATTAACAAAAGTGTGAATAGTCTTTTCATAGCAGTGTTCTCTTTACAGTCAGAATAGAGGGTTGTGCAGGAACAGAGCAAATGTTAGACCGTTGTGCAAGGGCCAGGACCATCGCCGACAACTTCGACGTTCTGCATCATGCCTAGATCCGAATGCAGAAGAATGTGACAATGAAGGAGGAACCGTCCGGGATAGTCGAGAAAGCGCGATCTGATTTTAACGCTTCGCCCGGTTGGCAAACTCACTGTATCCATCCAGGGCCAGTACGCAGGCGCGACACCAGGCTGCATCACCTGAAAATGGTTAATGTGAATGTGAAACGGGTGTTCCGCGCCAGTCTCGTTAACGATCTCCCACTCTTCAGCAGTTCCTAACTTCACGGTCTGATCGACGCGGTCCAGATCGTACGGCTTGCCATCGATCAAGAACGCGTTCCCGACCGGGTCGTCGCCTCGCGCGCAGAGTTTGGCATTGGCAAAGTTTTTGCAGACATCGCCGCGGGCCTGATCCGGGCAGATCTGAAATCTAACGACACGACGATTGACGATCTCGTTATCAGCAATCGCATTCAGAAACGGTGGCAACGATCGCACCGTCGCCGGCAAAGGTGTGTTGAGTGATCTGCCTGTGCTTTCAACGAAGGCGAGCACTTGATCTCGCGCCTGTCCCTGAAATCGTCGCTTGAGCATTTGGTATTTTCCCGGCTGACGCAGACAAACGAGGAAGTCGACGCGCCCGCCTGGAGGCAACACGTACGAAGTTCGTAGCTGTCTCCGGCGCAGCGGATAACCGTCGAGCGCGATCACCATGAACTGCTGTCGTCGATTCCTGCTGTCGAGCAGTTGCAGGTCCAGGTATCCACCAGGCGTAGCGCTGGCATTGATAAAACGCCAGCGTTGGACCTCGCCGGGCCGCAGCGTAAGTGTCGGTTGAAATTTTCCGTTGACGGTGTAAGGAGCGTGCGGATGATCGCAGGTATAAAGTTTCTCTGCGTTTGTGCTTGCCAACTCCTGGACCAGCCATACTAAATCGCTCGCTTCAGGAACAAGTTTTTCCCCGTCAGGCTCTTCGATGATCAGCGCGCCGGACATACCGTTCATCGTCTGTAGTCCGGTAGAGCCGTGTACGTGCGCGTGATACCAGAACGTGCCCGCGGGATGTTTCTCCGGCAGTTGAAAGCAGTACTGATGTTCGGATTGCGGAGCGACTCGCACAAATGAGTTATCTGAGGAACCTTGAGGCGAGACGTGCAGCCCGTGGGTGTGAATGTTGGTTGTATTAAAGCAGTGGGGTTGATTGGTTAGTTCTTTGCCGCAATGTTCGGGTTGTGCTGGAAGCTCGTTGGACAGTTTTAGTCTTAATTGTTCACCGGCGCGAAGTCGCAATGTTGGACCAGGAACGGACCCGTTGAACAACGCGCGCGCTCCAGTTGCTTGCTGCCAGGAATAGGTACGTCTGCCTGGACCACGCGGAGTTGTGTTTGCAGTATGCCGTTTCTTGATGTTTCGAGTGGTGGCTGAGTGAAAGGTCCGGAACTGACAGCTTGCGGAAAAGTGATTTCAGCGGGGACTAACAGCGCAGCGACAGCGGTCATTCCGCCCGTGAGAAAACGTCGCCGTGTTAACTTCTCGCAAGTCTCATCGAACATGACCACAGATTAACACGGCTTGTTGCGTGGGTGGCCACGGAGGGCCACCCCTACAACAAGGTAATAAACAACACCTTCTTTATGGAGGTGTATCTCCCGGACACCTGCTGGTTCGTTGGATACAAGCTGCGGTGTCGGGCGGATAGGTATGTACAGGTACGTTCGGACCGACTCCGTTTCCGATTAACTGAACGTTGATCATCATTCCCACATCCTCGTGCACAAGAATGTGACAGTGGGTGACATACTCGCCGTCGTAGATCAGGAAGCGGCTGCGTATCTGTAACTGCCCCGGGGTTCCGGTTCCCGGCGGAATCTGTGCGGGAATAGGAACTGTGTCCCAGAAAGGCCAAGTGCACGGATCCTGCGGATTCATTCGTGTGAGACCAAACTGCTGAAGATCGGCGTTCGAGACTTCAAAGTCGAAGGATACGCCTAATATCTGAAATGGATTGAGGTGAACGTGAAACGGGTGCGCATTTGTTTGCGGAGCTCCTGAGTTCCCGATGTTTTGCAGGGTCCACTGCTCCGCCGTATTCAGCTTAACCTGGATAGGCGCGTTCGCGTCGTAGAAGGCGTTGTCAATCTGGAACGATCCGGGGGCCGGATTCTGAAACTTAACTGGTTGCTGTCGAACCGTGTCCACATTCCAGATCGGATTCAGATAAGCGGGCTTATTACCGGGAATAACTTTTGGAATCTGATCCTGATAAGACGAGGGTTGCACGTCCAGATACATTAGCACCTGCGCTTTGGAAGCAAGCGTGAATTGAGTTGAAGTGGGATTCAGGACACTTTGCAGTGGGAAACGATCCTTGACCAGAGTGTAAGTACCCGGTTGAAGATTCATCAAGAAGTCGGCGCGATTGCCATTGCCCATCAGGTGATACCGCACCGGTTGCGGGTTGATGCCATAGAAGGAAAGGCCATCTATGGCCATTAGCCACATGATTTGATCGTTCGGACCCGGCGGAGGAACAGTGTTGGTGCACGTCGAGGTCTTAACGAGTCTAAGCTTCATCAATGTCACTGGTGACGCGCCAATATTGATGAAACGGAAGCGCATATTTTGGCCGGCATTCATTTTCAACGTGGGCCGGCACAAGCCATTGACAAAGACCTGGCTTCCGGGCGGGAAGTTACCGGGACTTCCATAAATTGGAGGAACGGGAGGAAACGGGCTCGGGTTTGGAAGTATCTCCTGCAACACAAAGACTTTGTCCAGATCCTCGCGAACTATTTGCCCTGCAGGAGGCTCGCGAATAACGATCGCGCCAGCCATGCCGCCCGAAACCTGAAATGCGGAAGCTCCGTGCAAGTGAGAGTGATACCAATTCGTACCCGGCGCGTGCATATCGGGCAGTTGAATACAGTACTGGTTGCTCTGGCCCGGAAAGATGTCTACCAGCACGTCATCCGAGGAGCATTTCAACGGCGGGTTCGTGCCATCGATCGCGTACGGTCCACAATGCTTGTTACCGTTGCTGTCGATGCTGCACGGAGACACTTGCAGGCCGTGAACGTGCAGATTGGTATGCTGATAGCATGCTGGTTTGGGCGGAGTAAGATGATGGTTACCGGGGCAGTTGTCACCCGAGAACACAAATGGTTGGAGATTGTTCTTGAGCGTAAGATTTATCGACGTTCCAGGATCAACATACAACGAGGGGCCGGGTATTGCTCCGTTGAAAACCGGTTGCGTACCTGTCGATGGTGTTGTCTGGCCGGGGCATGCAAAGGTCCATTTGAGCGGCTCGGCGCTTAGCCCGTAATTGAGCACGCTTTGCCCGTTGATTATTTGAGCATATACAGGCTTGGGCTCAGAGAACGGCACGTCGTTGCATTCGCCGCCAG
>Ga0126307_10001311_pt1 | contig 16433 bp, 14 predicted proteins | sample Plot28_FD_89955 | JGI IMG/M metagenome (GOLD analysis project Ga0126307, IMG submission 89955) | Serpentine soil microbial communities from UC McLaughlin Reserve, CA, USA - Plot28 | ecosystem: Environmental > Terrestrial > Soil > Grasslands | place: USA: UC McLaughlin Reserve, Lake County... | reverse complement strand
GTCCACTGGTTCTTCCCCGGGTCGTGATTCGCGTCGGCACGGCTGGCTGGAGCATCCCGCGGGCGGCATCTGAGCACTTTCCGGGCGCCGGGCCCCATCTGGAACGCTACGCGCGAGTGCTCAACTGCGCCGAGATCAATTCGTCGTTCCACCGTTCCCACGCGACGAGCATTTACGAGAAGTGGTCGGCGTTGACTCCCCCCGGGTTCCGGTTCTCAGTGAAGATGCCGCGCACTATAACGCACGATCTGAAGCTTCGCAGGAGCCGCAGGTTGGTGTCGCGCTTCATGTCCGAAGCATCCGGCCTCGGATCCAAACTGGGCGTGATCCTCGTCCAGCTGCCGCCCTCCCTGGAGTTCAACTCTCGCGCCGCGCACGTGTTCTTCGGCCTGCTGCGCGAGTACTGGGAGGGTTTCGTCGTTTTCGAGCCACGGCACGAGAGCTGGTTCGGCGAAAAGCCGGAGCGCGTCCTCATGGCGCACGACGTTGCACGGGTTGCCACGGATCCGTCCCGTTTCAAGGCCGCGAAGGAGCCCGCAGGCTGGCGAGGAGTCACCTATTACCGCCTGCATGGATCGCCACGTAAATACTGGTCCCGCTACCCGCCGGCGCGGATTGCGCAATGGCGCAACGATCTTCGCAGCGTCGACCCGGCAACCGACGCATGGTGCATTTTCGACAACACCGCGAGCGGCGCCGCCACCGAGAATGCTGTGGAGATGCTGGACGGGGTCTGACCCCGATCTGACCCCGTGCGCATACAATGCCCACGGTTGACTGACATCCGCGCCGGCTACAAGATTCGCAACATCATCGCTGCGTCGGCGGTCGGAACCATGATCGAGTGGTACGACTTCTATATCTTCGGCAGCCTCGCGACGGTCATTTCCCCGCTCTTCTACCCGAGGGGTAACGACACCCTCGCGCTGATCGCATACCTCTCCACCTTCGCTGTTGGATTCGTGGTACGCCCGTTCGGCGCGTTGTTCTTTGGACGCATCGGCGACCTGGTCGGACGCAAGTACGCCTTCCTGGTGACGCTGCTGATCATGGGCGGAGCGACCGCTGTGATCGGGGTCCTGCCGACGTACGCAACCATCGGCGTCGCTGCGCCGGTCATCCTGTTGTTGATTCGAATTCTCCAGGGCCTCGCACTTGGCGGCGAATACGGAGGTGCCGCAGTTTACGTCGCCGAGCACGTGCCCGACGGCCAGCGCGGCTTCTACACCAGCTTCATCCAGATCACCGCCACCCTGGGATTGTTTGTTTCCCTCGTCGTCATTCTCGCCGTGCAGAACACGATGACGCCCGATGCGTTCCGCTCGTGGGGCTGGCGCGTGCCGTTCCTGATCTCCATCGGGCTGGTGGCGGTCTCGCTCTACATCAGGATGCGGATGAAGGAATCGCCGATCTTCGCCCAGATGAAGAGCGCCGGGATGACCTCTGCGCGTCCGTTGAAGGAGGCCTTCACGCAGCGGCGGAACCTCGAGCAGGTACTGGTGTCGCTGTTCGGCGCGACTGCGGGCCAGGGCGTGGTTTGGTACACAGGACAGTTCTACGCGCTCTTCTACCTGCAGACGATCCTCAAAGTGAACACCACCTCGGCCAACTACATCGTCGCAGTAGCACTCTTGCTGGGGATGCCGCTCTTCGTCGTCTTTGGTGCACTCTCCGATCGCCTCGGCCGGAAGCGGATCATGATGGCTGGATGCCTGCTCGCGGCGCTCTCATACATCCCGATCTACAAGGCGATGCGGTCGGCCGCAGGATCCGAGGTGGTGACGGCGGTTTCTCAGCGAAACCCGGTGACGGGCGCGCTGACTCTGACGCCGCAGCGCTCGGTCGGCGGTGAGCTGAGGCCTGCGCTCGAGGCATTGCCTTACTCGTCGCTCCCGGCTCTGCTTTCCAATGCGATCGCGTGGAAACTGATCTTGCTGGTGTTCGTCCAGGTGGTGTTCGTGACGATGGTCTACGGCCCGATCGCTGCTTACCTGGTCGAGGCTTTCCCCGCGCGGATCCGCTACACGGCACTTTCTCTGCCCTACCACATCGGAAACGGGGTCTTCGGCGGGTTGCTGCCGCTCATTGGCCTGGCGATCGTCGCGCGCACAGGTAACATTTACGCCGGTTTGTACTACCCGATCGGTGTGGCCCTGCTGACGTTCGTGGTGGGTTCGATCATGTTGAAGGAAACACACAGCGTGCTAATCTGGGACGAAGTCGACGGCGAACGCTCCCGGAGGGAAAGATGACGATTGCGCTCTTCGTTACCCTCGTCGCAACGCTCGCGCAGGCTGCCCCGGTGATCCCCGGTTTTGGCCGCCCACTGTTCGACGGGGTTCTTCGGAAGACGTCACTCGTCGTGCACGTCTCCGACGGCCGCGTTCTTGGCGTCCCGCTCGCCAGCGTTCCACCCTGCGCAATGCGCACCGTTGTTGCGCCAAGCGACGTTGATCCGAAAATCGTCGTCGAGCCGCCCAGGAACGTGCGGCACAGCGTCCGCATCGTCGAGCCGCCCTGCCGCTGAGCGCCGCGTCTGGTTGAACGGCGATCAGTTGAAGAAAATAACGTCGCCGCCGCCGCCGCCGAAGCGGGGATTGACGATGTTGTTGAAGATCGAGCCGAACCGGTAGCTGATCCCGAAGCTCATGTAATAGCTGTAGCCACTCGCGAGCTGCCGCTGCCGAACAAGAATTTCCTCGGTCGTGGCTTCCCCCCGGCGCAGATTGATCTGGTCTCGCGTGCGCGACGCCTCGCCGAAGATGTTGAACGAGAACCCCTTGAACAGCCGCACGTTCGTACTCGCGTAGGCCGACAGACGATATTTGTCCGTCTGTGTAAGGTACTGAGTGAAATCAACCGAGCCCGATGCCGTGCCCCAGGGCTGACGCAGGCTCAGAGACGTGCCCAGTTTGTGATCGATCAGCGTTTCCTTTTCCTTGTCGTAGACCGTGATTTCCTTGTAGTCGAACCGGTCGACGCCGACGGTGTATTGCACGGTGAACAGTCGCCGGGTTGACTCTTTGTACGGGAACACGTCGTATTCGAGGCCAGACGCAATCCGCGCCCTCAGGTCGTAATTCAGAAAAATCGACTTGCCGGCGCTCCCGACCAGGCCCGCCGACCAATGACCGGTGAGACTCTTGACCGCCAGCGCGCTGACATCGCTGTTGCGGGAGATCGAGGTGTATGTCTCTGTCTCGCTGAGGTCGTACTTATTCGAGCTGTAGTTTCCGCTTGCGGCGAAGGACAGCTTCCAGTCATCGGTCGTTCTATTCGCCGAGCCAGAGCCTCGGAAGGAGCGGTACTTGGTGGACTGTTCACCGCTGAAGCTGCCGCCGATGCTGGTCTGGAACACCCAGAGGTTCCAGCGATCCTTCGTTGGATCGGCAGCCTTCCCGCCGGCGGCTTTGGGATCGGTGAACGAAATCGTCACGCGAGAAGCCAGAGGAGATTCGGAAATGTATCGGATCAGGCCTCGCTTCAGAACCTCCGCGATTCCTTTCCGTGTCTCGTCTGACGTCGCCGTCGACGGGGCCACGTACTTCAGCGTCTGTTCGACCGACGCGAATGGACCCAGGCCGATGAACTTGAGCGTGTATTCCGTTCCACCGCCGCCGGTGGACTGCGTCGTCACCAGCACGTGGACATCGGCGTCCTTCCGGTCGCGCACCCAGTCCACGAGCGTGATCTCCTTGCGCAGGAACTGCTCGTCGCAGTAGTAACTGCAATCGAGGAACATCCTTATTGGATCCGGGCGGGGAGGGGGATTGCCCTGCGCCATTGCCGTAGCGGCAGTCAGCACCATCACTGCAGCCACATGAACTGAGGTCACCAGGCGCACGACGGGCGTAAGCATGGGCCATTAGACGTCAAACTTCGGACATAGGTTGGGAGAAAATGTAGTTCGTGTACGCTGTTGGAGTAGACTCACGCCGGCGCGCAAGTCGCTTTGAAAGGGATGCGGATGCCTGGTTCATCACGAACGTCAGCAGCGATGGTTACGGCCGTATTCACGGTCCTGGTCATCACCCCGGCCGCCCGGACCGCGCCACCCCCGCAACGAGTTCCGGTCTATCAGCAGTTTTTGAGTAATCCGAATCCCCTCGAACTGGTCGCGGCAAAAAAGACCGATCGGATCGCGTGGACGGCGTACGAAGAAGGGAAGCGCAATGCCTACACCGCGGCCGCGCCGTCCTTCACTCCAGTCCGGCTCACCAGCTCCCTGAAAGACGACGGAACTGATATCTCGACGATACGGATTTCAGATGACGGGTCCACCGTCGTTTTCCTCAGGGGAACGGCGCCCAACCGTGATGGCTGGGTGGCGAACGCATCGGCGTCGCCGGACGGAGCCGAGCGCGCGATCTGGGCAGTGCGGACCAGCGGGGGGCCGGCGTGGCGCGTCGCTGAGGGTAGTGCACCGGAGCTCGCGCCGGACGGCAGTTCGGTCCTCTTCGTCAAAGAAGGGGAGATCTACCGCGGGCTGGTGACACCGACACGGATCGTGAACGAAAAAGATCGAGCAGAGAAGGCGTACATCAAATCGTGGGGAGTGCAGAGCGCGCCGAGGTGGTCACCGGACGGCAGGAAGATCGCGTTCGTTACCACTCGGCAGGATCATGCCTTCGTCGCCGTCCTCGAGGTCGCCTCCCGCCGCATCACCTACCTGGCCCCGAGCGTCGACTTCGACTCGAATCCGATGTGGACCTCCGACTCGACGCACGTCGTCTTCACCCGGCGGCCGGGGCTGCCCTTCGGGCAGCAGGCGCAACAGGGATCCGGCGGCATCGGGCTCCCGAATGGACCTGCGTTCAACCCGAATGCGCAGGGCAGGGGTGGACGAGGCGGAGGCGACGCACCACCCGACCAGCCCGCAGCGACGGCCCCCGCCGCCAGCCAGGCCGCGGCAACGCCGGCGGCTGCCGCAAACCAGGCGGCGTCACGCATCCCCGGCCTGATGCGCGCGACGTTTCGCGGCGGTCACACGCTCTCGATCATGAAAGCGAACGTGACCAACGGTGAAGCCGAAGAGGTCTGGCACAACGAACCGAACGACCGGATGTTCGGTTCGCTCAACAGTCCCCGGCTGGCCGGCAACTACATCGTGTTCACACCCAACACCGGCGGCGGAGGACGTGGAGGGCGCGGCGGCCAGCAGCAGCAGGAACAGCAGCCATCGTCAACGCCCGTCGACGAGTGGGACCGCTACTACTCTCTGGAGTTGAAGCCGAACGCGAAGCCGGCATTGTTGACGACGACCGACGGATTGATCGAGGACCAGACTTCGATCGCGCTCGCGGCCGACGGCAAGACGTTTTATTACTCGACCAACGCCGGTGACATCGATCGCCGTCATGTCTGGGCGGTTCCAGTCACTGGCGGTGCGCCGGTGCAGATCACGTCAGGAAACGGCATCGAAACCTCGCCAGTACCGCTCGCGTCAGGACGAGCGCTGGCGACTCAGAGTGCCGGATGGAACCGTCCGCAGTCGATTGGATTGTGGAAGCTGGCGGGCACCGAAACAGTGACGGCGCAGCAGTATGTGTTTCCGACAGCGGCGGGGCTGAAGAACTTCCCGACGGAGCTGCATGTCGAGCCCACCGCGGTAACGACGAAGGCAGCTGACGGCCTGGATGTCCACAACCAGTTGTTCCTGCCGAAGGGGCTCAAGCCGGGTGAGAAGCGCCCGGCGATCGTCTTCGTGCATGGCGGTCCCGTACGCCAGATGCTGCTCGGGTACCACTACATGCACTTCTATCACTGGGCCTACGGCATCAACCAGTGGCTTGCGAGCAAGGGTTACGTTGTGCTGTCGATCAACTATCGCAGCGGCATCGGTTACGGCCGCTCGTTCCGGAATGCGGCCAACACCGGTGGACGCGGTAACGCCGAGTACCAGGACGTACTCGCCGGCGGTAAGTACCTGCAGAACCATCCGAACGTCGACAAGGAGCGGATCGGTATCTGGGGGCTTTCATATGGCGGCGTTCTGACCGCCCAGGCGCTGGCGCGCAACTCGGATATCTTCAAGGCTGGCGTCGATCTCGCGGGCGTGCACCTGTGGGGCAGTTCGATCGACCCCGAATCCGTTTCGTTCAAGTCCTCGGTCATCGGCGCGATCGATGGATGGAAGTCACCGGTGCTGCTCGTTCACGGTGACGACGATCGCAACGTAGCCTTCCAGCAGACCACCGGGCTGGTGCAGCTCCTGCGCGCGCGCAACGTGGAGCATGAACTGATCGTGTTTCCGGATGACACGCACGAGTCGATGCTCCATAGCCGCTGGCTCTACACTCTCGACCGAATGGAGAAGTTCCTCGACAGGCACCTGGGGATGACGTTGCCGTCGACGTTGAACCCGAACCGGTGATTGCTCCCCGGCAGCCCTGAAGGGCTGCACGACGCGTCAGCAGGACTACGTCGTGAGCACGACCTTGCCGATGTTCGAGCGGCTCTGGATGAACCGGTGGGCATCGCTCACCCGTTCGAGCGGGAACGTCTTTGCCACGATCGGACGGAGCCGCTGCTGTCGCAGCTCGTCGAGGAGCAGCTCCATGATCGGGCCGAGCTGCCCCTGCTCGTCCCACAGATGACCGACGTTCAAGCCGAACACGCCACGGTTCCGGTTGATCATCGAAAGAGGATTGAAACGCGGGGTCGCAGCCCACGCCTGGACGGCCCGCCACCAGCTGCGTTTCTCGCCCGGTGCGGCGGCTGAAAGGCCGAACATCACGAGGCGGCCGAGCGGCGCCAGCATCCGGTAGCTCTGTGTGAAGCTGTGGCCACCGACCGGATCGAGAATCACGTCAACGCCGCGGCCTCGCGTGATCTTCCTCACTTCCTCCGCCACGTTCGCATGCCTGTAGTCGATGGTGTGATCGACACCGAACGATCGCAGCGCATCGTGCTTCATGACCGATGCGGTGCCGATGACGGTGGCCCTGCGGATGCGGGCGAGCTGGGTTGCCGCGATGCCGACACCCCCGCCTGCATTGTGGACGAGAACCGTCTCGTTCGGGGCGAGCGCAGCCATCTTGTAGAGGGCGATGGCGGCCGTCAGGTAGTTGACCGGCACGGCTGCCGCTTCCGCATCACTCAAGCCGTCCGGAACATGGAAGCAATGCGCGGCCTTGGTCACGACCACGTCCGCATATCCGCCGAAGCGGGTCAGGGCGACCACGCGGTCTCCGAGGCTGAACCCGGTGACATCAGCTGCGGTGCTGTCGATGATCCCGGCGACCTCATACCCGACCACCAGCGGCGGCTTGGGCGCATCGGGATACAGACCCAGGCGGGCCAGTATGTCGGCGAAGTTGATACCCGCTGCCCGAACGCGGATCCGTACCTCACCCGGAGCCGGCAGAGGGTCCGGCCCCTCCCGCATCTCGAAGACGTCGGGGAGGCCATGCCGGGTAATGACGGCCTGGCGCATGTGGCCGTATTGTAGCTGTCGCGACGCCTATTCAGCCGCGAGCACGGCGAGTATGGCCTTCTGCGTATGCAGCCGGTTCTCGGACTGGTCGAACACGACTGACGCGGAGGAATCCATGACGTCGTCGGTAACCTCGTCGCCGCGGTGGGCAGGCAGGCAGTGCATGAAGATCGCATCCGGAGCGGCGTGTGACATCAGCGCTGCGTTCACCTGGTACGGCGCGAAAATCATCCGGCGTTCTTCGGCTTCTGCTTCCTGGCCCATCGACGCCCATACGTCGGTGTAGACGGCATCCGCCCCGCGAACACCTTCGACCGGATCGTTCGTGACCTCCACCCCTCCACCGAAGCGCGCGACCGCCGCAACCGAGTCGCGCATGACCTGCGGCAACTCGTACCCTTCGGGCGAGGCGACGCGGACGCGCGCACCGAGCATCGCGGCCGCCTGGGCAAGCGAGGCCGCGACATTGTTGCCATCGCCAGAGAAAGCAACCGTGCGTCCGCGCAGGTCTCCCCATCGTTCGATCATGGTCAGGCAATCCGCTACTGCCTGGCAGGGATGTTCTTCGTCGGTCAGGGCATTGACGACGCGGAGCCGTGGCGCCGCCTGGGCGAAAGACTCGAGGCGGGCCTGCGCGAAGGTGCGGATGATGACGCCGTACATCCAGCGTTCCATGTTCCGGGCAACATCGGCGATGGTCTCTCGACCGCCGAGAACGACGTCCGCCGGCGGCTCGATCACGTCACCGCCGAGCTCGCGGACCGCGATCATGAACGTGGCGCGCGTGCGCAGCGACGGCTTCTCGAACAGCAGCGCGAAGTGCCGCCCGTCGAGGGGCCGCACGTGCGGGCGTCGACTCGCGCGTGCCTGCTTCATCTCCGCTGCAAGTTCGAGGCAGTAGTCCAGCGTCCCGTGGTCGAAATCCAGGACCGAGAGAAAGCGGGGCGGCGTTGATATCGATGTGCTCATGTCGGTTCGCTACGTCCGGTATTCGGCGTTGATCTTCACGTAGTCCGCGGTGAGATCGCAGGTCCACATACGTGAGGCTCCGTTGCCACCGGTGCCGAGATCGACTTCGATGTCGATCTCCTTTCCCTTCAGGTACTCGGCGACCGCGGGTGCACGCTCGTCATATGGCCGCCCGTTGGCAAACAGCTCGATCGACCCTATCCGTACGGCGGCACCGTCGAGTTTGAAGGCCGACCCCGATCGGCCTGCCACGGCGACGAGGCGCCCCCAGTTCGGATCACCGCCATGAATGGCCGTCTTCACCAGCGGAGAGTTCGCAATCGCCCGCGCCGTCCGCTTGGCATCGAAGTCGCTGGTCGCACCCACCACGCGGACGTTGATCAACTTCGTCGCCCCCTCGCCGCCGCGGACGATGCCGACGGCGAGCGGTTCGCAGACCTGCAGCAGCGCGTCGACCAGCACGTCGAAATCGCTCTCGCCAAGCTCCACGCCTGACGCGCCGTTGGCGAGTGCAAAGACGCAGTCGTTGGTCGAGCACTCGCCGTCCACGGTGATAGCGTTGAAGGTCCGGTCGGACACGGCCCCCAGCGCGCGCTGGAGCAGCCGTGGTTCCACCTTCGCGTCAGTTGTCAGGAACGCGAGCATCGTGGCCATCATCGGCTCGATCATTCCGGATCCCTTGGCGATGCCACCGATCCGGAACGTACCGGCGTCACTGTTGACTTCGATCGCGATCTCCTTCGGGAACGGATCGGTCGTCATGATCGCGCGCGCGGCGGCGGGGCCTCCATCAGAGCTGCGCGACCCGACCGCTTCGCTGATACCACGCTCGACCTTGCTCATTTCGAGCTTCACACCGATGACACCGGTTGACGACACCAGCACCCGGTTGACGTCACAACCGAGTGCCGTCGCGGTGAGCTGCGCCATCGCGCGGGCGTGGCTCATGCCGTCTTCACCTGTGCACGCATTGGCGCAGCCGCTGTTGACGACGATGGCGGTGGCCTTGCCGCCTCCAGTGGCCACGTGATCCCTTGAAACGAGGATCGGCGCGGCCTGCGCGAGGTTCGTCGTGAAGACCGCCGCGACTGACGCGGGCAGGTCGGACGTGATCACCGCAAGATCGAGCCCTTTGACCTTGATCCCACAGGCGACGCCGGCGGCACTGAACCCTTTTGGAGCAGTGACGCTCCCGTCGATGGTCGTGTACACGTCGCGCATTATGCCGGAATGAGCTGCAATCGCTCGACGTTGAAGCGACGGCCGCCGGCGGCGCGGCCGCCATGGATGAGGGCAGCCGGCTGCTCCGGACGGATGGTCACGCCTTCGCGGAGTGGCAGTGTTACCGCGTACTGGCCGCAGCGCCGGAACTGGGAACAGGACCGGCAGTCACGTTCGATTTTTTCCGGCACCCACACATGCGGCACGATCGTGAAGCCGAGTCGGACGAAATGCGACGGCTCGTGAGTGAACGCGCACAGCGTGGCGAAGCCACTGGCGGCTCCACTCCCGGCCAGATGCGCAACCAGGCGCGGCCCGATCTGCTGACCTCGAGACTGCTCCGTCACGACGAGAGAGCGGACCTCCGCGACCTGGCTGCTGAGCGGCGCCAGTTCGGCGCAGCCAACGACCGCATCGTCACCGATCGCGACCGTGAACCTCGTGATGTTCGCGGTCACATCCTCGAGCGTGCGGGGCAGCAGGTGGCCAATTTCGAGATTGTCGGCGATCAGCCGGTGAACGGCCGCGGCGTCCGCGGCTGCAGCCTGTCTGAACGTGACATTCATGACGCTTTCTCCTCCGTGACCGCCGTGAGCGCATCCTCCAGGATGGCGATGCCTGCATCGAATTCTTCCGCCGTGATGATGTACGGCGGCAGAAGACGGATCACCGTATCCGACGTGCGATTGATCAACAGGCCGCGGTCGAGAGCCGCCTGCACGATCGCCGCCGCGGGCCGGTCGATTTCAATTCCCCACATCACCCCCGCACCGCGCACGCTGGTCACTGCCGGATGCCGCGACGCGAGCGCCGTCAACGCGGCCTGCGCGTATGTGCCGATTTCAGCGACGTGTTGCATGAGGCCGCGCTCGGTGAGTTCGGTCAGGAACACCATTGCGGCCCGGCAGGCGAGCAGGTTGCCGCCGTAGGTGCTGCCGTGATCGCCGAAGGATGCCTTCGATCCGACCTTGTCAGAGAACATCGCCGCTCCAACCGGAACGCCGGCACCGAGTGCCTTACCGAGCGCCATCAGATCGGGCTGGAGACCGAGTGCGGTCGAGTGAAAGGCACGCCCGGTCCGGCCGAGGCCGCATTGCACTTCATCGGCTATCAGCAGGGTCCCGGTCTCGCGGCACGCGGCGGAGATCGCGTCGGCCATGGCCCGGGACAACGGACGCACTCCGCCCTCCCCCTGGATCGGTTCCACGATCACCGCCGCTGTATCGAAGGTCACCGCCGCCTCGAGCGCAGCCGCGTCGTCGGCGGCCACGAAGATCACGTCGCCAACGAGCGGCTTGAACGGGGCGCGATAGTGGTCGTCCCATGTCACCGACAGTGAGCCCATGGTGCGTCCATGAAAGGCGTGCTCGAGGGCGATGAATTTCGGCCGTGGCGTACCCTGCGCGTGCCAGTAGCGGCGTGCAAACTTCAGGCAGGCTTCCACCGCTTCCGTACCGCTGTTGCAGAAAAACGCACGTTCGAGGCCGGAGAGCGCGCTCAGCCGCGAGGCGACCTCCGCCTGGAGCGGATGGAAGAACAGGTTCGAGGTGTGGAGAAGCTCGCGTGCCTGGGCGGCGATCGCCTTGGCGAGTCCTGGATGCGCGTGACCGAGCGAGGCGACCCCGACGCCAGAGATGAGGTCGAGGTATCTGCGACCTTCACTCGTGTACAGGTATGCACCGCTGCCGCGTTCGAACACGACCGGGCTGCGGCGATACACCTGCAGCACGTGCTCGGCTTCGGTCGCGATTACATCAGTGACGGCTGTTGTCATGTGTTCTGCTCTCGTGCTCTTACTGAACGACTGAGACTGCGCCGACACGACCGGCGACGATCCGTGTACCCTGCGCCGCACCGACATCCGTGGCGCCGCGCCCGTTGACGATCGCCACATCGGCGACGCCCGCGAGAATCGCGGCCCGGCATGCCGCCAGTTTCGCCACCATTCCTGAATGGGCGATCCCCGAAGCGATCATCGCGTCGACGGTTTCCAGCGTCAGCTCATCGATCAGCGAGCCTGACCGGTCCAGAACGCCGTCCGTGCCGCCGGCAACGATCAGCCGCTCGGCACGAAGCGTGGCGGCGAGATGCCCCGCCAGCGTGTCCGCGTTGACGTTGAGCAGCTCGCCCGTTGAGGTCATCCCGATGCTGGCAACGACCGGGACGTAGCCGAGCGCGAGCAGGTCAACGAGAAAAGGGGCCGCACTGCCTGCAGGCTGTCCAACCAGCCCGAGATCGACCTCTGCGCCGGATGCGGCTGTGAACAGAGGGGCCTGCGATGAGAGGCCCACGCCCGCGTCCGCTCCGGTCACGCCCACGGCACGCACACCCGCTGCATTGAGTGCCGCCACCAGCGTCGTGTTGTTCCGGCCGGCGAGAACGGAAACCACCACATCGAGCGTGGGCGCGTCGGTCACGCGCAGACCGTCGATGAACCGTGGTGCGATTCCCCGGGTGCGCAGCTCCGCATCGATCGCGCGTCCGCCACCGTGCACGATCACGATCCGTGCGCCACGCGCGAGTGTGCGCATCCCCGCCACGGTGGCACGTACGGCGTCGGCATCCTCGAGCAACTCGCCGCCGAGCTTCAGAACAATCGGGGCGCGCATCAATTGAGCCCCGCCGTTTCATCGAACCCGTACGCGACATTGAAGTTCTGGATCGCCTGGCCGGCGGCCCCCTTTACCAGGTTGTCGATCACCGCCACCATCACCAGTTGTCCGCCGGGACGGTTGACCTTCCAACCGATGTCGCAGAAGTTCGTGTGCGCGACGTGCTTGATCTCCGGCAGCTCCGGGCCCGTGAGCCGCACGAACGGAGAATCCTTATACGTCTCCGTCAGCACTCGGGCCACCTCGTCTGCACCAACCGAGGGCCGAAGGCGCGCGTAGATCGTTTCGAGAATGCCGCGATCGATCGGAACGAGGTGCGGCACGAAGGTGACCTCGGTGCCGAGTTCCTGTTCGATCTCAGCCGCATGTCGATGAGCGAATACTCCGTATGCCGCGAGGCTGCCGTGGACTTCCGAGAAGTGCGTCCGCTCGGAAGGGGTCTTCCCGGCTCCCGAGACACCTGATTTCGCGTCGATCACGATGCCGCTTTCGAGCAGACCCGCACGCACGAGCGGCCGCAACGAGAGAATTGCGGCAGTGGGATAGCAGCCCGCACAGGCAATCAACCGGGCATCCCGCAACTCCGCGGCGTGATGTTCGGGCAAGCCGTAGGACGCGCCACCATTCGCCGGCGAATGCGGATACCACTTCTTTCGCAGGTCGACGTCGGTCAGCCGGAACGCACCCGAGATGTCGAACACGCGAATGCCGCGCGCGGTGAGCTCCGGTGCGAGGGTGGCTGAGACCGAGTCAGGCAGCGCCAGGAACACGGCGTCGGTTTCGGCCGCCAGCCTGTCGACGTCGAGCGCCTCGACCGGAGCATCCCAGATGCGAGCCAGGGCCGGTATCCGCCTGGTCTCAGACCCCGCCGACGCCATTGCCAGCCGGACCTCCACGTGCGGATGCCGGGCAAGCCGCCGCATCAACTCGACTCCTGAGTAACCGGTGACCCCGGCGATCCCGACCCTGATGGCAGAATACTTATGCATTCAACTGTTTATTTATACGACCCTGTGTTGCGCCTTTCAAGTCTTTTCTTTGAAGCATCTTGCGTGCCCATGCGCCTCCTGTATACTCGGGTGAGTATTCTGCATAATTATGAAGACATACAGGCAGGCGGCGGTTCTCGAAATCATCGACGCCGAACCCATAACGAGCCAGGAACAACTCCGTAAGTTGTTGATGCAGCGTGGGATAGAGGCCACGCAAGGGACGTTGTCGAGGGATATCCGCGACCTTCAGCTGGTCAAGAGATCGGCGGATGGTGCATACAGCCGGCCGGGCGTGGCCACCGGGGATGATCCCATCGAGGCGTTCGAGACGGCCGTTGCCGACTATCTCCGTCACCACGAACGGGTCGAGCAGATGATCGTTCTTCGTACGGACGTCGGCAATGCGCAGCCGCTGGCGGTTGCGATCGATCGCGCCCGGCTGCAGGAAGTGGCCGGGACTATCGCCGGTGACGACACGATCCTGATGATCTGCCGGAGCGCGGCGCAGGCGAAGGCTCTTCTGGACCGCTTCGACCAATTGATGAGGGCAAGGTAGACAGTCGATGAACAGGATAGTGCTCGCGTATTCGGGTGGAATCGTGACTTCGGCGGCAATCCCGTGGCTGGCGGCCACGTACGCCGCTGAGATCGTGACCGTCACCCTCGATCTCGGCCAGGGGATCGAACTCGCGGACGTCCGCGAGCGCGCCCTTGCCGCTGGAGCCGTACGCGCTCATGTAATCGATGCGCGCGAGGAGTTCGTCCGCGAGTACATTCTTCCGGCCCTGCAGGCCGGCGCGCTGCCGATCGACCGCTCGGTGGGAACGGAGTTGTCGCGTCCGTTGATCGCAAAGCGGCTGGTGAGCATGGCCCGGATGGAGAACGCAGCCCGCGTCGCACATGGTTGCTTCTGCAGCGACGAGGATCGGGCCAGGCTCGAGGCGGCGATTACGCATCTCGATCCCGATGTGGAGATTCTCGCCCCTGCATGTCAATGGCACATGTCGCCCGAGCAGGTGGCGCAATACGTTCGGGCTCATCGTATTCCCGTCGCTATCGCCGGACCTCACGACAACGTGGACGCAAACGTCTGGGGCCGTGCGATCTACGGATCCGCAGAGGGGCTCGGCTACACGCTCACGCGCGCGCCCCAGGACGGCCCTGATGATCCTGCCGTGATGGTCATCGAATTCGATGGTGGAGTTCCTGTCCGTACCAACGGCCTCGAAATGCCCATGATCGAGATGATCGAGAGCCTCGAGACGATCGCCGGGACGCACGGTGTCGGGCGCTTTCCGGCACGCCGGAACTCATCGAGCACGGAGGATGTGTTGTCTGAATCGCCGGCGGCCGTTCTGCTCGCCACGGCGCACACCGCTCTCGCGCGGTGCGTCGGCGACGAGGAGTTCGCATCGTTGAGAGAACAGCTCGCCCGCGCTTACACCGCGCTGATCGACCGCGGTCAGTGGTTCACACCGGCGAGGGAGGCGATTGACGGTTTCGCCCGCGCCTTGGCGCCGCGGATCACCGGGTCGGTGAAATTGAAGCTTCTCAAGGGAACGTGCGAGGTGGTCAGCTGATGGCGCATTTGTGGTCGGGTCGGTTCGAAGGTGATCCCGACAAGACGCTGATGGAGTTCGGCGCATCGTTTCGGTTCGATCGCCGCCTGTTCGAAGACGACGTCACCGGGAGTCTGGCATGGGCGTCCGCGCTGGAACGCGCGGGAGTGCTGACAAAGGAGGATTCTGCCGGCATTGCCGCGGCCCTGGAGGAGATTCGCGACCGTGGTCTCGCAGACCCCGCGTTTTTCTCATCGGCCGCGGCTGCCTCCGACGAAGACGTCCATTCGTTCGTCGAGCGCGAGCTGGTATCGCGCGTCGGTGAAGCCGGACGGCGGTTGCACACCGGCCGCTCGCGCAACGAGCAGGTGGCCGTCGACCTGCGCCTCTACTTGAAACGGCGGGTTCCGCTGCTGCAGCGGACCATCGCCAGGCTCGTCGACGCGCTGCTCGATCGTGCGGAAACCGCTGGCGATGCGCTGATGCCCTCCTACACGCACATGCGCCGGGCGCAGCCGATCCTCGTATCGCATTTCTTTCTCGCCCATGTTGCCGCCCTGCGCCGGGACCACAAACGCTTCAGCGTGCTTCTCGACGAGATCGACGAATTGCCGCTCGGGTCCGGCGCGATCGCCGGTACCAGTTATGACATTGACGTCCACGGGATCGCCGCGCGACTCGGTTTCTCTCGAATCGTCGCCAACAGTGTCGACGCGACCGGAGATCGTGACTTCGTCTCGACCTTTCTGCACGCCGCCTCACTGGCGATGGTTCATCTGAGCCGCATCGCCGAAGACCTGATTCTGTTCACGTCGGAGGAGTTCGGGTTTCTCGAACTCTCCGACGCGTCGGCCACCGGCAGCAGCCTGATGCCGCAGAAGAAGAATCCCGATCCACTGGAGCTCGTTCGGGGCAAGTCCGGTCGAGCGATCGGCCGGCTGGCCGGATGGCTGTCGACGATGAAGAGTCTGCCGATCGGCTACAGCAAGGACCTGCAGGAAGACAAGGAAGCGCTGTTCGACGCCGAGGATACGCTCCGCGGATCGCTGGAGGCGGTCACCTCGGTCGTTGCCGGATTGACGATCAAGGCGACGGTGAGTACCAGGGCCGCGTCGGGGTTGCTGCTTGCCACCGACGTCGCCGACTACCTGGTTGCGAAAGGGTTGCCCTTCCGGGATGCGCACGAAGTGGTCGGTGCGCTCGTGCGCCGGCTGCTCTCCGAGGGGCGATCGTTCGAGAACTTGAGCGTTGACGACTGGAAGTCGCACTCGCCGTTGTTTGCTGCCGATGTGCGCGACTGGGTGACGCCGGCCGCCTCAGTGGGAAGGAAGCGAACGCCCCAGTCGACCCGGCCCGACGCCGTCACCGCCGCGCTGCAGGAAGCGCGGCGATGGTGCGCGTCGAGCCGGTGACCTGCGTCGGCTAGAAACGGAAAGAGACGCCGAACGTAGAACGCCAGAAGTTGAACGAACCGAGCGAGAAGTCCAGATCGTCGTCAGGGCTGTCGTCTTGCAACGAACGGAAATAACGGATGTCTCCTCGAATGCCGATCTTGTCAGTGAAGAACAGGTGCGCGCCGCCGCCGACATTGACGCCGAGATCGTTGCTGGAGACGTCGAAGAAGTCGTCCACATCGTCGATGCTC
>Ga0126307_10001310_pt1 | contig 16435 bp, 15 predicted proteins | sample Plot28_FD_89955 | JGI IMG/M metagenome (GOLD analysis project Ga0126307, IMG submission 89955) | Serpentine soil microbial communities from UC McLaughlin Reserve, CA, USA - Plot28 | ecosystem: Environmental > Terrestrial > Soil > Grasslands | place: USA: UC McLaughlin Reserve, Lake County... | reverse complement strand
GTTTGACGCCGGTGAGCGCCTCGAGGACGGCCCGCCGCTCGTCGAGCCACCCGTTCCGGGCGGCGGCCTTGACCATCGCGTACTCGCCGCTGACGTTGTACGCCGCGACGGGGAGGTCTGTCGTCTCGCGGACGCGGCGTAGCACGTCCAGATAAGGCAAGGCGGGCTTGACCATGACCACGTCGGCGCCCTCTTCGACGTCGAGGCTCGTCTCGACGAGTGCTTCGCGGGCGTTGGCGGGATCCATCTGGTAGCTGCGCCGGTCGCCGAACTGCGGGGCGCTGTCGGCGGCGTCGCGGAACGGGCCGTAGAACGCGGAGGCGTACTTGGCCGCGTAGGCCATGATGGGGGTGTTCTCGAAGCCCTCGTTGTCCAGCTCGGACCGTATGGCGGCGACGCGCCCGTCCATCATGTCGGACGGGGCGACGACGTCGGCCCCGGCTTCGGCCTGGGAGGCGGCCGTGCGGGCCAGCAGCTCCAGGCTCACGTCGTTCAAGACCTCGCCGGTCTCCTTCTCGACGACCCCGCAGTGGCCGTGGCTCATGTACTCGCACAGGCACACGTCCGTCATTACGAGGAGTTCCGGAGCGGCTTCCTTGATGGCGCGGGTGGCTAGCTGGACTATTCCTTCTGGGTCGTAGGCCCCTGTCGCCGCCTCGTCTTTGTGATCCGGTATCCCGAAGAGCAGAACGGCGGGGACGCCGAGATCCCGAGCACGCATCGCCTCCTCGACGGCGTGGTTTATCGAGAGTTGGAAGATACCGGGCATCGAGGCCACGGGGTTCTTCACGTCCTCCCCGGCGGTCACGAAGATCGGGTAGACGAAGTCCTCGGGCGAGAGCCGCGTCTCGCGCACCAGTCCCCTCAAGCTCGCCGTTCGTCTGGTCCTTCTGAGCCTCTGTTGCGGGAACGCCATCCTACTCACCCCTCTTCGCCGGCTCCGCGGCGAGGAGGCCTGCGACCGCCTCGACGAGACCCGGGATCGTGTACCTATCGGCCACGGCGTCTACCCGGAGACCATGTTTACGTGCGGTGTCCGCCGTGATCGGACCTATGCACGCGACCCTGGTTTTCTCCAGGAGCCGCGCCGCCTCCTCAAACGCCCCGACGAAGTTCTCGACCGTGGAACTCGCCGTGAACGTCACACAGTCTATCTCCCCTTTCTCCAGGCTCCGCGCCAGCTCCTCCTTACCCTCAGAGCCCGGAACCGACTCGTAGGCCGACGGGACGACGACCTCGGCGCCGGCCTCGCGGAGCCTGTCTGGTAGGACCTCCCGCGCCACCTTCGCCCGTGGTATCAGGACGCGTTTCCCCGACAGCGTCTCTACTCCGAGAGCCTCGATCAAAGCCTCCGCCCTGTACTCCTCAGGGACCACGTCGACCCGCAGCCCAACCTGCTCCAACCTCTCCGCCGTCGCTGGACCTATGGCGGCAACCTTCGCCTCCCGCGGCACCGCCCGGAGATCCAACCCAAAATGCCGCAGCCGCCCCACGAAAGCCTCCACCCCGTTTACGCTGGTAAACACCAGATGATCGAAGGAGTCGAGGGCCTGGATCGCCTCGTCCAGCGGCCCGAACTCCTCGGGAGGCTGAATCTCGATGGTTGGAAACTCCAGGACCTCGGCCCCGCGTTTCTCCAGCTCGGACGAGAGTTCGCCCGCCTGAGCCCGAGCCCGCGTGACGACTATGCGGCGTCCGAAGAGCGGGCGCCTCTCGTACCAGTCGAGGCCAGCGTCGCGCAGGGCGACGACGTCTCCGATGACGATGATCGCCGGCGGCTTCAGGCCGGCTTCGGCGACGCGGGCCGCGATGTCTTCCAGCGTCCCGGTGACGGTTCTCTGCTCGGGCACGGTCCCCCATCTGACGCAGGCCACGGGCGTACTGGGTTCCTTGCCTGCGATGATGAGGCCGGCGGAGATCTCCGCCAGGCGGCCCACGCCCATGTACAGGACCAGGGTGTCGGCGCTGTTGGCGAGCTTGCTCCAATCTACGTCGGAACGATCCTTGGTCGGCTCCTCGTGGCCCGTAACGAAAGCGACGCTTGTGGAGACGTTCCTGTGGGTGACGGGGATGCCCGCGTAGGCTGGTGCGGCGACGCCGCTCGTCACGCCGGGAACGACCTCGAAGGGGAGTTCGGCCTCGATCAGGGCGAGCGCCTCTTCGCCGCCGCGGCCGAAGATGTAAGGGTCGCCGCCCTTCAGGCGCACGACCGTCTTCCCTGCGCGGCCGAGCTCGACGAGGAGGTCGTTGATCTCCTCCTGGGACATCGTGGGGTTGCCTGGCTCTTTGCCGACGTAGACCTTCTCAGCCTCCGGCCTGGCGTACCCCAGGAGCGCCCTGGGGGCGAGCCTGTCGTAGACGACGGCTTCGGCTTCGCGCATGCAACGCACGCCCTTGATGGTAAACAGTGCAGGGTCGCCAGGCCCGCTTCCGACGAGGTAGATCACCTAGCTCCTGACCTCCCTGACCTCGCCGAGCACGACGGCGGCGCCCTGCTCCAGCAGTCTTAGGGCCAGCCTCTCCCCTACCTCCTCGGGCTCTTCGCCCGCGGCCTCTCCACGATACACGAGCGCCCCGTCCGGCGAGACGACGATGCCCCGGAGCCGTACGAGGTTGCCTTCCACGACGCTACTCGTGCCGACGGGAACCCGGCAGCCGCCTTCGAGCGTGCGCAGCATGGCCCGCTCGGCGAGCGCAGCCTTCTCGGTGGACCCGTGGTTCAAAGTCTCCCTGATGGAGCCGCGAAGCGGATGGTCCTGCAGCGTGGCAACGGCGAGGGCGCCCTGTCCGACGGCAGGAAGGACCATGCCGGTTGGTATTACCGTATGCGGGGCGTCGAGGCCGAGGCGTTCGAGGCCAGCTCGGGCCAGCACCACGGCGTCGGCGGCGCCCTCGCGCATCTTGCGCACGCGCGTGTCCACGTTGCCCCTGATGCCGACGACCTCCAGATCCGGCCTGTGGTGCAGGAGTTGCGCCCTCCGCCGCAGGCTGGACGTGGCGACGACCGCCTCGCGCGGCAGTAGGTCCAGGGTGTAGCGTTCGTCCGAGACCAGCACGTCGGAGGGGTCCCGCCGGCGCGTGATCGCCGCGAGCGTGATGCCTTCAGGGAGGCCCGTCGGCACGTCCTTCAGCGAGTGAACGGCGAGGTCTATCTCCCCCGAGAGGAGGGCTTCGTCGAGCTGGCGGGTGAACACGTCGCGCTGGTCGATGACGGCGAGCGGGGTATCAGGGTGGTGTTCGCTCGTCGTCCTGATGATGCGGACCTCCACCTCGACGCCGGCGGCGCGAAGGCCTTTCGCGCACTCCTCGGCCTGTACGAGGGCGAGCCTGGACCCGCGCGTGCCGAGGATGGCGGGGTGTTTCCCGGTCACGGGGACTCGCGACGCGGGCGGTGCAGCTCTACTTCGAGGCCGTCGAGGGCCAGGAGGCGGCGTCTGATCTCGGCGCTTTCGAGCGGAGAGCCGGCCTCGGCGCGGGCCTTTATCTCCTGGATCGGGCCGTGCAGCAGCTTGTTGACGAGGGAGTGGCTCATGCGCTCGACGGAGGCGGCCTCTTCGGGCGAGAGGTCCAACCTCTTCAGGGCCAGGGCGAGCTCGTGGCGTCTTATCTGCTCGGCCCCGTCGCGGAGCTCCTGGATCATGGGCACCACGTGCAGCGTGGAGAGCCAGCCGGTGAACTCGAGGACGGCAGGGGAGATCATGGCTTCCCCCGCCTCGGCGGCTTCCTGCCTGCCTTCCGCGTTGCGCTCGACGACGGCCTGCAGGTCGTCTATGTCGTAGAGGTAGACGTTGCTCAGGTTCTGTACCACGGGGTCGATGTCCCTAGGCACGGCGATGTCTATAAAGAAAAGCGGGTCCTGCCTCGACTTGATGACCCCCGCCACCGTCTCGCTCCCGACGACCCACTCTCCGGATCCCGTCGAGCTGACGACGACATCCACTCTGGGCAACTCGGCGGCGAGATCCCCGAACGAAATATCTCTTCCTCCCACCCGCCGGGCGAGAAGCCTGGCCCGTTCGAGGGTGCGGTTGGCGATCAGCAACTCGGAGACGCCCCTGCTCTTGAGGTGCTTGACCACGAGCTCGCTCATGTCCCCGGCGCCGAGGACGAGGGCCCGCCTTCCGGCCAGCGATCCGAAGACCTCCTCGGCTAGCTTGACGGCCACACGCGGCACGGAGAGGGAGCTGTCACCTATCCCCGTCTCGGCGCGGACTTTCTTCCCTATCCGGAGCGACGTGTGGAAGAGGCGGTTGAGGATCTGGCCCGCGCAGTGCTCCTCGGTCGCCGCCCTGTACGCCTCGCGGACCTGGCCGAGGATCTGACCTTCGCCCACGACCATCGAGTCTAGCGAAGAAGCGACCCTGTACAGGTGCCTGACAGCCCCTGCGTCTGTGAGCCAGTACGTGTCCCGCTCAAGCGACGCCCGCCCCACGCCCCTGTCCTCCGCGAGGAGATCCAGGACCCTTCCCCTCGCGTCCTCGTCCTCGACGACGGCGTAGACCTCGGTCCTGTTGCACGTCGAGAGCAGTACGGCTTCCGCGACGGCGCCTTCGTCCTTGAGGCGTCTGAGGAAGGTGCGCCCGGCGCACGGTGGGAAAGCGACCCGCTCGCGCACCTCGACGGGCGCCGAGCGATGGCTCATCCCCGCAACCGCGACAAGCACCGGCCCACCTCCTCCTCGAGATCCTCGCCCGGCGCCTCACCGTTGCGCCGCGCCGCGTCGAGCTTCTCCACGACTTCGGCCCATTCCGGCCCGAAAGCCTCCTCCAGCTCGCCCCTGATCCTTCGCGCCAGCGTGGGCGAGGCGCCGCCCGTAGAGACCGCGACCTGCAGCAGGCCTCTCCCGAGCGTCGAGGGCACGGCGAAGTCCCCTTCGGCGGGACGGTCGGCGACGTTGATGCGCACCCCGCGCTCCTTCGCCTCGCGGGCCACTGCCGCGTTGGTCTCACGCGAGTCCGTCGCGGTGAACGCAAGGTCCGCGTCCGCCAGGTCGCCGTGCTCGTAGGGGCGATGTTGGATCTCGACACCCATGCTCGCCAGCTCGGGAAGTACCTCGGGCGAGACCACAGTGACGCTGGCACCTGCCTGCAACAGCTTTTCGACCTTCCTCATCGCCACCGCGCCGCCTCCGACCACGACGCAACGCCTGCCGGAGAGGTTCAGGAATATGGGGTAAAGAGCGGTGTTCTGGCCCTCGATCTCTTCTCCTGACCTAGCGAATGGCCCGGGGGTTAACCAAAAAGTCTAGCATAACCACGGCTTTGACATTACCGGCTAACAAAGTGTTGCATGCACCCCCATGGGGCGCCGTGTAAACCTTCACGACCCGGCGGGTTCTTTGGTCTTGCGGAGCAACTTTATCTCATCTATCACCATGTCTTCGTCGACGGCCTTGCACATATCGTAGACGGTCAGGGCGGCCACGCTCACGGCGGTCAGGGCCTCCATCTCGACGCCCGTCCGGTCGCTCGCGCGGGCCGTCGCCGAGATGCCGATGTGACCGTGCCCGACCTCGAACTCCAAGTCGACGGAGGTCAGGTTCAGGCCGTGGCAGAGCGGTATCAGCTCCGGGGTCTTCTTGGCCGCCATGACGCCCGCTATTCTGGCCGTGCTCAACACGTCGCCCTTGGGCAGAGCGGCATCCTTCAACAACGCCACGGTCTCGGGAGACATGCGGATCAGGCCCCCCGCGACGGCGGTCCGCCGCGCCACGGCCTTGTCGCCAACATCGACCATCCTGGCCGCGCCCTCGCTATCGAGATGGGAAAAGCCCACGTCGCTCCCTTCGGCCGCTCGCCTGTTAGCTAATTGCTAATGGCTCCATAAGCGGAATGCGGGGGAATCGAACCGCCACGGCCGTGTTACGGCCGCAAACCGGTTTTGAAGACCGGCCGGGCCACCAGGCCCACGCATTCCGGGTTCGGCTGGCAGAGTCTATTACATCACCTGCCTGTGGCGGCGGGTGAGGACGCGAACGTCTCCGGTGCGGCTGGTGACACCGGCAGCGTCGGAGTACTCCAGCCAGGCCTTGGCGTACTTGCGGCTAGTGTTGAGGCTATCGCGGAGTCCGGCGAGGGAGATCTCACCTTCGACTCTACATTTGGTTTTTATGTTTTCGAGGACCGACTCGGCGGCTTCGCTCGCGGCGAACATGGAGCCCCCGAGCTCTACGGCATCTGCGCGCTTTACTAGCAGTCGCACCGCTGGCGTGGGCTCGACGGAAGGTGGTTCGTGGCCGGCGACCCGTAGTTCTACGAGCAACCGTGAGGCTTCGATCTCCAGCTCTGCGGGTACTTCTTCGCCCGGAAGGCCGACGCCGGCGTCGGTCAGCACGACGTTTTCCATCTCCGCCAGCAACGCGTCAGCGAGCCGGGTGGAGAGGCCCGTCGCGGTGCGGGCCTCGGCTATGGTGAGCTCGGGGCTCTCGGGACGTTCGGCCGCCCGGCGTTCGAGGGCCTTCAGAAGCCGCTCTCTCGCCGCGGCGACCTCTTCGGCGGGGGCGTGTATCTCGCCGGCGGTCTGTACTCCGTCGTTGGCCGCGACCGCGTGGGACACCTCTGCGGCCGGGAGCCCGAGGACGAAAGTGAGCTCTTCGGTGGTCATGCCGTCGGCGGGGTTCCTGGCGAGGGCGAGCGGGATGGCCTTGTGTGCGTCGCCGCTTTCGAGGGCCTCGAGCCAGGACCGGTCGGGGCGACGGCCCGCTGCGGCAGGGTCGAGCACGAGGCCGCCGCCGACCGTGACGCCGTCCATGGAGCGCAGCACGAAGCGGTCGCCCCGGAGCGTGACGAAAGGCTCGTCGAGTTTCAGGCGGGCGAGGACTCTGTCTCCTGGCTGGAGCTCCTCGCGCCCCACCAGGCGTACGCGGGCGTTCGTGGAGCTGGTGCCGTGGTGCATGCGCACGCGGACGCCGTGGGTCAGGGGCTTCGCGTTCTGCAGGAGGAGGACGCGGGCGTCGAGGTCGCGGCTCTCCGGGACGGGGTAGGAGAGGAGTACCTCGCCCGCTTCTATCTCCGAGGCTTCGACCCCGACAACATCCAGGGCCGTGCGGGCGCCGGCGTGGGCCACTTCGGCCGGATGGCCGTGGTTCTGTATGCCGCGCACCCGCGGGTGCAGGCCCGAGGTGGTGTGGAGGACGTCGCCGGCCCGGATCTCCCCGCTCCACAACGTCCCCGTAACAACGACCCCTATCCCCTTGAGCACGAAAGAGCGATCCACGGGCAGCCGTGCGAGATCATCCCTGCGTCGCTCGGTGGTCTCCCCGACGAGATCGTCGAGCGCCCGCAGCAAGTCCTCCATGCCATCACCCGTCGTGCCGCTAACCCGAACTATGGGAACGCGAAGGCCCCCGGATTCGAGAAGCTCCTCGACCTCCAGCGCGGCCAGGTCCACGGTCTCCTCGTCCACCGCATCGATCTTGGACAGCGCGACGATACCCTGCTCGACGCCAAGGATGCGCAGGATGTCCAGGTGCTCGCGGGTCTGGGGCATGACGCCGTCGTCGGCGGCGACGACGAGCAGGAAGGCGTCGACCCCGGTGGCCCCCGAGACCATGTTCTTGACGAAGCGCTCGTGGCCTGGGACGTCGACCAGGCTCGCCCGCCGGCCGCTCGGAAGGTCGAGCTCCGCGTAGCCAGGCACGATGGAGATGCCCCTGCGGTGTTCCTCTTCGAGGCGATCGGTGTCGGTGCCGGTCATGCGCCGGACGAGCGTGGTCTTGCCGTGATCTACGTGCCCGGCAGTCCCTATGGTGAGGGCTATCCTGTGCTCACCCACGGGCGTGCCTCAGAGCCTCGACTACGGCCTCCTCGTCGCCGGGCAGGAGCGTCAGCACGTCCAGCCACAGTCTCCCTTCGCCCACGCGCCCGATCACGGGCGGGTCCGCAGAGCGTAGCTCCGCGGCCAAAACCTCGGGGTTCGTCCCTCCCAGCCTCACGGCGAACGATGGGATCTCGTACACAGGCAGCGTACCGCCGCCGCTACGGGCCACCGAGGACGCCACATCGACTTCCAGATCCGGCGCATCCTGCCTTATGGCCCCGGCGAGTTCACGGGCTCTGACCTCCATTTCGGGAAGCGAAGCTCGGAGCATGCGGAGAGTGGGGAGGTCTTCTTCGGCGGTGCCTTGCAAATGTTCGTTCAGGGTCGCTTCCAGGGCGGCGAGGCAGAGCTTGTCGGCGCGGAGGGCGCGGGCGAGGGGGTGCTGGCGCATCGCGGAGATCCAACGCGACGAACCGACCGCGATACCGGCCTGAGGTCCCCCGAGAAGCTTGTCTCCCGAGAAAATGGCGAGGTCCGCGCCATCCCTGACCACCTCCTGAACCCTGGGCTCGTTTCCTACGGATATCAACGCCCCGCTGCCTACGTCGGCCACGACAGGGAGCCCAAGAGCCTTGAGATCCGTGACCCCCACCGTTTCGGTAAAACCGACCGTCTCGAAGTTGCTCGGGTGGACCCACAGTATTGCGCTGGTGTTCTCGGTTACGGCGCTTGCGTAGTCCGAGAGCCTGGTGCGGTTGGTCGTGCCGACCTCCCTGAGACGGGCCCCGGAAAGCTTTAGAACTTCAGGGATTCGGAACCCGCCCCCGATCTCGATGAGCTGTCCGCGCGAGACGATGACCTCTGGCGCCTCCAGAGCTTCCGACGCCACGACCGCGGAGAGCGCGAGCAACGTCGCGCCCGCGCAGTTGTTGACCACGAGCGCGTCCTGGGCGCCGGTAAGCTCCCTGAGGAGCGGCACTGCGTGGTCGTAGCGCGAGCCCCTGGCGCCCGAGCGGAGGTCGTACTCCAGGTTCGAGTACCAGGTGGCTGCCTGGTAGGCCGCCCTCGCCGCCCGGACCGAGAGGACCGAGCGTCCCAGGTTGGTGTGCAGGATCACGCCCGTCGCGTTGACGACCCGCTGTAGGCCTCTGCCGGCGAGGAGACTCGAAGCGGCGTGGGCGACGGCAAGCTCAGAAACCTCCGGGTCTTCACCGGCCACGATGCGGCGCCGCAAGCCATCCAGCGCCTCGCGCACGGCCGCCGTCGCCGAAGCCCGGCCGTAAAGATCCGCCAACGCCGATCCCGACCGGTCGCGCATCACAGCGTCCACGGCGGGCAGGCCGCGGAGTCGTTCCCTTTTCCCCGTCTCCACCATGCGCAGAGCAGTATACCCCGCCAGATTGGCGCGGGACCTGCTGTGCTAAACTTGCGCCGTCGGAGCTGGCGAGAGCCGGAAGGATACCTGTTTTGGGCCAGGGAACCACCAAGTTCGTGCTCGGGGCGACCGTCGGAGCGGTTGGCGGTTTCGCGGTCGGGGCCTTCGCCACGACCCCGACCGCGCGCTCGGCCCGCGAGTCGGCCTTCGGCGGCCTGGACGTCTCCGTGCGCTTCCTGGGCAGGACCGTGGTCAGGGCTGTGGACGGCCTCGGCTCCATCGTGGAATCCGGTTACACGCGCGTTCGGGGCAGGGAGAAGTACCTCGAACACCAGATCGACGATTTGAGGGAGCAGATCGCACGTCTGCAGCAACGGATCGATTAGCACGCTCCGTCTGGCGTGCTTTCAATTGCCGAAAAGGCGTCGTAGCCAGTCGGGCAGGCCAGCACCTTGTTCCGTAGCCTTCTTGTAGTCGGTGAGGTCGTCGGGGTGTACGGGGACGCCTGACTCGCCGAGGAGGGCGCGGGCGTCGTCCAGGCGGGAGTCCGGAGTATCGTCGGAGAAGGTTGCCTCTACCAGGTAGTTGCCGTTCCAGCGGACGCGGTAGATACGCAGGCCTGAGAGTTCGCTCTCGCTGAAGCGCCGGTCGAGATCCCGGGCAACTGTTCTTGCCTCCTCCTCGCGGGCGAACTCGTAGCCAAGGGAAGCGGCGTGCGGTTCGCTCTCCATCTCAGGGAGTTCCCAGCCTCGTCATCCAGAGGCCGGGATCGCGGACCTCAGCGAGCGAGGGCAGGTTCTCGGGGGCCTCCCAGATGCGGTTCAGGCCATCCATGCCCTGGCGTTTTACGACGGCCTCGGCGAACTGCTCGCCGAGTTTGTACTGCTCCAGCTTGACGTCGAGGCCGGTGAGGCGGAAGACGGCCGTCTCGAAGGGCGGGCGGTGGCTCCTGCTCCTGGCCATGCGCTCTTTCAGGTCCTCGTAGTGAGGAACCAGGCCCTTGCCCACGTTGTGCATGACGAAGTCGGAGTAACCTTCGATCACGGACATCGCCGCCTGCATGCGGTCGAAGGAATCGCGCTGGGAGCTGCTCATCAGGAGCTCCACGGAACGACCTCCGGATTGCAGGTTCATCGAGAGGCGGCGCAGGGTTTCGCGCAGGCCGAGCCTTTCGGCGAGGGGTGAGATCAGGCTCTCCAGGAGCTCCCCCAGGTGCTTTCTCAACCAGGGATAGCCCTCGAACTGGAGCGCGTGGGTCATCTCGTGCAGGACGATCCAGAGCCTCAGCCCGTCCACGGGCACCCCGAGCCTCCCCGCGGCGGAGACTATGTTCCCGTCGAGGAAAAAGACCTTGCCAGGCTCACCATCCCGCTCCGGCGCGAGCAACGGCCCGGTATCGTACTGGCCAAGGACCCTCGAGGAGAGGAACCCCAGCAGAAGGCCGACCTGTGCGGTAAGCGTCACGCCTCCCACGGCCCAGGTAAGGTCGCCGGCGCCGGCGGCGGCGCGCTGGACGACCGGTTCCATCAGGCGTCCGAAGCCCTCTATGTTGAAGTCGATCCACTCTGCCCGGTCGGCGATCCTGAGCTGGCGTCCGCCCGGCGGCCCCTGCGGCAACTCGATGCCCGTGAATCGTGAGAGAGGATCAAGGGTCCTCCGCACGGCGCCAGCGTAGTCGAAGTCGCCCGCAGGCCCCCGCTCCGTGCGGGAGGCCAGCGTCACGGCTATCGTCCGCGCCGCACCCCAGGAGATCATGTACCGTCCCTCGAAGACATGCGTTGAGTATATACGTTGCGCCATCGCGCGGGTTGCGACCGTTTGTCAGGCGCCCGTCCGCGGGGTATATTCTGTTGTATGTTCGGCGTCGGACCCCAGGAGATGGTGATAATCGGTCTCATCTTCCTCGTGATCTTCGGCCCCGGCTCCCTCCCCAAGCTGGCCAGGGACGCGGGCCGCTTCGTCGCCGAGGCCCGCCGCGCCATAGACGATTTCAAAGAAGAGATCACCGCGGCCGACGAAGACGAAGAAGACAAACGATAGGTAGCACGGTCCAGCCTTCGGCTTCCGCTTGTCAGCACGCTGCCTGCGGCAGCTTGTCAGCACGCCGCCTCGCTTCGCTCGGCACCTTGTCAGCATTTCAGCAAGTCGTCTCGGGGCGTCGCCGCGAGCGTAGAACCGACTGTCGCCGTAATCGGTAGGTGGTGCGCGGCAGGGCGAGGCCGGAGCGGGAAAAGCTGAGAAGGCGCCAAGCCTGGCGAAGCCTGGCGAGGCGCCGTGCTGACAAGCGGGGCCCGGCGCAAGCCGGGCACAGCGTGCGGATAGACGAGCGCGTCAGCGCTCGTCTATCGGTACATACAGGGCGCGGCCCAGGGGGTTTTCGTGGTGGCTCCAGCCGCCGGGGCTGACGTTCGTGGTGGTCTCGACGTACATGGCGGCCCTGGCGTCGAGGTTGTCTACGAGGTGGACGAGCAGGGCTTCCAGGGTTTTGGGACGCTCGGGGGAACCGTACTCGGTCTCGCCCTGGTGGGAGATGAGGACGTGGGAGAGCCTGAGGCGTAGTTCTTCGGGGAAATCTGGCAGGGTCGCGACGTAAGACGATACGAGGCGTTCGCCTAGCACGACGTGGCCGAGGAGACGGCCCTGTGTAGTGTAGGCGAAGGCGCCGCGGTCCCAGGAGAGCTCGCGCACCTTGCCCACATCGTGGAAGATGGCGCCGAAGATGAGCAGATCGCTGTCCACGGGGTAGAGGTCGGCCAGCTCGCGGGCTATTCTCAGGCAGTTTACCGAGTGCTCCAGGAGGCCCCCGATCCTGGCGTGGTGCATCGTTTTGGCCGCGGGGGCCTCGCAGAACGCCGTCCAGAAGTCCTCGTCTGAGACCATCGTCTCGAAGAGAGCCTGCAGGTGTTCGTTCTGAAGTTCCTGGCCGGCCCGTTCCAGTTCCGCGGCCAGGACACGGCGGTCGAGCTCTGTAGCAGGCAGATAGTCTTCTTCAGAGACATCTTCGGGCCTCAACAGGCGCAGGCGGTCCAGCTTGACTTGCAGGGTACCGCGGTACTCGTGGGTGTGGCCTTCGGCTTCTACGTAGGCAGGGGCAGGTGGTTCACCGAGGAACTCTTCGGGGAGCTTCCCCCACATCCGGGCGTCGACCGAGCCGGTACGGTCGACGAGCTTCAGAGAGAGGTAGGGCGTGCCGCGGCTGTCCTTGCGGACCGCGCTTTCGGTGGCGAGGAAGCTGGCGCGCAACCTGGAGCCGGGCTCCAGATCACGCGCCCAGAACTTCTCCTTATTCAGCGGCGTTCCCTTCTAGCTCTACCCCTTGACGGCCCCTGCCGTCAGCCCCGAGACGATGCGGCGTTGGAAGATCAGGACCAGTATAACCAGCGGTATCGTGACAACAACCGCACCTGCAGACTGTGCCCCGTAATCTGTGGTGTAGACCGTGGCGAAGTTCGGGATAGCCACCGTGACCGGGTAGTGGGCGGCGGTAAAGATGAACGTGTTGGCAAACAGGAACTCGTTCCACGCGAAGATGAACGTCAGGATCGCCGTCGTAAACACGCCGGGCGCCGCGAGCGGCACGATGACCTTGCGGAAGGCTTGTATTGTCGTCGCCCCATCCACCTTCGCGGCCTCTTCGAGGTCGGCGGGCAACTCCCTGAAGAAGGCGACCAGGATCCAGATCGTCAACGGCAGTGCGAATACCGTGTCAGGGATGATCATGGCCCAGTAGGTGTCTATGACCCCGACGGCCGAGAATTGGATGAACAACGGAGCTATGATCGCCACCGCCGGAAAGAAGCTGATCGCGAGAATCAACGTCATTATGGGGCTCTTGAAGCGGAAGCGGAGCCTCGCTATCGCGTAAGCGCAGATGGAGCCGAAAAACAGGCAGATCACCGTCGTCGAACCTGAGACGATCACGCTGTTCACGAGTGCCTGTATGAAGTCCGGGTTACCAAAGACGGTCTTGTAACTCTCGACGACTGGCGGCGCGGTCAGCGTGACCGTCGGCGAGGTCAGGAGGTCCGCCTTGGTCACGATGCTCATCCTGAAGACCCACAGAAGCGGGAACATGCTCACCAGCACGAAGAACGCCAGGAACACGTAGAACAGGATCATGTTCAGGGGACCACGACTCGTCGCCCCCTTCGTAGTCGCTGCGCTAGCCATCTGCTACTCCTCCGTCCCGGTCTGCATGCCGAAGATCCTGATGAAGATCAACGCGATTATGAACGCCGTCACGAAGATGAACACGGCCGCCGCGTTCCCCTGCGCGAACAGCAACTGGCTGATCCTCACGCTCTTGAACACGAACGTGCTCAGCGACTCAAGCTGCTCGCTGCTTAGCACCCAGAACAGGTCATAGACCCGGTAGGCGTCCAGCGTCCTGAACAGCACCGCAACGAGGATGGTCCCCTTCAGTAGCGGCAACGTGATGCGGAAGAAGCGCTGCATCACGTTCGCCCCGTCGACCCTCGCCGCCTCGTAGACCTCGCCAGGGATCGTCTGCAGGCCCGCGAGGAGTAGTAGCGCCATGAACGGCATCGTCTTCCATACGTCAACCAGTATGCAGGCGATCAGAAGGAGCGTCGCGTCGGAAAGTATCGGCTGGCTGATGATACCGAGGGCATTCGCCGTCTCGTTGATGATGCCTATCGGGTCCTGGAACATAAGCCGCCACATGACCGCGGAGATGACCGTCGGGAAGGCCCAGGGTACCAGGACCGCCGCCCGCACCAGTCCGCGTCCCCGGAAGGCACGATTGACCGCCAGCGCGACGCCGAGCCCGATGACGAACTCCAGGGCCACGCTCCCTACCGTGAAGATCACGGTGTTCTTGAGGCCCTCCAGGAAGTCCGGGTTCTTGAACATCTCGACGTAATTCTCGACCCCGACGAACGAACCCATACCGGTGATGGTCGAGTCGGTAACGCTCAACACGACGGAGTACGCGATCGGGAAGAACGCTATGATGACGATGATGAGAACCGCCGGCAGGACCATGTAGTAGGCCAGGCGCCGTTCAGGGTTGCCAAACTCCTCCCTGAACCAGCCGCCCCGTCGCTTCTTTTCGCTAGTGGCGCTCGTCACACCTCACCTCTCTATCTTCGGCCCCCGGCGGTCGCCCGCCGGGGGGTGTACTCCTTGGCTAATTTCCCGCCTCGACGATCCCCTCAAGGCTCTCCTGGAGCGTACTAACGGCCTCCTCCGGTGAGACATCGCCCTTGAGCGCGGCGTTGAACTGCTCATTCATCTCCAGGGACATATCCGAATAGTACTCGGAGACCGGGCGCGCATGGGTGTTCTCTATGGCCGGTTTGCCCTGCGCGACAACCGGTATCTTCGATATCTCCGGGTCCTCCAAGAGCGCGCTCCGGGTCGGCAGTACCGTAGCTCTCACCGCCCTGAACTTCATTTGCTCAGGGGCGGTCATGAACTTGATGAACTCCCACGCTTCATCCTGCATGTCCGACTGGGCATTGATGAGCATGTCCCACCCACCGAGACAGCTGGCCAGGTCCTGGCCCTCCTCCGTCGGCAGCGGTCCGACACCCACCTGATCCTGCTTCAGGTAACCCTTTGTGTCGAGATACGCGTAGCCGTAAGGCCATTGTCGGGCGAAGACCGCGTTCCCTGGGTCCTGGAAAAAGGCCGCGTCTGTCTCAGCCTCTTGATAGGTAGAGACGGCCTGCGGCGATACGCCGCTCGACATCATGCTGGCCTCGGTGGCCAGACCTGCGGCCGACTCGGGGCTATCTATGATGACCTTGTTGGGGTCGCTCGGGTCGAGCACGTCACCGCCGTGCTGCCAGATGTACTCCAGTCCGTTGCACACCCCACCCTCGTAGGCGTCGCCCTGGAAGACGAAGCCGTACTTGACCCCCTGGTCCTGCGTGACCTTATCGGCCATCTCCTGGAGCTCGTCCCACGTCTTGGGGGGTTCTGAGTAGCCGCTCTTCTCGAGTAAATCTATGCGGTGGTAGAGCATCCCGGCGTCCGTGTACCAGGGGACCCCGTAGACCTTTCCCTCGTAGGTAACGGAATTCAAGGGCGCCTCGAGGAACTTTTGCTGCTCGCTCGCGGGAAATTTGTCGGACAGATCCAATATCCAGCCGTTGGCTGCGAGCTGCGCCGGCCAGATCACGTCCCCACCGATCACGTCTATGTTGCCAGTGCCAGCCTGGAACTCGGTTTTGAGCTTGTCGAAGTAGGACCCCGTATCGGCCGGCATCACCTGGTGCTCGACCTTGAAGTCGCTCTGCTTGTTGAACTTTTCGATCAGCGCTGCCATAGTGCCCTGCGCGTCGTCGGGGCCCATTCCGAAGATCAGGGTTCCAGAGCCACTAGAGCCGCCGCCGCAGCCCGCAGCGCCGAGTAGGGCCGCCCCCGCGAGTCCGGCGCCGCTCATCTTCAGGAAGTCGCGCCGGTTCAGCTTTCTACTGGCGGACACTCCAGTTATTTCGCCTCTATCCGTCATCCGCAACAAGTCCTTTCTACGCCAACACAACACTTTGCGTTGCTCTCGCTACTGACTGCTATCAAGCTGCTATCAAGCCACATGCAGCCCCTCGGCAACCTCGGGTAGTTCGTATCCGGTGCAGTCGTACCATCTCCCTACAAGATCGCCTGTTCGGTCTCCAGATCGAAGATCCGTATCTTGCTCGGGTCGACCACCAGGCGCATCGTCTGACCCTCACGCGCCGTGCTCTCCGGCGCGACGCGAGCGACCATTAGGTTGCCGCCGACGTCCTCGGCCGACCCTCCCATGGTGTCCTGCTCGGCACCGCCCTCGTCATCTTCGGTCATCTCGGAGACGCTCGACAGGTGAACGGCCTGCTCCCTGGGAGGCTCGAAGTAGATGTACTTCTCGGATCCCATGCTCTCTATAACCTGCGTCTCGACATCCACCGAGTTCGAGCCATCCGTCACGCCCAGAGCCTCGGCCGCCTCGGTCTGGGCGTCCTCCATGTCCTCGGGACGGATGCCGAGCACGATCTCGCCGACGTGCTCACCAAGGTCTTGACCCCTTCTATCCTTGACCTCTGCCACTACCTCGCGGCTCAGAGGCATGCGGGTACTGCCGAATGTGACTGTATAGCCGCCGTTCTCTTTCTCCAGGCGCGCCCGGAGAAAGTTCATCGCTGGTGAGCCTATAAAGCCAGCCACGAAAACGTTGTCCGGATGTTCGTACATTTGCTGCGGCGAGTCTATCTGCTGCACCTTACCGTCCTTGAGGACGACGATCCGGTCGGCCATCGTCATGGCCTCGGTCTGGTCGTGGGTGACGTAGATGCTCGTTGT
>Ga0126307_10001309_pt1 | contig 16446 bp, 15 predicted proteins | sample Plot28_FD_89955 | JGI IMG/M metagenome (GOLD analysis project Ga0126307, IMG submission 89955) | Serpentine soil microbial communities from UC McLaughlin Reserve, CA, USA - Plot28 | ecosystem: Environmental > Terrestrial > Soil > Grasslands | place: USA: UC McLaughlin Reserve, Lake County... | reverse complement strand
GACCCCTACAACCCGGTCGACGCGATCTTCGCCGCCGCCCGCTACCTCAAGGCCGCCGGCGCGCAGACGGACATCCGCCGCGCCATCTTCGCCTACAACCACGCCGACTGGTACGTCGACTCCGTCCTCATGCGCGCGCAGGTCATCGGCGGGCTGCCCAGCGATCTCGTCGGCTCGCTCACCGGCCTCACGCAGGGCCGCTTCCCCGTCTACGCCCGCGCGACGTACGCCGGCAAGCTCGACTCGAACGGCCGCAAGGTCCGCGACGGCAACGCCGCGATGGTCGTCGAGTCCGACGCCACGCGCCACGGCATCCGCATCTTCTCGCGCTCCAAGGCGCCGGTCATCGCCGTCCAGGACGGCCGGATCGTCAAGATCGGCCACTCGAAGCGCCTCGGCCGCTTCGTGACGATGCAGGACGTGTACGGCAACACGTACACGTACGCGCACCTGGGCTCGGTGCCCGAGACCTACCCCGCGCCCAAGCGCCGCGCCGCGCACCGCGACGCCGCCGAGCGCGAGCTCGGCCGCGACGACTCCGCGCCGGCCCGCGCCGCGTCCAAGACGCCGCGCCCCGGCACGCCGACCACCGCCGCCGCCAAGGCCGGCAAGGCCGCCGCCAAGGGGCCCGCCAAGGCCGGCCCGCCGGCTCCCAAGGTCGTCATGCCGGCCAAGGAGCGCCTGTTCGCGCACCCGAGCCGGCCCAACGCCCGCGCCGCCGGCGGCGCCCTGCAGCTGGCCGAGACGAGCGAGCTGAACGTCTCCCGCGAGCTGAAGGTCTCCCAGGCCGCGCCCGTCGGCTTCGACCCGCGCGACTTCGAGCCGAAGCCGCTGGTCAAGGGCGCGCGCGTGATCGGCGGCACCATGCTCGGCCGCCTGACGGCCAAGGTCCCCGAGGCCGGGAAGGCCCATCTGCTGTTCGAGATCCGCCCCGCGGGCCGGGGCGCGCCGCGCATCGACCCCAAGCCGATCCTCGACGGCTGGAAGCTGCTCGAGTCGACTGCCGTCTACCGCGCGGCCGGCAAGAACCCGCTGATGGGCGCCGACGCCCGGCACCCGTCGATCGGCCAGATCCTGCTCATGAGCAAGGAGGCGCTGACGCGCCGCGTCGTCGCCGACCCGCGCATCCAGATCTACGGCTGCGGCGAGGCCGACATCCGCTCCGGCCAGATCGACCGCCGCGTCCTGGCCACGCTGCTCTACCTGGCCGGCAGCGGCCTCAAGCCCACGGTCAGCTCGCTCAAGTGCGGCCACGGCACGTACACGGCGTCGGGCAACGTCTCCGAGCACTCGACCGGCAGCGCCGTCGACATCGCGGCGGTCAACGGCATCGTCATCACGCCCGCCACGCAGGGCCCCGGCTCCATCACCGACCTGACGATCCAGCGCCTGCTGACGCTGCAGGGCACGATGAAGCCGCACCAGATCATCTCGCTGATGACGTTCGAGGGCGCGGACAACACGTTCGCGATGGGCGACCACGACGATCACATCCACGTCGGCTGGCGCCCGATGTACGGCCAGAACCGCAGCGCCGCCCGCAAGATCGACGCGATCCTGGAGCCCGAGCAGTGGATCAAGCTGATCGACCGCTTGGGCAGCATCGACAACCCGACCGTACGCGAGCAGCCGTCCCGCTTCTCCGTCAAGGTCGTCCGCAAGTCCTCGCGCGCGCACAAGGGCGAATAGGGCGCCCGCGGCGATGTCCGCCCCCACGCTACAGCTGGACGCGCGGACCGAGCGGCGGGTCGAGGAGGCGTACGAGCGCCGCGCCCGCGGCCTCTACGGCCGCGAGCTGCTGGCCAACGCGGGCCTGACGGTCGCCTTCGTCTCGTCGGCGCTCGCGCTCGCCGTCGTGGCCGGGCCGGCACGCGCGCTCGACGTGCCCCTCGCGGCGCTGTTCGTCGTCGCTTTCGCGGTCCTGTCGCGGATCGAGTTCACGAGCGGCGCCGGCTTCGCGGTGCCCACGCAGGTCCTGTTCGTGCCAATGCTGCTGCCGCTGCTGCCCGGGGACAAGACGCCCGTGCGCTTCAGCTTCACGCCGTTGCTCGGCGCCTGGACGGTCGACGACGTCTACGTCGATCCCTGGCGGATGCGGTAGGCCTCAGCCGAGCAGGTAGCGCCTGGACAGCGCCACCTCGGCCAGCGGCTCGATCCCGACCGGCACGCCGTCGACCAGGACCGCGTGCGTGCGCGGGTCGACGTCGACCTCGGCCAGCCGCGTGTTGCGGCACATGTCGGCGGCGGTGAGCTGGCGGCAGCCGCGCACCGCCGAGCGCCGGCGGGCCGTCGGCAGCTCCGCGTCCATGCCGGCGGCGGCGAGGAAGGCGAGGGAGAGCTGGGCCGGCGCGGCGCCGTGCGCGCCCACCTGGCGCCGCACCAGCACCGGCTCGCAGAGCAGCGTCACGGCGTTCGGGTCGCCGCTCGCGCCCCAGGCCGGCATCCCCATCTTGACCACGAGCTCGGGCCGGACGGCGAAGAGCTCCGGGCGCCAGACGACGAGGTCGGCGAGCCGCCCGGGCGTGAGCGCGCCGACGTCGTGCGCCAGGCCGTGGGCGAGCGCCGGGTTGATCGTCACCTTGGCGAGGTGCCGCAGCACGCGGGCGTTGTCCGCCGGCCCGTGCTCTCCCCCGCGCACGCGCCGCATCCCGTCGGCGTTCTGGAACGCCCGCCGCACGACCTCGCCCGCGCGGCCCATGCCCTGCGAGTCGCTGGAGAGCATGTGGACGATGCCCAGGTCGTGCAGCACGCCCTCGGCGGCCATCGTCGCGGCCCGCACGCGCGCCGCGGCCGCCGCCAGGTCGCCGTGGACCCGGCCGGGCTCGAGCACGTGCACGGCCGCGACCATGGCCAGGTGCTCGTCGACGGCGTGGACGCCGAACGGCACCGTCGGGGTGGTCGAGGACGTCAGCACGCGCTCGCGGCCGGCGAGGCGCAGGAGGTCGGGGGCATGGCCGCCGCCCGCGCCCTCGATGTGGAAGGCGTGCACCGTGCGCCCGCCGAACGCCGCCAGCGTGTCCTCCACCGACGAGACCTCGTTGAGGCCGTCGGTGTGGATGGCGAGCTGGACGTCGTGGCGGTCGCAGAGGTCGAGCGCCGTGCGGATCTGCACCGGTCCGGCGCTCACGTCCTCGTGGATCTTCAGCCCCGACCCGCCGGCGCGCAGGCCGTCCTCCACCGGCTCCGGCCGCGACGACGAGCCGCGCACGAGCAGCGCCACGTTGAGCGGCACGTCCTCGAGCGCCGCCCAGGCGGTGCGCAGGCCGGCCTCGGGGTTGTTGCCGAGGTTCCAGACCGGCCCGTAGTCCTGGCTGACCATGGTCGTGACGCCGCTCGCCACGAGGGCGTCGGTCACCTGCGGCGACAGCCAGTGGACGTGCGTGTCGATGCCGCCGGGCGTGACGATCATGCCGCGCGCGTCGAGCACGGCCGTCGTCACGTCGAGCACGACCTCGACGCCGTCCATCGTGTCCGGGTTGCCCGCGCGGCCGACGGCGACGACACGGCCGTCGCGCACGCCGACGCTCGCCCGGCGCACCCCCAGCAGCGGGTCGAGGATGAGCCCCCCGGTGATCGCGACGTCGACGCCGCCGCGCTCGGCGCGGACGCCGAGCCCGTCGCGCATCGTGTTGCCGAAGCCGGGGACGACGACGTCCGGCCCGTCCTCGTCGTCGCGCTCGGGCACGACCTCCAGGGCCGTGTCGCCGAGCCGGACGGCCTCAGGCACCGAGATAGCCCTCGTCGCGTGCGGCCTGGAGCGCCGCCTCGCGCGCGCCGGGCGCGTCGAGCGGGCCGTCGACCAGCGCGCCGTGGCCGCGGACGACGCGCGCGCCGGCGATCGGCACGAGCTGCACCTCGCGCGGCTCGCCGGGGGCGAAGAAGCACTTGGCGCGGGCGGGCAGCGCCAGCCGCATGCCCCACGCCCGCGCGCGGTCGAAGCGCAGCCGCCGGTTGGCCTCGAAGAAGTGCAGGTGGCTCGTGACGGCGATCGGCACCTCCCCTTCGTTGACCACCTCGAGCCGCTCCGCCGCCGCCTTGAGCCACGGCGCGGGCGGCTCGGCGGGCGGCGCCTGCGGCTCCGGCCCGAGCGGGTCCTCGAGCACCACGAGCCGCCGCCCGTCGGCGAACAGCGCCTCGACCTCGACGCGCGGCACGAGCGCCCGGACGCCTTCGAGCACGTCCGCCTCGCCGAGCGCCTCGCGGCCGCGCGCCGCCGCCTCGGCGTAGGAGCAGCCGTCGCGTGCGGCCTCGCACACGCTGTCGGCGACGATCGCGGCCGCCTCGGCCTGGTTGAGGCGCAGGCCGCGCGCGCGCCGGGCGCGGGCCAGCTCGGCGGCGAGGAACAGCAGCAGGCGCTCCTGCTCGGACGGCAGCAGCCTCATGCCGCAGCTTGTATCAGGTGCGATGCTGCCGCCCATGATCATGCCGGCCGAGTGGGCGCCGCACGAGCGCACCCTGATGGCATGGCCGCGGCGCCGCGAGATCTGGGGCCCGCTCATGGCCGACGCCAACCGCGAGACGGCCGGCGTGGCGAACGCGATCGCGGCGTTCGAGCCGCTGACCATGGTCGCCGGGTCGCCGGACGACGCGCGCGAGGCGCGCGCGGCGCTCACCGGCGACGTGGAGGTCGTCGAGCTCCCGATCGACGACTCGTGGCTGCGCGACAGCGGCCCGATCTTCGTCGTCGACGATCCGGAGCGGCCGACGCGGCGGGCGGGCGTGCACTGGGGGTTCAACGCCTGGGGCGGGAAGTTCCCGCCCTGGGACAACGACCAGGCGATCGGCGGAGCGCTCGTGGAGCGCCTGGGCGACGAGGTCCTGCGCGGGCCGATGGTGCTCGAGGGCGGCGCGATCGCCGTCGACGGCGCCGGCCGGCTGCTGACCACGGAGCAGTGCCTGCTGCACCCGAACCGCAACCCCGACCTCAGCCGCGAGCAGATCGAGGCGAACCTGCGCGAGCTGCTCGGGCTCGAGCAGGTCATCTGGCTCGGCGCCGGCCTGGCCGAGGACCGCGACACCGACGGCCACGTGGACCTGATCGCCGACTTCACCGCGCCGGGGCGCGTGCTGCTCCAGTCGGCCGAGCCGGGCAGCCCGAACCACGAGCCGATGGCCGCCAACCGCGAGCGCGCGCTCGCCGCCGGCCTGGAGGTCGACGACTTCCCGCTGCTCGTCTACGCGCGGGTGAACGGCGAGGAGGTCGCCGCCTCGTACCTGAACTTCTACGTCGGCAACGGGTTCGTCGTCGTGCCCACGAGCGGCGACGCCGACATGGACGCCGAGGCGCTGGGGCTGATCGGCGAGGCGCTGCCGGGCCGGGAGGTCGTCGGGACGCCGGGGCTCACGCTCGCCTACGGCGGCGGTGGCCCGCACTGCATCACGCAGCAGGTGCCCTCAGTCGAGCCGCGGGGGTAGCCCGAAGGCCTCGAAGGCGGCGTAGAGGCGGCTCGGGTCGATCGGCTCGTCGACCCAGCGCGCGTAGGACTCGCCGGCGGGGATGTCGGTCGCGCGCGCGACGAAGGCGACGACGTCGCTGATCTTCTCGCCGCGGAACGTGAGGACGTTGAGCGCGAACGGCAGGTGCGCCCGCGCGTCGTCGTCCCACGCGTAGAAGGCGAGCGCGGGCTGGCCGTTGGCGGTCACCTGGAGCGGCTTCCAGCGCCACGTGCCCGACATCGGCCAGCCGGCGAGGAAGATGCGGATGTCGTGCAGGCCGCCGAACCAGCTGGCGAGCGGCGGCATGGCGAACGTCGCGTCCTCGGCGAGCATGCCGACGACGGTCTCGACGTCGTTCTCCTCCCAGGCCTTGACGTAGCGGTCGACGAGCGCGCGCAGGCCGTCGTCGCCGAGCGTGCGCAGCGTCTCCTGCTGGGTCTCGTCGGGCAGGCGGTCCTCGACGGTCTTGCGCGCTCGCTGGAGCGCGCTGTTGACCGACGCGACCGAGGTCTCGAGCGCCTCGGCCACCTCGGCGGCGGAGAAGCCCAGCACCTCGCGCAGGATGAGCACCGCGCGCTGGTTGGCCGGCAGGTGCTGGAGCGCCGCGACGAAGGCCAGCTCGACGCTCTCGCGCAGCTCGTAGCGGGCGTCGGGTGAGGCGTAGCCGTCGGCGAGCCCGACCATCACGTCGGGATAGGGCTCGACCCAGACCGACTCGACGACCGGCTCGCCCGGCCCGCCGTGCGGGTCGGCCGCCGGCGCGTAGGCCACCGGCAGCACGCGCTTCGGGCGGCGCTGGATCACGTTCAGGCACGTGTTCGTGGCGATCGTGTAGAGCCACGAGCGAAACGAGCTGCGGCCCTCGAAGCGCGGCAGCCCGCGCCACGCGCGCAGCAGCGCGTCCTGCAGCGCGTCCTCGGCGTCGTGCACGGAGCCGAGCATCCGGTAGCAGTGGGCGTGGAGCTCCGGCTGGAAGGGCTCGACCAGCCGCCGGTAAGCGTCCTGGTCGCCGCCGCGGGCCTCTGCGAGGGTCGCCATCGAAGTTCTCAGATTAGAGCGATGAGTTCCCGGAGCCGCCGCGGTCTATATGGGCATGACGACCAAGAACGCCGATAACCGCTGGCTCGCGCTGCTGGTGCTCTGCGCCGGGGTGCTCATGATCGTGCTCGACGCCACGGTGGTGAACGTGGCGCTGCCCTCCATCCAGGAGGACCTCGGCTTCTCGCAGTCCGGCCTCGCCTGGGTGGTCAACGCCTACCTGATCGCCTTCGGCGGGCTGCTCCTGCTCGCCGGGCGCCTGGGCGATCTGGTGTCGCGCCGCGGCGTCTTCCTCGCCGGGCTGGGCGTCTTCACGGTCGCGTCGCTGCTCTGCGGCGTGGCGAGCAGCGCCGAGATGCTCGTCGCCGCCCGCTTCGTCCAGGGCGTCGGCGGGGCGATGGCCTCGGCCGTCGTCCTGGGCATGATCGTGACGATGTTCCCGGAGCCGCGCGAGCAGGCGAAGGCGATCGGCGTCTATAGCTTCGTGGCCTCGGCCGGCGGCTCGATCGGCCTGCTGGCCGGCGGCGTGCTCACGCAGTCGCTGGACTGGCATTGGATCTTCTTCGTCAACCTCCCGATCGGCGTGGCGACCGCGGTGCTGGCGACGCGCCTGCTCGAGCGCGACCGCGGCGTGGGCTTCGGGCGCGGGGCCGACGTGCTCGGCGCGCTGCTGAGCACCGCCGCGCTGATGGTGCTCGTCTACGCCATCGTGGCGCGGTCGGTCGAGCTCGGCGCGGTCGCGGCGGTCCTGGCGGTCGGCTTCCTGGCGCGCGAGGCGACGGCGGCCAACCCGCTCATCCCGCTGCGGATCTTCCGCTCGCGCAACGTCTCGGGTGCGAACGCCATCCAGGCGCTCGTGGTCGCGGGCATGTTCGGCATGTTCTTCCTCGGCGCGCTCTACCTGCAGCGCGTGCTCGGCTACGGCCCGCTCGAGATCGGGCTCGCCTTCCTGCCCTCGACGCTCGTGATGGGCACCCTGTCGCTGCGCTACTCGGAGCGGCTGATCATGCGCTTCGGCGCGCGCGCGACGCTCGTGCCCGGGCTCGCGCTGGTCGGCGCGGGGCTCGTGCTCTTCACGCGCGCTCCCGTCGGCGGCTCCTACCTCGTCGACGTCCTGCCGGTGATGCTGCTGATCGGGTCGGGCATCGCCGTCTGCTTCCCGTCGCTCATGACGCTCGCGATGTCCGGCGTCGCGCCGAGCGAGGCCGGCCTGGCCTCGGGCCTGGTCAACACGACCGTGCAGGTGGGCGGCGCGCTCGGCCTGGCGGTGCTGGCCACGGTGGCCGCGTCGGAGACCGACGGAGCCGGGCTCGCGGCGCTCAACCACGGCTTCCACGTCGCGTACGTGATCGCCGCGGTGCTCGTGGGCGCCGCGATCGTCGTCGCCGCCCTCGTGCTGCGGCCCGAGCGGCGCGCGGTGGCCGCACAGGAGCCGGCGGCCGTCTGCGCCTAGGATCCGCGCATGCCGACCGTGAACCTGCGCGGGCCGCTCAAGCAGATGGCCGGCAACCGCGGCGAGCACGCGGCGGACGGCGAGACCGTCGTCGCTCTGCTGAAGAACCTCGAGCGGGCGCAGCCCGCGGTGGCCGGGTGGATCCTCGACGAGTGCGGGGACATCCGGCGCCACATCAACGTCTTCGTCAACGGCGAGCCGGCGCAGGCGGCCACGGCGGTCGGGGCGGCCGACCGGGTGGACGTGCTGCCGGCCATCTCCGGCGGGTCGCGATGACCGGCGGCCACCGAACCACGGGAGGACTGAGCGCGTGAGCGAGCTGCTGGTCGGGACCAAGAAGGGCCTCTTCGCGCTGGAGGGCTCACCGGGCGAGGGCTTCGACGTGACCGCGCGGGCGTTCGCCGGCGAGCCGGTGGAGTACGCCGTGCGCGACCCGTGGTCGGGGCGCGTGTTCGCCGCGGTCATCTCGCCGTTCTACGGCCCGAAGATCTTCCTCGCCGACGACGTCGACGGCGGTTGGGAGCAGGCCGCCGGCGTGGCGCTGCCCGAGGGCGGCGACGCGGCGCTCGAGCGCATCTGGGTGATCGTCCCGGGCGAGGCCGACGGGCTGCTGTACGCCGGTGGCGACCCCGGCGTGCTTTTCGAGTCACACGACGGCGGTGCGAGCTGGGAGCTCAGCCGCGGGTTGTGGGAGCACCCGACGCGGCCGTCGTGGAGGCCGGGCGGCGGCGGCCTGTGCCTGCACTCGATCTCGACGTGGCCCGGCGACCCGCGCCGGCTCGCGATTGGCATCTCGGCCGCCGGCGTCTGGGTCACCGAGGACGGCGGGGAGACCTGGGAGCGCGGCAACGAGGGCCTGGTCGCCCGCTACGTCCCGGACGACACGTCGCCTGACGACGTCCCGCTCTGCATCCACCGCATCCATCGTGCCCGCACGCGGCCCGAGCGGATGTTCATGCAGTTCCACGGCGGCGTGTACCGCAGCGACGACGCGGGCGCCTCCTGGAACGACATCGGCGCCGGCCTGCCGTCGGACTTCGGCTTCCCGCTCGTGCTCGACCCGACCGACCCGGACAGCGCCTACGTCATCCCGCTGAACGCGGACATGGACCGCGTCACGCCCGAGGGCCGTGTGCGCGTCTACGAGACCCGCGACGCCGGCGAGACCTGGACGCCCCGCGGCGACGGGCTCCCCCAGGAGCACGCCTACCTCACCGTCCTGCGCGAGGCGTTCGACCGCGCGGGCGACGACGACGGCTTCGAGCTGTACTTCGGCGCCACGTCCGGCGACGTGTTCGCGTCCGGCGACGCGGGCGCGACCTGGTCGGCGGCGGCGACGCGCCTGCCGCCGGTCTACTCCGTCAGCGCTCGGCGATAGGCGGCTCGAACAGCGGAAGCTGGTTGCGGCTCTCGCCGTCGAGGTTCGTGACGGTGATGCCGACGAGCGTCGCGCCCCGGCGCTCAACGAGCGGCATCGCGGCGCCGAGCAGCTCGCGGGCGGCGGCGGCGATGGCCGTCGCGTCGCCGGTCGGGTGCGCGAGCGTGGTGGAGCGGGTCGCGCGGGTGTAGTCGCCGAAGCGCAGGCGCAGGACGACCGTGCGCCCGGCGCGGCGCTTGGCCTCCATGCGGCGGGCGATGCGCTCGGCGAGGCCGTCGAGCGCCTCCTCGAGGTCCGTGCGCGTGCGCGGGCGGCGGCCGAGCGCGCGCTGGGCGCCCATCGAGCGGCGCCCGCGGCGGCGCTGGACCGGCCGCGGCTCGCGGTTGTGGGCGATGGCATGGACGTAGCGGCCCGCCGCCTTGCCGAGGACGCGCATCAGCTCGCCCTCGCTGAGCGCGGCGGCCTCGCGCACGGTGCGCAGCCCGCGTTGGTGGAGCTTCGCCGCGGTGGCCGCGCCGACGCCCCAGATGCGCTCGACCGGCAGGGCATGGAGGAACTCGAGCTCGCGCTCGGGCTCGACGACGAAGAGCCCGTCGGGCTTGGCCTCGCGGCTGGCGATCTTCGCCAGGACCTTCGTCCGCGCGACGCCGACGCTCAGCGGCAGGCCGACCTCCTCGCGGACCTCGCGGCGCACGCGCGCCGCGATCTCGGCCGGCGGGTCCTCGAGCCCGTTGACGTCGAGGAACGCCTCCTCGATCCCGGCCGGCTGCACGACGGCGCCCGACCGGCGCAGCACCGCGAACACGGCCTGGCCGGCCTCCCGGTACGCGTCCCACGACGAGCTCGCGGTGACGAGGTCGGGGCAGAGCCGGCGCGCGCGCGACGCCGGCATGCCGCCGCGGACCCCGTACGCCCGCGCCTCGTAGCTCGCCGCCATCACGACCCAGGAGCCGACCGCTACGGGCCGGCCGCGGAGCGACGGGTCGTCCCGTTGGGCCACCGAGGCGAAGAACGCGTCGACGTCGGCGTGCAGGATCGACACGAACGCATGTTCGCATCAGGCCCGGCGGAAACGCGGCAGCCAGCGCGGCACGCGCCGGCGGTACTCGCGGTAGTCGGCGCCGAACCGGCGCTCGAGCCCGGGCTCCTCGTAGAGGACGAACCACAGCGAGTTGATCGCGAAGAACAGCGCACACCAGACCGCGAGCGCCGCCGAGGCGAACAGCACGGCCTCGCCCACGAGGACGGTCAGGACCGCGGTGATCATCGGGTTGCGGACGTACCGGTAGGGCCCGGCGGCGACGAGCCGCCGCGTCGGGTCCCACGGGGCCAGCGTGCCGCGGCCGATCCGCACGAACAGCGAGACCGTCCAGGCGAACAGCGCCAGCCCGCACGCGATCAGCAGCACGCCGGCCACGCCGCGGATCCACGACACGTCGACCTCGTCCACCAGGAGCGCCGGGACCACGACGGACACCGTGCCGGGCAGCACCAGGACCGCGACGAGGTGCCGGACGACGCTCAGGCCGAGCGGGCCCGGAGCTTGCGGGAGCGGGTCCGCTCCTCCTGACGCTGCACCACGCTCGCGATCAGCTTCAGGATCTCCGTCGGGCCGGTCGCCTTCACGGTCCCCGACTCGAACGCCTCCCGCCACGCCCGGATCGAGCTCTCCTTGGCGAGCTCGTTGAACTGCGTGCGCGGGACCGAGAGCCGGACCTTCGCGTCGGATGCGATGTCTCGCGTGATCTTCGGGCCCGGCACCTCGACGCGGAAGAGCTGGATGTCGCCCCGTCCCCGCAGCTCGAGCTCCATGACCAGCTTCAGGCGCGCCAGGTGCGGCACTTCGCGCTGGAACCCGCGGATCGCCTCCTCGATCAGAGCCTTCGTATCCGCGGTCGCCATGTGCTCCGATGTTACATGCGCGTCAGAGTCGGTTACCGTTGCCGCCGATGGCGACGGAGACCGGAGCCCGCGAGCAGCCGCCGCTCACGATCGGCCAGCTCAAGAACGCGGTGCGCGAGGGGACCGTCGACACGGTGCTGCTCGCCCTGACGGACATGCAGGGCCGTCTCCAGGGCAAGCGGCTGACCGCGCGGCACTTCCTCGACAGCGTGCTCGAGCACGGCGCCGAGGCCTGCAACTACCTCATGGCCGTCGACGTGGAGATGAACACGGTCCCCGGCTACGCCATGTCGTCCTGGGAGCGCGGCTACGGCGACTTCGAGATGAAGCCCGACCCGGGCACGCTGCGGCTGCTGCCCTGGCAGGAGGCGACCGCGCTCTGCCTCGCCGACGTGCACTGGGGCGACGGCAGCGACGTCGCGCCGTCGCCGCGGCAGGTGCTGCGCCGGCAGACGAGCCGGCTCGCCGATCGCGGCCTCGTGGCGCTCGCCGCCACCGAGCTCGAGTTCATGGTCTTCAAGGACTCCTATGAGGAGGCCTGGCACAAGCGCTACCGCGACCTCGAGCCGGCCAACCTCTACAACGTCGACTACTCCGTCCTCGGCACGAGCCGCGTCGAGCCGCTCATCCGCCGCATCCGCAACGCCATGACCGGCGCCGGCCTGCACGTGGAGAACTCCAAGGGCGAGTGCAACCTCGGCCAGCACGAGATCAACTTCCGCTACGCCGACGTGCTGCGCTCGGCCGACGAGCACGTGATCTACAAGACGGGCGCCAAGGAGATCGCCGCGCAGGAGGAGATGGCGATCACGTTCATGGCCAAGTTCGACGAGCGCGAGGGCAACTCGTGCCACATCCATCTCTCGCTGACCGGCGTTGACGGCGCCCCGCTGTTCGCCGAGGAGCCGGCGGCGTTCGAGCGCTTCATCGCCGGCCAGCTCGCCTGCCTGCGCGCGCTGACGCTGTTCTACGCCCCGAACGTCAACTCCTACAAGCGCTTCGCGGCCGAGTCGTTCGCGCCGACGGCCGTGGCGTGGGGCCGCGACAACCGCACGTGCGCGCTGCGCGTCGTCGGCCACGGGCCGGCCACGCGGCTCGAGCTGCGGCTCCCCGGCGCCGACGTCAACCCGTACCTCGCGCTGAGCGCGATGATCGCCGCCGGCCTGCACGGCATGGACTCCGAGCTCGAGCTCGAGCCCGCCGTCGAGGGCAACGCCTACGCGGTGGAGAAGCCGCGCGTGCCCACGACGCTGCGCGACGCGCGCGACCTCTTCGCCGCGTCGACGGTCGCGCGGGAGGCGTTCGGCGAGGAGGTCGTCGAGCACTACCTGAACAACGCGCGCGTGGAGTTGGCCGCCTACGACGCCGTGGTCACCGACTGGGAGCGCGTGCGCGGATTCGAGCGCCTGTGAGACGTAACGTCGCGCGGAGGTCGGCGCTTGCGGCGACCGGAGCGCGAAACCTGGATTACATCTTCGCGCCCGTCCGGTCCACGACGGCGTTCGAGGAGACGCTCGAGCGGCTCGGGACGGCGATCAAGCTGGGCCTGCTGCCGCCGGGCACGCGGCTGCCCGCCGAGCGCGAGCTGTGCGAGCAGCTCGGCATCGCCCGCTCGACGCTGCGCCAGGCGCTCACCGCGCTCGTGCAGTCCGGCTACCTCGTCGCCATCCGCGGCCGCGGCGGCGGGACGTTCGTGGCCGAGCGCCCGCCGGTCGCCGAGGCGCCGACCGAGGAGCTGCTCGCCAGCTGGCGCGACCTGCTCGACCAGCGGCTGGCGGTCGAGCTCGGCGTCGCGCTGCTCGCCGCCGAGCGCGCGCAGCCGGAGGCGCTGCCGCCGCTGCGCGAGCTGGTCGCGACGATGGACGACCGCCTCGACGACTTCTCCGCCTACCGCCAGGCCGACGTGCGCTTCCACATGGAGCTCGCCGAGGCGACCGGCTCGCCGCGCCTCGCCGCCGCCATGACGGAGATCCAGGGCGCGATGACCGACCTCATCCTCTACATCGCGCACCCGCCCGAGGTGCTCGCCTGGTCGAACGCCCAGCACGGCAAGCTCGTCGACTGCCTCGAAGGCGGGGACGGCGATCGCGCCGTGGCCGTCATGACCGAGCACCTGCGCGGAACCGAGCACGTTCTCGCCGGTTTGCTGCCTGATTGATGTGTAGGCTTCCGGCGCTAAGGACGGAGGGCCACACCTTTACTCGAAGCGACCGAGGGGGAAGCGGATGAGCACGACGGAGCGGCCCGCGCCGGCGGCGCGGAGTGACGAGGACCGGCTTGCCGAGCTCGGCTACCGGCAGGACCTGCATCGAGCCTGGAGCTCGTTCTCGAACTTCGCGATCTCGTTCACGATCATCTCGGTCCTGGCGGGCTGCTTCACGACGTACTTCGTCGCGTGGAACTCGGGCGGCCCGATCGCGATCTCGTGGGGCTGGCCGATCATCTGCGGCCTCATCCTGCTCGTCGCCGTGTCGATGTCCGAGCTGGTGTCGGCGTACCCGACCGCCGGCGGCATCTACTGGTGGGCGTCCGAGCTGGGCGGCACGGCCTGGGGCTGGTTCACCGGCTGGTTCAACCTCATCGGCCTGATCGGCGTCGTCGCCTCGGTGGTCTACGCGTCCGCGCAGTTCGCCAACGCGCTCCTGAGCATGTACGCGCTGGACATCGGCTTCATGAACTTCGGCGACACCGAGCACGTGCTCGTGGAGACGTTCGCGCTCTTCGCGCTGTTCCTGCTCATCCACTCGCTGATCAACATCTACTCGTCGCCGCTCGTCGCGCTGTTCAACAACATCTCGGTCATCTGGCACGTGCTCGGCGTCGCGGTCATCATCGCCGTGCTCGTCTTCGTGCCGGACCAGCACCAGAGCGCCGACTTCGTCTTCACCGAGCGCATCAACAACACCGGCTTCGGCGAGGGCATGTACTGGTTCTACGTCCTGCCGCTCGGCTTCCTGCTGACGATGTACACGCAGACCGGCTACGACGCGTCGGCGCACGTCTCGGAGGAGACGCAGGGCGCCGCACTCGGCGCGGCCAAGGGCGTCTGGCGCTCGGTCTTCTGGTCAGGCCTGATCGGCTGGTTCGTGCTGCTAGCCCTGACCTTCGCGGCCAGCGACGTCGACGCGATCAACGACCCCGCCAACGGCTTCGGCCTCGGCTCGTCGCTGGCGATCATCAACACGGCGCTCGGCTCCGGCGCCGCCAAGCTGGTCGTGCTGATCGCGGTGATCGGGCAGCTGTTCTGCGGCATGGCCTGCCTCACCAGCGCCTCGCGCATGTGCTACGCGTTCTCGCGCGACCGCGCGGTCCCGGGCTGGCGGCTGTGGACGCGCCTGAACCACCACCGCGTGCCCGCCTTCGCCGTGCTCTTCATGGCCACGTGCGCGCTGATCATCACGTTGCCGGCGCTCGAGGGCGACGAGAACAACTTCACGTACGCGTTCGCGGCCGTCGTCTCCATCACGGTGATCGGCCTCTACATCGCCTACGTGCTGCCGACGTACCTGCGCTGGCGCAAGGGCGACGCCTTCCAGCCCGGCCCGTGGACGCTCGGGCGCCACTACAAGTGGGTCAACCCCGCGGCGGTGATCTGGGTGGCGATCTGCGTGATCATCTTCATCCTGCCGCAGGCGCCCGCGGGTGTGCCGGGGCGCGAGGAGTTCGACTGGAAGTACGTCAACTACGCCCCGATCACCGTCGGCGGCCTGTTCATCATCGTCGGCATCTGGTGGCTGGTGCGCGCACGGCACACGTTCACCGGCCCGGTCCGCAACATCGAGTTCGACGCCGCCGCGGGGGTCGTCGAAGAGAAGCCCACGACGCCGGCGGCGTGAGCGGCCGCCGGCCCGTCATCGGACTCTGCACCGCCCTCGAGCGAGCGCGCTGGAGCCACTGGGACCAGCAGGCGGCGCTGCTGCCACGCTCGTACTCGCTGGCGGTGCAGCGGGCCGCCGGCATCGCGATCATGCTGCCGCCGGACGCGCACGCCGCCGAGGAGCCCGACGCCTGGATCGACCTGCTCGACGCCCTCGTGCTCGCCGGCGGGGCCGACGTGGACCCGGGCGCGTACGGGGCGCAGCCAGGCCCGCACACGACGCATACGGTGCGCGAGCGCGACCAGTTCGAGGTCGCGCTCGCGCGCTGCGCCATGGAGCGCGACCTGCCGCTGCTCGGCATCTGCCGCGGCATGCAGGTCATGAACGTTGCCCGCGGGGGGACGCTCATCCAGCACCTGCCCGACGACGTCGGCCACGAGGACCACCGCCGCGTCCCGGGCTCCTTCGACGGGGCGGACCACGGGGTGCGCCTCGCCGACGGCTCGCTCGCCGCGCGCGCCGCCGGCGAGGTCGACCACCCGACCAAGTCGCACCACCACCAGGCCATCGCCCGGCTGGGTGAGGGCCTCGTGGAGACGGGCTGGAGCACGCTCGACGAGCTGCCCGAGGCGATCGAGGACCCGGCGCGCCGCTTCGCCCTCGGGGTCCAGTGGCACCCCGAGGCCGACCCGGGCTCCGAGCTGATCGCCTCGCTCGTGCGCGAGGCGGCGGCCGCCCGCAACGGCGACCGCGCGTAGACCGGCCCGCGCTCGGGCCGGAGGGCAGACCCGCGCTCCGCCCGGCGCGGAGCTATGCTCGCCCGAGCTGTGCGCCGGCCGACCGCCATCCGCCTGGTGGCGTGCACGGCGCTCGCCGCTGGGCTCGCGGCGCCGCTGGTGCGCCGCCGACTCAAGCTCCCGCCGCCCGTCGTGACGGCGACCGCCGCGACCGCGCCGTTCGCGCTCTGCGTCCTCGTCCCGCGCACGCGCCTCCGCGACGTCGGCGTCGTGTGCCTCCAGATGTGGGCCTATGTCGCGACGTACCAGATGCCCAACGACGACCCGATCGCGCTCGAGCGCCGGGTGCGGATCGACTACCCCGTCGGCCTCGACCGCGCCATCGGCCGAGGGACGACGCCGACGCTGCGCCTGCAGCGGGCCTTCGGTCGCCCGAGGCGCATCAACGCCGTGGAGCGGACCCTGATCTGGTCGCACTGGATCTGGTTCCTCGTGCCGCACGGCACGACGCTGTTCCTGCTCCTCCGCCACCGCGAGCGCTTCCCGCGCGGCGCGTGCCTGCTGTACGGCACGTTCGACCTCGGGCTGATCGGCTACTGGGCCGTCCCGACGGCGCCGCCGTGGTACGCGGCCGCGCGCGGGCAGATGGCCGACGGCCGGACGCCGGAGCTGCGCCGGATGATG
>Ga0126307_10001308_pt1 | contig 16453 bp, 19 predicted proteins | sample Plot28_FD_89955 | JGI IMG/M metagenome (GOLD analysis project Ga0126307, IMG submission 89955) | Serpentine soil microbial communities from UC McLaughlin Reserve, CA, USA - Plot28 | ecosystem: Environmental > Terrestrial > Soil > Grasslands | place: USA: UC McLaughlin Reserve, Lake County... | reverse complement strand
TGCTCGTCCGGCACCCGCTCCTCGGTGTCGCGGTCCACGCAGACGGCCTGGTTGTCGACGTCCTCGCCGCCGACCGCGCAGCCGGTCAGGGACGGGGCCAGCAGCGCGGTTACCCCGAGCACGACGGCGGCGGACTTGCGCTGGCTCAACCCTGGGCTCCTCGGCGGGACGCGGATACGGACGGACCCCGTCCGGCATACCCGGACGGGGCCTTCGACTCACCGTGCAGTGTGCAGTCCTACTCCACGTAGTCCCGCAGCGCGTTGGACCGGGACGGGTGGCGCAGCTTGGCCATGGTGTCCCGCTCGATCTGCCGGATGCGCTCCCGGGACAGCCCGAACGCCTTGCCGATCTCGTCGAGCGTGCGCGGCCGGCCGTCGTCCAGCCCGTACCGCATCCGCAGCACCTGCCGCTCGCGGCTCTCCAGGGTGTCCAGCACCGCGTCGAGCTGCTTGCGCATGAAGCCGAACTCCACCGCGTCCTGCGCGTCCGCGGCGTCGGAGTCCTCGATGAAGTCGCCGAGCTGGGCGTCCTCGTCGTCGCCGACGGTCTGGTCCAGGCTGACCAGGTCCCGCCCGTACTGGAACAGCTCGGTCACCCGCTCCGCGGTGATGTCGAGCTCCAGCCCGAGCTCCTCCTCGGTCGCGTCCCGGCCGAGCTGCTGGTGCAGGATCCGCCGGGTGCGCTCCAGCTTGTTCACCTGCTCGACCAGGTGGACCGGCAGCCGGATGGTCCGGCCCTGGTCCGCCATCGCGCGGGTGATCGCCTGCCGGATCCACCACGTCGCGTACGTGGAGAACTTGAAACCCTTGGTGTAGTCGAACTTCTCCACCGCCCGGACCAGGCCGAGGTTTCCCTCCTGGATCAGGTCCAGGAACGGCAGCCCGTGGCCGGTGTAGCGCTTGGCCAGCGAGACGACCAGTCGCAGGTTGGCCTGCAACAGGTGCTCCTTGGCCCGGTGGCCGTCCGCGGCGAGCGCCTGCAGGTCGCGGCGCTTGGCGACGGTCAGCTTGGTGGTGGGGTCGGCGAGCAGGTGGTCGGCGTAGAGGCCGGCCTCGATCCGCTTGGACAGCTCGACCTCCTGCTCGGCGTTGAGCAGCGCGACCTTGCCGATCTCGTTGAGGTAGACCCGGACCAGGTCCGCGGACAGCGCGGCGCTCTGCTCGTCCAGGTCGGGGAGCCGCTCGTCGACCTCCTCGACGACGGCGGCGTCGGCGTCCGGCCCCGGGGCCCCAGCCGCGTCGGGCCGCACCGACGGACGCTGCGACCGGTGGGGCCGCGACATGATGCGCGGCTCCACCGACGCACGACGGCGCGGTGTGGCAGAGTCGATGCGAGGAAATGTCACTGCAGGGTCTCCCGGTCGGGCGAGGTCGTACGGACTGTTCAACGTCCCGTACGACGCGGTGTTCCCGTCCGGAGTTCAGACCTGGCCCGGTACGGGTGCTATAGCGGGATACCCGCCAGGTCCGACTCCACCACCTCGCGCTCCTCAGGATCAGCCAAAGTGGCGAGCACACTGTGAGCGATATCACGCTGCCGGCGGGCCTCTGCCTTGTCGCCGGCGACCGCGTGCGCCCGGGCGAGCGCCTCGTGGCTGGAGGCGACCAGCCAGTCCGGCACCTCGTTCGCAGTCACGATCTCGGCGCACCGGCGGGCGTGGTGCAGCGCCGGCTCGGCCCGGCCGAGAACCGAGTAGACCCGGGCGCACTGCCACTCGCCGATGGCCCGCTGCATCGGCTGGCCGACCTGGCCCCAGTGGTAGCGGGAGGCGTGCGCGGCATGCACCATCCGGTCGTCCTCCTCGACCGTGCGGCCGGGCCGCTCGAGCAGCTCCCAGACCAGGTTGAACAGATCGGCGGCGAGCTGCCGCTGCTGCCCGGCGGGCAGCTCGCGGGCGGTGGCGTCGGTGTCGGGCATCTCGTCCCCTCCGGCAGATGGGTCAGACCGTGCAGGATCCGCCGCGTCAGACCTCGACGAGGATGGTGACCGGACCGTCGTTGACGAGCGCGACCTGCATCTTCGCGCCGAAGACTCCGGTCTGGACGGGCGCGCCCTGATCGCGCAGCGCCGCGACCACCGCCGCCACCAGCGGCTCGGCGACCGAACCGGGCGCCGCGGCGGACCAGCCCGGCCGGCGACCCTTGCGGGTGTCCGCGTAGAGGGTGAACTGGCTCACCACGAGCAGCGGCGCCCCGACCTCCGCGGCGGACCGCTCCCCCTCGAGGATGCGCAGCTCGTGCACCTTGCGGGCCAGCGCGGCGGCGGTCCCGGCGTCGTCGCTGTGGGTGACACCGACCAGCACCAGCAGCCCGGCGCCGATCTCACCGACCACCTGCCCGTCGACGGTCACGCTGGCCGAGGACACCCGCTGCACCACCGCCCGCACGGGCGGAGGTTACGGGATGGCGGGGAGGCGCCGGGCACCGTGGCAGCCCGGCCATCCGCCACGCCGGGTGGCCACCGACCACGTCGGTGGCCCGGTCGGCCCGGCCGCGGGATGCGGGCGGCGGTGGGCGGCAGGCGCGCGTCAGCCGGCCCGACCTCCGCCGGCGGCGACCCGGAGCGGGTCGACCGCGGTCCGTCATTGGCCCGCGGTCACCGCGGGGAGGGCGCCGAGGCGTACGCATGCACGCTGATCGCCGGCACGATGCCCCGGTTCTGCAGGGTGTGCAGGTGCCCGGGCCCGCAGGCGGAGCCGCGGCCGGGGCGGCGGCGGGCCCGGCGGGTGCCGACCCGGCCGTGCGGCCACGTCTCGGTCAGCTCCCCGTCGAGAACCGTGTACGCCGAGGCGGCGTCGTGCTCGTGCCAGCCGCTGGCCCGGCCCGGCGTCCAGGTCACCAGCCAGACGTCCACCTGGCCGGAGCCGGCGAGCCGCAGCTGCCAGCGAGCGGTCGGGTCGAAGCGGGCGGCGCGGTGCAGCTCAGCAGCGGCCCGGGTGGTGAACAGCCGGGTGAGCCGGCGCAGGTCGGCCGGCGACCAGTGCGAGCGGGGGGCCAGCACGCCGGCCAGCGGGCGGGCGGCGGCCACCGAGGGGTGCGCGTACGCGGTGCTGAGGTCGAGGTCGAGGAGGGCCATGCGGACGCTCCGGGAGGCGGGGCCGGACGCACCGGCCGGGACGGCTGGACGCGGAAGCTACCCGACCGGACAGGCGGAGGTGCTCACCCGGTGCAGCTCCACCGGCCGGTCCCGCCACAGCTCTGTCCTCGGCACGTCGCTTACCCTACCGGACTAGTAGGGAATCCGGAAACCCCGGCCGGCCCGGCTGCCAGCGAGAGAAGCTCGTCCAGGAGAAGCTCGTCCAGGAGGAGCAGGCCGGGGGAGTGGCGCTAGCCTGCGCGGATGGGACTCATGCTCAGCCAGCAGCCTGCGGCGGATGCCCTGCTGGACAAGGACCCGCTCGCCCTGGTGATCGGCATGGTCCTCGATCAACAAATCCCCTTGGAGAAGGCGTTCTTCAGTCCATACGTGCTGGCCGAGCGGTTGGGCCACGTGCCGGACGCGGCGGAGATCGCCGGGATGGACGAGGACACGCTGGTGGCGATCTTCTCCAAACCCCCGGCCCTGCACCGCTTCCCGGGGTCGATGGGCAAGCGAGTGCAGGCGATGTGCCGGGCGGTGGTCGAGCGGTACGACAACGACGTGACGAAGGTCTGGACCGGCGCGGCGGACGGCAAGGACCTGCTCAAGCGGGTGGCGGCGCTGCCCGGCTTCGGCACCCAGAAGGCGCAGATCTTCGTGGCCCTGCTCGGCAAGCAGTACGGCGTCGACGTGCCGGGCTGGCGGGAGGCCGCCGGCGAGTTCGGTCCCGAGGGGACGTACAAGTCGGTGGCCGACATCCGGGACGCCGAGTCGCTCGGCCGGGTCCGCGAGTACAAGAAGCAGCTCAAAGCCGCCGCCAAGGCCAAGGTCTGAGCCGCCAAGGCCAAGGTCTGAGCCGCCAAGGCCAAGGTCTGAGCCGCGCCGTCAGGCGTCCTCAGACAGGATGCGACCGACCCCGCAGGCCCGGGCGGGTGATGCCGGACGCGGAGGGGTGCGGGGGGCGGAGCCCGGTGGGACACTGGACAGGGCCCGGTGCCTGGCGATGGTGCCGGCATGGGAGGCGCTGCCCTGTGACGTCGACGAGCGGCCGGGACGAGCCCGTGCTGATCACCGAGGCCGAGCCGAGCCTGGACGACCAGCTGGCCGCCCGCCGCCGCAGGTACGGGATCATGATGGCCACGCGGGCCGTCTGCCTGGTGCTGGCCGCGCTGTTCTACCGGACCTGGTGGCTGCTGGCGATCTTCGTCCTCGGTGCGGTGGTGCTGCCCTGGATGGCGGTCATCATGGCGAACGACCGGCCGCCGAAGAAGGCTCGCAAGATCAACCGGTACGGCGGGCATCCGGACCCCGGCCGGGCCATCGCCGCGCCGCCGGGGGAGGGACGGGTCATCGAGGGCTGACGCCGGGCGGCGAGCACCGCGACTGAAAGTGCCTGGATGACTTCCGTGTCCGGTTCCGGGGGGCTCGGATACTAGCGATGATCGCGGGCGGCACTGTTTTGGCACATACTGATGCATGCGTGATACAGCTTTCGACAAAAACTCTGACGAAACTCAGCGCGTGCCGCCCTCTCCGAACCCCTCCGTCCAAAGGCGACGACTGGCGTTCGGCTCGGTGGTCCGCGCGAAGCGCAAGTCGCTGGGCCTGTCCCAGGAGAAGCTCGCCGAGCGTGCGGGCTGCGACCGACAGTCGATCAACCGCGTCGAGAACGCGGCGTACTCGCCGTCCCTCGACCGGGTCTTCAAGCTCGCCGACGCCCTCGGCATGAGCCTGTCGGACCTCTTCGACGAGTTCGACCGCGTGGACTCCCCGGCCGCCGCCTCGATCGGCTCAGACCGTCGCGATGTCCCGCGGTCCGGTCAGCCCCCGGGAGAACGAGCCGCCGTGGGTTGACGTCCGGCGCTGCGGCGCCGGACTAGGAAGCGTCCGGGCGAAGTGCCTCGGCCGCGCGCGCCGCCTCGTGCAGCACGCCGGCCAGGTCCCGCTCGTCCGTGCCCCGGGCGGACTCGAGGATCCGCCCGATGGTGGTCCAGTCGTCCAGCACGCACGCCAGGTGCCGGGCGACGTGTGCCGGCATGCGCAGCACCACTGCCGGCACCGGGACGTCCTCCTCGGGGTCCCAGACGTGCTCGCCGTCTACCATCACGTCCACTGCGTCCTCGACCCGCCATCGGCGGTGGCTCCCCGCTTCCGGGAGCGGGACGACGCCGCCCGGGCGGAGCTGCTCGACCGTCACGCTGAGCGAGCATGCCGGTGCAGGGCGCATTCTGTCCAGTGTCCGTTCGAGTGCCGGGCCGCTCCGCCGGCCGCCGGGTGCCGGCCGGCCGGGACGAGGTGGCACCATCGACGCGTGACGACGACGCCTGAGCCCGGATCCGGCACCGCGGTCGAGCAACGCACCGAGGATCGCCCCGACCTGCGCCCGGAGCCCGGCGACTCCGAGCGCTTCTCGCACTACGTGCCCAAGGGCAAGCTGATGGAGGCGCTGGTCAACGGCACGCCCGTGCGGGCGTTGTGCGGCAAGGTGTGGACGCCGTCCCGGGACCCGAAGAAATATCCGGTGTGCCCCGAGTGCAAGGAGCTGTACGAGCAGCTGCCGCCGGGCGAGGACGGCGACCCGGACCGCTGAGCCGGCAAGTCATGTCGGCCCGGGGCGCCGGTCCACCCGGCCGTCCAGCTCGGCGGCGGCCGAGGACCGGGAGTCCAGCTCGGCGGCGGCCGGGGACCGGCCGTCCACCGGCGGCGGCGCCCCCCCGCGCGCCGCGGGCGGGGGCGGGGACCCGGCGGGGCGGTCCCCGGCCGGGCGGGTCGGCCAGGTCTGCTCGATCGTCGCGTTGAGCTCCGCGCCGAGCAGGACGGCCAGCGCGAGCAGGTAGAAGAAGAGCAGCGCGCCGATCGGCGCGGCCAGCGCCCCGTACGTGAAGCCCTGGCCGACCACGAAGCCGATGTAGAGCCGCAGCCCGATGCTGCCGCCGAGGAAGACGACACCGGCCAGCATCGCGCCCGGGAACCCGCGCAGCCACGGCAGCCGGTGCGGCGGCGCCAGGTGGTAGAAGGTGACCAGGCCGAGCAGCAGCAGCACGCCCACGGTCGGCCAGTAGGCCGCGTTCACCACCGTGTCGACGTCGGCGCGGACCGACCGCGGGGAGAGGCTGACCAGCCGGCCCGGTCCGAGCACCATCACCGGCAGCAGCACGATCCCGATGACGACGGTGAGCAGGTAGAGGTAGAGCGCGAGCAACCGGCTGCGGACCGCCCCGCGCTGGTCGCGCATCCCGTACGCGATCGTCACGGTGTTGACGAACGTCGAGGTCGCGGACGACCCGGCCCACAGGGCGATGGCGAATCCGACGCTGATCACCGCGACGCGCCCCTCCCGCAGGACCTGGTTGATCGTCGGGGCGATGACCTGGTCGACCACGCTCGGCGTGAACGCCCGGGAGAAGAAGTCCAGCAGCCGCTGTTCGATCTCGTCGACGGTATCCGGGCCGAGCAGGCCGGACAGGTAGCCCAGGCTGCCCAGCAGCGCGAGGAACAGCGGCGGCAGCGACAGCAGCTGCCAGAACGCGGCCTCCGCGGACAGCCCGAGCACCCGGTCGTCCCAGGCTTTGGCCAGCATCCGGCGCAGCACGCCGACGTGCTGTTGCCTGGCCACCGGCCTCGCCGCCTCCCGTACCGCCGCCGCGGCCCGCCCCGGGGCGCTCAGACCGCGGGACGGCCCTCGCCGCGCCGCCGCCCCCGGGGAGCCCGGACGGTTCGGCGGCCGGCTCACCGGGTCGCGGGTGGCGGTCATCACCCGAAGTGTGCCCGCCGCGGGTTCGGCGGGCACACCGGGGAGCACCGGCGCGCCGGGACCGGGTCCCCGGGGCATCCGGCGGGCGCCGGGTACGGTGACCGAGGCCCTCGCCGGGGACGTCCCCGTCGGGGGTGCTCGCTGTCCGGGTCCGGTCCCGGACACCCGCGGGCGCCCAGAGCCGCCGACCGACGAGGGGGAGCGTGACCGCCGCGCCGAGCGTGCCACCCGTGCCGCCACTGCGGACCTGGCAGCGCCGAGCGCTGTCGGCGTACCTGTTGCGCCGGCCCGCCGACTTCCTCGCGGTGGCGACGCCCGGGGCCGGCAAGACGACCTTCGCGCTGCGGGTCGGCGCGGAGCTGCTGGCCGACCGGACCGTCGCCGCGGTCACGGTGGTCACCCCGACCGAGCACCTCAAGACCCAGTGGGCCGCCGCGGCCGCGGTCCTCGGGATCCCGCTCGACCCGACCTTCCGCAACGCCGACGGCGCCACCGCCCGCGACTTCCGCGGCGCGGTGGTCACCTACGCGCAGGTGGCGGCCGCGCCGGCGCTGCACCGGGCGCGCACCGCGGCCCGCCGCACCCTGGTGGTGCTGGACGAGGTGCACCACGCCGGGGACGCCCTGTCCTGGGGCGACGGGGTCCGGGAGGCGTTCGCGCCGGCCGCGCGGCGGCTGGCGTTGACCGGCACCCCGTTCCGCTCGGACGAGAACGCGATCCCGTTCGTCCGGTACGAGCCGGAACCGGACGGCGCGTTGCGCTCGGTCGCCGACCACGCGTACGGGTACGGCGAGGCGCTGCGGGATGGCGTGGTCCGCCCGGTGATCTTCCTCGCGTACTCGGGCGAGGCGCGGTGGCGTACCCGCGCCGGGGAGGAGCTGTCCGCGCGGCTGGGCGAGCCCGGCACGGCCGAGCACGTGGCCCGGGCCTGGCGGACCGCGCTCGACCCGGCCGGGGACTGGGTGCCCGCGGTGCTCACCGCCGCCAACCAGCGGCTGTCCCAGGTCCGGGCCCGCGGGATGCCGGACGCCGGCGGGCTGGTCATCGCCTCGGACCAGGCGGCGGCGCGGGCGTACGCGGGACGGCTGCGGGAGATCGCCGGCGAGCCGCCGGCCGTGGTGCTGTCCGACGACCGGGGTGCCTCGGCGCGGATCGCGTCGTTCGCCGCGTCGACCGGGCGCTGGATGGTCGCGGTGCGGATGGTCAGCGAGGGTGTGGACGTGCCGCGGCTGGCCGTCGGCGTCTACGCCACCAGCGCGTCTACGCCGCTGTTCTTCGCCCAGGCGGTCGGCCGGTTCGTCCGCACGCGGCGGCCGGGGGAGACCGCCTCGGTCTTCCTGCCGTCGGTGCCGCCGCTGCTGCGGCTGGCCGGCGAGCTGGAGGCCGTCCGCGACCACGTGCTGGGCCGGCGGCAGACCGAGGAGGACCCGGGCTGGGACGACGAGGCGCTGGCCGCCGCCCGGGCCCGGCGGGACGAGCCCGGAGAGGACGAGCGCGCCTTCACCGCGCTCGGCGCGTCCGCCCACCTGGACCAGGTCATCTTCGACGGCGCCTCGTTCGGCACCGGCGCGACGCCGGGCACCACCGAGGAGGAGGAGTACCTCGGGCTGCCGGGCCTGCTCGAGCCCGAGCAGGTGGCGCTGCTGCTGCGGCAGCGGCAGGCCAAGCAGGTCGCCGCGGAACGGCGCCGACCCGCCGCGCCGCCGCCCGGGCCGGCCGGCCCGGTCCCGGCCCACGAGCGGCGGGCCGTGCTGCGCCGCCAGCTCAACGCGCTCGTCGCCGCCCACCACCACCGCACCGGCCGGCCGCACGGCGGCATCCACAACGAGCTGCGCCGGGTCTGCGGCGGCCCGCCCACCGCGGTGGCCGCCGTCGAGCAGCTCGAGCAGCGGATCGCCACCCTCCAGTCCTGGTGAGCGACAGTCCTGGCGAGCGGCCGCCGGCCGGCTGGTGAGCGGCCGCCGGCGGCTGCCGAGGTGCGCCGGCGGCTGATGACCTGCGCCGGCGGCTGATGACCTGCGCGGGCGGCGGATGACCTGCGCCGGCGGCTGAGTGCGCACAGATCCTCGGTCGGGGAGGGATCGGGTCAGTCGGGGTGCTCGGACAGGGCCGCCCGGGCCAGGTGGTCGGCGGCGCGGGTGGTCTCCGGCAGCCGGTAGCGCGGGGTCAGCGCGAGCACGTGCCGGGTGGCGGTCTCAAGGTCCAGGCCGGAGCCCACGGAGACGAAGACCGGCTTCACGCCCGGCCGCGTGCGCAGCACCCGGCCGACGACGTCGCCGCGATCGGTCAGCGGGGACCAGTCGCCGCGCGCGGGCCCGGGCGGATCCCAGCGGCCGACCAGGGCCGTCTTAGCAACCCCGACGGTCGGCCGGCCGGTGAGCACGCCGAGGTGGCACGCCAGCCCGAAACGGCGCGGGTGTGCGATCCCGTGTCCGTCGCAGACCAACAGGTCCGGGACGGTGCGCAGGGCGACGAGCGCGTCGGCCAGGGCGGGCAGCTCGCGGAACGCGAACAGGCCCGGGACGTAGGGGAAGGCGGCCCGGCGGCGGACCACGGACCGGTCGACCTGGGTGAGCGTGGCCGCGTCGAGGACCACCACGGCGGCGACGAGCCGGTCCTCACCGCTGTACGCGACGTCGAGGCCGGCGGCGGTGCGGATGGTGGCCGGTCCCGGCCGGTCCAGGACCAGCCGCGCCCGCAGCTGGTCCTGCACCCGCTCCGCCTCGGCCGCGGTGCGCGGAACGTCGATGCGGATCACTCGCCGTGCGTCGCCTCCAGGACCGTCCCGTCCTCCGCCCAGCGGACGTGCTTGCGCATGAACGACCCGCCGATGAAGGTGTCCTCGGCGAGCTGTCCGTTGGGATGCCAGGACCGTGCCCGGACCCGCGACCCGTAGTTGAGCCAGTACTCGATGCGCAGCTGGCCGCTCGGCCAGAAGGTGCGGGACAGGCCGTCCTGGATGCCGTTCATGTACTCGGTCTCACCGAGCAGGCTGCCGTCCGGGAAGCGGTCCTCGGCGATCCCGCTGAACGGCTCGCCGTCCAGCCGCCACACGTAGTCCTCGCCCATCTCCAGGTCGTCACCCGACACCCGTGGCACCGCCATCACCGCGGCAGACGTCGGTGACCAGGTTTCCACCGTGCGGGAACGCGGCGTACCGCCCGGAATGTGAGTACACGTCAGCGAGGATACGGCTGCAGTTGGCGCAGCAGCCGAAGGGTCGAGGGTTGGCGCGCTGGATGTTCTGGACGTCGACGACGACCTCGCCGCTGCGCAGGATGTCCTCGCTCACCGGAAGCCGGGCCCCGCGGCGGTAGTCCAGCAGCTGACTGGTGGAGTAGGTCTCGGCGTGCGTGCCAGGCGTCGAGGGGTGCAGGAAGTTGCCGGTGTCGTTGGGCCGGTCCGAGTAGTGGAACGGTCGGCCCGGGACGTCCTGGGCGATGACGTCGTCGATGCGCTGTCTGATCAGCGGGTCGTGCAGGGCCATGTTGTCCGTCACGTCGTTGATGCTCTCCGACAGTCGACCGGTCCGGCGGTCCAGGAAGAGTGCGTAGGCAGGGCTGTCCTGCGGACGGACGCCGTTGTCCAGCAGCTGCTGGTGCATCCGAGTGGCGCGGTCGGTGGAGGTGCTGCGGAGGAAGTCGCGGACGTCGATGTCGTCGACGTGGGTGATCAGCCCGTCCGCGTCCCGGGTCAGGCGCGCCTCGGCGAGCCCGGGGAGCCGGTTGCCCGCCTCCTCCAGCGGTCCGCGGGGGATCCGCTGCAGGAACGGCAGCCGCTGCGCCAGCGGGCAGTTGGCCAGCGTGTCGCCGGCGAGATCGAGCCCGCGCGCCACTCCCGGAACCCGCCGGAACGCGCGGACCACCGGCCCGGTCGGGAGGATGGTGAGGGCGGCGTCGAGGGCGAAGGCACCCCAGTCGCCTTCGCCGGCGAGGCAGAGCGCACCGTCGATGACCAGCGCGAGCGCGCCGGCGGCGACCGCGAAGGGGGCGAGGAACTGCAGCCCCGGCACGAAGGAGAGCACCCCGAGGACGGCGGAGACGCCCTTGAGGACGGAGGAGATCTCCGCCAGCACGTCGGCGTGGTCGGAGATCCACGACTTGACCGAGTCCCAGGCCCGGGACAGCCAGCCCGGCTCCTCGTACGGGGCGTCGGCGACGCCGCGGATGGTCCGGGCGGCGCCGCCGGCGGCGCCGCGGTGCTCCTGGTGCAGCCGGCGGGCGTCGGCGATCACCGCCTCCAGGTCCGCGCCCAGGCCGTCGGCCCGGGACCGGGCGGAGTTGTACCGGCCGCGGAGGCTGTCCAGCTCCGCGGTGCCCCGCGGGGCGGTCTGCGCGGCCAGCCGGTTGACCTCGGCGATGGCGGCCTGCTGCTGGCGCCGCAGCTCCGCGGCGCGCGACTCCAGCTCGTCCGTGCGGCGCTGCCGGCCGGCCAGGGCCGAGGAGTAGTCCGACAGCGCGCGGGCTGCGCTCTGGTGGGCCCCGGCCGCCAGGTCCAGGTCCCGCGGGAGGTCCTTCAGCTGCCCGCGGAACGCGTCCGCGGCCTCCCCGGTCCAGTCCGACGAGTTCAGCCGGGACACGTAGCCGGACGCGTCGGCGAAGACGCGGCCGGCGCGCTCGACCCGGCCGGCGGCGGCCGCCACCGCGCCGGTGGCCCGGCGCCGGGTCGAAGCCCAGCGCGGGGAACTCGCGCGTGGTCATCCGCTGCCCCCGAGTGCGCGCGTGGTCATCCCCTGCCCCGAGTACGTCGTGGACCTTCGGCCCCGGACGCTATAGCATCGGCGACCGGTAAGCGAGTATTAACCGGATTCGGGTGGATTTGATGGCAGACGGGTTCTCAGTCGAGGTCGGTACGCTGCGCGCGCTGGCCGGCCAGCTCACCTCGATCGGCGAGCGGGTGTCCAGCGCGCAGGACGGGCTGGACGGGCTCGGCGACGGTCAGACCGGCGACGGCGAGCTGTCCTCGGCCGTGCACCACTTCCGGGACAAGTGGGAGTACTCGCTGAAGAAGATCGGCGAGACGGCGCAGGCGGTGGCGGAGAAGGTGACCGCCGCCGCGGACGGCTACGAGAAGACCGACCAGGCCGTCGCGGACGCCGCCGCAGGTCGGACGTGACGGCTCCAGGGAGCGCTGCGCAGGTCGGGGTCGACCCGGCCGCCCCCCGGCCGCCGATCGGCTACCGGCTGGACCTGCCGGACGAGCTGAGCTCCCTCGACCTCGACCCGGCCACCTCCGACGCGGCGATCGAGCGGCTGCTGCACGAGCGGAGCGCGGCCGTGCCGGGCGCCGCCCGGCACCGGGTGCGGGCCCGGCAGGTGCTGCAGCGGATGGTCGAGGAGCACCGGTCGGCGGGCGTGTTCCTGGCCGCGTTCCTGGCCCGGACCGGTCCGTCCCCGGGGGAGATGATCGGCGCCAGCCTCACCCTGGCCTGGCGCCGGTTCGCCGGCGGCATCGACCTGGACGGGCTGGTCACCTTCTTCCGGGAGGACGACCCGGCGCCGGGGGAGGACCGGGCCCTGCGCGAGGTGAGCAGGCCCCCGCTGCCGTACGGGGAGGCGGTCCGGGTGGTCAGCCGGCAGCGGGTGCCGGTGCCGCTGACCTCCCGCCGGCAGGAGGTGGTCGTGGTGCAGCACCTCGTCCCCGCGCCCCCGCCGGCGGCGGAGTGGCTCGCCGTGTTGACGCTGTCCACCCCGGACGTGGCCGGTCAGGCCGACTTCACCGACCTCGCCGGCCGGGTCGCGGCGACGCTGGAGTTCCTCGGCGCGGACGGCCGGGTGCTGCCGCCGGGTCCGCCGACCGGGACGATCGGCTTCGTCCCGGACCGCTGACCGGCGGAACTCCGGAAGTGGGCTCAGACCGTGGTGGCGACCTCCACCGCGACGGCGCGCAGTGCCTGGTCGTAGCGGCGCGAGTGGTGACGGCAGAAGACCAGGTCGTGCCCGGCGGGCAGGACGACCCGGGTGACGGCGCGGGCGCCGCAGCGGTCGCAGCGGTCGGCGGCGGTCAGGACGGCGACGGTGTCCGGGATCGGGGTCGGAGTCATGCGGGCTCTCCCCTCTCGAACGGCGCCCGTCCCCGACGGGCTCCTGACAGCTTGCTCGTGGTTCCCACCATGCATGCTGATTGTTCCCGTGGTGTTACAGCCCGACATCCCAACCGGGGACATAACGAACAAAGCGGAGAAATCGTGCTAACCTCTGCGACTACCGGGCCGGCCGGCGAGCCGGAGGGGGCGCGAGCACGGGCTGCCGGCGCCGGCCCCGCCGGGCCAAGAGCAACCGGACGTGCGGAGGCCGCCCGGGAGAGCTCCCCGGGCGGCCTCGTGGCGCTGCCATGTGGTCAGTCGTCGGCCTTGACGACCTCGACCGCCACCTCGCGGATCCTCGTGTCGAAGACCCGCGCGTGGTGGCCGCAGAAGACCAGGTCGCCGCCGCCCGCCAGGACGACGCGCACCCTGGCCTGAGCGCGGCACCGGTCGCAGCGGTCGCCGGCGAACGGAGGCGCGGCGGAGGTCGTGGGCGTCAGTGTCGGCGTCACGGCGTTTCCTTCGAGTCGTCGGTCACGTCGGAGTCAACTACCCCGCCAGCGGCCGCGTTCCCTTTTCAGCCGGCCGCGAACAGCGAGACCCGGATCTCAGCCGCGCCGATGAGCCCTCTCCGGGCCGTGGCACGTCAGTCGAGGTAGTCGCGCAGCACCTGAGATCGGGACGGGTGGCGCAGCTTCGACATGGTCTTCGACTCGATCTGCCGGATCCGCTCCCGCGTCACCCCGTAGACCTGGCCGATCTCGTCCAGCGTGCGCGGTTGGCCGTCGGTCAGGCCGAAGCGCAGCCGGACAACGCCGGCCTCACGCTCGGACAGCGTCTGCAGCACCGACTGCAGCTGGTCCTGCAGCAGCGTGAACGACACCGCGTCGACCGCGACGACCGCCTCGGAGTCCTCGATGAAGTCGCCGAGCTGGCTGTCGCCCTCGTCGCCGATGGTCTGGTCCAGCGAGATCGGCTCCCGGGCGTACTGCTGGATCTCCAGCACCTTCTCCGGGGTGATGTCCATCTCCTTGGCCAGCTCCTCCGGGGTCGGCTCGCGACCCAGGTCCTGGAGCAGCTCGCGCTGGATGCGGCCGAGCTTGTTGATCACCTCGACCATGTGCACCGGGATGCGGATGGTGCGGGCCTGGTCGGCCATCGCCCGGGTGATCGCCTGCCGGATCCACCAGGTCGCGTACGTGGAGAACTTGTAGCCCTTGGTGTAGTCGAACTTCTCGACCGCCCGGATGAGGCCGAGGTTGCCCTCCTGGATCAGGTCGAGGAAGGCCATGCCGCGGCCGGTGTAGCGCTTGGCCAGCGAGACCACGAGTCGCAGGTTGGCCTCGAGCAGATGGTTCTTCGCGCGCTCGCCGTCGCGCACGATCCAGAGCAGGTCGCGGCGCAGCTGCGGGGAGACCTGGTCGCCCTTCTTGCCGGCGAGCCGGGCCTCCTCCATCTTGCGCACCCGCTCGGCGGCGTAGAGGCCGGCCTCGATCCGCTTCGCGAGGTCGACCTCCTCCTCCGCGTTGAGCAGGGCCACCTTGCCGATCTGCTTGAGGTAGGCCCGGACCGAGTCGGCGGAGGCGGTGAGCTCGGCGTCCTTGCGGGCCTGCCGCAGGGCCTCGGACTCCTCGTCCTCCTCGTCCCAGGTGAAGTCCTCGGCCTCGGCTTCCTCACCGGTGCCGGTGGCGGTGAGCTCGACCGGCTCGTCGATCGCCAGGCCGTCCGGCCCGTCCGGGGTGGCGTCCTCCGGCGCGGTCGCTGGGGCGGCGGCTGGGGCGGCCGTGGTCGCCGGGGCCCCCTCCGGCGCCGGGGTGGCAGCCGCCTTGCGCCGGCTCCGCTTCGCCGCGGCCGGCGCCGGGGCCCCCTTGGCGCGCTCCTCGGTCACTGTGGCCATCCTCGGCCGGGTGTCGCCGGCCGGCTTGGCGGCCGCTTTCGCCGGCCGGTCCACCGCGCTCTTGGTCACCGTGCTACGGGTGGATGCCGTAGCCGCGGCGGTCCGGGCTGCCGGCGGTCGAGCGTCGTGCACCGGCGCGACTGTCGGCGAGGGTGTGGGCGAGTCCAGCATGACCGTCACTCCCGAGTCGCTGAGCGTGCGTAGCACGCGCTTGCCGTGTGAGGCCGACAGGCCCGCCTCGGCGAAGGCGCGGCTGATCTCGTTCGCGTGCAGGTAGCCCTGGTGCCGACCCCGGGAGAGCAGGTGCTCGGCGACGTCGCGGGTCCGGTCGGACGCTCCAGCGGTGCTGTCGGTGCGGGGATCGGCTGCCACGAACGCCCTTTCACGAACGGTGCCTCCCCGCTGCGGGAGAGGACGCACGACGGGAACTGCCCCGGAGGGGCAGGGGGTTGGGGGGAGCGGGGCGGTCGTCCGGTCCGTTCGCACCGGTGCCGGCCGGCCGTGCCCGTGCCCGTGCCAGTGTAACTTCGCCCGGCCGGCCGTGTGACGCAGGAGCGCGCGGACCTGCGTGAACGTCCGGTCCGATCCCTGAACGGAGCCGCGGTGACCGACACGGCGAGCAACCGGCCGGACGCCGGTCCGCTGTCCGGGCTGCTGGTCGTCGACCTGACCCGGGTGCTGGCCGGTCCGTTCGCGACCATGATGATGGCCGATCTCGGCGCCCGGGTGGTGAAGGTGGAGCGGCCCGGCAGCGGCGACGACTCCCGGTCGTACGGGCCGTTCGTGGCCGGCCGCTCGACGTACTTCGCCCGGGTCAACCGGGGCAAGCAGTCGATCGCGCTGGACCTCAAGGACCCGGGGGACCGTGCGGTGCTGGTCGCGCTGGCCGAGCGGGCGGACGTGCTGATCGAGAACTTCCGGCCCGGCGTGACGGACCGGCTCGGCCTCGGCTGGAGCGCGCTGTCGGCCCGGAATCCCCGGCTGGTGTACGCGTCGGTGTCCGGCTTCGGGCAGACCGGGCCGTGGCGGGAGCGACCGGCGTACGACACGGTCGTGCAGGCCGCGGCCGGGATGTTCGCCATCACCGGCCCGATCGAGGGGCCGCCGACGAAGATGGGCACCTCGATCGCCGATCTCTCGGCCGGCCTGTACGTCTTCGGTGCCGTGCTGGCTGCGCTGCACGGCCGGGACCGGACCGGGCTGGGCGGGCAGGTCGACGTGGCCATGTTCGACTCGGCGCTGTCGCTGCTGGAGGGCGCCGCGCTGCACTACCTGGCCCGCGGCACCGAGCCGCCGCGGCTGGGCAACGCGCACCACTCGATCTCTCCGTTCGGCACTTTCGCGTGCGCGGACGAGCCGATCGTGGTCTGCGCCGCGAACGACGGCCTGTTCGGGGTGCTCTGCACGGTGCTCGGGCGCCCGCGGCTGGTCACCGACCCCCGGTTCGCCGACAACGACGCCCGGTCGGCGAACCGGAGCCAGCTCGCCGCCGAGCTGGAGGCCGCGCTGGCCGGAGCGCCGGCGGCGGACTGGCTGGCCCGGCTGTCCACCGCCGGGGTGCCGTGCAGCCGGGTCGGCCGGGTCGGCGAGGCGCTGGACTCGGCGCAGGCGGCGGCGCGGCAGATGGTGATCACCGCCGGCGGGCTGCCGATGCCGGGCAACCCGATGAAGATCGCCCCGTACCCGGACCCGGTGG
>Ga0126307_10001307_pt1 | contig 16454 bp, 14 predicted proteins | sample Plot28_FD_89955 | JGI IMG/M metagenome (GOLD analysis project Ga0126307, IMG submission 89955) | Serpentine soil microbial communities from UC McLaughlin Reserve, CA, USA - Plot28 | ecosystem: Environmental > Terrestrial > Soil > Grasslands | place: USA: UC McLaughlin Reserve, Lake County... | reverse complement strand
TGACCTCGCTGTCGGGCATCGCCAACCGCTACGTCGCGCTGGTGCCGGCGGCCGGCGACGCGCGCGAGCTGCCCGACGGCGCCACGATCACCTCGGACTCGACGACCGACGTCGTCGACCTCGACCAGCTCTTCAACACGCTGGACGGGCGCACGCGCGGCGACCTGCGGGCGGTGATCGAGGGCTTCGCGCAGCAGTACGAGGGCAAGGGCCGCGAGGCGGGCCAGTCGGCGAAGTACTTCAACCCGCTGCTTTCGACGTCGCGACGGCTGGTGCAGGAGCTCACCGAGGACGAGGGTGCGCTCACGCGCTTCATCGTCAGCTCCTCGCGCGCCGTGACGGCGATCGCCGCGCGCCGCGACGACCTGGCCGGCCTCGTGGGCAACGCCAACGCCACCGCTGCGGCCATCGGCGCCGAGAACGCCGCGCTGGCGCGCGCGCTCGGGATCCTGCCCACGACGCTGCGGCGCGGCAACACGACGTTCGTGAACCTGCGCTCGACCCTCGACGACCTCGACGTGCTGGTCGCCGAGTCCAAGCCCGCGACGCGGCGGCTCGCGCCGTTCCTGCGCGAGCTGCGCCCGCTCGTGCACGACGCGCGGCCCACGGTCCGCGACCTGCGCCGCGCCGTGCACCGCAGCGGTGACGACAACGACCTGGTCGACGCGACCGTCAAGCTGCCGCGCCTGGCGCAGGTCGCCGAGCCCGCGTTCCGCGACGCGCGCGGGGCGCTCCAGCGCTCGCAGCCGGTGCTCGAGTTCATCCGCCCTTACACGCCCGAGCTCGTCGGCTGGTTGCGCGACTTCGGCCAGGGCGCGTCCAACTACGACGCGAACGGCCACTTCGCGCGCATCCAGCCGATCTTCAACGCCTTCTCGTTCACCGACAACCCGGCCGGCGGCTTCCTGACGCCGATCCCGAACGCGAACCGGATGGACGGGCTCCAGACCGGTCAGATCCGCCGCTGCCCGGGTGCCGCGACCCAGGTGCCGGAGGACCGCTCCGCGCCCTACCGCGACAGCAGCGGCGGCCTCGACTGCGACCCCTCGCTGGTGCTGCCCGGGCCATGAGACGCGTCGCCGCCCTCGCCGTCCTGATCGCCGCCGTCGTCGCGGTCGTGCTCGTCGTGGGCCTCGGCGGCGAGGACAACCCGTACCGCGTGCGCGCCATCTTCGACAACGCCGGCTTCGTCATCCCCGGCGAGGACGTCAAGGTCGCCGGCGTCAAGGTCGGCAAGATCGCCGAGCTCGACGTGACGGACGACTTCAAGGCCGCCGTCGTGCTCGAGATCACCGACCCCGGCTACCAGGACTTCCGCCAGGACGCCGAGTGCGAGGTTCGCCCGCAGTCGCTGATCGGCGAGCGCTTCGTGGAGTGCAGGCCAACGCAGGCCCACGCGCCGGGCGAGCAGGCGGCCGCGCCGCTCGAGCGCATCGGCGACGGGCCGGGGAAGGGCGAGTACCTGCTGCCGGTCGAGCGCACGTCGAAGGCCGTCGACATCGACCTGATCAACGACGTCATGCGCGAGCCCGAGCGCGAGCGCCTCTCGATCATCCTCGCCGAGCTCGGCACCGGGCTCGCGGGCCGCGGCGAGGACCTCGACGCCGTGATCCGCCGCGCCAACCCGGCGCTCAAGGAGGTCGACGACGTCCTGGCGATCCTCGCCTCGCAGAACCGCACGCTCGAGCGCCTCGCGACCGACTCCGACACGGTCCTGGCGCCGCTGGCACGCGAGCGGCGCCACGTCGCCTCGGCGCTCGAGAACTCGGCCGAGGTCGCGCAGGCGGCCGCGGAGCGCCGCGCCGAGCTCGAGGCGGGGCTCCAGCGCCTGCCGGGCTTCTTGCGCGAGCTGCGGCCGACGATGACGCGGCTCGGCGCGCTCTCGGACGAGATGACGCCGGTCCTCAGCGACCTCGGCGCCGCCGCGCCGAGCGTCAACCGCCTGATCCTCCAGCTCGGCCCGTTCTCGACCGCGGCTGTGCCCGCGCTCGAGAGCCTCGGCGAGGCGGCGGAGATCGGCACGCCGGCGGTCACCGACGCGCGACCCGTCATCGCCGACCTGCGCCGCGCCGCGACGTCGGCGCTGCCGGTGGCGCGCAGCGCGGCGAACATCCTCACCTCGTTACGCCGCACGCGCGGGATCGAGCGCGCGATGGACTACGTCTTCTACCAAGTGGCCGCCATCAACGGGTTCGACTCGTTCGGCCATTACCTGCGCGCCGGGCTGATCGTCAACGGCTGCTCGACCTACGCCACCGAGCCGGTGCTCGGCTGCTCGTCCGGCTGGGCCGGCTCGTCGGCGTCGGCGTCCTCCGCTCCCGCGGCGCCCGCGGCGCCGGCCAAGGCGCCCGACACGAAGATCCTCGAGCGGTCCACGACGCCGGTCGACCACGGCTCGCCGCCGCCCGCGGAGACGCAGGCCGTCCTGGACTACCTGTTCGGGAGCGACGGAGAATGAAGCGCGGCGGCGCCGGCATCGCCGGCAATCCGGTCCTCATCGGCGCGGCGACGACGCTCGTGGTGCTCGTCGCCGTCTTCCTCGCCTACAACGCCAACCGCGGGCTGCCGTTCGTGCCCACGTACTCGCTGAAGGCCGAGGTGCCGAGCGCGGCGCAGCTCGTCGTCGGCAACGACGTCCGCATCGGCGGCTCGCGCGTCGGCATCCTCGAGAACATCACGGCCGAGCGGCGGCCCGACGGCTCGAACGTCGCGCTGCTGCACATGAAGCTCGAGCGCACCGTCGACCCGCTCCCGAAGGACTCGACGATCCTCGTGCGGCCGCGCTCGGCCCTCGGCCTGAAGTACGTCGAGATCACGCGCGGCAGCTCGCGCGCGGGCTACCAGGACGGCGCCACGATCCCGCTCAAGGCGGCCACGCCGCAGCCGGTCGAGTTCGACGAGTTCCTGAACATGTTCGACGACGACACGCGCGAGGCCGTGCAGCGCAACACCGAGGGCTTCGGCACGGCGTTCGCGGCCCGCGGCGAGTCGATCAACACCGCGCTCGGCGCGCTGCGGCCGCTGCTGCGCGACATCATCCCCGTCGCCCGGAACCTGGCGTCGCCGCCGACGAACCTGCGGCGCTTCGTCGCCGAGCTCGGCGACGCGGCGGCGATCGTCGCGCCGGCCGCGGAGACCCAGGCGCAGCTCTTCGTCAACCTCGACCGCACGATGGGCGCCCTGCGCGAGGTCGCGCGGCCGTTCATCCAGGAGTCGATCTCCGAGGCGCCGGCGACGCTCGAGGCCGGCGTCCGCGAGCTCCCGGTCCAGCGGCCGTTCCTGGCCAACACCCAAGGGCTCTTCCGCGAGCTGCGCCCGGGCGTGAGCGCCCTGCGGTCCTCGGCGCCCGAGCTGGCCGGCGCGCTCGTGGCCGGCACGTCGACGCTGCGCCAGTCCGGCCCGTTCAACCGCCGGCTGGCTTCGCTGCTGACCACGCTCCAGGACTTCGCCAACGACCCGCAGGTGCCGCTCGGCCTGAACGCGCTGGCCGACGCGCTCGAGGAGCTCGAGCCGACGCTCACGCAGCTCGAGCCGGTCCAGATGCGCTGCAACTACATCACGCTGTGGTTCCGCAACGTCTCCTCGCTGCTGTCCGAGGGCGATCGCAACGGCACCTGGCAGCGATTCATCATCATCGCGACCCCGCAGGGGCCCAACAACGAGGGCGGCCCCGCGTCGGCGCCCGCGAACGGGCCCAGCCCGGACAACCACCTGCACACGAACCCGTATCCGAGCACGGGGTCGCCGGGGCAGCCGGCCGAGTGCGAGGCCGGCAACGAGCCGTACCCCGTCGGCCGCACGGTCATCGGCAACCCGGCCGGCACGCAGAAGGGGTCCACGGAGGGCAGCCCCTGATGCGCCGTCGCATGCCCCGCTCCTCCGCCGGCATCGGCCTGGTGACGCTCGCGATCATCGCGATCCTCGTCTTCCTCGGCTTCACGAAGGACATCCCGTTCACGAAGCCGTTCCAGGTCGACGCCGTCTTCCAGTCGGCCAACTCGATCCGCAAGAACTCGCCGGTGCGCATCGCCGGCGTGGAGGTCGGCAAGGTCAAGGAGATCAAGCCGCAGGACGGCACGGACGCCGCGGTCGTGGTCATGCAGATCCACGAGGACGGGCTGCCCCTGCACGCCGACGCGACGGCGAAGATCCGGCCGCGCATCTTCCTGGAGGGCAACTTCTTCGTGGACCTGCGCCCGGGCAGCCCGGGGGAGCCGGAGCTCGAGTCCGGCGACACGATCAAGGTGACGCAGACGGCGACGCCCGTGCAGCTCGACGAGGTGCTCACCGCGCTGCAGTCCGACACGCGACAGGACCTCCAGGAGCTGCTGCACGGGCTCGCGATAGCGCTGCGGTCCGAGCCGACGGCGGCGCAGGACCGCGGATCCGACCCGTCGGCCCGCGGCGAGACGGCGGCCGAGTCCTTCAACGACGCCTACGACGACATCCCGGCCGCGGAGCGCTCGACCGCGCAGGTCTTCGAGGCGTTCCTCGGCGCCGACCCGGGGCGCGACGTCGCGCGGCTGATCGAGGGCACCGGGCGGACGACGGCGGCGCTGGTCCGCAACGAGGGCGCCCTCCAGGACCTGATCACGAACTTCAACGTGACGATGGGCGCGTTCGCGTCGGAGTCGGCGAACCTCCAGAGCACGATCCGGCTGCTCGCGCCGACGCTGGAGAGCGCGAACTCGGCGTTCGACGCGCTCAACGCGGCCTTCCCGTCCACGCGTGCGTTCGCGCGCGAGGTGCTGCCCGGCGTGCGCGAGACCGACGAGACGATCGACGCCGCCTTCCCGTGGATCGAGCAGGCGCACGCGCTCGTCGGCCCGCGCGAGCTCGGTGGCCTGGCGCGCGAGCTGTCGCCCGCGTCGGCCGACCTCGCCCGGCTCACCGACCGCGCGATCGCGCTGCTGCCCGAGACGCGCAAGACCTCGCGCTGCGTGCGCGACAAGATCCTGCCCGCCGGCGACGCGGTGATCCACGACGAGTTCGACACCGGCGAGGAGAACTACAAGGAATTCTTCTACACGCTCGTCGGCCTCTCGGGCGAAGGCCAGAACTTCGACGGCAACGGCATGTACGTACGCTTCCAGCCGGGCGGCGGCGACCAGCAGGTCTCGCTCGGCAGCCGGGCATCCAGCTCCGGCGAGCTCTTCGGCAACAACGTCGCCGTGCCGCTCGGCAACCGGCCGTTCTATCCGGGCGAGCGCCCGCCCTACCGCCCGGACGTGCCGTGCACGAGCAACGCCCTGCCCGACGTGAACGGCCCCGCGGCCGCCAAGTCCGCCCCCGGACCGGGACCGGCGCCGTGAGGACGGCCATCGCCAAGCACTGGCGCGACTTCGCGGCCGTGATCGGCCTGTTCGTGGTCGCCGTCGCCGTCGCCGTCTTCATCCTCGGCAACCAGCGGCTGAGCCTGCCGGGCTGGGTGCCGGTCGTCGGCCACGACGTCTTCCGGCTCGAGGCCGAGATGACCACGGCCCAGGCCGTCACGCCGGGGCAGGGGCAGACGGTCAACATCGCCGGCGTCGAGGTCGGCGAGATCGCGAGCGTGAAGCTCGAGGACGGCAACGCGGTCATCGGCATGGAGCTCGAGCCGAAGTACTCGCGCGTCTATCGCGACGCGACGGTCCTGCTGCGCCCGAAGACCGGCCTGAAGGACATGGTGGCCGAGCTCGAGCCGGGCACGCCGGAGGCCGGCCGCCTGCGCGACGGCGGGCGGATCCCCGTCTCCCAGACGCTGCCCGACGTGAACCTCGACGAGATCCTCGCCGCGCTGGACCGCGACACGCGCGACTACCTGCAGATCCTGGTCGCCGACGGCGCGCACGGCCTGCAGGGCAACGGCCGTGCGCTCGCCCAGGCGATCCGGCGCTTCGAGCCGACCGCCCGCTACGCCCGCGAGGTCAACGAGGGGCTCGCCGAGCGGCGGCAGAACATCAAGCGCGTGATCCACAACTTCTCGCTGCTGACCGGCGAGCTCGGCCGCAAGGACGACCAGGTCGCGACCTTCGTCCAGAGCTCGAATGCGGTGTTCGCCGCGTTCGCGAGCCAGGAGGCGGCGATCCGCGACACGCTGCGCGAGCTGCCGCCGACGCTCCGCGAGACCGGGTCGGCGCTGGCCAGCGCCGACCGCATGGCGCGCGAGCTCGGGCCGACGCTCGAGGCGCTGCGGCCCGGCGCCCGCGCGCTCGGGCCCTCGCTCGCCGCGACCCGGCCGTTCCTGCGCGAGACGACGCCGATCATCGAGGACGAGCTGCGGCCGTTCGCGCGCGCGGCCCTGCCGACCGTGAAGGAGCTGCGGCCCGCCATGCGCGACCTGTCGCGCGCGACGCCGCCGTTGACCGACGTGTTCGACGTCGTCAACTACGCGCTCAACATCCTCGCCTACAACCCGGGCCGGCCCGGGGACGCCGAGGAGGGCTACCTCTTCTGGCTGGCGTGGGCCAACCACGCCGGCGCGACGGTGTTCGCCACGCAGGACGCGCACGGGCCGATCCGGCACGGCCTCGTGGTCTTCTCGTGCAGCACGGCGGGCCTGCTGAACGCGGTGGCGCAGTCCAACGCGGCGCTCGGGACGCTGGTCGAGCTCCTCGACGGGCCGTCCCAGCAGCAGATCTGCCCGCAGAGCAGCCAGGAACCGGGGCCGGCGGGCGGATGAACAAGGCCGCCCCCTCCTTCGGCCGGATCGCCGCGATGGTCGTGTTCGCGCTGTCGTGCTTCGGGCTGCTGCTCTTCCTGTGGCTGGCGTTCGGCGGCTCGATCCCGCTCAAGCCCAAGGGCTACCGGGTCACCGCGTCCTTCGCCGAGGCCACGCAGCTGTCCCAGGAGGCCGACGTCCGCATCTCCGGCGTGCCGGTGGGCAAAGTCAAGACGATCGAGCCCGACAAGCGGACGGGCCGCTCGGACATCGTCATCGAGCTCGAGTCGCGCTACGCGCCGCTGCCGTCGGACGCGCGCGCGATGCTGCGCCAGAAGACGCTGCTGGGCGAGACCTACGTGGAGCTCACGCCCGGCAGCGAGGACGCGAAGCCGGTGCCCGAGGGGGGGCGGCTGGCGACCGGGCAGGTGGCCCCGACGGTCGAGCTCGACGAGATCCTGCGCACGTTCGACCCCAAGACGCGCGCGGCGTTCCAGACGTGGATGCAGGCCCAGGCCCAGGCCATCGACAGCTACGGGCGCGACCTCAACGACGCGCTGGGGAACCTCGGCCCGTTCGCCGAGGACGCGGCCGAGCTCACCGACATCCTCAACCGCCAGGAGGGCGCGGTCTCGCGCCTGGTCTCCAACACGGGCGTCGTCTTCGAGGCGCTGACCGAGCGCGACGGCGAGCTGCGGTCGCTGATCGAGAACGCCAACCGCGTGTTCGCCACGACCGCCGCGCGCGACCGCGAGCTCCAGGAGGCGTTCGTCGCCCTGCCGACGTTCGAGCGCGAGTCGCGTGAGACGATCACGCGGCTGTCCGAGTTCGCGCGCGAGACCGACCCGCTGGTCACCCAGCTGCGGCCGGCGGCGCGCGAGCTCAGCCCGACGCTGACCGACCTCGGGGCGCTGGCGCCCGACCTGCGCGTGCTGTTCGAGCGCCTGCCGTCGCTGTTCCGCGCCTCGCGCTCCGGCTTCCCGGCGGCCGAGAAGGTGCTCGACGACGTGCGGCCGCTGCTGGCGCAGCTCGACCCGGCGATGGACCAGCTGGTCCCGATCCTCGACTTCATCGGGCTCTACCGGCGCGAGCTCAACGCCTTCTTCGCCAACGTGGCGGCGGCCACGCAGGCCACCGACCCGCGTACGCGCGTGCACTACCTGCGCACCACGAACCCCCTGAACCCGGAGAACCTCGCGGTCTATCCTCGCCGCATCGGCTCCAACCGGACGAACGCGTACCGCAAGCCCGACCAGGGCTTCGACCAGCTGGGGCGCGGGCTCTCGAGCTTCGAGACGCGCCACTGCAACCGTGCGGTGCCCGGCCTGGGCAACGAGCCGCCGCCGGTCGGGAACGTCCCCTCGACGCCCGTGCCGCTGCCGGTGCCGCTGCCGGACCTCTCGCCGGAGCAGGCGCAGGAGCTGATCCCGGACGAGCTGCTGCAGCGCATCAACCAGTTCGGGTTCGCGAACTCGCCGGTCGGCGGGCCGGTCCCGGCCCCGCCGTGCCGTCCGCAGGGCCCGTACGACTACGCCGGCGAGCGCACGCAGTACCCCCATGTGAAGGCGCGCTGATGCGGCGCCGGCCCGGCCGAGTCCTGGCGGTGGCGGCCCTCCTGGCCCTGTTGGGCGCCGGGCTGGCGCTGCGGCTCGAGCCGACCGCGGCGACGGAGACCCTCGTCGGCCGGTCCGACGACGCCTACCAGGCGACCGAGCGCTACCGCGAGCGCTTCGGCGATCACGCCATCGTCGTCCTCGTCCGCGGCGAGCTCCAGAACCTCGTCCTCACCAGGAACATCAACAAGCTGCTCGGGCTCGAGGGCTGCCTGTCGGGCAACAAGCCGCCCGGGCAGGCGGCGCCCGGCGGCGACGGCTCGCCGTGCGACCGGCTCGCGCAGACCAAGCCGGTGCAGGTGGTCTACGGCCCCGGGACGTTCATCAACGCGGCCGTCGGCGAGATCCAGGACACGTATCGCGAGCAGATGCAGGCCAAGGCGGTGCAGGCCGAGCGGGCCGCCCGCGCGGCCCGCCGGGTGGCCCGCGAGCAGGGCCGCTCGAAGGCCGAGCAGGACCGGCTCGCGAACTCGGCGCGCCAGGTGGTCTACGCGCAGTTCCTGCGCGACGTGCTCCAGATCAACCTGCGCTACGGCCTCCAGCTGACCCAGCTGCCGACGCTCAACGACCCGAACTTCGTCGCCTCGCTGGTCTTCGACCCGAGCCGCGGCGCGACGACGCCGAAGGCGCGCTTCTCGTATCTGTTCCCATCCGGCGGCTCTGCGCTCATCCAGGTGCGGCTGAAGCCGGACCTTGCCGACGAGGAGCGCGCGCGGGCGATCGCGCTCGTGCGCGAGGCGGTGGCGATGCCGCTGTGGCGGCTCGAGGGCGACGCGGGCTACACGGTGACCGGCGCTCCGGTGCTCGTCGAGGACCTCACCGACGCGCTGGCCGAATCGACGCTGCGCCTGCTGCTCGTCGGGCTGGCGCTCATGGCGCTGGTGCTCGCGCTCGTCTTCCGCGCGCGCCGCCGGCTGGTGCCGCTGGGCGTCGCGCTTGCGGCGGTGGCGATCACCTTCGGCGGCATGTCGCTGCTCGGCGCGCCGCTGACGATGGCGGCGATCGGCGTGCTGCCCGTGCTGCTCGGGCTCGGGGTGGACTACGCGATCCAGTCGCAGGCGGCCGAGCAGGAGGGCCGCACACGCGCGGCCCTGCCCGTGATCGCGACCGCCGCGCTCGCCACCGGCGTCGGCTTCCTCGTCCTGCTGCTCTCGCCGGTGCCGATGGTGCGCGGCTTCGGGGTGCTGCTGGTGGCCGGCATCGCGATCGCGCTCGGGCTGGCCGTCACCGCCGGGCGGGCGGCGCTGGCGCTGCCGCCGCGCGACGACGCGCTCGGGCGCTCGCTCGAGGGCGCGGGCGAGCTGCTCGACGGCGCCGGGCGGGCGCTGGCGCGGCCGGCGCGAGCCGCCGGCCGGGCCGGCGGCGCGGTCGTCGCGCTCGCGCTGCGCCGGCCCGGGCGGGTGCTCGCCGTCGGGCTGGTCGTCGCGGCGGCGGGCTGGGCCGTCGACTCGCGCACCGAGGTCGTGTCGGACATCGAGCGGCTGGTCCCTCAGGACGTCGAGTCGGTCAAGGACCTGCGCGCGCTCCAGGAGTCCACCGGCGTGGCCGGTGAGGTCGACGTCGTCGTCGAGGGCCGGGACCTCACCGAACCGAAGGTCGTGGCCTGGATGAAGGACTACCAGCAGGGCCTGCTCGAGCAGTTCGGCTGGACGGCCGAGCGCGGCTGCGGGCGCGCCGAGCTGTGCCCGGCGCTGTCGCTGCCCGACCTGTTCCGCTCCGAGCAGGCGCTCAAGAGCGGCACGGCGATTCGCGGGCTGCTCGACGCCGTGCCGCCGTACTTCTCCCAGGCGGTCATCGCCCGCGACCGGCGCACCGCGAACCTCGCCTTCGGCATCCACCTCACCTCGCTCGAGCGCCAGAAGGAGATCGTCGACGCCATGCGCTCGCGGCTGGACCCGCCCGCGGGCGTGCGCGCGGAGCTCGCCGGGCTGCCGGTGCTCGCGGCCGAGGCCAACGCGGCGCTGGCGGACCCCGTGCGACGGCTGGCCACGCTCGCCGCCGGGCTCGTCGCCGTGGGCCTCGCGCTGCTGCTCGCCGCACGCTTCGCCGCCCGCTGCGCCTGGCGCGAGGCGGCCCGCCGCGCCGCGATCCCGCTCGTCCCGATCGCGCTGGCCACGGGCTGGTCGGCGCTCGTGCTGTGGGCGCTGCGGATCCCGCTCAATCCGCTGTCGGCGACGCTCGGCGCGCTGGTCATCGCCATCTCCACGGAGTTCGCCGTGCTGCTCGCGGCGCGCTTCCGCCAGGAGCGCGATGCCGGCCACGCGCCGGCCGCGGCGCTGCGGCGGACCTACCGCTCCACCGGCGCGGCGGTCACCGCGTCGGGCGTGACGGCGATCGCCGGCTTCGCGGTGCTCGCCTTCTCCGACGTGCGCATGCTGCGCGACTTCGGCCTCGTGACGGTCGTCGACCTCACCGTGTCGCTCCTCGGCGTGCTCGCCGTGCTGCCGGCGGTGCTGGTCGCCGCGGAGCGCCGGGCGGCGCGCCGGACCGCGCGCGAGCCGGCCGCCGTCCCCGCGTGAGGCGCCCCGGCCTGTTCGTCGGCGTCCTCGTCTTCGCCGCGCTGGTCTACATCACGCTCAACAGCCTGCGCAGCGAGGGCCCGGGGTCGCGGGGCGTCCCGGAGGGCGAGCCGCTGCCCCCGTTCGCCGTGCCGCTCGCGCTGTCGTCGCTCGACGGCGACGCCAACGTGGATCCCGAGCGCGCGTGCGCGGTCCGCGGCCCGCGGGTCCTCAACTCGTGCGAGCTCGCGGAGCGCGGCCCGGTCGTGGTCGCGTTCTTCGCCGCTCGCTCCGAGCGCTGCGACGAGCAGGTCGACGTGCTCGACGACCTGCTCGCGCGCTTCCCGCGCGTCGGCTTCGCCGCTGTGGCCATCCGCGGCGATCGGGACGATCTGCGCAAGCTCGTGCGCCGGCGCGGCTGGCGGCTGCCGGTGGGCTACGACCGTGACGGGGCCGTCGCGAACCGCTACGCCGTCGCGGTCTGCCCGACGATCACGTTCGCCGAGCGCGGCGGGCGCGTCATCGCCACGGCGCTCGGCCCCCAGAAGGCCCGGGAGATCGTGGACCGCATGCGCGAGGCCGGCGCGTGAGGCCCGGCTTCGTCGCGCCCGAGCTGCACGAGGAGTTCCCGGGCCTGCGCGTCGCCTGGACGGAGGTCGAGGCGCGCGACGGGCCGACGCCGCCCGAGCTGCGCGAGCGCCTGCGCGCCATGTCCGACCGCTTTCGCGGCCCGCAGGCCATCGCCCTGCGCCGTCAGGACGTCCCGCAGGCCCACCGCGTGTTCTTCCGCCACGTCGGGCTCGATCCCGACGCGCGCCGCACGCCGGTCGAGGCGGCGGCGCTTCGGCGCATGGAGCAGGGCGGCTTCCGGCCGCAGGGGCTGATCGCCGACGCGATAACGGTCGCGGTCGTCGAGACCGGCGTGGGGGTGTGGGCGCTCGACGCCAATCGGCTGCGCGGCGAGGTGGGCATCCGCACGGCCGGCGGGCGGCTCGTGCTCGCCGACGAGGCCGGCGCGCTCGGCGAGCTGTTCGCCGAGCCGGACGCGGAGTTCGCGGTGACGCGCGCGACGCGGCGGATCGCGCTCGTCTCGGTCGCCGTGCCCAACGTACCCGGGATCTTCGTCGAGGAGGCGCTGTGGATCGCCTCGGACATACTGTCGCCGTGATGCGCCGGGCGCTGCTCGCCATGCTGGTCTTCCTGGTGGTCCCCGCGAACGCCGCCGCCGCCGAGCGACTGCACTACGCCTACGGGCCTGTGCACGTCGCGCCGGGCCAGAACCGGATCGCGATCGAGGCCAACGACCTCAAGCCCGACCGCCCCGGCTGGATCGTCGGCTTCGAGCCGAACCTGACGTACGCCGGCGGCACGGTCCCGCGCGTCGACGTCATCCACCTGCACCACGGCGTCTGGTTGTCCGACTTCCGGCCGCTGTTCGCCGCGGGGGAGGAGAAGACCGCGGTTCAGGCGCCGCCCGGCTACGGCTGGCGCTACCACCCGAGCGACCAGTGGCTGATGAACCACATGATCCACAATCTCAAGCCGGACGCGGCGGACGTGTTCATCACCTACGACCTCCTGTTCGTGCCCGACGGGTCGCCCGAGGCCGCCGGCATGCAGGAGGTCCGCACCCAGTGGCTCGACGTCATGGGCCTCCAGCTCTATCCCGTCTTCGACGTCCGCCGCGGCGCCGGCGGCTCCGACGGCCGCTACACCTACCCGGACGAGTCCGGGCAGCCCGGCTACACCGCCAACCGCTGGATCGTGCCCGAGGACGGCGTGATCGTCGGCACCGCGGGGCACCTGCATCCGGGCGGGCTCTCGACCGACCTGTTCGTCGAGCGCGGCGGCCGCAAGGTCCGTGTGTTCCGCTCGGAGGCGAAGTACTTCGAGCCGGCCGGCGCAGTGTCGTGGGACGCGGCGATGACGCGCACGCCGCCGGACTGGCGGGTCGGGCTGGGCAAGGGCGACGTCGTCTCGATCTCGGCGACCTACGACTCCGAGCGCGCGTCGTGGTACGAGGCGATGGGGATCATGCCGCTCGCCTTCAGCCCCGGTGGGACGGGCCCCGACCCGTTCGCGGTCGACGTCGACCGGCCCGGGCAGGTCACCCACGGGCACCTTCCCGAGAACGACAACCACGGCGGCGCGCTGCTCGGGCTGCGCGACCCGCGCGAGCTGCTGCGCACGCCGCCACCGCGCCGGGTCGCGGTGCGGGACTTCCTGTACGCGCGCGGAGACCTCAACCGGCCGGGCCGCCGGGGGCGCCCGCCTGCGATCCGCGCGGGGCGGCGGCTGAAGTTCGTCAACCGCGACGCGGGCGACGGGATCCTCCACACGATCACGGCGTGCCGCGCGCCCTGCAACCGCTCGACCGGCATCGCCTACCCGCTGGCGAACGGGCGCGGCGGCTTCGACTCCGGGAATCTCGGCACCGGCGGGCTGCCGGCGTCGGGCCGCGTGAGCTGGCGCACCCCGCGCCGGCTGGACCCGGGCACGTACACGTACTTCTGCCGCGTGCACCCGTTCATGCGCGGGGCGTTCCGGATCAGGCGCTGAGCTCGGCGAGCGCCGCGGCCAGGCGGTCGGTCGCGGCGTCGTGGCGCAGGCTCACGCGCACGTGCTGCTCGTCGCCCCAGGCGCCGCCGGACGCGACGGTGATGCGATGCCCGGCGAGGTGGGCGGCGAGCGCGCGGCCGTCGTGCTCGCGCGAGGACAGCCAGGCGAGGTGGCCGTGGCCGGCCGGGAAGGAGAGCGGCGAGCCGTCCAGCGCGGCGGCGAGGCGCTCCCGCTGGGAGGCCGCCAGGGCGCGGCGGCGGGCGACGACCTGCTCGCCCTGTTCGGAGACCGCCCAGAGCATGGCCGCCTGCGCCGCCGCCGAGACGCCGGCGAGCGGCGCCAGGCGGTCGGCCAGCTCGGGTTCCGGGACGAGCGCATAGCCGGCGCGAAAGCCGGCCATGGCCTGGGCCTTGGAGAACGAGCGCACGACGATCGCCCGCTCGCGGGCCGCGAGGACGCCCGCCGCCGGGTCGCCGGGCGCGAAGTCGGCGAGCGCCGCGTCGACGATCAGCCACGTCTCGGCGGGCAGCCCGCGCGCCAGCTCGTCGAGCGGGGCAAGCCCGCCGGTCGGGTCGTTGGGCGAGGCCACGACGACCGCCGCGGCGCCGCGCGCGGCCTCGAGCAGCGTGTCGCCGGCGGCCGCGACGGGCCGCGGCTCGGCGCCGGCCTCGGCGGCCAGGCGCGGCAGCGCGGCCCAGCCCGGCCAGGCGATGACGACGGCCCCGCCGGGCGGCGCGACGGCTCGCAACGCGGCGCGTAGGAGCTCGCCGGCGCCGTGGCCGGGCGCGACCTGCGCGGTCTCGACGCCGTGGCGGGCGGCGAGCGCCTCGCGCAGCGGCGCCGGGTCCGGGTAAGCGTTCACCGCGCGGCGCAGCGCGAACGTCGCCGCGTTGACGATCTCGGGATGCGGAGGCTCGTGCCAGGCCGGCGACGCCAGGTCGAGCACCGGGATCTCGGTCAGGGCGGCGGCGCGCTCGGCGTCGCGGCGCTCGCGCAGCTGGCGCGAGACCTCCTCCGGCGAGAGCTCCTCGAACTGGCGGTAGTAGTCCAGGAAGCGCCGCATCAGTGCGGCGCCAGCGTGGGCGCGGGCCCCTCCACGATCAGGAACCAGAACGCGAAGGCCAGGCCGGCGACCACGGCGGTGACGGCGAAGATGCGGGCCAGCGCGCCGTCGCGCTGCTCGTATCCGGCGGCGCGGCGCAGGATCCGCCACATGCGGTCCAGCCGCGCGCCGGCGGCCAGGGTGAGCATCAGCGTGGCGATCATCCCCGCGAACGCGGCGGCGATCCCCAGCGACACCGACTCGGAGTGGTAGTCCACCTGCGAGCCCACCCACAGCCAGGCGATCGGCTGCGGGCCCCACAGCGACAGGCACAGCAGCGCCTCCAGCGCGAGCACGGCGAAGGCCAGCGTCGCGTCGGCGCGGCGGCGCCGCTCGCCCGCCCGCTCGGGATCGCCGCGGTAACGGAGCGGCCCCGTCCCCGGCCGCCGGCCGATGAACAGTCCGCCGGTGTCGGTGGGGTCGTCGCGCGGCATCGGACAGGCGAGGATAGGGCGCGGCCGGCGGTGGTACGCTGCCGCCGATGGCCGCGCTCCAGTTCACGCGCGTAGACGAACGGGCCGCACGCGCCTCGCTGCGCATGCAGATCGGGCGCCTGGAGGCGGAGATCTGCTCCGTGATCGTGGCCAACTACCCGCGGCTCGACCCCGGCCCGCCGCTCCCGTCCGCCGCCGGCCCGCGCGTGCTCGGCCTCGGCGAGCTCGAGCGCGTCCGCGACGACCTCGCGAACCGGCTGAGCGGCCTGCGCGACGCCGCCGACACGCAGATCCTGCGCCAGGCCCAGGCCGCGCGCGAGCTCGAGCAGATGTTCGCCGACCCCGCGGCGCACAAGTGGAAGCTCATCCACGGCGCCGATCTCGGTCGCAGCCAGTGCTGCACGTACCACGTCCGCCCGCGGCTCGGGCTGATCGGCATGCTCGCCGGCTGGTGGCACGTGAAGGTCTCCTCCGGCTGCCCGTTAGCCACCTGACAGTGGTGCTCCCGACCGCGGGCCCCCACACCGCCGGCGCGCGGACCCACGATCGCAAGCACGCGCGCCGTGGGCCGCCGGTCACGTAATCGCGCGCCGGCGCCCGTGGCGGCGCCGCCGCCGCGCCGCCCCGGCGGGCGGCCGCGGATCGAGGACCGGCCGAAGCCGCCGTGGCACCCGTTCCCGCTGGTGGAGCTGTGCGTGCTGTTGGGGATCCTGTGCCTCGTCCTCGGCTTCCTGGACCTCGGCTCCGACCGCGGGCGGCTGCTGCTGCTGTGCGGCATGGCGCTGGGGTCGCTCGCGGGGCTGGACACGGCGCTGCGCGAGCACTTCGCGGGCTACCGTTCGCATTCGCTGGTGCTCGCCGGGCTTCCCGGCGTGGCGCTCGCCGCCGGCCTCTTCTTCGCCGGCGTGCCGTGGCCGGCGGTGGTGGTCGGCGCCCTGGCGGGCTTCGGCGGTGCGTTCTGGTGGCTGCGCCGCGCGTATCACCGTAAGGTCCTGCGCTGATGGCCGACGAGTCCCGGCGCATGCAGCTGCGGGGCCTGCACCACGTCACGGCCATCGCCGCCGACCTGGAGCGGACGGTCACGTTCTACCGCGACCTGCTCGGCCTCGCCATCGTCCACGACGGGCCGTCCGACGACGACCCGGACAGCCGCCACGTGTGGTTCGGCGCGGGCGGCGGCGATCCCGGCGCGCTGCTCACGTTCATGGAGTACCCGCAGCTGCCCGAGGGGCAGGTCGGCCGCGGCTCGACGCATCACTTCGCGCTCGTGGTCGAGAGCGCCGAGGAGCAGGAGGCATGGCGCGACTACCTGCGCGAGCACGGGGTCGAGTGCACCGAGGTGCTCGACCGCGGGGCGTTCCGCTCGATCTACGTGCGCGACCCGGACGGCCACATCGTCGAGATCGCGACGCGGGGGCCGGGCTTCGGCGCCGGCGACGCTCTCGCCTAGCGAGGCGTGTCGCCGGCGCCGGCCTGCCGGCTAGCTGTCCTGCCCTGAGAGGTTGTGGGCGCGGCTAATCGGTGATCGGCCGCCGATCCCGGAATGGGGTCTGCGCTGGTTGTGGTGCTCGAGCCAGTGTGGCAAGGCGGCGTTGCGGGCGTCGTGGC
>Ga0126307_10001306_pt1 | contig 16460 bp, 16 predicted proteins | sample Plot28_FD_89955 | JGI IMG/M metagenome (GOLD analysis project Ga0126307, IMG submission 89955) | Serpentine soil microbial communities from UC McLaughlin Reserve, CA, USA - Plot28 | ecosystem: Environmental > Terrestrial > Soil > Grasslands | place: USA: UC McLaughlin Reserve, Lake County... | reverse complement strand
CTGGCGCTGGTTCCTCGGCGCGTGGGGCATCGGCACGTACGGGCGCAACGACCAGGTCGACGTGACGTGGGACGTCGACGGCCGTCCGCGCGTCGCCCACGCGTTGGACATCCAGCCGCCTGCGGAGTAGCGTCCTGAACATGCGGCGTGGCGGAGCGCTCGTGGGGGGTGTGCTGGCCTTGTTGCTGCTGCCCGTCGCCGCGAGCGCGGCGCCGCCGCCCGGCGCCGTGATGTCCTCGAACCTCGAGTACGTCACCCGCGTGGCCGGCACGGAGGAAGTCGTCGAGGGCAAGTTCGCGCGCGCCGGCGGCACCGACCTGCTGATCCTCACGGGGCGCTTCGGCTTCAAGACCTTCGACGTCTCGAACCCCGAGGCGCCGGTCGCGCTCGACACCTTCATGCCGCCCGAGATCGGCAGCGAGGACGGCTACTGGCAGAACGAGGACATGAACATCGACCGCCGGCGCAAGCTGATCATCGGGGCGCTCGACCCGCGCCACGACGACGGGCGCCCGGACGCGCAGTGCCCACGGCCGAACGGCTCGACGTCGAACCCGAACTGCCGCAGCGGGTTCTACGTCATCTCGTTCGCCGACCCCGCGAACCTGCGCCAGATCGGCGACTTCGTGCGGCTGCCGAGCGGCCACACGTCGACGTGCATCCGCCGCTGCAAGTACATCTGGACCGGCGGGCCGGCGCGCCGCGCCGACCAGGACTGGCTCGGCCCGATCCGCGCCCTGCCGCGCGCCATCGGCAACGGCCGGCCGATATGGGTCACGGACCTGCGCCGTCCCGCGAGTCCGAAGGTGTCCGAGCTGCCGGTCGACCTGTGGCGCAACGACGGCTACACGGACTACTCGCACGACGTCAACGTCGACAAGCGCGGCATCGCGTGGGTGAGCGGCCGCGGCGGCATCCGCGGCTACGCCACCAAGGGCGTGCACCGCGACCCGTACACCAACCGCAACCGCCGCGCCACGCCGATCAACCCCGTGCTCGTCGCGGGCGGCGGCGTGGGCGGCACGAACCAGCCGACGGACTTCATGCACAACTCGCTGCGCCCGCTCAAGGACTCCGTGCAGGCCGCCGGCGTGCGCAAGCGCGACATCCTCCTCGGCACCGAGGAGGACTTCACCGAGCCGTGCGGCGAGAGCGGGCGGATCGTCGCGTCGACGCTGCGCGGCTCGTGGGGCGGCGAGCCGGCGCAGCGCTCGTCGCTCGACCTGCCGTACCGGCTGGAGCCGCTCGACACGTTCAACCCGGCGGAGGACACCGCGGAGGGCGCGATCGGCGCCGACGCCGCCGGCGTCGAGTGCTCGGCGCACTACTTCGGGCTGGCGGGGACGACGCTGGGCGCCGCGTTCTACGCGCAGGGCCTGCGACTGCTCGACGTCAGCGACGCGCGCGACCTGCGCCAGGTCGGCTACTACCGCGTCGAGGGCACCTCGGAGGACAACCCCACCTCGCTGTCGTGGGACGTCGCCTGGCGCAACCAGCGGCTCATCTACCTGTTCGACATGGCCCGCGGCGTCGAGATCCTACGCGTGCCGGCGGGCGCGAGCGCGTCGGCGCGGATGGCCTCGGTCAGCGCACCGGCGGTCGGCAGCCCGCGCTTCGTGAGCCGCCGCGTGGGCACGCAGCTCGTCTGCCCGCTGTTCGAGACGCCGAGCTAGGCGCCTACTAGACGCGGACCGCATCGCGCCACGGCGCGAGGCAGCGCAGGCCGGAGAGGATCGCGCGCGTGGCCGGCGAGCGGTTGAGCGTGTAGAAGTGGATGCCGGGCGCGCCGTTGGCGAGGAGGTCGGCGCACTGGAGCGTCGCGTGGGCGACGCCGAAGTCGGCGACCGCGTCGGGCTGGTCGGCGCGCAGCTCGAGCTCGCGCAGCAGCCGGTCCGGGATCGTCGCGCCGCACAGCTCCGTGAACCGCTTGATCTGGTCGGCGTTCGTGATCGGCATGATCCCCGGCACGATCGGCACGTCGATGCCGATCTCGCGCGCCCGGGCGACGTAGTCCCAGTACGCGTCGTTGTCGAAGAACAGCTGCGTGATCAAGAAGCGCGCGCCGGCGTCGACCTTCTCCTTCGTGTAGCGCAGGTCGCTGTCCGCCGAGTCGGCGTGGATGTGGACCTCGGGGAAGCAGGCCGCGCCGATCGCGAAGTCGTAGTCGGCGCGGATCAGCTCGATCAGCTCGCGGGAGAAGGAGAGGCCGCCCTCCGTGGCCGTCCAGCGGTCCTGCCCCGGCGGCGGGTCGCCGCGCAGCGCCAGCACGTTCTCGATGCCGGCGTCGCGCATGCGGTCCAGCGTGGCCCGCAACTGCTCGACCGTCGCGCCGACGCAGGTGAAGTGCGCCATCGCCTCGAGGCCGTGGTCGGCCTTGATGCGGCTCACGATGTCCAGCGTCTTGAGCTTCTGCTCGGTGCTGCCCGCTGCGCCATAGGTGACCGACACGAACGTCGGCTGGAGCGAGGAGAGCTCGTCGAGCGCGGCGGCCAGGTTGCGCTCGCCGTCCGCGCTCTTGGGCGGGAAGAACTCGAAGGAGAAGGACGGGGCCGGGTCGGTGGCGATCCGCTCATCGATCCGCATCGCGCGCAGTCTAGGCCGAGCCTGGCGCGTCCAAGCGCTCGATATGCGTCAGCCAACAGAGCGCCATCGTGAGCAGCCACGTCGCGCTGCCCTCGGCGAAGGCGTCGCCGTAGACCCGGCGCGCCACCTCGTACGGGGTCCGGGCGCCCTCGGCGAGCGCGGTTCGAACCTGGTCGACCTGCTCCCGGACGAGCGCCCGGTTGGCCTCTATGTGCCCCTTGACGTCGGTGAAGGTCCGCCCGTGGCCGGACAGGCACAGGCGCACGTCGAGCGCGTCGACGCGGTCGAGCGAGGCCAGGAACTCGCCCACCGGGTCGGGCGTGTAGCCGTGGTCGAAGTAGAGCGAGATGCGGCCGAGCAGGTGGTCGCCGGAGAGGAGCAGGCGCCGCTCGGGCTGCCACAGGCAGGCGTGCGACGGCGCATGGCCGGGCGTCTCGACGACGCGCCAGTCGCCGAGATCGGTGGTGACGGTCACGCCGTCGGTGAGCGGCCGGTCCATCCGCAGCACGCCGGCCTGGCCCGGCTCGTCGTCGGCGTGCTCGGCGAGCCAGCGCCGCACGGCGGCCTCTGGCACGCCGCTGTGGCGCGCGACCTCCGCGCGCCGCGCGAGGCGCTCCTCCGGCGAGCCGGTGGCGTGCTCGTGGCGCGCGTGCAGCCAGACCTCGCAGCCGGCGCGCTCGGCGATCGGCGGGGCCTGGCCGCAGTGGTCGACGTGGGCGTGCGTGAGGACGATGAGCCGCACGTGCTCGAGGCGCAGCCCGACCTGGTCGAGCGCGCGCTCGAGGTGGGCGAGCGAGCCGGGCTGGTGCATGCCGGTGTCGACGAGCACGATCCCGTCGCCCGCCGCGATGGCCCACGCGTTGCAGTGGGGGATGCCGGGCCAGGGCAGCGGCAGGCGCAGGCGCCACAGGCCCGGCAGCACACGCTCGCCGCGACCGACCTCCCGCCTGCGCGCGGACGGCGACACGGCGGCGCACGGTACCGTCCGGCGCCATGGGCAGGCGCGGCCGCCGGCGCGCCACGGACGGGGCGCAGCGCGCCGCCGCCGTGGAGTACCGCAACGACGAGGGCGACGTGCTCTTCCTGCGCTCGGCGCTGACGCCGGCGACGCGGCGCGAGTACGCGGCCGTCCGCGCCGGCTCGCCGCTCTCGGGCGAGGACGCCTGGCAGCGCGCCGTCGAGTTCCTGTTCGAGCGCCTCGCCGTGCGCTGGGAGATCGCGGGCGCCGAGCCGCTGACGGGCCAGCGCGAGCTGCTCGGGCGGCTGCGGTTCGCCTCGGCGCCCGAGCGCGCGTGGGTCCGCGACGCGCTGCGCGCCCACCTCGCCGAGCACTTCCCGGAGATGGACGCGCCGTGAGGACGAGCTTCGCCGCTCTGCTGTGCGACTACTGCCTCGAGGTCCGGCCGGGGCAGCAGGTCGTGGTGCGCTCGAACACGCTCGCCGCGCCGCTCCTGGTGGCGCTGCAGCGCCAGCTGCTCGAGCGCGAGGCCTGGCCGCTGTTGCGCACCGAGCTCCCCGGGCAGGCCGAGAGCTTCTGGGCCGCCGCGCGCGACGCGCACCTCGACGCCTTCCCGCCGCTCGAGCTGGTCGAGGCCGAGCGGACCGACGCGTCGCTTGCGATCCAGGCGCCCGAGAACACGCGCGCGCTCGCGGGCGTCGATCCGGCACGCATGGCCCGCGCCGCGCGGGCGCGCGCGCCGGTGCGCGAGGCGGGCTTGCAGCGCCGCTGGTGCGTGACGCTGTGGCCGACGCCAGCCGGCGCGCAGCAGGCGGGCATGGGCACGGCCGACTTCGAGGCGTTCGTGCGCCGGGCGCTGTTCCTGGACCGCGAGGACCCGGTCGCGGCGTGGCAGCAGTTGCGCGAACGCCAGGCGCGGCTGATCGAGCGGCTCGCGGCCGCACGCGAGCTGCGCGTCGAGGCCGAGGGGACAGATCTCACGCTCTCGGTCGCGGGCCGGACGTGGGTCAACTCCGACGGCCGGCGCAACATGCCCTCGGGCGAGGTCTTCACCGGGCCGATCGAGACCTCCGCCGAGGGCCGCATCCGCTTCGGCGTGCCCTCGAGCCCGCGCGGCGTCGAGGTCGCCGGCGTGGAGCTCGAGTTCCGCGAGGGCGTCGTCGTCGCCGCACGCGCGGACCGCGGCGACGACGTCCTACAGGCGACGCTCGCGACCGACGACGGCGCGCGCCGCCTCGGCGAGATCGGCATAGGCACCAACTTCGGCATCGACCGCCCGGTCGGCGCGATCCTCTTCGACGAGAAGATCGGCGGCACCATCCACCTCGCGCTCGGCCGCTCCTATCCCGAGACCGGCGGCGTCAACGAGTCCGCCGTGCACTGGGACCTCATCTGCGACCTGCGCGACAGCGGCCGGCTGAGCGCCGACGGGGAGCCGGTAGCGTCCATGCGGTGACGCGCCGCACGAAGATCGTCGCCACCATCGGGCCGGCGTCGCGCTCCCCCGAGGTGCTCGTGCGGATGATCGAGGCGGGGATGGACGTCGCGCGGCTGAACTTCAGCCACGGGACCGCGGAGGAGCACGCCGAGACGGCGCAGCGCGTGCGCGACGCCGCGGGCCGTGCCGGGCGCCAGGTGGCGATCCTCCAGGACCTGCCTGGGCCGAAGCTGCGCATCGGCCCGCTGCGCGACGGCCTCGCCGAGCTCAAGCCCGGCGACGGGCTGACGTTCGTGTGCGGCGAGAACGGGTTCGAGGGCGACGCGGCGCGGATGGCGATCTCGTGGGCGGGCCTGGCCGACAGCGTGCACAGCGGCGAGGTGCTCTACCTCGCCGACGGCGCCGTCCGGCTGCGCGTGAACGCCACGCGGCCCGGCGACGGCGAGATCGACGCGGTGGTCGAGGTCGGCGGGTCGGTCGCCTCGCGCCAGGGCCTGAACATCCCGGGCGAGGCGGCGTCGCTGCCCGCCGTGCCCGAGGAGGACCTCGAGCACGTGCGCACCGGCGAGCGCATCGGCGTCGACCTCGTCGGGATCTCCTTCGTGCGCCGGGCCGAGGACGTGACGTTCCTGCGCAAGCACACGCGGCTGCCGCTGATCGCGAAGATCGAGAAGCCGCAGGCCGTCGACCGCGCCGAGGAGATCGTCCGCGCCGCCGACTGCGTGATGGTGGCGCGCGGCGACCTCGGCATCGAGCTGCCGATCGAGCGCGTGCCGATCGTGCAGAAGCAGGTCATCGCGCTGGCCGGCGCGCTGGCCCGCCCGTCGATCACCGCGACGCAGATGCTCGACTCCATGGTCACCTCGTCGCGACCCACGCGCGCGGAGGTCGCCGACGTGGCCAACGCGATCCTCGACGGCACCGACGCGGTGATGCTCTCCCAGGAGAGCGCCGTCGGCCAGTACCCGGTCGGCGCGATCGAGATGATGGAGGCGATCGCGCGCAACACCGAGATGGCCGCGCCGTACCGCGAGTGGAACGAGCACCGCGTGCGCCGCGACCGGCGCGACCCCGCCTACACACTGGCCTACACCGCGTGCCGTGCCGCGCACGAGCTGGGCCTCGCCGCGCTCGTGTGCCCGACGCTCTCGGGCCGCTCGGCGCGGCTGATCTCCGCTCACCGGCCGACGGTGCCGATCTACGCGCTCTCGCCCGGGCGCGAGACGGTGCGCCGCTGCGGGCTGATGTGGGGCGTGCGGGCGGCGTCGATGCGGCGCTTCGGCGTGACCGAGGACCTCATCCGCGAGTCCGCCAAGCGCGTCGTCGAGCTCGGGTGGGTGAAGCCGGGCGAGCGCGTCGGGATCACGGCCGGCCTGCCCTCCGGCCGGCCGGGGACCACCAGCCTGCTGCAGATCCAGGAGGTCTGAGGGCCACCAGGCCGGCGACGGCCATGACCACGAGCACGGCGATGGCGACGATGGCCGCGGGCGAGCCGAGGTCGTCGAGCGAGCCGCCTAGCGCCGTGTAGGCGAAGGCGCGCGGCGCGGCGCCGACCGCGGTCGCGGCGGCGAACGTGCCGAGCCGGATGGCGGTGAGGCCCGCCGCGTAGTTGACGACCGTGTAGGGGACGCCGGGCGTGATCCGCGCGTAGAGGACCGACACGAAGCCCCGCCGGCCGATCCAGTCGCGCAGCGCCCGCACGCGCGCGCCGCCGACCTCGGCGACCGCGTCGCCGGCGACGAAGCGGCTGATGGCGAAGGCGGCGCACGCGCCGAGCACCGCCGCGCACAGCGACACGGGGAAGCCCAGCGCGGTGCCGAACAGCAGCCCGCTCGCGCCGGCCAGCAGCGGGCCGGGGAACAGGCACACCGTCAGCGCCGCCGACAGCGCGATGAACACGAGCGGCGCGGCGGCGCCGAAGCCGTCCACCCAGTCGCGCACGCGCTCCGACGACAGCGAGCCGCTAGAGGCCACGACCGCGAAGGCGGCACCGACGGCGACCGCCAGCCCGCCGAGGCGCAGCGCGCTAGCGACTCGCGTAGAAGGCCGTTTCCTCACGGCCGAGCTCGGTCACCGGCTCGTCGCCGTACATCCACTCGCGCGCGATCCGGTGCCAATTGGCGCGGGCGCGCAGCTGGGAGAGCACGGCGAGCGTGAGCAGCTCGACGCGGCGGCCGAACAGGTGGTCGGCCGGCAGCGTCTCGTGGCGCATCTGCGCGAAGTGCGACGAGCGCGGATCGGACATCTCGATCATGACCTCGGTCGCGATCTCCGGCTGGAGCTGGACGTCTTCGTCGAGGATGTACCACCACGTCGCATCGAGGAACTGGGCCAGCAGCTTGTCGGGCCGGAAGCGGTCGGGCTCGCGCAGGAAGCCGGTGGCGCTGAAGATCTGGTGCAGGCGCTCGGCCTCGCCCTCGTGGCCGGCGCGCTGGCACTCGAGCTCGATGTCGATCAGCTCCTTCGGCATCACCTTGAACAGCCCGAAGTCCAGGAAGGCGACGGTGCCGTCGGGCTTGAGCAGGTAGTTGCCGGGATGCGGGTCGCCCGAGAACTGCCGGTGGCGGTACATGCAGCCGAAGAAGAAGCGGAAGACGATCTCGCCGACGCGGTCGCGGGTCGCCTGGTCGAGCTCCTTGATGGCGTCGAAGCCGAGGCCGTTGACGTACTCGGTGACGAGCACCTTCTCGCGCGAGAGCCCGGAGACGACCTCAGGAATGACGATGAAGGGATGGCCGCGGTAGATGCGCGCCAGCGTGCGCTGGTTCTGCGCCTCGAGCTCGTAGTCGAGCTCGTCGCCGATGCGGGCGCGGATCTCCTCGGACATCGCCTTGACGTCGAGCCCCGGCGCGATGCGCTTCATGAGCCGCAGGATCATCCCGACGTTCTGCATGTCGGCCCGGACGGCCTGCGCGACGCCGGGGTACTGGACCTTGACCGCGACGTCGCGGCCGTCGTGCAGCCGCGCCTTGTAGACCTGGCCGATCGAGGCCGCGGCGATCGGATCGGAGTCGAAGGCGGCGAAGGTCTCCTCGAGCGGGTCGTCGAGCTCGGATTCGATGACCTTGCGCATGTCCGCGAAGCGCACCTTCGGCGCCGCGTCGCGCAGCTCGCCGAGCTTGCGCTGGAACTCCTCGCGGTGCTCCTCGGGGACGAGGCCGACGTCGAGGAAGCTCATGACCTGCCCGAGCTTCATCGCGGCGCCCTTCATCGTCCCCAGCGCCGCGACGATCTGCTCGGCCGCCTCGAGGTTGCGCTTCTCGAGCGCGGCCTGGCGGCCGTCCTCCCCGCGCCCCAGGTTCGCCGCGCGGGTGCCGAGCTGGCGTGCCGCCTGGCCGGCCGCGAGGCCGGACACGCGGGCCGTGCGCGCGATGCGCGAGGTGGGGATGCGGTCCTTGGCCACCCGCTGCGACACTAGCGAGATGGAGTTGATCCACACCTGCTACCGCATCGGCGACATCGACCGGTCGGTCGCGTTCTACGAGGCGCTGGGCTTCGAGGAGCGCCGCCGGATGCCGATCCGCGACGAGGCGATCAACGTCTTCATGGGCCTTCCGGGCGACGGCGACCGCCTCGAGCTGACGTACAACCACGGCGTCGGCTCCTACGACCTCGGCACCGGCTACAACCACATCGCGCTCACGGTCGAGGACCTCGACGCGACGCTCGAGCGCCTCGCCGGCGACGGCATCGACCCGGAGAAGCCGCCCTACCGGGTGCGGGAGGGCGGATCGCGGATCTGCTTCGTCCGCGACCCGGACGGCTACCGCGTCGAGCTCATCGAGCGGGCCGGCTCCTGACGCGGACGGCCGCCCTCGTCGCCGCCTGCTGCGCGGCGCTCGCGGCGGCCTCCGCCTCGACCGCGTCCGCCGCGCGACCGGGCGTGACGGCGCTCTTGCGCGTCCCGGCGGCGGCCGTGGCCGGCTCCGCGGCGGAGATCCGCGTGCGCACGCGGGCGACGGGCCGCGTGCGGGTCGTCGTGCGACTGCGCGACCGGGTCGTCGGGCGCCGGCTCGTGCGCCCGCGGCGCGGGTGCCGCGCAGACTCGCGGGGAAGCGGCGGCGGCTCGTCGCCTGCGTGACGCGCGCCGGGTGCCGGCGGGCGCGCCCGCGGCTCGAGATCCTGCGCCCCGCGGCGCACCCGAGCCCGTGCCCGAACGGCGGCCCGTCCGCCGCGGGACCGTCGATCTACATCGTCCCCGGTCCGCCCGGCGTCCGCGGGCGGGGGCTGCCGGGACGCCGGCTGCGCACCGAGGTGGTGACGGGCGAGCCCGTGCCGCCGTTCGGCCGCGCGCCGGGCGACCCGCACTACCCCGGCGGAGCGCCGGCCTGGACGTCGCTGCCCGCGACCGGAGCCGTCCTCGCGTCCGCGGCCGACGCCGTGTTCAACGCCGAGGACGCGCGCCACCGGGTCGCGCACCACCTCTCGCACTACGGCGGCCAGCCCTCGCCGGCGGGCGACTTCAACGGCGACGGCGTCGAGGACCTCCTGATCACCGAGCACTTCGCGTACGTCGACGGGCTCCATCACGCGGGCGAGGTCCACCTCTACTACGGGCGTCGCGGCGAGCGGCTCGACCCGCGCCGCCAGGTCCCGGACGTCGTGTTCTACGGCGACGAGGCCGGCGCGAAGCTGGGCCTGTCGATCGGGCCGGGCGGGGACGTGAACGGCGACGGCTGGGACGACCTCCTGATGTCCGCGGGCTTCCACTCGACGGCCGGCGGCCCCGCCGCGGGCCGCGTCTACGTGGTCTACGGCGGCTACCTGCAGGCCTTCGGCTGCACGGTCAAGGTCCGCGCGCGGGACATCGGCGGCGAAGTGCCCGGCCTGGTGCTCGACGGCGGCCACGACGGCCGGCGCTACACCGGCTGGGCCAACGACCTCGAGGCCGGCGACGTCGACGGCGACGGGCTGAGCGACGTGCTGATCGGCGCGGCCGACCCCTATCCGGGCGCTCGGCCCACGTTCTCCGCCCGCGCCTACCTGGTCTACGGCAGCCGGCGGCTGCCGCGCCGCGCGAGCGGCTACCGGCTCGGCGTCGACCGCGCCCATGACCGCATCCGCTCGAGCGTCTTCGACGCGCCGGACGGCGAGCTGACGCGCCAGAGCCTCGGCTGGGGCGCGTACGTGCCCGCGGACGTCGACGGCGACGGACGGGACGACGTCGTGCTCTGCGCCGGCGCGGCGGGGCCGACCGCCGACGGCGAGTGCTTCCTCTTCCGCGGGCGCGCGGGCGGGTTCGGCGACGCCGTCGTCCCGCTGTCGGCCGCCGACACCGTCATCGCGGCCGACGCGTCGGCCGGCCCGCCGCTGCGCTTCCGGCGGCTGGAGGGCGCCCGGCCCGCGGGCGACGTGAACGGCGACGGGCGCCAGGACCTGCTCATGGGGGCGCGCCGGACCGAGCGCCTGACCGGCGACCGGTGGCGGCCCGTCGGCGCGATAGCGGTGCTGCTCGGCCGCCCGCGGCTCCCCGCCCGTCGGCATGTCGCAGCTTGACCACTTCCTCGTCGGCCGCAGCGGCTGGGTCGGCCAGCCGGCGATGGACCGCGGCGCCGACTTCGACCGCGACGGCTTCGCGACTTCCTCGTCAACGACCCGTACTTCGAGGAGCCGGTCGGCGGCGAGCCGCAGCGCCGCGGCCGGCTCTGGCTCGTCCGCGGCGGCCCGGACCTGCCGCGCACGATCGACGTCGAGGCCGCCGCCGCCCGCACGTTCCTCGCCGACACGTCCGTGCCCGGCATGTTCGGCTACACCTGGAACACCGGCGACTTCGACGACGACGGCCGCCCGGACATCGTCGTCGGCGACCACTACGCCGGTGACCGCGAGCTCCACGAGCACGCGGGCCGCGTCTACCTGTTCTCCAACGGCTCGTCGTTCGCGCTGCCCTGACGCGGTCGATCGGCCGTGGCCAGGACGTCCTCGTGGCGCGCGTCGGGTGCGGCCGCCGGCGGGCGTTGCGGGCCGCGGACGCGGTTCGCCCACCACAGGACCGGCGGACGGACGAGCGCCACGACCAGCGACCTCCGGCGAGCCCGCTTGCGGAAGACGCCGATCGAGTCACCCCAGTAGTACGGCCCGCGCGGTTCGACCCGGCCGTAGTCGTGCTTGCGGCGGCCGCGGCCGGTTCCACCGAGGACCGGCGGGAAGTCGGTGTGCACCTCCAGCATCTCCAGCCGGGCCCAGGCCGCGAGGGCGCGGAGGCCGTCGGGGTAGTAGCGCCAGGCGTCGTAGGGCCCGTGCGGGTGTCCGCGCGACGGCGCCGTGATCATGGCCAGGCCGCCTGACCGGAGCACGCGCGCGACCTCGAGGATCGAAGCCCACGGGAAGGCGATGTGCTCGAATGCCTGCCCGCTCAGCACGACGTCGACCGTGCCCGACCTCACGGGAATGCGGTAGGGCCTCTCCATCACGATGTCGACGTTGCGCCCTGGCCTGATGTCGACGCCCGTGTAGTCGACGTCGTAGCCCTCCAGCAACTGGCGATGGGTCAGCGTCTGCTGGAGCGAGACGCGCGACCCGAGGTCGAGCACGCGGTATCTGCGCCCCTTCTCCAGGTGACGGTCGACGCAGACCGCCATGTGCGCGTGTGCCGAGGGATGCACCCCGATCAGCGGTTCGGGGTGACGAGCTCGCGCTCGGCGGCGACGGCCTCGACGACCTCCTCGGAGACCTCCTCGCGCTCGCTGGGGCCCTCGTCGGGCTCGGCGTCGCAGGTCACGCGCATCATGCCCGTGGCCACCTTCTCGTCGCCGACGACGACGAGGCCGCAGATGACGTCGCCCTCCTCCCAGCCGATGCGCTCGAGGTCGAACCAGGCGAGGTGGACGCGGTTCGCCTTGCCGCCCCAGGGGCACGTCTTGTCGTGCACCTCCTTCGCCTCGCACACGGCGCGCATGTTCTTGGCGGAGGCGTCGACGCTCATGCCGGCAAGAGTACCCCCGGGTTGAGGATGCCGCCCGGGTCCAGCGCGGCCTTGCCGGCGGCCAGCGCGGCCGCGAACGGCTCCGGGCGCTGGCGGTCGTAGAACGGGCGGTGGTCGCGGCCTACGGCGTGATGGTGGGTGATCGTCCCGCCGCCCGCGAGGATCGCGCCGGCGGCCGCGCGCTTGACCGCGTCCCACTGCGCCTCCTCCTCGCCCCGGCGCGCGGGAGCGAGGACCGTGAAGTAGGGCGCGGCGCCGTCGGGATAGGCGTGCGTGAGCCGGCACGTGACGATGCCCTCGCCGAGCGCGTCGAGCGTGGCGGCGCGCACCCGGTCCACGAAGCCCGGCAGGCGGTCCCACGTGACCGCGGTCTCGAACGTCTCGCTGAGCACGCCCATGGCCACGAGCGTGTCGCGCAGGTACGGCGCGCGCACGAAGGTCTCGCGCCACGCTCCGCTGCCCCCTTCGCTGGCCCGGCCGCCGTGGCGCTCCGCGATCGCGACCGCGCGGCCGGCAGGCTCGATGACGCCCTCGAAGGCGAGCAGCAGCAGCGCGGAGGAGCCGTCGCCGGCGAAGGTGAGCGCCGCCTCGCGCGGCTCGACGAGCCGGCAGTTGGCGGGCTCCAGGCCGGCCTGGGCGATCTCGCGCACCGCGTCCAGGCCCGCGTCCCAACTCGGCAGCTCGACGCGCGCCGAGCGGCGCTCGAGCTCGCGCGGGCGCACGCGCACCCACGCCTCGGTGACGACGGCGAGCGTGCCCTCGGAGCCGAGCAGCAACCGGTCGGGCGACGGCCCCGCCCCGGAGCCAGGCAGCCGCCTCGACTCCCAGACGTCGCCGGCCACGGTGAGCGCGCGGATCGACTCCACGAGGTCGTCGACGTGCGTCGGGCCGGTGGCGAAGTGGCCCGCCGCGCGCGTGGCGACCCAGCCGCCGAGGGTCGAGCGCTCGAACGACTGGGGGAAGAAGCGCATGGTCAGCCCGTGCTCGCCGAGCTGGGCCTCGAGCCCCGGGCCGGTCGCGCCGGCCTGGATGCGCGCGGCGCGCGACACCGGATCGACCTCGAGCACGCGGTCCAGCCGCGAGAGGTCCAGCGAGACGGCGCCCTCGAGGCCCGGCGCCGCCACCGGGTCGGCGCCGCCGACGACGCTCGTCCCGCCGCCGAACGGCGTCACGGCGAGCCGCGCGCCGGCGCACCACTCGAGCACGCGCGCGAGGTCCGCCTCGTCGGCCGGGTACGCCACCGCGTCGGGCACGTGCGGCAGCTCGCTCCGCAGGGCACGGACGACATCGAGGTAGGACGCGCCGTGCGCGTGGAGGGCGCGGGCGTGATCGTCGACGGCGCACAGCCCGTGCAGCGCCTCCGGGACCGGCACGCGCGGCGGCGGCACCCGCAGCGGCGCGGGCGCCTCGAGCTCGGCCGACCCGAAGCCGAGGTGCGCCGCCAGGCCGGCGACGGCCTCGCGCTCGGGCGGCGGCTCGTCCTCGAAGCCCCATCCCCAGTGGCGGCGCCGGCGCGCCACTACCCTGGCCTCGCGGTGTCGTTCACGCCCGGCATCCTCGCGCGCGGGCCCTGGCAGGCGAGCCAGGTGGCCGCGCGCTGGCGCGAGGAGCCGTTCGCCGCCGGCGCGAGGCAGGAGGCGGAGGCCGACCGCGCGATCGCCGCGCTGGAGGACCGCGGGTCGCCGGCGCACGACGGCCTGGCCGCGCGCCTGGCCGGCTTCGACGCCGGCGACGGGCGACTGGCGCTCGAGCTGCAGCCGATGCGCTGGTCGCTGCGACTGGCCCGCGACGCGTGCGGATCGCTGTCGGTCCTGTGCGTCGCGCGCGACGCCGCGGGCCGCTGGCTGGCGGGGCGCCGCGCGCCGTGGGTGGCGTCGTGGGCCGGCCGCTGGGCGCTCGGCGCCGGCGGGGCGGTCGAGGTGGGCGAGGACCCCGTCGCCGCCCTGCAGCGCGAGCTGCGCGAGGAGTGGGGCGTGGAGCCCGACGCGCTGGCGGTCGAGGCGCTCGTCGCCCTCCCGGGCGGCATGGTCATGCTCGTCGGCCAGGCGTGGCTCGGCGCGGACCCGCAGCTGCACCGCGACGACGAGCACGACGACCAGGCCTGGTGGCCGCCCGACCCGGCCGCCTGGCCGCCGGAGGCCGACCCCGTCCTGCGCCGCATGGCGGAGCTGCTGGCCCGGTGATCCGATTCCGCACGCTCAAGTACCTCTCGTTCACCCACTCGGGGATCTACCTGACCCTGCTCGCCCTGTGGCTGCTCGACGGGCCCGAGGACGTCAAGGCCGCGTTCGGCTGGGCGCACGGCGTCGGCTGGATCGTCATGTCCCTGTTGTGCATCGTCGCCGTCCGCCGCCGGGTGATCCCGCTGTGGCTGGCGGTGATGGTCGCGGTGGTCGGCGGAGTCGGCCCGTTCGCCGGCAGCGCTGGGTTTCTCGTTGCAGAGCGCAGGATCCCCGCAACGGACGCGGTATGGTCTAGATCCTAAGGACGATGGCAGTCAACACCACGGTCGAAGTGGTCATGCCGCAGATGGGCGACTCGGTCTCCGAGGGCACCATCCTGGAGTGGCACAAGCAGGAGGGTCAGCGGGTCTCACAGGACGAGACCCTCGTCGAGATATCGACCGACAAGGTCGACGCCGAGGTGCCGTCCCCCGCGGCCGGGACCGTCGTCAAGATCCACGCCGCCGAGGGCGACACGGTCGGCGTCGGCAGCGTCCTCGCCGAGATCGCGACCGAGAACGGCTCGGCACCCGCCGCGACGCCGGAGGACGCGCCGGGCGAGGAGGCGCCGGCCGAGGACGCGCCGGCCGAGGAGGCGCCGGCCGAGGAGGCCAAGACCGTCGACGTGGTGATGCCCGCCATGGGCGAGTCGGTCACCGAGGGCGTGATCCTGGAATGGGCCAAGGAGCCCGGTGAGCCGGTGGAGGCCGACGAGACCATCGTCGAGATCTCGACCGACAAGGTGGACGCGGAGGTCCCCTCCCCCGCCTCGGGCGTGATGGGCGAGATCCTCGCCGCCGCCGGCGACACCGTGTCCGTGGGCCAGGTGCTCGCTCACATCCAGGCCGCCAACGGCGCCACGGCGCCCGCGCCGCCGCAGCCGACCTCGGCGCCGCGGCCCCAGGCGTCGGCGCCGCCCGCGCCGCCGCAGGACGACGACCTGAAGGCGTCGCCGGTCGCGCGCCGCGTGGCCGCCGCGCACGGCATCGACCTCGCCGGCGTCCAGGGCAGCGGCCTCGGCGGCCGGATCTCGAAGGCCGACGTCCTGGCCGCCAACGGCGGCTCGGCCACGGCGCCCGCCGCCGCGCCGGAGGGCACGCCGCTCAAGGGCGCCGCGGCGATGCTCGCGCGCTACATGGACGAGTCGCGCGAGGTGCCGACCGCGACGTCGTTCCGCACGATCACGGTGACCACGCTCGACGCGCGCCGCCGCGGGCTCAAGGAGGCGGGCAAGCGCGTCTCCTTCACGCACCTCATCGCCTACGCCGTGGCCCGCGCCGCCACCGAGCAGATGCCGGTCATGGCTCGCACGTTCGAGTCCGTCGACGGCAAGCCGCACGTCATCGACGCCGGCCAGGTCAACCTCGGCATCGCCGTCGACGTCGAGCGCAAGGACGGCGGGCGCACGCTCATGGTCCCGGTCATCCGCGACGCGGGCCGGCTGAGCTTCCCGGAGTTCCTCGACGCGTTCAACGACCTGATCGCCCGCGCGCGCGAGAACGCGCTGACCGCCGACGACCTCCAGGGCGCGAACCTCTCGCTCACGAACCCCGGCGGCATCGGGACGATCGCCTCGGTCCCACGGCTGATGAAGGGGCAGGGGACGATCGTGGCGACGGGGGCGATCGGCTACCCGCCGGGGATGGAGAAGGTCGAGGGCGCCGAGAAGGTGATGACGATGACGTCGACGTACGACCATCGCATCATCCAGGGCGCCGAGAGCGGGCAGTTCCTCCAAGTCGTCGAGCAGTACCTCCAGGGCGAGCACGACTTCTACGAGCAGCTCTTCCCGGACGTCGAGATCCCCGAGGCGCCACCGGCCGCCCAGCCGGTCGCGATCCCCGACGAGCAGCTTCTCCAGGCGGTCCAGGCCGCGACCTCGCTCGTCAAGGCCCACCGCACGCACGGCCACCTCGCCGCGCGCCTGGACCCGCTCGGCTCGGAGCCCGAGGGCGACCCGGCGCTCGACCCCGAGCCGCTCGGCCTCAGCGAGGAGATCATGCGCCGCATCCCGGCGAAGATCCTCCGCGTCGGCGTCCCCGGAGCCACGCTCTACGACGCGCTGCCGCACCTGCGCGAGACCTACTGCGGCACGGTCGCCTACGAGATCGAGCACATCGCGTCGCACCGCCAGCGCGTGTGGCTGCGCGACAAGATCGAGTCCGGCGCCTTCCGCTCGCCGCTGACGAACGAGGAGTGCAAGGCGCTGCTGCGCCGCCTGACGCAGGTCGATTCGCTCGAGCGCTTCATGCACAAGGCCTACCTGGGCCAGAAGCAGTTCTCGATCGAGGGCCTGGACATGACGGTCCCGATGCTCGACGAGATGATCCAGCT
>Ga0126307_10001304_pt1 | contig 16467 bp, 12 predicted proteins | sample Plot28_FD_89955 | JGI IMG/M metagenome (GOLD analysis project Ga0126307, IMG submission 89955) | Serpentine soil microbial communities from UC McLaughlin Reserve, CA, USA - Plot28 | ecosystem: Environmental > Terrestrial > Soil > Grasslands | place: USA: UC McLaughlin Reserve, Lake County... | reverse complement strand
CAGACCCGCTTCAAGTATATCCACGTCGACGAATACCAGGACACCAACCACGCCCAATACCGCCTCGTCAATATCCTGGCGGCAAGACATCGTAACTTATGTGTCGTGGGTGATGACGATCAGTCAGTGTACTCGTGGCGCGGAGCTGATATACGGAACATTCTGGACTTCGAGAGGGACTATCCCGAGGCGAAGGTCGTGAAGCTCGAGCAGAATTACCGTTCGACGCAGACTATCCTCGATGCTGCGAATGCGGTGGTGGCGAATAATGCTTCGCGCAAGGCGAAGGCGTTATGGACCGCCGGGGGTGAAGGAGAGCGCATCAGGGTGTTCGCGGCCTCAGACGAGTACGCCGAGGCCAGGTTCGTCGTCTCCGAGGTAGAGCGCCTGATCGACGGGGGGGCTTCACCGCGGGAGGTCTCGGTCTTCTACAGGACGAACGCCCAGAGCAGGGCGCTGGAGGACGTGCTCGTACGCGAGGGCGTCCCTTACCAGGTCGTCGGCGGGGTCCGCTTCTACGAGCGGGCGGAGATCAAAGACGCCATGGCCTATCTCTCTGTGATCTCAAACCCCGACGACTCGGTCTCCCTGGAGCGGATCATCAACGTGCCCAAGAGGGGTCTCGGCAACACCTCGGTCGCCAAGCTCCAGGATCACGCACGCAAGAATGGATCATCGCTGTACGGGGCGCTGACGGAGGCCGACGCTGCCGGCCTGACGGGCGCCGCCAAGAAGGCCTGCCGGGTTGTCCGCGAGCTCTTCGAGGGGCTGAGGGTGGCCGCACAGGAGGTGCCGCCGGCGGATTTGATCGGGGCCGTACTCGACGAGTCTGGCTACAGGGAAGAACTGGAGGCCGAGGACACCGTCGAGGCCGAGTCGCGCCTGGAGAACCTCGAGGAGCTCATAAACGCCGCAAGGGAGTACGAGCGCGTCGAGCCCGAGCCGACGCTCGAGGGGTTTCTGCAGGAACAGGCCCTGTATTCGGACCAGGACTCTATGATCTCAGAGGGCGGCAGGGTAACGCTGATGACGCTCCACAACGCCAAGGGGCTCGAGTTCTCTCACGTCTTCGTCGTCGGGATGGAAGAAGGGACCTTCCCGCACGCCCGTTCGCTCGACGAGCACAACTTGGAGGAGGAGCGGAGGCTCGCCTACGTCGGCATCACGCGCGCGAGGGAGACGCTCACGCTCACGCACGCCAAACTGCGCTCCAGCTGGGGCGAGCGCGAGTACAGGATGCCATCGCGCTTCCTCTCGGAGATCCCCGACGAGTACAAGTCGGGCGCGTTGCCCACCCTTGCTAGCGCCTCGGGTCGCGGGGGATGGGGCGTGGCCTTGCCCGGGCGTGGAGGGCTAGAGAGGGCGGCTTCGGAAGAGACTGCCTACAGGACAGGAGAGAAGGTTCGTCACGTCAGGTTTGGCATCGGGGAGGTCGTCGAGGCGGCCTCGGGGAGGATAGTGATCAGGTTTGGGACCGAGGAGAGAACCTTCGTCCCCGAGATAGCCCCGTTGAGCAAGGTTTGATCCCTATTTTAGAGGATTGCATCAGAGGAGTGCGACATGCCACACGTCTACGTAACGGGTCACAAGAACCCTGATACCGATACCATCGCCTCGGCTATCGGATACGCCGAGTACAAGAACCTCGTCGACCCCGAGAACCACTACGTGGCCGCGCGGCTCGGGGAGGTGAACGCCCAGACACGGTGGGCTCTGAAGAAGAGCGGGGCCGAGTTACCGGCGCTGCTAAAGCACATCATGCTTCGCGTAAGGGACGTCATGGCCAGAGACGTGGCCGTCGCCCGCAAGAACGAGCCGCTGCGCAACGTCGGCCTCACTATGGCCAAGCGGAACATAAGCCAGCTCCCGATAGTAGAAGACGACGGCTCGCTCGCCGGGATCATCACGGAGCGGAACCTGGCGCGCATGTACATCCGGGAGTCGCGCGGAGCTTCCACCTTCGCCGAGAGTCCGGTTTCTCTCGGGGCGATGGTCGAGGTGCTCGAGGGCGAGCTTCTGGTCGGGGAGGAAGACCGTGAGTCCTCGGGCCAGTTGTGGGTCATCTCGATGAGCGTGGACTCGATGGGGCGGTCCATGGAGCCTGGTGACATCGTGGTGATCGGAGACCGCCCCAAAGGCCAGCGGAGGGCCATAGAACTCGGCGCAGGCGTAATCGTCGTCTCCAACGGGGTACGTCCCGATGATGAGGTCCTCGAGGTGGCCAGGGAGAGGGGGACGGCCGTCGTGCTCTCGCCCCTCGACTCTTATGTGACGAGCCGCCTGATACAGCTCTCCGTCCCCTGCTGGGAGGTCATGGACGAGAACCCCTTGACCGTCAATCCCGACGACCTCCTGACGGAGATCACCGAGCAGGTCATGGAGGTCCACTACAGGGCGGCGATCGCCGTGGACGAGAAAAGGGTGCCTATCGGGGTGGTCACGAGGACCGACCTCCTCAACCCCAGACCGAGACGCGTGCTCCTCGTCGACCACGCCGAGATCGGGCAGAGCGTCGCGGGGGTCGAGAAGGCCGAGGTCGTCGAGATCCTGGACCACCACCACATCGGAGACATCGAGACGACCTCTCCCATCCCTGCCGCGTTCGACCCCGTCGGCTCGACGGCCACCCTGATCGTGGAGCGCTTTAAAGCGAGCGGCCTGAGACCCGAGGAGCCGACGGCCAAAATGTTGCTCGCGGCCCTCCTCTCTGACACGGTGATCCTGAACTCACCGACCACCACCGAACGCGACCGCGAGGTCGCCGAGTACCTCGAGGAGATGCTAGACCTGGACGCGAACGAGTTCGGAACGGAGATGTTCGAGGCTTCCTCGGACGTCTCGTCGCTCTCCGCCAAGGAGATAGTCGGTCGCGACGCGAAGGAGTACGGGACGAGTACTGGAGACAAGGTGAGCGTCTCCCAGGTGGAGATCGTCGGTAGCGGCCTCCTTGAGCGCAAGGACGAGTTGCTGGATGCTCTGGAGGACCTGAAAGGGGAGAATGGCTATCTGTTCTCGGCGCTCATGGTCACTGACATCATGGAGGGCGGCACCCAGCTCTTGTGCGTCGGGGATTGCTCCCCCGTGCGCCAGGCCTTCGACACCCAGGTCCAGAACGGCGTCATAGACCTGCCCGGCGTGATGAGCCGCAAGAAGCAGGTGGCCCCGGTGCTGCTCTCGGTCCTCTAGGAGACTCGTGGCGAAGATACTGGACGGCAAGACGGCGGCGGCCGAGGTCCGCTCTGAGGTCGCCTCAGAGGTCGCCGCTCTGAAAGAAAAGGGCGTGTCCGTTCGTCTTGACGTGATCCTGGTCGGCGAGGATCCTGCCTCTGTCACCTACGTTGCCTCCAAGGAGCGCGACAGCCAGGAGGTCGGTATAGAGTCGAGGGTCCATCACTTCTCCGCCGATGTCCCCCAGAGAGAGCTCTCAGACCTCGTCGGGCGGTTGAATGAAGATAAGTCCGTCTCAGGGTTCTTCATCCAGCTCCCTCTGCCGGAAGGGCTCGACGCGATGCCCCTGATCTCGGACATAACTCCGGCCAAAGACGTGGACGGCCTCAGCCCCGAGAGCGTCGGAAGACTCGCCGTCGGCCTGCCGAGCCTCCTTCCTTGCACTCCGCACGGTGTGGTCCAATTGCTAATGCGTAACGGCATAGAGCTCTCAGGGCGCGAGGCCGTCGTTGTCGGACGCTCGAACCTCGTTGGCAAGCCGCTTGCACAGCTCCTCCTGCGCGAGAACGCGACCGTCACGGTCTGCCACTCGCGAACCCGCGATCTTCCAGAAGTCACCAGGCGGGCGGACGTGCTAATCGTCGCCGCCGGGAAGCGGGAGATGGTTGGGGCTGAGCACGTAAAGGAAGGCGCGGTCGTAGTCGACGTCGGCATACATCGCAAACAAGAAGGAGGGCTCGTCGGGGACGTCCGCTTCGATGAGGTCGAGCCGAGGGCGGCCTGGATCTCCCCCGTCCCAGGAGGCGTCGGCCCGATGACGCGCGCGATGCTGCTCCACAACACGGTCATGGCCGCAAAGATGGGTCCCAGGGACCTTGTAGGGGCGCTTCGCGAACCGCCCTCTTAGGTTCGCGAAGCGCCCCTACAAGCCAATGGGGGAGATCTCGGCCATGTAGGCTGTAGCCCCCTACTCCACGGTCGAGAAAAGGGTGTTCAGCGACTCGGCGAGCGTAGGGTGGGCGAAGACGGCGTCGCGGAGGGCCGTGTAGGGCAAGTTGCCCATCATGGCTATCTGGATCATCGCCATGATCTCGCCCCCCTCTATCCCGAGCACCGCGCAGCCCAGGATCTGGTCGGTCTCGGCGTCAACGACGGCCTTCATGAAGCCACGCGTCTCGCCTATCTCTATGGCCCGGTTAACGGAGGCCATCGGAACCTTGGCTTTGCGCACGTCGTGGCCCTGGTCCCTGGCTTCCTGCTCGCTCAAGCCGATCCTGCCCAGCTGTGGATCTATGAACATGGTGTAGGGGACCAGGCGATCCGCGATGGTGGCGCTGCCGCCCTCGAGCAGGTTGGTGCGGATGATGCGGAAGTCGTCGTATGAGATGTGGGTGAAGGCAGGACCTCCCTTCACGTCTCCGAGGGCGTAGACGCCGGGTACGCTGGTCTCCAGGCGCTCGTTAGCCTTGATGAAGCCGCGTTTGTCGCTCTCTATGCCGGCCGCATCGAGGTTGAGGATCTCGGTGTTGGGCGGCCTGCCTGCGGCCACGAGGAGGTGGGAGCCTTCCAGCGTGCGCCCCCCTTCGGAGGTGTTTACCGTTAGAAGGATTTTCCCGTCCTCCTTGGCGGCGCGCAGCGTCTTGGTCTCTAGCAGGACCTTGACGCCGTCCTGGCGCATGATCTCGGCTACCGCCTCGGCTATGTCGGCGTCCTCGCGGCCCATTAGCTGCCCGCTTAGCTCTACGACGGTGATCTCGCTGCCGAAGCGCCTGAACATCTGGGCGAACTCGAGCCCTACGTAGCTGCCGCCGAGCACGAGCAGGTGCTCGGGTAGCTCGCCGAGCTCCATGACGGAGGTCGAGTTCAGGGCCGGAACGCTATCCAGACCTTCGATCGGTGGGTTCGCGGGCCTGGCGCCCGTGTTGATAAAGACGTTCTCCGCATGGAGTTCGAGCTCTTCGCCGTCGTTCGTGCGCACCGCGAGCGTTCTCGGGCCTGTAAAGCTGGCTTCGCCGGAGATCAGGTCGAGCCCTTCCGTAGCTTTGATGCGCCTCACGCCACTCTCCCTGAAGCTGTCCACGATCTCCCGCTTGCGGCGCCGCACCTCGGGCATGTCGACGGCGACAGAACCGTTGTGGACCCCGTAGTCGGCCGAACGCCGGTCGACGTAGGCCGTCTTCGCGCTGGCGAGCATCGTCTTGGTGGGGGTGCAGCCCTCGTTGATGCACGTGCCACCGACGTGCTCGCGCTCGATCAGGGCCGTCCTACGTCCCGCCCCGGCGAGCGCCCGGGAGAGCGGTACCCCGCCCTGGCCCGCCCCGATCACCACGGCGTCGTAATGCTTTGTTGCCATAGAGGGAGGTTCCTTTCTAAGGATGCTAACCCCTGGGTCCGAGCGCCCTGTCGAGGTTGTAGGCCGCGCTGATGAGAGTGAGGTGCGTGAAGGCCTGCGGGAAGTTGCCTAAAGCCTCCCCGCGGTGTCCGATCTCCTCGGCGTAGAGCCCCAGGTGGTTGGCGTAGCCGAGCATATGCTCGAAGATAAGACGAGATTCCTCGAGTCGCCCGGCACGCGTTAGCGCCTCGACGAGCCAGAACGTGCAGAGGCTGAAGGTCCCCTCTTCGCCCGTCAGGCCGTCGGTGGACTTCTGCACGTCGTAGCGGTAGACGAGGCTGTTCGAGACGAGCCCTCCGTCCTTCGGAGGGCGGTTGATGGCGTCGAGCGTCTTGAGCATCCTGGGATCGCTGGGCGAGAGGAAGAAGACGAGGGGCATGATGAGGCTCGAAGCGTCGAGGGTGTCGTCGCCGTAGGACTGCACGAAAGCCTCTCGCTCCGGACTCCATCCCTTCTCCATTATCTCCTCGTAGATCCTGTCGCGGACACCCAGCCAACGTTCGCGGTCAGCGGGGAAGGAGCGTTTGTCGGCGAGCCTCAAGCCACGGTCTATGGCGACCCAGCACATCAGCTTGGAGTAGACGAAGTTCCTGCGGCCGCCCCTGGTCTCCCAGATCCCCTCGTCCTCATCCTGCCAGTTTTCGCACACCCAGTTGATCAGGTTCCGCAGGTGGGTCCACAGATCGTAGGAGATGGGGGAGCCGTGCTTGTTGTAGAGGTAGACGGCGTCCATGAGCTCGCCGTAGATGTCTAGCTGCAGCTGGTCGTAGGCGTCGTTTCCGAGCCTGACGGGGCGTGAGCCGCGGTAGCCTTCGAGGTGATCGAGGGTCTCTTCTGTCAGGTCCGGGCGCCCGTCTATCCCGTACATGAGTTGCAGGGATCCGTCGGGGTTGGCTCCCAGGCAGCGCGAGCCCAGCCAGTTCATGAACCCTTCTGCTTCCTCCGTGAACCCGATGCGCAGGAGCCCGTAGATGGTAAACGCGGCGTCCCTGATCCAGGTGTAGCGGTAGTCCCAGTTGCGCTCCCCGCCGACGCCCTCGGGCAAACCCATGGTGGGGGCGGCCACTATCGCCCCTGTCGGCTCGAAAGTGAGCAACTTCAAGGTCAGGGCCGAGCGGCGGACCATCTCGCGCCAGCGGCCGGTGTAGGTACACTGCGAGAGCCAGCGGCGCCAGTACCCGACGGTCTGCATGAAGATCTCCTCTTCGTTCACCCTTGAGAGACTGATCCCGCAGTCTTCTCCGGCTTCGATCTCCCGCAGCACGAAAACCGTTGACTGTTCCTCGTGCAGCGTGAACTCGGTGATGACGCCGCGGCCTTGTTGCTGCAAGGGTAATAACGAGGCCAGTCCCAGGCAGAGCTCGGGGGAAGAGAAGGTCGCCCCGCCGCGGACGATCCTGGTATCGTGTTCCGTGCGGGCGTAATCGAAGGCCGGGGTACATTCCATCCGGAAGGTCATGGTACCGCGCACCACCTCGACACGGCGGACGATCCGGTGCTCCTGATTACCCTCCGATGCACCTATCGGCATGTAGTCCGTGATCTCCCCAACCCCGTCGGGCGTAAAGAATCGCGTGACAAGGACGTTCGTATCAGGCCAGTAGAGTTGCTTGCATGTAGCCCCCTCCATGTTGGGGGAGATCCTGAACCGCCCGCCTTTGGCGTCGTCGAGGATGGCCGCGAAGACGCTCGGAGAGTCGTGGTGCGGCAGGCACAGCCAGTCTATGGAACCGTCCATGCCAACCAGGGCCGTGGTGTGCAAATCGCCGATGATCCCGTAGTTCTCTATGGGCTGGTAGCCCGGCGCGTCCTCTACTCTCCTGCCCTCAGGCGTGGTCTTCTCGGATGCGCTCGCTGCCTCGTGGATCTCCATCTCCTGGCTTCCTCCTCTGGGACGGGGTTTCGCTGCTGCATTCTTGTCGCTTTCGGTCATCAGGCTACCTCATGAGCCTTCTCACCAATACAGAATATCGTAATGCGCTTTGCGCGCTCCTCTATTTTCCTCGCGCGATGAACTGCAAAGGCTGCGCTAAGATAGGTTCTGCAAGCGAAAGACTGGAGACCGGACATGATATCCGAAGAGCAGGTGCGCCACGTTGCGAATCTGGCACGGTTGGGACTCACAGACGATGAGATAGAGAAGATGGGTGGGCAGCTCGACGCGATCCTGGACAGCATAGAGAAGATCCGAGAGTTAGATCTCGCGGATGTGCCGCCTACGGCGAACCCGCTCGACCTCTCGAACGTCCTGCGCCCCGACGAGGCGCGTCCCGAGCTCTCGCAGGAAGAGGCCCTCTCCCCGGCCCCCGAGCGTGTCGACGACCTCTTCGCCGTCCCCAGGATCGACTGAGATGCCACACAGTCTTCTCGACCTCACGGCCCACGCGCTCGCAAAGGAGATAGAAGCCGGCGAGGTCTCGGCTCGTGAGGCTGCCGAGGTCGCCAACACCCGCATAGGTGAGGTCGAGGATGAGGTCAACGCCTTCGTTACCACTACCCCGGAACTCGCGCTTGAACGCGCCGCGACGGTAGACTCGAAGAACGGTGATCGAAGGTTCTGGGAGGGCGTTCCGCTCGCCGTCAAAGACGTGCTCTCTACACGCGGCGTGAGAACGACGTGCGGGTCGAGGGTACTCGAGAACTTCAAGCCGCTCTACGATGCCTCTGCGCTGCTGAACTTCGGCGAGAACCCTATCATGGTCGGCAAGGCCAACTGTGACGAGTTTGCGATGGGCTCCTCGACGGAGAACTCGGCCTACGGGCCTGCCCGTAACCCCTGGGACCTGAATCGTGTGCCCGGCGGCTCATCGGGTGGATCCGCGGCCGCGGTGGCGGCGGGTGAGGGATGGTGGGCGCTCGGGACCGACACGGGCGGCTCCGTGCGCCAGCCGGCGGCGCTCTGCGGCATCGTTGGGCTCAAGCCAACTTACGGGCGGGTCTCCCGCCACGGTTTGATCGCCTTCGCCTCCTCGCTTGACGTGGTGGGACCCATGACCCGCGACGTGCGCGACGGTGCACTCCTCCTGCAGGCTATCGCAGGCCACGACCCGCGCGACTCGACGAGCGCCAACGTTGAGGTTCCTGATTACCTGGCGAACCTGGAAGAAGGCGTGGAGGGATTGCGGGTCGGGGTGGTGCCCGAGCTGATGGGCGAGGGGATAGAGCCCGGTGTGCGCGAGGTCGTCGAGCGCGCGGCCCGCGGGCTCGAAAGCGCGGGGGCCGAGGTGGGGGAGGCTAGCCTGCCGCATTCTGGCTACGGGCTTCCCGCCTACTACATCATCGCCCCGGCCGAGGTCTCCTCGAACCTCGCCCGCTTCGACGGCGTGCGCTACGGCCTCAGGGTCCCCGCCGACGGCGTGCACGAGATGTACCGCAAGACGCGTGAGGAGGGCCTGGGGGACGAGGCGAAGCGAAGGATCATGCTCGGCACCTACGCCCTGTCTTCGGGCTACTACGACGCCTACTACGCCCAGGCGCAGAAGGTCCGTACCAGGATCGCGGAGGACTTCCGCGCGGCCTTCTCCCGCTACGACGTCCTGCTCTCGCCGACCGCCCCCTCCGTGGCGTTCAGGATCGGTGAGAAGGTGGACGATCCCCTCGCCATGTACGCCAACGACATATGCGCCGTCCCCGCGAACCTCGCCGGCATCCCGGCCATAAGCGTCCCCGGGGGCCTCTCGGAAGGGCTCCCCGTCGGCGTCCAGCTCATGGGCGACCACTTCACCGAGCCTATGCTGCTTAGGGCCGCCCGCGCCGCCGAGCAGGTTACGGACTTCCGCTTCCAGATGAAACCTTAGCGGTTGTGGAAGGGTAAGACCCTTCCACAACCGCGCTGGTCAGCATGTCAGCTAGTCAGCTTCTAGTTCTTGCTGAAATGCTGACAGCTTTAATCGCTGACCGCGTTGCCGCCGGCCCGTTTGGCCCTATAGAGGGCCGCGTCGGCGGCGTGGGTCAGTTCCTGGTGGGTGGCTCCGTCCTCGGGGTAGCTTGCGACGCCTATGGAGATGGTCGTCGTGGCGGCTATGCCGTCCCTCTCGAAGGTATGTGCTTCGACGCGGCGCCGCATCTCCTCGGCCACCTTCAGGGCTTCCTGTTTGGAGAGCTCGGGGAGGATGCCCTGGTACTCGTCGCCCCCGAAGCGTGTGGCGCTTCGCCCCTCTTCTTCGTGCATGGCGCCGATGATGCGTCCGATCTCACCAACGACGAACTCGCCGAGCAGGTGGCCTTTGGCGTCGTTTATCTTCTTGAGGCTGTCTATGTCCGCCATCAGCACGCCCAAGGGCCTTCCCTCGTCGGCCATGGACTTGAGGCGGTGCTCGAACTCGCGGTCGAAGCGTCCCTTGGAGAAGAGGCCAGTGAGGTGGTCGCGGTTTACGAGGTGGTGCAACTGTTCGTAGAAGGAGGCTTTGATCTCATCCTGGTGAGAGAACTCGAGCACAGAGTCGCCAACGTGTATGCGATCCCCGTCGGACAGGAGGTGGCCGCATCCCGGCTGCTCTATGACCTCGCCGTTGAGCACGATGGACTTCTCTGCCTGTACGCCCCGAACCGCGTAGCCGCCGGGTTCGCGGTAGAGTTCGGCGTGCCGCGGTTCGACCTCCACGTCCCGCACCACGATGTCGGCCGAAAACGGGTCGCTGCCAATCACGAGCTCGTCGTCGGTTATCTCGAAGAAATCGCCGAGACCCGGTCCTTGCAAGACCACGAGGTGCGGCCGGTTCACCCCGACGTTCTCTGTCTCGGTATGCATGCTGATGCAACCTCCGTAAGAGACCATTTTAACATCCACTCCACAGGGCAAGCCGGACGCCCGACGATGCTAGAATGAGCTCACGAAGGCAGGCGAGTCTTGCACGGGGGCCGGCACTTGGAAGTACAGGAGAAGCGTACATATTCGGCGGTCATTGGGCTCGAGTTTCACGTCCACCTGGCGACCACGACCAAGATGTTCTGTGGTTGCAGGGTCACGTACGGTGAACCCCCGAACACCCACACCTGCCCCGTCTGTCTCGGCCATCCGGGAGCCCTGCCCGTCACCAACGAGAAGGCCGTCGAGCTCGGGGTGATGGCCGGACTCGCGCTCAACTGCGACGTCGCAGACAGGGCGATCTTCGCCAGGAAGAACTACTTCTACCCCGACCTCCCGAAGGGGTACCAGATCTCCCAGTACGACGAGCCGATCTGCACGGGAGGCCACATCGACGTCCCTACCCCTGAAGGCAAGATCCGGGTCGGCATCACGCGGCTTCACTTGGAGGAGGACGCGGCGAAGAACGTCCACATCGGTACCTCGGGCCGCATGCACGGATCAGTCGGCTCCCTCGTCGACTTCAACCGCGGCGGCACGCCCCTGATGGAGATCGTCACCGAACCCGACATCCCATCACCCGAAGCAGCGAGGGCCACGGCCAACCAGCTCAAGGACATCCTGAGGGCGGTCGGTGTCTCCGAGGCGGATATGGAGAAGGGCCAGCTCCGCTGCGACGCCAACGTCTCCATACGCAACCCTGACGGCTCTTTCGGCACCAAGACCGAGCTGAAGAACATGAACTCCTTCCGCTTCGTCGAACGTGGCCTCACCCGCGAGCTGGAGCGCCAGCGCGGGATCCTCGAGAGCGGTGGCCGTGTCGAGCAGACCACACTCCACTACGACCCCGAGACCGACGAGGTGCACGAGCTCCGTAGCAAGGAGTACGCCCACGACTACCGCTACTTCCCAGAGCCCGACCTCCTGCCGCTCGAGCTCTCTCGCGCCTACGTCAGAGAGATTGAGGAACGGCTCCCCGAGCTACCCGACCAGATGCTCGCCCGCTTCATCGAGCAGTATGGCCTCTCCGAGTACGACGCAGGGGTACTTACGGCCGATCGAGACCTCGCATCGTTCTACGAAGCGGTCGCATCGGAGGTGGACCCCAAACAGGCATCTAACTGGATCTCCGGTGACCTTCGCGCGCTCCTAAACGAGTCTGGCACCAATATCTCCGACTCCAGGGTCACGGCGGAGTACATGAAAGAGCTGATCGAAATCTTCACTGCTGGCAAGGTTTCGCGCTCCGCGGCGAGGAGGGTCCTCGATGCGGTCTTCGAGACCGGCGACTCCCCATCGGCCATCGTCGAGCGCGAGGGCCTAGCCTCGGTCGGCTCGGACGAGCTCTCGGGCGTCGTCGACGAGGCGATCTCAGCCAACCCCGACGAGGCCGAACGCGTCCGTAACGGCGACAAGAAGGTCGTCGGCTTCCTCGTCGGACAGGTGATGAAGGCGACCCGCGGCAACGCCGACGGCGGAAGGGTCCGCGAACTCCTTATGGAGAAGCTGGGTTCCTAGAGTACGTGCCGACCGGTAGGCCACGCGTAGGTGTCCTTGGCCCCGCAACGTCGAGTCACGGAAATCTCGTCCAGGAAGCAGGTGGACGGCCGGTAAGCCGAGAATTGCCAGGGACGATCCCTAGGGGTGGAGTAACACTCAGAAGGGAGTGGGTTGCGGACCAGGCAGAAGTTTTTGGTTCTCTTGCCGGGCTCGACGCCCTGCTGGTGGGACCGGCCAGGACCGAAGACCTGGCAGGGCTCCTTCTCGCCGCACTTCGCTTCGATCTCCCAACTGTTTTCGCCCCGGCCGGCACCCAGCCTTTCGACATCGTACCTCACGCGCTGGGTTTGGCTTCATCGGACGCAGAGCCAGCGGAGATCGTTGTTCGGATCGCACGGTCGGGCGGGCCGCGCTCCCGCGAGTTGATCGACAACTTCTCTCTCGCCAACGCGCTCAGGGCCGGCGTTGCTGCCGGCGGTGGGCCTGAACTTCTCGTCCATCTCGCGGCGCTGGCCCGCGAGGCCGGCGTCGCCGGGTTCGACCAGATGATCCGGGTCCTCGTCCCCGAGATCCCCGAGGTTGCCCCCGAATGGTTTCAAGAGCACAGCGTACCCGGTGTGCTCGCCTCGCTGGGTGACACGCTTCACGACGTCCCTACCGTCGCGGGCAACCTCAAAGAGAGCCTGCCGCCCGCGCCTTCTCCGCCGGACGAGCACGCCCGGCTCGTCTTCGTCAGGGCCAGGGCTTCGGGCGCCGAAGCCATCTGCCGCGTCCACGAGGGGGTGACGGAGGCGGCGGGAGAGTGCAGCGTCTTCGCCTCCGAGGAGGAGGCTGTTTCGGGCGTGCGTCGGGGCGAGGTCGGGGAAGGGACGATGCTCGTGGTAGGTGGCTGCGGTCCGCGCGGCGGACCGGGACTTCTGCGGCTCGACGCGCTCGGGCGATCTCTGCGGGAGGCGGGACTCGAGGTGCCTGTCCTCACCGACGGGCTCGCGCCGGAAGACGCTGTGGGAACCTGGATCTCACTCTTCACCCCCGAGGCCGCGACGGGCGGTGTCCTCAGCTTGCTCCGCGATGACGACCCCCTCAAGATAAACTTCACAGAGGGCCGTATCCGTACGGGAATCGGCGTCAGGGAGTTCGAGAGTAGGGTGCCCTGCGAGTTCTCCGATAGCGCAGACACAGCTTACGCCGCCCGTTACGCACGGACCGCGCTGCCCGCGCTCGAAGGCGCCAGCTTCGGTTAGCCTCTCGTTCCGGCCCGCTTCCTCGTGATCTATGCGGCCGAGTCACGCCGCTTTGCGCATTGTTTGATGCATCAAAGGGCGAAACATCCCCTCTGGTACCGGCTCTGTCCGCAGATAAATCCTGAAGCCTGTAGCCTGCCCCATGTGAAAGCAACACTTTGTAAAAAGGATGTCCCATCATGTAGCCATCGGCAACGATTATGTCTAAAATAGGAACTCTGTTGAACGCGGTAAGAGAGGAAGCTTAGCGCCCATGATGAACAAATATCGTCTTATGTCTCCAGGCCCGACTCCCATACCTCCAGAGGTCTCCGCGGCGGGAGCGTTACCTATCATCCACCACCGCACGCCCGAGTTCGGTGAGGTGTTCACCAGGGTCAATGAGAATTTGAAGCGGGTCTTCTTGACCGAGAACGACATCTTTACGTATGCCGCGAGCGGGACCGGGGCTTTCGAGGGTGCGATCCAGAACCTCTTCTCGCCGGGAGACAAGATTCTTGTCGTAAACAACGGCAACTTCGGTGGCCGGTGGGTCAAGATGAGCCGGGCGTTCGGCCTCGAGGTCACGGAACTCGAATATGAATGGGGAGAGAAGGCCGACAACGACGAGATCGCCGAGGCGCTTGCGAACGACCCGGAGATCAAAGCCGCAATTTGCGTGCTCTCGGAGACCTCGACGGGCACCGTCAACGACATTGAGGGCTTCGCGAAGGCCGCCGCGGACGTAGTCACCATCGTCGATGCGGTCTCGGGCCTCGGGGCCTGTACGCTTAGGACCGACGAGTGGGACGTCGACGTCGTAGTCGCCGGCTCGCAGAAGGCGCTCATGACGCCGCCTGGCCTGGGGTTCGTTAGCGTCAGCGAGCGGGCGATGCGGATGCACGAAGAGTCGCGGATGCCGCGTTACTACTTCGACTGGACGGCGGCCAAGAAGGCCTATGAGAAGGATCCTGCGCAGACGGCATGGACCCCTGCGGTAAGCCTTATCATCCAGCTGGATATCGCTTTGCTCCAACTTATCGAGGAGGGCGTCGAGAACGTCTTCGCGCGTCACGTCTTGCTCGGACGGGCCTCGAGGGAGGGGATCAAGGGCATAGGGCTCGAGCTCTTCGGTCCTGACGAGGACCTCAACTCCGCCGTCACAGCGGCCTGGGTGCCAGAGGGTATAGACGGCAAGCAGCTCGTGCGTATGATCTTCCGCGAGCACGGGATACAGGTCGCCGGCGGACAGGGCGAGATGGCAGGCAGGATCTTCCGCATCGGACACTGCGGTTACTTCGACGCCTTCGACATCATCGCCACGATAGCGGCCACGGAGCTCGCGCTAGAGTCACTCGATTACCCGATCGAGCTCGGCAAGGGTGTCGGCGCGGCCCAGAGGGTCTTCTCGAAGAGCGGGGTGAGGGCTTGAAGGTCCTCGTCCCCGAGAAGCTCGCCGATTCCGGCATAGAGCTACTGAGGCGAGATTTCGAGGTGGACCTCCTGCTCGACCTCAGCCCTGAAGACCTGCTCCAGAGGATCGGGGATTACGAGGGCCTCATAATCCGCAGCGCAACCAAAGTTACCGCCGAGGTAATAGAGCGGGCCGGGAACCTCAAAGCCATCGGACGCGCGGGCATCGGCGTGGACAACATAGACATAGAGGCCGCGACCAAGCGCGGCATCATCGTCGCCAACGCCCCCGAGAGCAACACGGTCGCCGCGGCCGAGCACACCCTGGGGCTTATGCTCGCGGCGGCACGGCGCATCCCTGCCGCAGACGCTTCCTTGCGGGGCGGGGAGTGGAAGCGGAGCGCGCTTAAGGGCGTCGAGGTCTCGGAGAAGACCCTTGGCCTGATCGGGCTCGGTCACGTCGGCGCCATCGTGGCGCGCGGCGCGCTCGGTATGGACATGCATGTCCTCGCCTACGACCCCTACGTCTCCGAGGACAGGATGCGTTCGATGAACGTCGCGCGGGCAGAGACCGCGGACGAGATCTTCGAGCAGGCGGATTTCGTCTCGCTGCATGTCCCGCGCACTCCGCAGACGGTGGGACTCGTGAACGAGGACGCCCTGGCGAAGATGAAGCCGAGTGCGTACCTCATAAACGTGGCACGGGGCGGCATCGTCGACGAGACGGCCCTCTACAATGCCTTGAAGGAGGGCGCTATCGCCGGTGCCGCACTGGACGTGTTCGCCGAGGAGCCGACGACGGATTCTCCGCTGTTCACGCTCCCTAACGTGGTGGTAACGCCCCACCTCGGGGCGAGCACCGCTGAGGCCCAGGACAGGGCGGGCGTCACGGCTGCTGAGCAGGTGGCGACTGCCCTCAGGGGCGCCGTGCCGGTGCACGCCATAAACGCCCCCGTGCCGATGGGGGAGGGCGCCGAGTTCGTGGCCCAGTTCTCGGGCCTTTGCGAGGCACTGGGTAGTTTGCTCTACCAGCTCACGGACCATACCGGTGACACCCTCAGGATCGAGTACCGCGGCGAGGTTGCAGGATTCGACACGCGCCTCCTCGACGTCTCGGCCCAGAAAGGACTCCTCGCGCCGATGGTCTTCGAGCCCTTGAACTTCGTCAACACGCCCGCCCTCGCGAAGGAGCGGGGACTCAAGGTCGAGACCTCGCGGTCTTCGGAGAGCGCTGACTACACGAGCCTCGTGGAGTTACGCATGGGTGAGAACGCCGTCAGTGGGACGCTCTTCGGGCCAAGAATGCAGCCGCGGCTCGTCGAGGCGCTGGGATTCGACTTCGATGTGGTGCCAGAGAAATATATGCTCTTCATCCGCAATGAGGATAGGCCTGGCATGATCGGGAAGCTCGGCAGCATCCTCGGGGAACACAACATCAACATCGGCAACATGGCCGTCGGGCGCGGAGAGCCCGGTTCCCGCGCAGCGATGGCCGTCACCGTGGATGAGCCCGCCCCCGAGGAAGTTCTGGACGCTCTCCTCGAGACCCCGGGTTTTAACGAGGCCCGCTCCGTCACGTTATGATGGCCAACCTGGAAGATATCCTGGCGCGCTACAGGCCCTACGGACCCACCTTCGGACCCGGTGAGAAGGCTCCTTTCTCGGGCACCTACGTCTGCGACAGAGGGACCATGCTACCGCCGGTCCGTGTCCAGCTCTCCAAAGGAGAGGAGTTCCCGGAGGCCGGTGGCCTCGGCGAGCACACCCGCTGGCGCCAGACGAATATTCAGGCATGATAGCGGGTTGGGGAAGGGTCATGACCCTTCCCCAACCGGCGCTTGTCAGCCAGTCAGCATGTCAGCTTTTTGTATTCAGCACGTTTCACAGAGGTTGGGCTCGTAGGCGATAGCCGGCATGATCGAAGTAGCCTCGAGCGTCTTGAGCGCTTACCGCCGAAAGTGCTT
>Ga0126307_10001303_pt1 | contig 16476 bp, 19 predicted proteins | sample Plot28_FD_89955 | JGI IMG/M metagenome (GOLD analysis project Ga0126307, IMG submission 89955) | Serpentine soil microbial communities from UC McLaughlin Reserve, CA, USA - Plot28 | ecosystem: Environmental > Terrestrial > Soil > Grasslands | place: USA: UC McLaughlin Reserve, Lake County... | reverse complement strand
CCGCCGCCCTTGACGGCTGGCTCTGGCACTACAACCATCAACGACGACACTCAGCCCTCGGCCACAAGCCCCCGACCGCTCGGCTCGCCGAGCGAACCAACCTGCTCGGGACTTACACCTAGGCCGCGAACAGCGTGAGACCCGGCTCGCGTTCACCGCGCAGCACGCCGATCTCGACCTCGGCGCAGGAGATCCCGCGCGCCTCGGCGAGCGTCCGCGCCTGTGGTTTGATCACCTGGGCGGCGAGCACGCCCCGGCAGCTGCCGAGGCCGGGCTCGAGCCGAATGCGATCGAGGTAGCGGGTCAGCTGCTCGACCGCCTCGATCGTCCCGACGCGCTTGATCTCAACCGCCACGTAACCGTCGCCGTCGTCGCGGCACATCAGGTCCACCGGCCCGATGTCGGTGGGCCACTCGCGCCGCAGCAGCCGCAGGCCCTCGCCGCACCACCACGGTGACTCGGCGAGCAGCTCCTGGAGCTCACGCTCCACGCCCTCCTTCTCGAGCGCGGCGGCCTCGCCCATGTCGTGCGTGACGTCGGAGATCACCTCGGCGATGCGGATCTCGAGCCGGTCCTCCGCGCCGGGCTTTCGCACGACCATCAGGCCCGGCTCCTCCTCCATCAGCGTCGGAGCGGTCATCCAGTTCGAGGGCTTGTAGCCGCCGGTGTCGGCGTGCACCATCACAGAGCCGTCTGACTTGACCATCACGAGCCGCAGCGCCTTCGGCAGAAGGGCGGTGAGTCGGCCCGTGTAGCGGACCTCGCAGCGGGCGACGATCAGGCGCATCGGCCCACCACCGTAGCCCCGGGCCCGGACGCTTCGAGCGCTCCATCAGACGTCGAGGTAGCGGGCCCCGAGGGTCGCCGCCAGCGTCCGATGGGCGGGCCTTGCACCGATCACGACCGAGCGCGACGGCTCGACGCGGTTGGCGCGCGCGAACGCGAGGGGCAGCCCGGGGAGCGGCGGTCGACACCAGCAGCTCGGCGGGCCCGCGGCGTGCGGGCATACCGCGCTCTCGACGGGACCTGAGAGCGCCGCCGCGAGCCGGGCCGCGGCCGGCGCGAGTTCCTCCACGCTGCCGCCGGGCCGCCAGTCGAAGATGAGGTGTGGCGCGCCGCGGTCTCCCTGCTCCAATGCCTCCGTCCACCGGGGCTGCTCCAGCGCGGCGGCCGCCACGAGCACTCCCGCTCCAAGCGCAGTCGACTGCGGCATACGCGTGAAGGGCACCCGCTCGACACGGGTCCAACCCTCGTCGCTCGTCGGCGGTTCGAGTTCGCGGACCGCACGCATCTGTGACGTCGGCGAGAGCACGCCGTCGCCGCGCCGAGCGAGGCGTCGCAGCTCCTCGGGGCTTGGAAGCGAGCCGAATCTCTCGAGAAGTCTGTCCACGAGGTTTGCCTGGGCCTGGGCGAGCGGAGTGTCGAGCCATATGCACCGGGCCGCCAGGCCATTTCGACCGGCGGCCTCGATCACGTGGCTTCGGGCGGCGCGCGTGAGGTACGTGTTGTCGAGCACGACGCGCCGAGCGCCCGACCGAAGCTCCCGATCGAGCGCGTCGGCGAGCTCGCGCAGAGATCCGCCGCGCTCGTCGCGGTTCAAGCGCACATATCCACGCGCGATGTATTCGTCCGCGACGCGGCTCTTCCCGGCGCCCGGAATGCCCATCACGAGGACGACCTCGCCGTCGCCGGACGGACGCGGCGGCGCGGCGCGCGGGCGCCGGAGCGTGCCGAACTCGACCGCGAGCGCGCCGCGCTCGACGTCGTCGAGGGCGAGCGCGGCCGCGGCGGCCGCCGACCGCGCGGTCTCCGGGCGACGCGCCCCGGGGATCGCCACCACCGCGGGGGACAGGTCGAGCAGCCATGCGAGCGCGACCTCGGCCGGCGTTCTGCCGCGCGCGTCCGCGATGCCGACCAATGCGCGCCGCCGATCGATGGACTTCGTCCGGCGCACCCCTCCGAGCGGGGAGTGCGCGATCACCGCGACTCCGGAGTCGACGCACCTCTCGACCACCCCTCCGCGCAGCGCGCGATCGTCGAAGACGCTCAGGGCGACCTGGACCGCCGCGATCGGCGCGAGCTCGAGCGCGTCGTCGAGCTGAGCGCGATTGACGTTCGACACGCCGACCCGCTTGACGACGCCCTCCTCGACCAGGCGCGCGAGGGCGCGGATCGACGTTCGCCAAGGCGTCCGAGGATCGGGAGCGTGGAGCAGATACAAATCGATCTCGACGCCGTCCAGAGCGACTCGGCTCGCTTCGCAGTCACGGCGAATCGCCTTGGCGCGCCCGTCCGGCACCCAGCCGCCGCCCGTTCGCGCCAGCCGCCCTTGGTGACGACGCGCGCGCTCCCCGCGCCGCAGCACCGAAGGGCGCGGGCGAGCAGGCGCTCGTTGTGGCCGAGCTCGGACTCCCCGCGGCCGTATGCACGAGCGGTGTCGAACACCGTCACGCCCGCCTCGGCCGCGGCCGCAATCGTCTCGACAGCAAGCTGCTCGTCACGGCTCTCGTCGGTCGACATGCGCATGCACCCGAGACCGACGCGGAGCTCCGACGGGTCAAGCCATCCAGGGCGATTCAGGCCACGTAGGCTACGTGTACAGGGCGGGGGCGACCGGGCTGGCGGAGCGCGCTAGCGCCCGCGTGCAGCGGCCGCGACACGCCCTTCTCGCGCGCGAGCGGTAGGCCTCCTCGTTCATCACGGGCGGCACGCTACGGGAGTTTCCGGCCGGTGCCGGCCGGGTAGCCCGCACCCATGAGCATCCTCGACAAGATCACGGGCCGCACCAAGAAGGCGGCCGGCGACCTGACCGGAGACGGTTCGCTCCGTGCCCAGGGACGGCGAGAGGAGCGCAAGGGTGAGGAGAAGGAGAAGCTCGCCGAGGCGCAGGAGCGGGTGGAGGAGAAGTCCCGCGACGTCGCCGACCTCGAGCGCCGCACCTAAATCACCGGCTTCCTCCTGCGTTTCGCTTTAGCGTAGGAGGAAGGTGGCCGAGGACCGCACACGTTCGCCGCAGGTCGCGTACCGCGCGGTCCTTCTCGCGGCGGGCCTGCTGCTGGTCGGCCTTCTCTTCCGGCAGCTGGTCACGCTGCTACTGGCGATCCTGATCACGATCGTCTTCGCGATTCCACTCGCGGCGGCCGCCGACCGCCTCGAGCGCCGCAAGGTTCCGCGCGCGGTCGGCGCTCTCCTGGCCCTGCTCGGCGGCGTCGCCGCGCTCGCGCTCCTCATCTACCTGCTGATCCCGCCTTTCATCGATCAGACCGACGAGTTCGTGGACGACGTGCCGCGGATCGTGCGCGACCTCGAGGGCAGCTACGCCGATGTCACCGGCGAAGACCCGGGCGAGGTTGGCGACAAGGTGCAGAAATTCGTCGAGCGCTACACGGACGATCCCGATCGCCTCATCGGCCCGATCACCTCGATCGGCTTGAACGTCGCCGGCATCATCGGCGCGCTCGTTCTGATCCTGATCACGGCCTACTACATGGCGATCCGACCCGAGCCGCTCATCGCCGGGCTGATGAGAGTGTTCCCGCCGAGCCGGCGCGAGCATGTCGGCAGCGTGCTCGCACGCATCCGCCGCTCGTGGATCGGCTGGATGGAGGGGGTCGCGATCGACATGCTCGTCACGTTCGTCCTGACGTGGATCGGGCTCACGCTGATCGGGCTCGATTTCGCGATCTTCTTCGCGGTGCTGTCCGCGCTGCTCGTCGTGGTGCCGTACTTCGGCGCGATCGCGGGCGCGATCCCGCCGGTGCTGTTCGCACTCACCGACTCACCCGGCATGGCGGTGCTCACTCTGGTCGTGTACGTGATCGTCCAGCAGCTCGAGTCGAACGTGACGATCCCGCTCGTCATGTCGCAGCGCACACGCATGCACCCCGCGCTGATCGCGATCGGCGTGGTGGTGGTCGGCCAGCTGTTCGGCTTCATCGGCCTGTTCGTGGCCGTGCCGATCCTGGCGCTGATCGTGATCGTGGTGGAGGAGTTCTGGGTGAAGCCGATCGAGGAGGCCGAGGCGGAGCAGCGCAGATCCCCGATCGACCTGCCCGACGACGTCGGGCGTGAGCTCGAGCCGGCGCCGGACGAGGCGCCGCCGCTCAGGCCAGCTTCGTGATCGCGATCACCATCCCGACCAGGACGACGATCACGATGAGCACCTGCAGGACAATCCAGAAGCGCGGGATCTGCACCGCGCCAAGTACTACTCGATCATGGCCTGCCGCAGCGCGATCGCCACGGCGTGCACGCGCGTGTCCGCCTCGAGCTTCATGATCGCGCGCTTCGTGTCCGACTTCACCGTCTCCGCGGAGAGCCCGATGCGGCGGGCCACCTCCTCGGTGTGCAGCCCCTCCGCGAGCAGTTGGAGGATCTCCCGCTCGCGCTCGGACAGCGGCGCGTCGGGTCCGACCTGCGACATCAGCAGCGCCGGCGACAATGAGGGGTCGACGAACGGCTTGCCGCCGCGCACCGTGCGCACCGCCCGCAGGAGGTCCTCGGGCGGCGAACCCTTCATCACGTAGCCGCGCGCTCCCGCCGCGATCGCGTCGGAGAGCAGGCGCTTGTCGCCATAGGCCGAGAACATCACCGTGCTCACGCCCGGCGCGGCCGCCTCGATCTGCCTTACCGCCGAGATGCCGTCGATGCCTGGGAGGCGGACGTCCATGATCACGACCTCCGGCTGCAACCGCCGTACCGCGTCGATCACGTCCTCGCCGCGCTCGACGGTTCCGACCAGGTCGAGGTCGGGTGCGTTCCCGAACATGAGATTGAGTCCTTGCCTCACGGTCGGATGATCGTCCACGGCCAGACACCGCGTAGGTGCGGACATCCGCCAACCCTAACCCGTCGCGAGCCGCTCTGCGAACGCAAACCATTATCGTCGCGGCGCAGATTTTCCTCCAATCGGAAGAGAGACTGTGTTCGGATCGATCGTCGTGGGAACAGATGGGTCTGACACCGCCGGCGCGGCGGTGCGTCAGGCGGTCGACCTCGCGGGGCAGCTCGGCGCGAAGGTCCACCTAGTCAGCGCCTACGAGCCCGTGTCCGAGGGGCGGCTGCGGGATGAGCGCGAGCAGGCGCCCGGAGACATCCAGTGGATGGTGAATCCGCGCGAGGACGTGAACGAAACGCTCGAGCGCGCCGCCGAAGGCTTCCGCACATCCGGCGTCGACGTGGAGATCCACGCGCGCGAGGGCGATCCGGCGGACGCGATCCTCGATGTCGCCGAGGAGCAGAACGCCGACCTGATCGTTGTCGGCAACAAGGGCATGACCGGGGCGAAGCGATTCCTGCTCGGGAGCGTCCCGAACAAGGTCTCGCATCACGCGCCGTGCAGCGTCATGATCATCCGTACCACTTAGATGACACCCGGGGGGCTCGCGCCGCCGGGCCCCCGTTCGCCGATCGGCAGGTGCTGGTCAGCGAAGCGCAGCCGCGGCGTCCACCAGCCCGGCCCCGTAGCGGTCCGGCCGGTCCGTCGCTCGGGCGGTCGCCTCGAGGTGCGCCTCGACGGCCTTCGGACCCGGGTGCTCGCCGAGCCGTCCCGTGGCGATCACGAGCGCGGCGATCGCCGCCACGTGCGGGCTCGCCATAGACGTCCCCTCAAATCCCGGCAGCCCGAACCTGCGAACGCCGCGAACGAACGTCTGCTGGAAGATCGAAGGCGCGGCGGAGCTCTGGCGACAGTGCGCGAGGTCCCACGCGCTGTCGTCGTTCGGCGCATCGGGCCCGCCGCCCGGCGCGACGAGGTCGAGCTCGCTGCCGCTGTTCGAGTAGTCGGCCTGGCAGCCGTTCACGGTGGTCGCGCCGACCGCGATCACCGACTGGGCGCGCGCCGGATAGGCCACGCGGATGTCCTCTCCGTTGCCGGCCGCCGCGACCACGACCACCCCGGCGCGCCGTGCCTGACGGATCGCGCGGAGCACGTCCGGAATCTCGCTCGAGCGAATGTCGGGCGGGAACTCGAGCGAGAGGTTGATCACATCCGCGCCCTCGCGCGCGGCGTAGCGAATCGCGCGGGCGATAGCGGCGGAGTTACCGAAGCCCTCGTCGTCGAGGACCTTGAGCGGCATGATCTTGGCGTTGTAGGCGATGCCGGCCGCGCCCATGCCGTTGTTCGTGGTCTGGGCGATCGTGCCGGACACGTGCGTGCCGTGGCCGAAGACGTCGTTCGGATGGCGGTCCTTGCCTATGAAGTCGTACGGCTTGACGAAGGTCGAGCGGCGCAGGTCGGGCGCGCGCCGGAAGCGTCCACGGGTCTCGTAGGCCACACCGCTGTCGAGCACCGCCACGACCGCGCCGCGGCCGCCCGGCGCACCGAGCCCGGCCGCCAGGGCCCACGCCTCGGGAGCGTTCACGCCCCAGACGCTGAACAGGTTCCACTGGAGCCGCGAGCCGGGATCGTTCGTGCGCTGGGCGGCGGCATGAGCCCGCCAGTTCGGCACCGCGTATTTCACGCTCGGGTCGGCCTCGAGCTCGTTGATCGTCGCGCGCACGGAGTCTCCGTCCCCGATCGCGAGCTGCTCGGAGCCGCCGGCGACGGGGTCCGCGGCCGCAACGCCGATCTCGCGCTCGAGCGCATCCTGCGCCGCCACGCTTGTGCCGTCCTCGTACCGGACGATCACCTCGGCGGGCACGTATCCGCCGCCCAGCGCACCCGCCGGAGTGGCGAGCCACGCGAGCAGCACGGCTGCGACGGCGAGGAGGGGGATCGGGCGTATCGACATTGGGCTACGGTGCTCCGGCGAGTGTACGAGGCAAAAAACAACCCCGCTCGCGCGAAGTTGTGACGACCTGCGTGACCGGGGCCACCGGTTACATCGGCGCGCACGTGGCAAAGCTTGCGTCGGTGAACGCGCTGAGGGCGAACGCGAGGCGCTCGCGGGCGGTGCCCGCGCCGATGCGGAGGTCGTGGTCGTGAACCCGTCGCACGCCCTGGCGGGCCGCCGGCTGGTGGCGCCGTGAGCGTCACGTTCTTCCCGCGCGACGAGTACTTCATGCGGCTCGCCCTGCGCGAGGCCGAGCGCGCGCTCGGGCACGACGACGTCCCGATCGGGACGGTGATCGTGCACGCCGGCGAGGTGCTCGCCGCGGCCCGCAACGAGCGCGAGCTGCGCGGTGATCCCACGGCGCACGCCGAGATCCTCGCGCTGCGTGAGGCGTCGGCCCGGCTCGGCGGCTGGCGTCTGCTCGACACGGTGCTGTATGTGACGCTCGAGCCATGCGCCATGTGCGCCGGTGCGATCGTTCTCGCGCGCGTGGCGCGCGTGGTCTATGCCGCGCCCGACCCGAAGGCGGGTGCCGCCGGCAGCGTGCTCGACGTGCTGGGCGAGCCGCGGCTCAACCACCGGCCGGACGTGGCGGGCGGCCTGCTCGGCGACGAAGCCGCTGCAGTGCTGCGGGCGTTCTTCGCCTCACGGAGATAGCCCCGCCTGCCGATATCTGAGGTGTGTCTCCGGACCGCGAGCGCATCCTGCGCGAAATCGAGGCGCGCTATGGACCCCTGCCAGAGGGGCTGCCGTCCGTTGCGTACGTGTACACACCGGGGCTGAACGGCGAGTGCCTCTACATCAGCCCGTCGATCGAGCACGTGCTCGGCTACGCGCGCGAGGACTGGATCGCCGACTCCGGCATCTGGGACCGCGCGGTGCATCCCGACGACTACGAGCGCGTGACCGGCAACGAGGCCGACTGTGCCCGCTCGGGTGAGACGCTGGTTCAGGAGTACCGCCTGCGCACCGCCGACGGCCGCTGGGTGTGGATCCGCGACGAGATGACGGTGGTACGCGGGCCACACGGCGATCAGGCCCCGCTCTTCTACGGCGTCTTCCTCGACGTGAGCGACCGCAAGCGGATGGAGGCGGAGCTCGAGCGGCTCGCGCTGTTCGACCCGCTCACCGGCCTGCCGAACCGCGCCCTCTTCGCGGACCGGCTCTCTCACGCGCTGGTCGCCAGGGCGGAGGGCAGCACGACAGCGGTCTACTTCCTCGACCTCGATCGCTTCAAGCGGATCAACGACAGCCTCGGTCACGCCGCCGGCGACGAGGTGCTGGGCGAGGTCGCGCGCCGGCTCGAGCAGGCGCTGCGGCCGGAGGACACGGTGGCCCGCTTCGGCGGCGACGAGTTCACGATTCTGTGCGAATCCGTGGGCGGCGTGCTCGAAGCGGTGGGTGTGGCCGACCGCCTCCAGCGCCCGCTCGCCGATCCGATTCGCGTGGGCAACGCGGACCTGCGGCTGTCGGCCAGCATCGGCGTCGCGCTGGCGGAGTCGGGTGAGCCCGCCGACGTGGAGCGCCTGATCGAGGACGCCGACGCCGCGATGTACCGCGCGAAGCAGCGCGGCGGTGCGCGCACCGAGCTATTCGACAGCGGCATGCGCGACCAGGCGGTCGAGGCGCTCGCCGTGGAGCAGCAGCTCCAGCTCGCGCTCGACCGCGGCGAGCTGCGCCTCTTCTACCAGCCGCAGGTCGACCTCGCGACCGGCACCGTGCTGGGCGCCGAGGCGCTGCTTCGCTGGCAGCACCCCGACCGCGGCCTGCTCGCGCCGGGCGCGTTCCTCGACGTTGCGGAGGAGAGCGGGCTGATCGTGCCGATCGGCGCCTGGGCCGTGGACAAGGTGTGTCGGCGGCTCAGCTCCTGGCGCGAGCGTCCCGAGACCGCCGACCTGTGGCTGTCCGTGAACCTGGGCGCGCGCGAGCTGACGCATCCCGACGTCGTCACCACGGTGCTCGCCGCGGTGCGCCGCAGCGGGATCGATCCGGGTCGCCTCTGCATCGAGGTCACCGAGGGCAACGCGATGGCCGACCGCGACTCGGGCATTCGGGCGCTGCGCGAGCTGAGCGAGGCGGGCGTGCGCGTCGCGATCGACGACTTCGGCACCGGGTACTCGTCGCTCGAGCACCTGCGCCACATGCCGGTCGACGTGCTGAAGATCGACCGCTCGTTCGTGCAGGGCATCTCACCCGACTCCACCGACGGCGCCCTCGTCGCCGCCGCTCTCGCGCTCGGCCGCGCGCTTCGCATCCACGTCGTCGCCGAGGGGATCGAGACGAACGACCAGGCGGATGCCCTGCGCGAGCTCGACTGTCCCGTCGGCCAGGGCTTCCTGTTCGCCCGCCCGCTGCCGGCGGACGAGCTCGACGACCTGCTCGAGGCGGGCTTCGCGCTCTAAGGTGCTTGAGCCTACTCGAGGTTCCAGCCGAAGTAGACCTCCACGCGCGCGAGCTGGTCGCCGTTGAAGGTGAGGACCTCAGTGTTGCGGAAGCGGCCGCCATCGGTGCGAGTGGCCTCGTAGGTCACGAGCACCTCGTCGCCGAGCTCCACGAGCCGCTTGAACTCGTAAGACCGAATGCGGTCGGCGTTCGGCCAGCAGCGCTCGAAGTACGTGGCGCGGTCAATGCCGACGTCGGCCGGGCTGAAGAAGCGGAAGTCGTCCGCGAGCAGCTCGTCGAGGACGCTGCGGTCGCCCGACTCGTACGCGTCGTACGCGGCGCGGGCGAGTTCGGTGAGGCTGCGTCCGTAGGAGCTCACGCGCGCAGGAAAGTACTCCTTCCGCTCGGGACGTAGGGGATTTGCTCAGGGTGTTGCCTGATGCCGGGTGCACCGCAGCTCGCATGCTCTCGCCCCGACTGGAATTGATCGGTATCGCCCGCAGCGGGTACCGCCATGAGGTGGCGGTCGGCCGAGACATGAAGCCAATGCTCGCGCGCCTCGTCCGCGAGCTGCCGGTCGGCGACTACGTCTACGAGCCGAAGTGGGACGGCTTCCGCTGCTTGGCGGCGCGGGGCGACGCGACGGTGGAGCTGACGAGCCGCCACGGCCGTCCACTCGCGCGCTACTTCCCGGAGATCGTGTCGGCGCTCTCGAGCGTGACGCCCGATAGCTGGCTGCTCGACGGCGAGCTGCTCGCACTCGCGAGCGGGCGCTTCGACTTCGCCGCCTTGATGCAGCGGCTCCACCCCGCGCGCTCCCGCGTCGAGCGGCTGGCGGCCACGACGCCGGCGCTGTTCGTGGTATTCGACCTGGTGGAGGAGGACGGGCGCGATCTCAGCGGCGTGCCGTTCGCCGAGCGTCGCGAGCGTCTCGTCAGGATGCTCGGCGGGGCGGACGCGCCGCTCTTCGTGACACCAGCGAGCGATGACGCGCGCGTCGCCGCGGCGTGGCTCGAGCGCTTCCGGGGCGGCGGCGTCGACGGCGTCGTCGCGAAGCGGCGCGACCTCCGCTACGAGCCGGGCGCGCGCGCGATGCTCAAGGTGAAGCACGAGTGCACGGCCGAGTGCGTGGTCGCGGGAGTGCGCGTGGCGGGCGAGCCCCTCCAGGTCTGGTCGCTGCTGCTCGGGCTCTACGACGGCGCCGGCACGCTGCACAACGTCGGCGTGGCCTCGTCGTTCTCGAAGCGCTTGCGGCTCGAGCTGGCGCGCGAGCTGCGGCCGTTCTTCGTGCCGATCACGGAACATCCGTGGGAGCACGGCTTCCTCGTGGAGGGCGGGCCGATGGGCAGGCTGGCGGGTGCCGCCGGGCGCTGGACGCCGGCGATGGAGCTCGACTGGGTGCCACTCCGTCCCGAGCGCGTCGTCGAGGTGAGCTCCACGCAGGTCGACGGGCACCGGCTGCGCCATCCCGCCAAGTTCGCCCGCTGGCGGCCCGACCGCGAACCGAGCTCATGCCGGCTCGAGCAGCTAGACGTCGAGCCGGCCGACGTCTCCGGGCTGCTCCACGACGTCGATCGATAGATCCTGTCGCGCGCTGAGGACGGGCTCGAACACGTCGGCGTGCTCATCGATCCGCTCGAGCACGTCGCTCATCTCGAAGACGAGCCGGTGCGGATCGGCGCCGCCCGCCACGGCCTCGACCTCGTCCCAGGTGACGGGCGTTGAGACCGTGGGGCGCTGCTTGGCGCGCACCGAGTAGGCGCAGACCATCGACTTGTGCTCGGTGTTCTGGCTCCAGTCGACGAGCACCCTGCCCTTCCTGAGCGCCCTCGCCATCCGCGACACCACGGCCGTCGAGCGCGTCGCCTCGAGCAGCTCGGCGACCTTGCGGCTGAGCGGCTTGGTCACGCCGTACGTCGTCTCGGAGTTGAGCGGCACGTAGACCTGAAGTCCCTTCGAGCCCGATGTCTTCGCGAGCGAGAGCAGACCGCCGGCCCCTTCGAAGAGATCACGGAGCTCCAGTGCCACCTCGCAGCACTCGGCAAGGCCGACGCCCTCGCCGGGGTCGAGGTCGAACGCGAGCACCGTCGGGCGGTGCAGGTCGTCGCGGCGATGCAGCGCGGTGTGGAGCTCGATGCTCCCGAGGTTGACCGCCCACAGCAGGGTCGCGAGCTCGTTGACGACGCAGTACTCGATGTCCGCCTGCTTGTCGCGGCTCCAGACCGGCACCACCGGGACCCAGTCCGGCCGGTGCTCGGGACAGGCCTTCTGCCAGAAGCGCGGCCCATCGACGCCCTCGGGGTAGCGGTGCATGTGGAGCTGCCGCTCGCGCAGGTGCTCGAGCATCACCGGGCCGACGCGGATGTAGTACTCGAGCAGCTCGCCCTTCGTCGTGCCGGTCCGCGGGAAGACGACGCGGTCGAGGTTGCGGATCGTGAGCCGGCGCCCGTCCACTTCAAGGGTGTCGGCGGCTGCGGCTCTGGCAGAGCGTCCCATCCCGCGCGCGTCAGTTCAGGTTGACGACACCGAGCAGCAAGAGGACGAGCAGGGTCCCAAGCAGCGACACGAGGATCGAGCCCGCACACCCGAGGCGATTTGAGAAGAAGACGAACATTGCGCTCGCCGGGACTACCCGGGGGTGGCGAGCGATGAACCGGGACGCCCCAGCCGCGTTACCTCTTCGTCAGCGCGAAACGGCCAAGTAAGGGGCCGACGAGAGCGATGCGCTCGAACCGTCTGGCTGATCCACGTCAGGCGCCTGCGTCTGATTCCCCTCCTGCAGGGCCCGCCGGCCGGGGTCGCTCACTGACGACGTCGAGGTCGACGACCCGCAGGCGCTCGACCTCGAGTTCGTCGATAACGAGCCGTTTGATAGTCGCCCGTCCGATCGCAAGCCGGCCGATTGCGACGGCGCCCAGGGCGGTGGCCGCGACGGCTAGGGGCGCCATGGCCGTGGGTCCCCGCACGGCCGGTCCCCGCGCTTCTACGGCGCTCGCCCGGACTGGGATCGCATCCAGCCAGCGTGGCCTGCTCCGGTCTCTCGTTCGTCGCATCGGGGCACCTCTCAGCTCGATCTGACCTGACGAAGTACTACCCGTTCCCGTCGCTGCTCGTACCGGCTTTCCACCCTTGCGGAGCATCTACAGTTGTCCATCCCGGAGGGGTGCCGGAGCGGTTGAACGGGGCGGTCTCGAAAACCGTTGTGGGCCTTTGGTCCACCGAGGGTTCGAATCCCTCCCCCTCCGCTTAAGAAGCCGCAATTCCGGTCCTGAGCAGGGATTACGGCTTCTCGACGAGCCGCGTGGAGGCATCCCGGGGTGGGTCAACCCGGGCCATCCGAAGCCCTGGATCAACTGGTTTCGGTCCCCCACGGTCCCCCGAGGGCCATCGGGGCGGTGCGGACGGCCGCGCCGCGGGTGCCGTGCGTGAGCGCACCAACGCCGCGATGCGATCTGCGGCGGCGGTACTCCGCGTACTCCGCCAACAGGCGATCGGTCGCCGTCAGCGCCAGCGCCGGCGTCGTGGGCGGCGCGAGTCCCAGCCCGCGCAGATTCGCCAGCAGCGGCGCCAGCGCGCGCGGCGAGCACCGGCGAACATGCCCACACGCACGCCGGTAGACCAGGTACTGCTCGACTCGCGCCGCCGTCAGTTCCCCCGCGCCGAGCTCGCGACCCTCCAGCCAGCCGCTGACATGCGCCATCAGCTGCACGGTGAACGGCTGTATCCCAGCCACCCGAGCTCCCCGGCGAACTCGTCCGCGAACGCCGCCAACGGACCCGCGACGCGCACACGCCCCATCCTGCCCATCACCCGCTCCCCTCGTCAGATCACACGATCCGACGAAAACGTCACGCCGCGACCCGCCGGGGGTATGCGGAGCCGATCAGGTGGGCGATTCGACGCGCCGCACTTGTGCTCGGCCGTCCGCTGCGGGCGCCAAGGCCTGCCCGGCGGAGACGACCGCAACCAGACGGAAACGAGCAGCACATTCTCGGGGTCTCACGGCGGGAGGCCCGGGCGATGCGCGTCAGTGAAGGTTTAGGACGCCGACCAGTACGACGAATAACCCGTTGCTAGCGGTAAACGTGCAAGTGGTGAAGCCGACGTTTTCTCCAACGGGCTCTTCAGCGTTGCCCTGCTGATCGAACGGCTGCCCGTTAATCGAGTACTCGAACGGGATCAACGTCGCCGCCAGCTTTCCGTCCTGCTTAAGCAGATTGGCACCGGTGAAGCTCGGGAAAGCGCCAACAGAGTTCGTGGTCGGGCTCAGCGTATAGATGCCTGCACTTCCGCAGTCGAGCGTTGCGCCCTGATGGATCGCAGCGGCCGGCTGAGCCGTCAACGCGAGCACCCCGGTCGCGAGCAACGCCGCGGCAACGACCGTCCACCTGACTGACCGCATCGTCGCACCCTCCTTGGAGCCGATATGTCGCAAGCGACCGTACCGCAGCAGGGCAGACCGTGTCCAGCCCGCCGGCTTGGCGTGATCCGTTCCTCCTGACGAGCCGCCTCGATGGGCGGCTCGACCCGCGGCCCACTGCTTCCTCGGAAGAACGGCGGCAGACCCGTGATGAGCGCGAGCACGCGTGTCGGCGCTGTCGCGTCGAGGCACCTGCCAGCGTCTCCGCTCGCACGCCAGCGACGCGCGCTCACGACGGGAACGCGAGCGTACGCCGCGCCGAGGGCGTGCGCTTTCCGGGTGCGAGCGGCACGACCGCGCAGGCGCACTACAAATCTTCGAAAGCGCGATGCCGGTTGGGCGGCCGATAGCGCCCGAACAGCTACTCGCCTTCGTCCAATCGCTGCTTATGCCGAGCCCGCCTTCGCCCTCCACCGCGGCGGAACAGAGACAACGCGCGCCGCCGCAGACACCACTCGGCATAACCCGCGGCTCGGCATAAGATGAACTATCCGGAGCTCGGGATAATTCATCGACGGCGCGAAGACCGCGGGCGAGCTCTACGGCCGCGCCCTGGTCGTGATAGCGGCCGAGCAGTACGCCACCCGGCTCGTCGTCCCGGCTAGCCAGCGGATGCCCACCACCCGCTGGGGCTCCCACAAGGACATCGCCGCCAAGGCGCTGCGCAGCTCGCCAGCCCACAACGTGCCCGCGACGCTGACTAAGCTCGAGCAGGCCGTCAAGCGCGCCACACCGCTACGACAAGGCCGAGCACGCCGCGCGCGAGCGCCAGCGCGCGGACGCCGGAACGGCGCGGCGGGGCGAGAGCCCGGACGACGATCTCACCGACGTCGGGTAGCCGGGCCGGCCGGTGCGAGGCCGACCCGCTACCCCAGCATCGCACGCCCACACGGGCGTGCGGCGCCGGAGGGGGCAGGGAAGGCTGAGCAGGATGAGCTCGTCATCGAGGCGCCGTCGATCCACGTGCACGAGCGGCTCTCGACCGAGGCGATCGTAAAGGCGGCCCGCCGTGAGAACGCCCAGATTACGCTCTTCGCCGATCCGGGACTGGATCGGGCGACTCAGGTGGAGTTCTACGAACACGAGATGGGGTGGGCGAACCGCCTGATTCTCGGCGACTCGCTGGTCGTTATGACGAGCCTTCTTGAGCGGGAGCGCATGGCTGGTCAGGCGCAGCTGGTCTACATCGATCCGCCGTACGGCATCAACTACAACAGCAACTTCCAAGCGCGGATCTCGGATCGCTCTCCGAAGGAGACCAATGATGGCTCGCTGACGCGCGAGCCGGAGCAGATCCAGGCATATCGCGACACCTGGGAGCTCGGGCTCCACAGCTATCTCACATATCTACGGGAGCGGTTGGTCGCGGCACGAGAGCTTCTCGCAGACTCGGGATCCGTCGTCGTTCAGATTGGTCCGGACAACATTCACCTCGTTTGGACGCTGATGGACGAGGTGTTCGGGCGGGACAACGCCTGTCCGATGATCACAGTCGTCAAGACGACGGGTCACGACGCAACTCTTCTCCCCGAAATCTGCGACTGCCTCATTTGGTACGCCAAGGACAGAACCCAGGTGAAGTATCGCCAGCTATTCGAACCGCGCATCGATCGTTCTGGCGCGTACCGTCATGTGGAGCTGCCCGACGCCCCGCGTCGCGCCATGACGGCAGAGGAGCGGGCCAAGCCCGACTCTCTGCCATCAGGCTGCCAAATCTTTCGCTACGACAACATCACGTCGCAGGGGACGAGTCGTGCGTTCGAGTTTGAGTTCCAAGGGAGAACGTTCCGGCCGCCACCCGGCTCCCAGTGGAAGATCCGCCGGGAAGGGATGGACGGGCTGGCCAGGTCGGGATATCGCCGAGATACGCTTTCCTGAAAGGAGCAGCCATGGCCAAGTACCACCACGGATCCATCCTCTCGATCGGGCGCAGCACGAGGCGCAGATCGGGTTCAATGGGTTCGAATCCACCCCCTCCGTTCACGACGTGGCGCGGCATTTTCCGCCGATCATGCCAAACACGGATGAGCAGGCTGCTGCACGGGGAAGGAGCACTCTGCTGGCACGTGGGCAGCGCTCCGCTCCGCGTCCGGGCGACGGTCGGGGCGGCCGAGCGGAGAGGCTCCCGTTCGATGTAGAGCAGCGTTCTTCGGGCGGGCGCGCCGTTGGTCTTACTTGCCCCGTTGCAGGGCGCTGAATGCGCCGGCGAAGAAGACGAGCGGGTCTCCCCCCGGTGCGATGCGCACTTCGTCGACGCGTGCGACGACGATCCAGTGGTCGCCGGCGGGGTGCTGGCCGACGATTTGGCATTCTAGCGTGGCGAGGGCATCAGTCAGGAGCGGTGTGCGGTGGGGTCCGGGCTGCCAGTCGAGGCCGGCGAAGCGGTCGGCGCCGGCGGGGGTGGCGCGGATCGCGAAGCGCTCGTGCTGTCGTCCGAGGACGTTCACTGCGAAGCGTCCCGTGCTTCGCATGCGCTGCCAGGTGAGCGAGCTACGGGAGGGGCAGAACGACACCAGGGGCGGGTCGAGCGAGACGGAAGTGAGCGAGTTGACGATCAGCCCAGCGGGCTGGCCGTCTGGCGCCGCTGTGATGAAGGCGACGCCGGTGGCGAACCTGCCGAGCGCGTCGCGGAACGAGCGCGCGTCGAGCGCGGGCGCGGCGGGGCGTGGGGGCTGGGCCGGGGCTGCGGGTGCCATCTCAGTGGAGCGTGGGTTGTTCGCCGAGGGCGACTTGGGCGAGGTAGTCGTAGGCGCGGTTGGCGCCGAGCGGGTGCATGAAGCTGCCGGCTTTGACGTCGCGGTAGGCGCGGGCGAGGGGGCTGCCATTCAGATAGCCGGCGCCGCCGGAGAGGGCGAGCGCGCGGTCCACGGTGCGGGCGGCGGCTTCGCCCACGAACGCCTT
>Ga0126307_10001302_pt1 | contig 16479 bp, 19 predicted proteins | sample Plot28_FD_89955 | JGI IMG/M metagenome (GOLD analysis project Ga0126307, IMG submission 89955) | Serpentine soil microbial communities from UC McLaughlin Reserve, CA, USA - Plot28 | ecosystem: Environmental > Terrestrial > Soil > Grasslands | place: USA: UC McLaughlin Reserve, Lake County... | reverse complement strand
GGACGCGATCCGCTGCTCGAGCATCGCCTGCTCGTTCTTGGCGTCGTCGTACTCGGAGTTCTCCGCGATGTCCCCGAACTCCCGCGCGGCCTTGATCCGGTCAGCCACCTCGCGGCGCTTGTCGTTCTCCAGGTACTCGAGTTCCTCCTTGAGCTTCTCGAGCCCCTCGGGGGTGATCAATGTCTCGCGTGCCAACTCTCCTCGATTCCTTCTGGTGGTCTTGGGTTTGAGCCTCGCCGAAACCCCTGCTATACGGCGAAAAATCAGCCCGCACCGACGCGCTGCACACACGGGCCGGCCCGGGCGGAGCGCGCCAGTATAGCGCCGCCCCGAGAGGTGGTCGAGGGCGTTTTGATCAGGCGTCTAGGGCGGCCCGCAGGACGCCCGCGACGCGCTTCGGATCCTCGATCTGAGGGTAATGGCCCAGGTCCTCGAAGCGGCTCACCGAGGCGGTCCGCCGGAGCTCGAGGACGGCGTCCAGGACGTTCTCCGTCGCCACCGGGTCGAGCATCCCCCAGGCGAGCGAAACCGGCCGGGGCCACTCTCTGAGCGCGGCGTGCCAGCGCTCGGCGTGGCGGAAGCGCTCCTCCATGTAGCGGATCGTCTTGTGGTTGAGGGTGCGGCCGCCGTTCGCGCAGATCAGCGCCCACTGGTCCTCGGCCTCCTCAGCCGTCAGCGGATGCTCCGGCGAGAAGATGGAGCCGAACTGCTGGCGGAAGAACCGCTCGCTCGAGAGCCGGGAGAAGAGCGGGCCGACCGCGCTGCGAAGCAGCCGCTGCCCGAGGGTGGGGCTGGCCGCGTCCTGGACCATCGAGCCGTTGAGGAGTAGGGCGCCGGCGACCTCCATCTCGAGCGCGCCGTCGAGGTCGCGAGCCATCAGCTCGGTCGCGACCGAGGTGCCCATGTCGTGGGCGACAATGAAGATGGGACCCGCCTCGCCGCGACGGACCAGTTCCTCGGCCAGGTCGGCCTGCCAGTGCAGGGTGTACTCGTGATCCCTCGGCTTCTCGGAGAGCCCGAAACCGAGAAAGTCGGGGGCGAGGACCGCGTGCTCGGTCTCAAGCTCGAGTAGCGCCCGCCAGTCATACGAGCTCGACGGGAAGCCGTGCAGGAAGAGCAGCAGCGGACCACTTCCGGCGCGCTCGAAGACGTGGACGTGGCGCCCCCGGAACTCCTCGTCCCTCCCACCATCTCGCCACGCAGCAACGCGCGAGGGCAGCTCGGTCAATTCTTCTTTCTCTTCTTCCTCTTCGCCTTATAGCTGTAGTTGAAGCTCAGCGACAAAGCGTTGATCTGGCCGACGTCCTGGAACTGCACGTCTTGGACGATCAGGGTCCAGAAGCCTCGGGCCGGCCCCCCCACGAAGGTGCTCAGCGGCTGCTCCGGGCTGAATGATCCGGTGATCGGTGCGTCGACCCCGAAGTTGCCGGGGGTGGCGATCGAAGTCGAGAACCTGTCGCCAAAATCCACCCGCGAACCCGAGCAACTGGACGCCCCGGAGCCGTAGCCATCACCGCTGGGGAGACGGTCGGGGGGATCTGGATTGACGTTCATGCTTTGGTCGCGAAAGATCGAAAGCGCAACCGCTCTACCTCCCGGCGAGACCAGGAACAGCGCGAGGTCGCCGTCGTCGGTGTGGGAGATCCGGACACCCGCGGAGTTGAATTGTGTGACGACGCCGTCCTGGGGCTTGCGCTTGAACTTCGGCACCCCGACCGGAACCGCGAAGGAGGCCGCCGGGTTTGTGGCGGAGCTGTCAGGCGCCGGTCCATCGGGAATCGGCACCGCCGTGCTCACGCACTGGGTGAACTGCGCGGTCTTGGTCTTGGTCGCCGCCCTGGCGGGCAACGAGAACAGTCCGAGCGACGCGCAAGCGACGCACGCAAGAAGCATCGGTCGGGCCCAGCGGCTCGTCGTCATCGGAACTCCCCTTCCCGGCTCTTCCGTGAGCGCGCCCAGCATATCCGGGCCCTGCGTGGCCGGACAAGGCCTTGGACGACTAGGCGGCGACCGCCGCCGCGGGCGGCGCTAGATCTCGAACCAGGCGTCGCGCCTCCCTAAGGTCGTCGCTCTCCTGGAAGGAGGCGGTGGTTTCCTTGTCCGCCTCGAGCCGCTCCAGGTACCACGGGTAGAACTTGCGCAGGTAGCGGGCCGCGCGATCGGGCCCAAGGTGCTCTTCCGCGCGGTCGATCACCCAGAGCAGCTCGGCGATGACCTCCGCGCGATCGGGATCGATACTCCGGCATCCGGTGAGCTGCTCGAAGATCCACGGATTGCCGAGCGATCCACGGGCGACCATCACCGCGTCGGCGCCCGAGGCCTCGTAGGCATGCAGGGCTCCCTCCGCCGAGTCGAGTCCGCCCGAGATGATCATCGGCACCTCGATCCGCTCGGTCAGCTCGCGCGCCAGGTAATAGTCGGGACGCCCCTTGTGCTGGGTCGCGGCGGAGCGCGGGTGGAATCCGATCGCGGAGACGCCGGCGTCCCCGACCAGGCGGAGCGCGAGATCGAACCCCTCCCGGCCTCCGGGGCGGAGCCCCGAGCGGAGCTTGACCGTGACCGGGATCCCGCCGCCGTCTCGGGCCGCCGAGGCGACTCGGACGGCGAGCTCGTGGTCCGAGAGCAGCGCCGCGCCCGCACCGGTCTTGCAGACCTTGCGGACCGGGCAGCCCATGTTGACGTCGATCAGGTCGGCCCCCGCCTCGGCGACGGTCGCCGCCGCCGACCGCATCACCTCCGGGTCCTGGCCGAAGAGCTGCACCGAGACCGGGTGCTCATCGGGGTGGAGGCGGAGCAGCTCCTGAAGGGTGCGCTCGTTGCGGTAGTGGAGCGCGAAGCTCGAGACCATCTCGGAGACCGCCAGGCCGGCCCCGTGGCGCCGCGCCTGGAGCCGGACGAACCAGTTGCCGATCCCGGCGAGGGGAGCGAGCAGGACGCGGTTGGCGATCTCGACGTTGCCGATCCGGAAGGGCGATGTCAGCGGCGGCTGCATGTCCCGAAGATTAGGTGCCGTTGTTGCGCTCGTAGATCAGCTGCAGGCCCCTCAGCGTGAGCAGCTCGTCGACCTCGTCGATCGTCTCGCAGAGCGGCGCAATCGTCTGCGCGAGCCCGCCCGTCGCGATGAACCTCGCCTGCTCGCCGAGCTCCTCGGTGAGGCGGCGGTCGATCCCGTCGACCAGCCCCGCGAAGCCGTAGGCGAAGCCCGACTTGATCGCCGCGGTCGTGTGCCTTCCGATCGCGGTCTCGGGCGAGGACAGATCGATCCGGGGCAGCTTGGCCGCCCGGGCGGTGAGCGCCTCGAGCGAGACCTCGACCCCCGGGCCGATCACGCCGCCGAGGTACTCGCCCGCTCCGGAAACCACGTCGAAGTTGGTCGAGGTGCCGAAGTCGACCGTGACGCACGCCCCCTGCACCTTCGCGTGCGCCGCCACCGCGTTCACCAGCCGGTCGGCCCCGAGCTCATGCGGGTTGTCCACCAGGATCGGCATCCCCGTCTTCAGGCTGGGGCCGACCAGCAGGCAGCGCTTGCCGGTGTGACGCTCCGTGAGCTGCTCGTACTCCGGGCCGAGTTGGGGAACGACGGTGGAGACGATGGCGCCGTCAAGCGCCCCGAAGCTCAGGCCGTCGAGAGTGAGCAGGTCCGAGATCGTGGCCGCCAGCTCGTCCGCCGTCGCGCTCGGCGCGGTGGTGAGCCGCCAGTCGCTCGCCAGGTCCTGCCCGTCGAAGGCGCCCAGATGGGTCTGCGTGTTGCCGACGTCGACAGCGAGCAGCATCGGCGGGATTATCCAAGGCGGAATAGGATCGTTCCGCAATGCCCGACGCAAAGCTCTACGTGATCCCCGGCTCGCATCCCTCGCGTACGGCGATGCTGATGCTCGAGCGCAAGGGCATTGAGTACAAGCGCGTTGACCTGATGCCGGTGATCTCCAAGGGGGTCCTCAAGGCCCTGCGCTTCCCGGACATCACGGTGCCCGCCCTGAAGCTGGAAGGGAAGCGGGTGCAGGGGTCGAGGGAGATCGGGCGAGAGCTCGACCGCATCCAGCCGGACCCACCCCTCTACCCCGCGGACCCGCAGCTGCGCGCCAAGGTCGAGGAGGCCGAGGCGTGGGGCGATGAGTTCCAGCAGAAGCCGCGCCGCCTGAGCTGGTGGGCCTTCAAGAAGAACCGCCCCCCGATGGCGAGCTACTCGGAGGGGGCGCGGCTCGGCGTCCCGGTCGGGTTGGCGATCAAGACGGGGGGTCCGCTCGTCGCCGCCGCCGCGCGGCTGAACGGCTCCACCGACGCGAACGTGAGCGCGGACCTAGCCTCGCTTCGTGCGGACCTCGACCGGATCGACGCCTGGATCACGGACGGCGTGCTCGGCGGTCCGCAGCCGAATGCCGCCGACTACCAGATCGCTCCCAGCCTCCGCCTGCTGATGAGCTTCGACGACCTGCGCCCGTTCATCGAGGGAAGGCCGTGCGGGGAGATGGCGAACCGGGTCGTCCCGGACTTTCCCGGCAGGACGCCGCAGGTCTTCCCCGCGGACTGGCTCGCCGGGCTGTCTCGCTAGGTCGTCGGCGGCGGCCCGACCCGTTCTGCCCGCTGACCGGGCCCGAGGTTCTCCAGCGCCTCCCGCAGCAACGTCCCGTCGGGAAGCCGCAGGTCCGGATCGAGCTCCAGCAGCGGCAGCAGGACGAACCGCCTCGAGGTGACCTCCGGGTGGGGAAGCGTCAGTCGCTCGGTGCTCGTCTCGACCTCTCCGAGGAGCAGCAGGTCGATGTCGATCGGCCGGGGGCCATGGCGGGGCCCGCCGGAGACGCGCCCACGCTCCGCCTCGATCGCCTTGCAGACGTCGAGCAGCTCCTCGGGCTCCAGCGAGGTGCGGATCCTCACCGCGCCGTTGAGGAAGTCCGGCTGGTCGAGAATCTCTCCGACCGGCTCCGTCTCATAGAGCGAGGAGACCGCCTCCACCTGGACGCCGTGCCGGCACAGGTCCTCGATCGCACCGCGCAGCTGGGACTCGCGATCGCCGACGTTCGATCCGAGGCCGAGGTAGCCGACCTTCATCTAACGGGTCGCGCTGCCGCCCGCCCTCGCGTCAAACGCCGTCCTCGTCGTCGGACTCGCGGTCGAGCGATCGCTCGAGGGTGACCTCCACCCCGGCCTCCTGCACCGGGTATGGGACCGGCGGCTCCGGCTTGGCGGCGCGGACCTGGACCGACTCGCAATCGAAGCGCTCCATGAGCCGCTCCGCGACGACGTGGCAGAGCCGCTCAAGGGTGCGGTAGCTGCTCTCGGTCGCGGCAAGGGCGACGATGTCGCAGACCTCCGAGTAGTCGACGGTGTCCTCAACGCGGTCGGTAAGCACCGCATCGCAGTCCGGCACGTCGAAGGTCAGGTCGAACTCGAGTCGCTGACCCACCTCCTGCTCGGCGTCGGTGACGCCGTGGTGCGTATATATGGAGAGGCCGCGGATCTCGACCTCCACGGAGGGATGTGCGGAATCGTCCATCGCCGCCAAAGTAGCGGGTCGTGAAAGGGTGTCGCGCTCGTGAAGGCTCAGCTCGAAGATCACTACGCCGACCTGGACGAGTGCCGGATCCACTACGTCAGCCGCGGCGAGGGCAAACCGCTGCTCTTCCTGCACGGCTTCCCGCAGTTCTGGTTCCTGTGGCGTGAGCAGCTCGCCGACCTCGGTGACGACCACGCCGTCTACGCGCCGGACATGCGCGGCTACAACCTCTCCTGCAAACCCGACGATCCGGAGGCCTACCGGATGCGCCACCTGCTCGGCGACATCGTCGGGCTGATCCGGGAGCTGGATGTGGCGCCGCTCACGCTCATCGGTCACGACTGGGGCGGGATCGTCTCCTGGGCCGTCGCCCTCAAATACCCGCAGCTACTCGAGCGGGTCGTGATCATCGACGCGCCCCCTCCGTGCACCTGGAACCGCGACCTGCGCGATAGCCCGAAGCAGCGGAGCGCCGTCAACTACATGATCGAGCTCTCCAAGCCCTCGCCCGAGCCGGAGGAGCTGCTCGAGGCCAACGACTTCGCCCTGATGGACAACATCATGCGGCGCATCGGCGGCCGCGCCGGCGAACTCACTGACGACGTCCGGGACGCTTACCACGAGGCCTGGCGACAGCCCGGCGCACTGCGGGGCGGCCTCAACTACTACCGCGCGGCTCGCATGGGCGAACAGGTGGCCGCGGGCGGGGTGCCGGAGGAGTACGCGACCAAGATCACCTCACAGAGGGTCGAGGTCCCCACCCTGGTGATCTGGGGGGAGAACGACTCCGCGCTGCTTCCCTCGCTGACCCGCGGGTTGGGCGAATGGGTTCCTCGGCTTCGAGTCGAGATCGTCCCGGGCGCCGGGCACTGGGTGCCCTACGAGCGGCCCGACCGGGTCAACTCGCTGATTCGTGAGTTCGTGGATTGATGATCGCGTCGGCCACGGTCAGGGCTTCCCGCATCGGCCCGACGTCGTGGACCCGCAGCATCCGGGCCCCGTTCGCGTAGGCGATCACGTTCGAGGCGATCGTGCCGCCGAGCCGCTGATCGACCTCGGCGCCGGTGAGCTTCCCGATGAAGCTCTTCCGGGAGGAGCCGAAGGCGATCGGGCGGCCGAGCTCGGCCAGCTCCGGGAGCCGGCGGTGCAGCTCGAGGTTGTGCTCGACCGTCTTGCCGAAGCCGATCCCGGGGTCGACCCAGATGCGCTCCTCTGACACGCCCTTTGAGAGCGCGAACTGGATCCGCTCCGCGAGAAAGGCCTTGATGTCATCCACCACGTCCTCGTAGACGGGGTTCTCCTGCATGCTGCGCGGGTCGCCGAGCATGTGCATCAGGACCAGCTCGCAGTCGCGCTCGGCACAGAGTGCGGCCAGTTCGGGTTCCGCCCGCAGCGCGGTGACGTCGTTGACCATCGCGGCGCCGGCGCCGAGCGCAGCCTCGGCGACGGCGAGCTTCGACGTGTCGATCGAGATCGGGGGTCCGTCGTCGTGCGCGAGTACGTCGACGACCGGCCTGACGCGGGCCAGCTCCTCCTCGGCGGTCACGCCCCCGGCGCCCGGCCGGGTGGACTCCCCGCCGATGTCGAGCAGGTCGGCCCCCTCGGCCGCCAGCTCCCGTCCGTGGGCGATGGCGCGGTCCGGGTCGAGGAACTCGCCACCGTCGGAGAATGAGTCGGGGGTCACGTTGACGATCCCCATGATGCATGCGGGCATGGCTACTCCGCGCGGATCAGCTGACCGTCGATGTTGAGCTCGACGAAGTGATGCGCCTCGCCGGACCGGTAGCGCTGGCACTGGTTGGCCGCCTCATCGTCGATCGACTCGCGCGGATCGTGTGCGATGTCCGCCACCCAGTCGGGCAGCTCCGACAGGCTCTCGGAGATGCAGGGCCCGGCGCTCAGGTCCCGCCCGGTCGCCTGTAACTGGAGGAAGGCAGCCTGCGCGGCGTCGACCGCCTTGTCGCGATCGCTCTGACTGACCTGGCCGCCGCTGCTGCCGCAGGCGGCGAGCGCGAGCGTCACGGCTGTAAGAACACCGGCGATGAAGAGGGGCAGGACTCGGCGGGGCCGGATCATGGCTCAAGTATCGCCCGATCGGAGTTATGAGCCATTTCCCGGCTATTGCCGGGAAAGTGCTCACGATCCTTCGCGGTCGCTGGGACAGCGCTCCTTCATTGCCGCGTTTGCGACATACCGCGAAACCTACGAGCGGTTGTCGCGCATCTCCGCCGACCCGCCGGCCAGGCCGGGACGGGGGCGTGGGCGCGGACGGGCACCCTCGCGAGCGGTGCCCTTCTCCTCGACGGCCGGGGCCTCGGGCGGCTGCGCCTCCTCCTCGTCGGCGAAGACCTCGTCCTCGGGCTTGCCCTCGAGCAGGGCGATGAACTCCTCGGCCTCGATGGTCTCGCGGTCGAGCAGGATCTTGGAGATCGTGTCGAGTTGCTCCCGGTGCTCGGAGAGGATGTCCTTCGAGGTCTGGTGAGCGTCCTCGACGATCCGGCGGACCTCGTCGTCGATCTCGCGGGCGACCTCGTCCGAGTAGTCGGGCTCCGCGGAGAACTCGCGGCCGAGGAACGGCTGCGAGCGGTCGTGGCCGAAGACGCGTGGGCCGAGTCGCTCGGACATGCCGAAGCGCATGACCATCTGCTTCGCCGTCTCGGTCACCTTCTCGAGGTCGTTCGACGCTCCGGTCGTGATCTCGCCGAAGACGATCTCCTCGGCGGCGCGGCCGCCCAGGGTCATCGCCATCGTGTCGTTGAGCTCCGCGCGGGTGGTAAGGAACTTGTCCTCCGTCGGCAGGGAGATCGTGTAGCCGAGCGCCTGTCCGCGACTGATGATCGAGACCTTGTGAACCGGATCGGAGTTCGGCAGCAGGTGGCCCACGATCGCGTGCCCGAGCTCGTGGTACGCGGTGACGAGCCGCTCCTTCTCGGACATTACCCGGCTCTTCTTCTCGGGGCCTGCGATCACGCGCATGATCCCCTCCTCCAGCTCCAGCATCGTGATCTCGCGCTTGTTGCCGCGAGCCGTGAGCAGGGCGGCCTCGTTGATCAGGTTGGCGAGGTCGGCACCGGTGAAACCGGGGGTCTGCCCGGCGAGGGCATCCAGGTCGATGGCCTGGGCGAGGGGCTTGCCGCGGGTGTGGACCTCGAGGATCTGCTTGCGGCCCTTGCGGTCGGGGCGGTCGACGACGATCTGGCGGTCGAACCGACCGGGCCGGAGCAGCGCCGGGTCGAGGATGTCCGGCCGGTTGGTGGCCGCGATCAGGATGATGTTGTCCTTCATCTCGAAGCCGTCCATCTCGACGAGCAGCTGGTTCAGGGTCTGCTCGCGCTCGTCGTGGCCGCCGCCCATGCCGGCCCCGCGGTGGCGGCCGACGGCGTCGATCTCGTCCATGAAGATGATGCAGGGCGAGTTCTGCTTGGCCTGCTCGAAGAGGTCGCGGACGCGCGAGGCCCCGACGCCGACGAACATCTCGACGAAGTCGGACCCCGAGATGGAGAAGAAGGGAACGCCCGCCTCACCCGCCACGGCGCGAGCGAGCAGAGTCTTGCCGGTACCGGGCGGTCCGTAGAGCAGCACGCCCTTCGGGATGCGGGCGCCGAGCGACTGGAACTTCTTCGGGTTCTCGAGGAACTCCTTGATCTCGTGGAGCTCCTGCACCGCCTCGTCGGCTCCGGCCACGTCGCGGAAGGTGATCTTGGGGGCGTCGACCGACATCCGCTTGGCCCGCGACTTGCCGAAGCTCATCACGCGGCTCCCGCCGCCCTGCATCTGGTTCATCAGGAAGATCCAGAAGGCGAAGAAGAGGAGGAACGGAAGGATGTAGGTAAGCAGCGAGAGCAGGCTCGAGCCGCCCTTGCCCTTGATCTCGGTCTTGACGTTGTGCTGCTGGAGGTTGTTGAGCAGCTCCGCCTGCGCCGAGTCCGAGTCGGGATAGGACTCGTCGTACTTGGTCCCGTCGGTCTGGGTGACGTTGAGCGTGTTGTCCTTCGTGTTCCAGGTGACCGACTCGACCTGCCCCTGGTCGACGCGCTGGACGAAGGTGTTGTAGTCGGGCGTCTCGGTGCCCGAGCCCGGACTGATCAGGCGCTGGGCGAAAAACGCCAGCACGACGACGATCAGAATCGGAAAGGCAGCGCTGCGAAAGAAACGTCTCACGGTGGGTTCCCTTGCCCGGCAGTACGCGGCATTTGCGCCTCCGGATCTAAGGCGAGGGTACCAGCGTCGAACTAGCCGGCTTGCGGGTTTTCCCGCAGTGCCGCGACGTAGGAGAGGTTGCGATAACGCTCGAGATGGTCGAGGCCGTAGCCGATCGCAAAGCGGTTCGGGATCTCGAATCCGACGTACCGGACGGGGAGGTCGACCCGCCGCCGCTCGGGCTTCGTGAGCAGGGCGCAGACCTCGATCGACTTGGGCCCGCGTGCCTGCAGGTTGCGCAACAGGTAATGGAGGGTGAGGCCCGAGTCGATGATGTCCTCGACGATCAGGACGTCACGGTCCGCGAGCGGCGCGTCCAGGTCCTTGAGGATCCGCACGACCCCCGATGAGTCGGTCGAGGACCCGTAGCTCGAGACCGCCATGAAGTCGAGTTCGCAGTCGACGGTCAGATGCCGCATCAGATCGGCGAGGAAGGGGACCGCGCCCTTCAGGATCGCGACGAGCAGGGGCGTGCGGCCCTCGTAATCGCGGCTGATCTCGGCACCGAGCTCGGCGACCCGGCGCTGCAGGTCCTCCTCCGAGACGAGCACCTCCCCGATCGCGTCCTCGCTCACGGCGCGCAGTCTATTTCGGGCCTATCCGGCAGGCACCTGGGCGGCGCTCAGCACGGCCGACTCCGATCCGCCCGCCTGCGCGGCGAACTCCTCTGAGACCGCTACACCCGCGATCCAGACGATCCGGCCGGCGGAGGTGACGACGGGGAGCGCGTGCCTCAGCGACCTCGGCACCTTCCGATCGGTGAACAGGTCCTGCAGCGACTTGCTCCCACCCAGGCCGACCGGGCGCATCCGGTCCCCCTCCTGCCAGGTGCGGACCACGAGAGCCGCATCCAGTGCGGCGGGGTCGAGGACCGCGTGATCCGGGCCCTCCGCCTGTGGCACGCCGGAGGCGAACTCCGCGCGCACCTCCCAGCCGCCGAACCGGCAGACGCCCGGCACGGCCAGGCTCGCCGTCGCTGGCTTGGCCGCCGCGCCGGCGGTGAAGCGGACATGTCCTCCCTCGATCTGGGCCTCCACCCCGCCGCCGAGCTCGATGACCCCGCCCTCGGGCTCGTTGACCAGTCTCCAGATCTGCTCAGAGCGAACGCGACCGAGCGGCACCGGCGCCCCGGCGGCCCGCTCGGCCAGCCGGCGCAGCGCCAGCCGGCGGACCGCCGGGTGCAGGCTGGCGAGGGCGTTCCGGCTGATCGCGCCGGCGGCGGCCGCGCCGGACTCGGCCAGCGCGTCGTCCGCGATCCGCTCGAGCGCCTCGCCCTCCTCGGCGAGCTCCGCCTGCGTCTCGGCGATCGTCGCCTCCGCCTCTGGCCCGACCTCGCGCAGCACCGGGAGCACCTCGTTGCGGATGCGGTTGCGCGCGTAGAGCGGCTCGTCATTGGTGGGGTCGTCCCGGAAGATCAGGCCGGCGTCAATGGCGAGGCGCCGCACCTGATCGCGGCCGAGAGAGAGCAGCGGCCGGACGACGTCGCCACGGCGCGCGCGCAGCCCCAGCAGGGCTCGGCGACCCGGGGACGTTGCCAGGCGATAGAGCACCGTCTCCGCCAGATCCGTGCGGGTGTGACCCGTCGCGATCCAGTCGGCTCCGCTGGCCTGCCGCAGGCGCTCCGCCGCGGTGTAGCGCGCCTCCCGGGCCTCCGCCTGGACGTTTCCCTCTCCGAGCTCGGGGCGAATCACCTCGAGCTCGATTCCGAGCTCGGCGCAGAGCTCGCGGACCGCTCGCTGATCCTGGTCGGAGTCCGGCCGCAGGCCATAGTTGAGATGGAGCGCGGTGACGGCGCCCGGGCCGAGGACCTCGACCAGCGCGGCTGCCGTCGCCGCAGAGTCCGCGCCCCCGGAGACGAGCACCACCCCGCGAGTCCCCTCAGGAATCAGGCCGCTCTCCCGCACCGCGCGGGCGAGGGTGGAGAGGGCCGTCTCAGGCGCCATGCAGCGATTTTATGAGCCGATCTACCAACTCTTCACAACGTCGAAAGGGCCAGGCTCAGCACGAGATGTAGAGGACGCGCGGCTGAATATGTCGGGATGGCGTTGAAAGCCGTCGGGGCCGCCCGATGCGGCCTATGTGCCGCGGTCGAGAAAGACCCTCAGCGCGATCGCGATGGTCGCCGCATGGATGCTCATCAACGGCTCGCCGGCCTCGGCGTCCTCCTGCCCGAACACGAACACACTGGTGACGGGACTGAGCCCGCGCTCGATGGAGAGCTCGATCGCCTGCCTGATCAACGAGCAACGAGCGGCCTACGGGGACCAGCCTGTGCGGCCGAACCCCGTGCTGCGCCAGGCCGCCCTCGGCCATTCGTCCGAAATGGTCAGCGAGGGCTACTTCGGACACACCTCCCCGGCCGGCGTCACCTTCGTCGACCGGATCGTCGCCGCCGGTTATACCCGCGGTGCCCACTCCAGGCAGGTGGGAGAGAACCTGGCCTGGGGGACCGGGCCGCTGAGCACCCCTCAGTCGCTGGTGAACTCTTGGATGAACAGCCCGCCCCACCGCGAGAACCTGCTCCGCCCCGGCTTCCGCGAGATCGGGATCGCGGCGGTCGTTGGCACTCCGAGAGCGGCCGCGTGACGGACGGGGTCACGGTCTCCAGCGAGTACGGGTTCCGCTCCTTCGCCAAGGCCAAGACGAAGCAGAGGAAGCGGTCGAAGGGCAAGGCGCGCAAGGCGCGCCGGCACCGGCATTAACCGGGTTGCTACTCGGCTTCGCCTGCGGAGCACCCTCGCATCTAGTCACCGCCGGGTCTTGCGATGTAGAGGGAGATCGGCTCGGGGAACCCCTTGAGGACGACCTCGCCGATCCCGTCGAAGCGCAGGAAATCCGGCTGGTCGGTCGCGTCGACGAGCGCCTGGGTGACGAGGACCTCGCCTCCGAGCGCACGCGAGACGACGCGGTGCGCCAGGTTGACGTCGCCGCCGAAGTAGTCGCCGTCCCGGAATACCGCGGCGCCGTAGTGGATGCCGACCCGCGGCTGCGGCCTCTCCTGGAACAGCGCAAGAAATCCGACGGCCCATTCCGTCAGCGAGCTCGGCTCCGGGGAGACGACCATCACCTCGTCGCCGATCGTCTTCACGATCGTGGCCTCGGTCGGCAGGGTGGCCTCGACGGTGTCTACGAACCGCTCGATCAGGTCGAGCGCCTCCTCGTCTCCCTCCTCCTCGGTGTAGCGGGTGAAGCCCGTCAGGTCGACGAAGCAGAACGTCATCGACACCCTGGCGAGCCCGCGACCGGCTCCGCCTATGTCCGCCTCCATGTGCCCGACCACGTCCTGCTCGATGTAGAAGCGGAGGTAGCGGTTGTGCATGTACTCCATCAGCGGGCCCGTCACGGGCACCAGGTCCGCGGCGAGGCCTCCCATCTCCTCCGCGATCTCGAGCGGCGGCACGCCCTCCTGCATCAGCGGCTCGTGGACATAAAGATGGAAGAGGCGGACCTCGGAGTCCGCGACGCGGCGGATCGACTGCGCGTAGATCCGGACGAGCTGGAGAAACGCGACCAGTGGAAACCCCGAGGCGAGCACATCGGCGCAATGACGCATCGCCTTCAGGTCTTCCTCATTCAGGGTCGCGTCCGCGCTCGCAGGCGTTCCGAGCAGGGTCATCACGCGTTCGATCAACTCCGGCTCGAGCCCGGTCAGCTCGGCAGCCTGCTCGCGGGTGTAGCTGCCCTCCGGCACCGCGAAGACGTCCTCGGCGCGGCCGAAGGCGAGCCGCCCGCCCTTCGCCGCCTCGCGGATCGCGTCCACGGAATAGCCGCGCTCCCGCATCCGCGCGATCACGCGGGCCTGCGCCGCCGCTGCCCTGGTCCACTTCCCGTCGGCAACCGGGACGAGCCCCTCGTCAGCCCAGCGCTTCAACGTGGAGCTCGAGACGCCGGCCAAGCGGCTCGCCTCCGCCAGCGACATGGCGCCCTGATCGTCCTGGTTCTCCGGGGTCATCGATCGGCTCGCTTCGCTTGAACCCCGATGCCCGCCCCAAGAAGCGACGGGGCCCCAGGACCCCGTCGCCTGCGGGCTGTCGGCCCGCCTCGTCGGCCAGCGGCGCCTAAACGCCTTGCGGAGCCCTGTCGCCGATCCCAGTCGCCGGGGGACCTGCGGACCGCGGACCCGCTTCCGGCCCAAGAGCTTTTCCGATGAGACGAGACTACGCCTCGCTTGTTGGACAAGTCAATCCCGCTCTCAGTCAATGGCGAGGTGCGGATACTTCTCCGAGACGAGCTCGCGATAGCGGGAGAAGAGTGGCTTGGCGGCGGGAAAGAAACGCAGCGCGGCTCCGGCATCCTCGACCCGGGTCCGCAGCCGCCCGCGGGCAATCGCGATGGCGGGATTCTCCCTTCCCTGGAAGACCCGATTGGCGACGGCCGACTCCATGGTCAGACGCAACTTCGGCTTGGCGCCGCTCGAGCGGCTCGAGAAGTTCCAGCTCAGGCAGTGACGACTCCCGTCGGCCCGCGAGACGTTGAGCACCAGCTTCAGGTCCGGGAACTCGATCCGGAGGGGAGCGGCGGCGGCGCCGAGCCTCGGGCCATCGTCCGGGTCGACGTCGATCTCGCGAAGCACCGAGTCGAGGATCGCCTTGAGCTCCTTCTTGGTGACCTTCTCGCCCGGCCCTGACCCTCGACCTGAGGTCAAGCTTTTTGCAGCGGCTTTTCCCTTCGACCCCATCAGAGCACCGGCGCGGGTAAGCCTACCCCGGAGCCCAGCCCGGCACGGCAGCGGTAGCGTGGCCGCCCATGCCGCACCACCTTCGGCCCAGCACCGACTACGCCGGGGACGCCCTCCTGCCGGGCGACCCCGGCCGAGCCCTCGTTCTCGCTCAGGAGCTGCTGCTCGAGCCGAGGATGAGCAACCACGCCCGTGGCCTCTGGGGATACACCGGCGAGACGCCAGGCGGTCGACGCCTCAGCATCCAGTCCACGGGCATGGGAGGACCGAGCGCCGCGATCGTCCTGCATGAGCTCGCCGAGCTCGGCGTGCGGCGTGCGATCCGGGTCGGGACCTGCGGCGCGCTCGACCCCGGGTTGGGACACGGCGATCTGATCGTCGCCGCGGACGCACTCGCGGAGGACGGCACGAGCCGCGCCCTCGGAGCAGGCGAGTTCACGGAGGCTGATCTCGACCTCACCCGCCGGCTCATCGAGGCCCGGGGGGGTGAGCCCGCGGCCGCTCGGATCGTGACCACCGACCTCTTCTACGACGCGGACACCGAGGACGCCGGCCCGCCCGTCCCGCTCATCGACGCCTGGCTCGGCCGCGGCGCGCGGGCAGTGGAGATGGAGGCCGCGACGCTCTTCACGCTCGGACGAAGGCTCGGGGTCGCGACTGCCTGCTTGCTGGCGGTGTCCGACACCTTCGAGGGCGGGGAGCGGCGCCGGATCGGCGACGAGCAGCTGGCGGAGGCGGCGACCCGGATGGGATCCGTGGCCGCGGCCGCGCTCGGGCCTAGAGGTTCAACCCTGGCCTGAGGTTCGGGACCGGGAGGAGTCCCGCTCGCTGCGGAGCTCCGAGACCTCCCGGCTCAGACGATCGATCGCGTCCTCGACCTCCTCGAGCCGCTCGGAGAGAGATCGCAGCCGGCGCGCGACGCGGTCGACGTCGTTTCCCGTCGGCAGGTTCAGGTTCCGGATCACGGCGGTGCCCGCCTCGGACGCCCGCTCGCGCACGCCGAACGCGACCTGCAGCGCCTGGTGCATCCAGGGGTTCTCGATGAGCAGCTGGGCGAGATCGCCGAGGGCGCCCTCCCCCCGCGCGGAGGCCTGCTCCCGCCGCTCTTCACCTCCGCCCTGGTCCATATGCTTCCGCACGGTACCGCTGGGGCGAGGAACCATGCGTAACGCGTGCCTAACATGGTTCCACGTTGCAAAGGGGGTAGCGAGTCAGTAGCGTCCGCCCTGCCCGTGGTTGCAGGGAGGCTGTGCCTGGCAGAACCTGGAAGCCCCGGTGCTTCGCGGGCGGGATCGGCTAGCCAATGAGGAAAAAGCTTCTCGTCATCATCGCTCTCGGCGTAGCCCTGGCGATAATTGCCGCGGGAAGCGCCAGCTCGCTCTCAGTCGGAGCGGGCGATCTGACGGTGACGGCGCCCGGAACCGGCGGTGGAAACGCCCTCCCCCCGTGCGCGGATCTCTCCGACAATGACGGCGACGGCGCCATCGACCTCGCGGATCCGGGCTGCAGCGGCCCCGCCGACACGGACGAATACAACGCGCCCACGGGCGGCTCGGGCGTCAGCGGCGGCTCTGGCGGCTCCGGCACCACCACCTCCGGTGAAGGGACCACCTCGAGCACCACGACGACGACCGGTGCCGGCGGCAGCGACGGCAGCGGTGGCAGCGGTGGCAGCGGCAAGTCCAAGGTCAAGGCCGGCGCGGGCGCCGGCGCGAAGGGCCTCTTCGGCAAGCAGAACAAGAAGGGCAAGGGCGCCAAGACAATCGCCAAGGGCGAGCGCCAGAAGATCCAGGAGCCCGTGCTTCGCAATCCCGACGGCTCACCGACCGACCACAACCCCAGCCTGACCGTCGCGCAGTTCGGCCCCGCGCCGATCGGTGTCCCCAACTTCCTGATCGACTCCTTCGAGATCCCGCCCTTCCTGCTGCCGATCTACCAGTCCTGCGGCACCGAGTATGGAATCCCGTGGCAGGTGCTGGCGGGCATCAACAAGATCGAGACCGCGTTCGGCACCAACCTGAACGTCTCCTCGGCCGGGGCTGAGGGCTGGATGCAGTTCATCCCCTCGACCTGGGCCGCCTACGCGGTCGACGCCAACGAGGACGGG
>Ga0126307_10001301_pt1 | contig 16482 bp, 16 predicted proteins | sample Plot28_FD_89955 | JGI IMG/M metagenome (GOLD analysis project Ga0126307, IMG submission 89955) | Serpentine soil microbial communities from UC McLaughlin Reserve, CA, USA - Plot28 | ecosystem: Environmental > Terrestrial > Soil > Grasslands | place: USA: UC McLaughlin Reserve, Lake County... | reverse complement strand
GCGACGAGATCGCCTGGTTCGTCGCCGAGTACGCGTTCTCGGCCGCCGAGGCCCGCGCGGCCGGCCTGGACGGCGTCGAGCTGCACGCCAACCACGAGGACCTGATCCAGCTGTTCCTCTCGCCGGCGACCAACCACCGGCAGGACGAGTACGGCGGCGACCTGGCCGGCCGGATGCGCTTCCTGCTCGAGATCCTCCGCGCGATCCGCGCGGCGGTGGGCACCGATCTCACGCTCGGCGTCCGGCTCAACGCCGACGAGCTCTTCGAGGGCGGCTACACCCTGGACGGCGGGCTGGAGATCGCCCGCGCGCTCGAGGCGTCGGGGACGATCGACTACCTCCACGTCGTCGTCGGCAACAACTGGGGCGCGCCCAGCTACATCCAGACCCATCACTACGCCGAGGCGCAGTGGGCCGACTGGGCCGGCCGCTACCGGCAGGCGCTGTCGATCCCCGTCGTCCACAGCGGGCGGGTGACCACGGTGGCGACCGCGGCCGCGGTGGTCGACGGCGGGCTCGCGGACGTCGTCGGGATGGCCCGGGCGATGTTCGCCGACGGCGAGCTCGTCTCGAAGGCGCGCGCCGGGCGGACCGCCGACATCCGGCCGTGCATCGGCACCAACGACTGCCTGCACCGCGTGGTCGTGGACGGCGTCCGCTTCGGCTGCTCGGTGAACCCGGCGACCGGCCGCGAGGCGAGCGGCCCGCTCCCACCCGCCGATCCGCCGCGCCGCGTCCTCGTCGCCGGCGGCGGGCCGGCCGGCCTGGAGCTCGCGGCGCTGCTCGCCGAGCGCGGCCACGCGGTCTTGCTCCGGGAGCGCGAGCCGTCCCTCGGCGGCCAGCTGCGCGTCGCCGGGCAGGCCGCGGAGAACGCCGCGTACCTCGACTTCCTCGCCTTCCAGGAGCACCGGCTGGCATCTCTCGGCGTGGACGTGAAGCTCGGGCACGAGGCGACGGCCGAGGACGTGCTCGCCGCGAACCCGGACGTCGTCGCCGTGGCCACCGGCGCCCGGCCGCGCCGGCCGCCGATCGACGGCGTCGACCTGGACTTTGTCGTGGAGGGCCGCGACGTCCTCACGGGGACGGCGACCGTGGGGCAGCGGGTGGTCGTGGTCGCGATGGAGGACCACATGCAGCCACTGACCGTCGCCGGGCACCTGGCCGCGCAGGGCCGGCAGGTCACCGTCCTCTACCCGACGCCGGCGGTGGCCCCGTTGGTCGGCAAGTACTCGATCGGCGCCCCGCTGGCGAAGCTGGCCGCGGCCGGGGCCCGGGTCGAGGTGCTGCAGCGGGTGGTGCGCATCGAGCCCGGCCGGGTGGTCGCGAAGGATCCCTACGCCGGCACGGTCCGCGAGCACACCGGCGTCGACACCGTCGTGCTCGCGTGCGGCGGCGAGGCCGAGACCGGGCTGTACGAGCAGTTGCAGGGCCGGGTCGGGGTCCACGTCCTCGGCGACGCCTACGCCCCCCGCCGGATGTCCTACGCCACCCGGCAGGCCTACGAACTGGCCGCCCGGCTGTAGGCCGGCACGCCGCGGAAGGAAGGGATCCGATGCCCGACGACGAACGCGCCATCACCCGCGCGCTGTACGAGTACGCCGACCGGGTCGACCGGCTCGACGTCGACGGTGTCCTGGCCTGCTTCACGCCGGACGCCGAGTTCGACTTCGGCTTCGGCCGGGTGTTCTCCGGGACCGACGGCCTCCGGCAGCTGTACGAGCGGCTGGACATGTACCGCGCGACCAGCCACCACGTCTCCAACGTGTGCATCGACATCGCCGGGGACACCGCGCGGGTCCGGTCGGTGCTCTACGCGTTGCACATCCGCCACGACGGACGCGAGGTACACGCCTGGGGGCAGTACGCCGACGAGTTCACCCGGTCCGACGGCCGGTGGCTGATCAGGCGCCGCGCGTTCCGTGCGTCCGCGGAGAAGGGGACAGAACCCGACGGGGGCCGCGAGACGCTGTACGAGTTCCTGCCCCGCGCCTGACCTCTCGCGGGCCGTCTCCGGCTCACCTGCGGTCGAGGCCGCACTCCTCGTCCACGCGGTAGCCGCGCGCCAGGGCCCAGGCCGGGTCGCGGAGCGCCGTGCTGACCTCCGGCCGGCGGAACCACTCCTCGGCCCACTCCTGCTGGTCGAACCAGAACTCCAGGAAGGCCTGCTTGCAGGTCTCGGGCAGCAGCGTGGGCAGCGCCCGCTGGCCCGGCTCGTCGATCGGTGCCGCCTCCCGCTCGCCGAGGACGTGGTTCGCCAGCAGCAGCCGGAGGCCGAGCGCTTCGCCCGCCTCGGCGGCCAGCGCCGCGACGGTGCCGTCGATCATCCGCCGGGCCTCGGCCGGGTGGGTCCCGGGCGGGCGGTCGAACTCGAACAGGTACTTGACCAGCGCGGTCTGTCCGCGCAGCTCGTCGACGACGACCTGCTCCTCCACCGGGAAGTTGCGCAGCTCGCGGAGGAAGCCGCGGTGGTCCTCCGCGAGGACCGCGGCCAGCTCCGGCGCCATCCGCAGTGGCCCCGAGCGGGTCCGGATCACGATGAACCGGAAGGCCCGAGGTCGCTGCCGCCAGTCGCCGACGAGGTCGAACTCCGCCGTCGCCCGGTTGACGTGGTAGCTGACGACGTCGTCCATGTCGCGCATGAACCGCCGGGCGAACCGGGTGTGGACCTCCCGGTAGTGCCGGTCGCACTCCTCGATCGGGAGCGTCGACACCGGCAGGAAGTGCGAGATGGTCTTGGTCTGCACCTTGCAGACTTTACGTCATGCGTTAGATTCAGGCGTCGCGTCCACGCCCCGACGAAGAGGTGACGATGAGACCGTCGTCCGACGAGCTGCTGGCCAGCCTGCGCTACTCGCTGAGCTCAGCGATCCTCCCCAAGGTCGAGGACCGCTGGGCGCGGTACGTCGGCACCGCCATGGACCTCGTGCTCGAGCACCTGCAGCTGCGGCTGGCCGGGGAAGGCTCCAGCCTCACCGAGGACAGCGCCGACATGGCCGCCGTCCTGGCCGGTATCGCCGACACGGTCGCCGTCATGGGCGCCGAGGGCGACGACGTCCGTCGCGAGCTGGCGACGTCCCTGGGCGATCTGCTCCCCGCGCCCGGGAGCACTCCGCCGCCGGGGGAGGACCTCGCCGGGCTGACCGCGCAGAACGAGCGCCTGCGGGCGGTGGTCGTCGACGTGATGCGCTGGCTGGACGAGGCCGATGGGCGCGGTTCCGTCCCGGAGGTCGCCGACGTCCGCGACCGGGTTTACCGGCTGGTGCGCCGCCAGACCGACCGCAACACCGCGCTGGTCCGGCCGCTGTTCATGTCCTTCGGGCCGGCCGCGTCATGACCGCCGCGACGGAGCCCACCGGCGGGCTGGACGCCGGGCGCGTCGGTGCCTACCTGCGCGACCGGCTGGCCGCCGACTCGCTCGAGGTCACCGGCCTCAAGCGCAACGTGGGCGGGATGTCCCGCGAGACCTGGTTCGCCGGCGTCGCCGGCCGCCGGGGCGGGGCCGACTTCACCGACTCGCTGACCATCCGCGTCGACCACCCGGAGGGCTCGGTCGTCCCGGTGACCCTGGAACGCGAGTACCGGACCTTCGCCGCCCTGACGCCGACCGAGGTGCCGGTCGCCGAGGCGCTCTGGTACGAGGACGACCCCGAGCTCATCGGCCGGGCGCCCTTCTACGTGCGACGCACCGTCGAGGGCTCGGCGTCGGCGGGCAAGCTGTTCAAGCCGGGCAACGAGCAGATGCGCCGCGAGATCGGGGCCCACCTGGCCGAGCACCTCGCCCGGGTGCACAGCCTCGACTGGAAGGCCGCGGGGCTGGGCGAGTTCATGGCGGTGCCGCAGACCGCCGAGGACTGCGCGCTCCTGGAGCTGGCGCACTACGAGGAGGCATATCGGGCGGCGGACCCGGAGCCGATGCCGGTGGTGGAGGCGCTGTTCTCGTGGCTGCGGCGCAGCGTGCCCCACGAGGTGCAGCGCACGTCCCTCGTGTGGGGCGACGTCGGTGTCGGCAACTTCATCTACCGCGGCAACCGGGTGGTCGCGCTCACCGACTGGGAGCAGGCCCATCTCGGCGACCCGATGAAGGACTGGGCCTCGGCCCTCTGGCGCGGCGTGGACAACCTGCTGCCCCGTGAGGAGATGTTCGAGATCTACGAGCGGGTCAGTGGGCTCACCGTGGACGAGGGGCGCATCGAGTACTACTCCGTCTTCATCGACGCGGAGTACGTCTGCACGTCGTTCCCCCTGCTCGGCGAGTTCGGGCCGGACCGCACCCGGGACGCCACGTTCGCGCGGCTGGGCATGGGTGTTCCGTACTACTGCATGGACCACGGCCTCCGCACCATCGGCTACTGAGCCCCGAGAGAGGAGCCCCCGTGGCCCTGCAGCTGTCCAGCGCCGACGGTGTCGGGACGATCGAGCTCGACCGCCCCGAGCAGCTCAACGCGCTGACCGTCGAGGTGGCGTCGTCCCTCGGCGCGGCCGCGGAGGAGCTGGTCGATGGCGGCGTCCGTGCCCTGGTGCTGGCCGGCCGTGGTCCGGCGTTCTGCGCGGGGGCGGACCTGTCGCTGGTGCACCGCGCGCTCGAGGAGGAACCGGCGACGGTCCTGACGCCGCTCGTCGAGGGGCTGCACGACTCGCTGCGCCGTATCCGGCGCGTGCCCGTGCCGGTGATCGCGGCCGTCGAGGGGCCGGCCGTGGGCGCCGGCATGGGGCTCGCCCTCGCCGCCGACCTCCGGGTGTTCGGCCGTACCGCGCGGCTGGTGCCCGGCTACATGGGCATCGGCGCCTCCCCCGACGGCGGGGTCTCCTACTTCCTCACCCGGATGGTCGGTGCCGCCCGCGCGGCCGCCCTGCTGATCCGCAACCGGCCGGTCGGGGCCGAGGAGGCGCTGGCCCTCGGGCTGGCCGAGTCGGTCGTCGACGAGGGCACGGCGCTGGACGCGGCGCGGGCACTCGCCGCGTCCCTGACCGGGCTGCCGCCGCTCGCCCTGCAGCGGGTGCGGGAGCTGGTGGACCGGGCGACCGTCCAGGGGCTGGACGACCAGCTGGACCTCGAGCAGCAGCGGGTCGCCGAGCTCTGGGACACCTTCGACTTCCGCGAGGGCGTCGGGTCGTTCCTGGAGCGCCGGGCACCGAAGTTCCAGGGCCGCTGACGGGAGCCGGAGCTCCGTCCACCGTGGTGGACTATTGACGTTGTACGTCAGATCACATAGGTTCTCCGCACGCGTCCGCGACGGCATTGGGGCCTGTTGATGAGCGTTCTGCAGTTCGCCCTCCTCGGCCTGGGTCTGGGCGGGGCCTATGCGCTCCTTGCCTTGGGGCTCGTGGCCATCTACCGCGGCACCGGCGTGCTGAACTTCGCCCAGGGCGCGGTCGCGATGATCTCCGCGTACGTCTTCTTCGAACTGCGCGACACCGCAGGAGCGCCGACCCCGCTGGCCCTGCTGGGGACGCTGCTGTTCGCGGCGGTCCTCGGCCTGGTCTTCTACCTGCTGGTCATGCGTCAGCTGCGCAACTCGCCGATCCTGACCCGGATCATCGCCACGCTGGCCCTGCTGCTCCTCCTCCAGGGCCTGGCGACGGTCATCTTCGACGTCACGACCCGCACCCCCCGCCCCGTGCTGCCCTCGGCCGTCGTCCAGGTCTTCGGCGTCAGCATCCCGCGGGACCGGCTGATCCTCGCCGGGATCGCGGCGGTCCTGGCGCTCGTCCTCACCCTCGTCGCCCGCCGCACCAAGGTCGGCCTCGCGGTGCGCGCCATCTCCGACAGCGAGAAGGGGGCCTCGCTCAGCGGTCTCTCGCCGGTGCTGATCGGTGCGCTCACCTGGGCCACGGGGTTCGTGCTGGCCGCCGTGGCCGGCATCCTGCTCAGCCCGATCGCCGGCCTGGACGCCGACAGCCTGACGCTGCTCGTCGTCCCGGTGTTCGCCGCCGCGCTGATCGCGCGGTTCACCTCCTTCGGGGTCGCGGTGCTCGCCGGGCTCGGGCTCGGCGCCGCCGAGTCGATGCTCCAGCTGCTCAGCGGGACGCAGGGTGCCTGGTACACCTGGCTCTGGACCGGCCCCGGCCGGGCCCAGGCCCTCCCGGCGCTGATGGTCATCCTGGTGATGGTGTTCTCCGGCCGGCTGATCCCGGCACGGGGCGAGCTGGTCAAGGGCCGCCTGCCGATCAGCCTGCCGCCGAAGTACCGGGTGTCCGGCCCGATCGCCGCGATCATCCTCGGCGTCGTCTTCATCTACACGGTCACGCCGTCGTGGCTGGCCGCCGGTGTCATCACCTTCGCCGGGATCCTCATCGCGATGTCGGTCGTGGTGGTCACCGGCTTCGTCGGCCAGATCTCGCTGGCGCAGGTCGCGTTCGCCGGCATCGGCGGGCTGATCACCGCGCGGCTGTCCGCCGATGGGCTGCCGTTCCCGCTCGTCGTCGTGCTCAGCGGGATCGCCGCCCTGCTGGTCGGTCTGCTCGTCGGGCTGCCGTCCCTGCGGGTCCGTGGCCCGAGCCTGGCGCTGGTGACGCTCGCCGCGGCGTACGTCTGCCAGGTCGCGGTCTTCTCCGACGGCCGGCTGCTCGGCAGCATGGGCTACAACCGAGTGCCGCCCGCCAGCCTCTTCGGCACGGAGCTCAGCGCCACGACCTTCGCCGTCGTCACCCTCCTGGTCGTCGTCGCCGTCGGCTCGCTGGTGACCGCGCTGCGGGTCTCCCGGTTCGGCCGCCGGGCGCTGGCCGTGCGCGAGAACGAGGCGGCGGCCGTGGCGGCGGGGATCAACGTCAAGCAGTACAAGCTCGGGGCCTTCGCGCTGTCGGCGGCCATGGCCGGGATCGGCGGCTCGCTGCTCGGCTACCAGGCCCTCGTCTTCTCCTACGAGCGCTTCTCCGTGTTCGAGTCGCTGCACGTCATCGCGATGGCCACCATCGGCGGCATCGGCATGGTCTCCGGCGCGATCCTGGCCGGTCTGGGCGCCAGCGGCGGCCTGTTCTCGCAGCTGCTGTCGGTCTCGGGGGCCATCCACTACCAGGAGATCATCGCCGGGGCCGCGCTGCTGCTCACCCTGCAGCTGCACCCGGACGGCATCGTCTCGACCCGGCACGCCCTCAAGGAGAAGTTCGGCCGCAGGAGCCGTCCCGGACGGGTCGAGGACGACGGCGGAGCCGGCCCACCCGCACCGGAACGAGTCCCCGTGCCGGCCGGCGCCTCCCGGGCGACCACGGGCGGAGAGGTGCGATGAGCCTGCTCGAGCTGGACCGGGTGACCGTGCGGTACGGCGGGGTGACCGCGGTGGACGACGTGAGCTTCGGCGTCGAGGAGGGCGCGCTGGTCGGCCTCATCGGACCGAACGGGGCCGGCAAGACCACCATGATCGACGCGATCACCGGCATGGCCCGGCACGAGGGGGACATCCGCCTCGACGGGCGCAGCCTGCGCGGCTGGCCCCCGCACCGGCGCAGCCAGGCCGGGATCAACCGGACATTCCAGTCGCTCGAGCTGTTCATGGACCTCACGGTCCGCGAGAACCTGCTGACCTACTCCGGGGCGCGCTCGGGAGCGCGGGCCAAGGCCGACCCCGATGCCGTCGACTTCGCGCTGGAACAGCTCGGGGTCGGGTGGGCGGCCGACGCCTATCCGTCCGAGCTCTCGCACGGCTCCGGCCGCCTGGTGTCGGTGGCCCGGGCGCTGGCCGCCCGTCCCCGGCTCCTCCTGCTCGACGAGCCGGCGGCCGGCCTCGACGCACACGAGTCGGTGCAGCTCGGGATCAAGCTGCGGGAGCTCGTCGACTCCGGCGTGGCCACCATGCTGCTGGTCGACCACGACGTCGAGCTGATCCTCGCGGTCTGCGACGACATCCAGGTGCTCGACTTCGGCAAGCGCATCGCGCACGGGCCGCCCGCGGTGATCCGCGAGGACCCGGACGTCGCCCGGGCCTACCTGGGCACGGACGTCTCGAAGCCGCCGGTGCAGGCGGCCGCAGTCGTGGGGGAGGCGTTGTGACCGCAGCGACGAGGGAGAGCAGCGCGACCGCGCCCGGCGCGGCCGAGCCCGTGCTCGAGGTCGAGGGCCTCTCCGCCGGCTACGGCCGGCTCACCGTGCTGCACGACGTCTCCCTGGCGCTGCGCCAGGGCGAGATCGTCAGCCTGCTGGGCCCCAACGGCGCCGGGAAGTCGACGTTGCTGCTGAGCATCTCCGGACTGGTCCGGATCTCCGCCGGCGACGTCCGGGTGGCCGGCCGCTCGGTGCTGCGGTCCGCCCCGCACGTCATCGCCCGGTCCGGCGTCGCGCACATCCCCGAGGACCGCTCGCTGTTCACCTCGCTCACGGTCGACGAGCACCTGCGGCTGTCCGCCAAGCCCGGCGGCATGGACGTCTACACGCTGTTCCCCGAGCTGGCCCGGATGAAGAACAAACGGGCCGGCGTGATGAGCGGGGGCGAGCAGCAGATGCTCACCCTCGCCCGCGCGCTCGTGGCGGCCCCGCGCGTCCTGCTGGTCGACGAGATGTCCCTTGGGCTCGCACCGGTGGTGGTCGAGCGGTTGTTCGCCGCGCTCGGTGAGATCTCCCGGTCCCAGGGGATCGCCATCCTCCTGGTCGAGCAGCACGTGCCCCTGGCGCTGAAGTACACGCAGCGGGGCTACGTCCTGTCCGGCGGCCGGATCGCCGCCGAGGGGACGGCGGCGGAGCTGCTCGAGCGCTGGTCGGACGTGGAGTCGTCCTACCTCGGCAAGACCGCGGGGTGACCGCGCCGGTCGCCACCCTGTCCCACCTCGACGGCGGCGTCCTCGACCGGGTGCTCGGCGCGGTCCTCGTCCTCGACCTCGATGCCGACTACTGGGAGCGGCAGGGCGCGATGATGGCGCTCCTGCGGTCGGACCACCCCCGCGGCGAGGAGATCGTCCGCCTCTGGCTCGACCGCGCCGTCGCTACGCAGACGTCCGACGGGCGGCTCTGCTACGGGGCGACGACGAACCTCAGCTTCGGCGCCTTCCGTGTCATGGACGTCGCGATCATGCGGCAGTTCGTCCGCACCGCCAGCGTCAGTGCCTACTTCGCGCACCCCCTGGTCATGCTGTACGAGCGCACCGGCGAGGACCGCTGGCTGACCGCCGCCGAGCGGCAGGTCGAGGCGATGCTGGCGGGACCCCGCACGTCCGAGGGGTTCCTCCTGATGAACGGCGCGGCCCCGGAGATCTGGATCGACGAGCTGTACCCCGTCTGCGGCGTGCTCGCCCGCCTCGGCCGCGTGCGCGCCCGGCGGGAGCTGACCGACGAGGCCTACCGGCACCTGCTGCTGGCCTACCGACGCCTGCTGGACGCGGGGGAGGGGCTGCTCCGCCACGTGTGGCTGGAGCGGCCCAACTCCTTCCCCGAGTCGACGTTCTGGTCACGCGGCAACGGCTGGTTCCTGTGCGCGGCCGCCGAGGTGCTGGCCGAGGCCCCGGAGCACCCGGACGCACCCGCCGTCCGGGAGATGCTGGCCGGCGTCCTCGACTCCTACCTGCGCCTTCAGGACGACACCGGCTTCTTCCACGACTTCCTCGACGACCCGGGCACGCCGCTGGAGGCGTCCGGGACGCTGATGTTCGCCTACGCCGTCGGGCTGGCGGCGGAGCACGACCAGTACCTCCCGGCGGCGGTCCGGGCGCTCGACGCCGTGGCCGGCATCGTTCCGGCTGACGGGACCATCGGGCGCACCGTCCTGCCACCCGGCGGACCCGGTGTGCCGCTCGGCTCGATGGTGCTCGGCCAGAGCTTCTTCCTGCTGGCCGCCCATCACCTGCGGGACGCCACCGGCATCCCGCTCACGGGCTGACGGGGCCGGCCCCGCCGTCCGGCCGCCGGGCGGCGGAGAGGCCGGCCTCCATCCGAGCCGCATCGTAGCTGGTCCAGGCCACCGGCTCGAGCTCCACGACCACCCGCGGCGTCTCGCGCAGCATCCGCTCGAACCGCGCCGCCCGCGACGTCCCCGCGCCGTGCCCCTTTGCCGCCAGCTCCCGGGCGAACCAGGCCTCCATCACGGCGCCGTCGTCGTGCACCGTGGCCACGGTGCGTGCCGCCACCGACCTCGGCGCACCGGGCAGGGCGCCGGCGTTGGAGACGACGACGGTGCTGCGCGGCTCTGCCCGCAGCGCCTCGACCCGCGGCCGGCCGGCCCCGGCGGTCACCCAGAAGCGCCCGTCCCGCCACACGAACCAGTGGACGACGCCGATCGGCCAGCCGTCCGGCCGCGACCAGATGACCACGCACTCCAGCTGGGCGGCGAGCAGCTCGTCGCGGGCGGCGTCGGCCAGCGGGTGCTCGCCGGGGTTCTCGTACGGCCGCCAGGACGGACCGGTCATGGCGTGCCCTCCTCCGTCAGCGCGCGAGCGTCTCGCGGAGGCGGTGCTTGAGCACCTTGCCCGTGACGTTGCGCGGCAGCTCGTCGACGCGGATCCACCGCCGGGGGACCTTGTAGGACGCCAGCCGCTCCCGCGCCCAACCGGCCAGCTCCTCGTCCCCGACGGCCGTGCCCACCAGGACGGCGGTCACGATCTGCCCCCAGCGGGCGTCGGGCAGGCCCAGCACGGCCACCTCGCCGACGTCCGGGTGCTCGGCGAGCACCGCCTCCACCTCCCGCGGGTACACGTTCTCGCCGCCGGTGATGACCATGTCGTTGCGGCGGTCGGTGATGTGCAGATACCCCCGCCGGTCGCGGTAGCCCATGTCGCCGGTGTGCATCCAGCCGTCCCGCATCGCCTCGGCGGTCGCCTCCGGCCGGTTCCAGTACTCGCGCATGACCGACGGCCCGCGGCAGACGATCTCGCCGACCTCGCCCTGGGGTAGAGGACGGTCGCCGTCGTCGACCACGCGCACCTGCAGGCCGACGGCCTCCGTGCCGGCCGAGGCGAGCTTCTCCTCGTCGTCCGGATCGTGGTCGGCCGGCCGCAGGATGGTCTGCCCGCCCGTCTCGGTCATCCCGTACTGCTGGTGCATGTCGCAGCCGAACCGGGCGAGCGCGCGCCGCAGCGGCGCGGGCTCGATCGCGGAGCCGCCGTAGATGATCAGCCGCAGCGCCGAGAGGTCGTGCGCGTCGACGGCCGGGCTGTCGAGCAGCATGCCGATCGTCGTCGGCACCAGGACGGTCGTCGTGACCCGCTCCCGTTCCATGGCGGCCAGCGCCTCGGCCGGCTCGAACTCCTGCAGCATCACCACGGCGGCGCCGTTGACCACGTGGGCGTACGCGAGGAACGCGGCGATGTGGAACATCGGCAGGCAGGCGAGGTGGACGTCGTCCTGGCGGACCTGCAGCTCGACGGCGTTGATGAGCACCCGGGCGGTGAAGCCCAGCCGGTCCACCACCGCGCCCTTGGGCCGCCCGGTCGTCCCGCTCGTGTAGAGGATGGTCGCCGGCAGCTCCGGCTCCAGGGGATCGGTTGCCGGGTCGCCCACGGCACCCGCCAGGGCCTCGTCGTAGTTGCCGCCGTCGCCGAGCTCGAGGACGTGGGGAATGCCGAGGTCAGCGGCCAGCTTGCGGCCGCGCTCGGCGTGGTTGCGCCCGGTGACCAGGACGCCGGAGTCGCAGTCCTCGAGGATGAACCGCAACTCGGGCTCGGCCAGCCGGGTGTTGAGGGGGACCAGCGCGAAGCCGCTGCGCAGGCAGGCCCCCTGGATCTCGAGGTACTCCAGCTCGTTGTCGGCCAGGAGCGCCACCCGGTCGCCCGGGGTCAGGCCGAGGCCGCGGAGCAGCCCGCCGAGCCGGCCGATCCGGTCGTCCACCTCGGCGAACGAGAGCCGGCGGCCGTTCCCGACGACGGCGACGGCGTCCCCGCGGCGGACCGTCGGACCGGCGACGAGATCGAGATGGCGCATGGCGCTCCGTCCTGTGCACGACCTGACGTCTTACGTAAGAGAGTAGCGGGCGGTAGCCTGGCGCGGGACCCCGTCGTCCCCAGGAGAGGAGGGCCTTGTGGAGGAGTACGTCTTCCTCGACCCCACCGCCGAGCCCGGCGTCCCCGTGGTGCCCTACGAGCTCGCCGTCCGGCTGGAGCCGGGCACGACGGTGGGTCTGCTGGCCAACTCCTTCGTCGACTCCGCCGAGTTCCTGCAGCGGGTCGGGCGGGAGCTGGACGCAGCCCTGCCCGGCCTGGACGTCCGCCACTACGCCAAGGGTTCGGCCGCCCGGTCCGGTGAACCGGTCGATCCGGACGTCGCCGCGGCGATCCGCAACGACTGCCTGGCCGTGATCACCGCCTATGGGCACTAGGGCAGCTGCACGTCGGCCACGGTCCGTGACGGCGTGCAGTTCGCCCGGTCGGGCGTTCCCGTGGTGGTGATGGTCACCGCCGCGTTCGCGGAGCAGGCAGCGTTCGTGGCCCGGGCGGCCGGCATGCCGGGCATCCCGACCGTGACGCTGCCGCACCCGGTGGCCGGATCGCCGGCCGCCGCCCTCGATGCGCTCGCCGCCGAGGTCGCACCGCGCTGCCGTGCGCTGCTGGAGGGGGAGCCACCGTGACATCGCTGCGGTCGGCCCGCGTCTCCGCCAAGGACGAGGATGCCGCCCTCGAGCTGCTGTTCGCCCGCGGCTGGACCGACGGGCTGCCGGTCGTGGTGCCCACGCCCGCGCGCGTCGAGGCCATGCTCGCCTTCGCCGGCGGCCTGGATCCCGACGTCGTCCTCGGTGCGGTCGGGCCCAACGACGGCGAGGCGACGGTCGAGAAGGTGGCCGTCAACGCGGTCATGGCGGGGTGCACTCCGGAGGTGTTCACGACCGTCCTCGCGTGCGTCGAGGCGGTGACCGATCCCGTGTTCAACCTCGCGGCGGTGCAGTCGACGACGCACGCCGTCGGACCGGTCGTCGTGGTCAACGGGCCGGTCCGCGCGGCGGCCGGCATCGCCTCGGGCACCGGAGCGCTCGGCTCCGGATTCCGGGCGAACGCGACCATCGGCCGCGCCCTGCGGCTCGTGCTGTCGAACGTGGGCGGTGGGCGTCCCGGCGTCGGTGACATGGCGCTGCTCGGGCAGCCGGGGAAGTTCACCTGCTGCCTCGCCGAGGCGGAGGAGGAGAGTCCCTTCGAGCCACTGTCGGTCTCCCGCGGGCTGACCCCGGAGGTCAGTGCGGTCACGGTGCTCGGCGGGGAGGGTCCGCACTCCGTCATGTGCCTCCCGGACGAGGGTGGCGGCGGGGCCGACCGTCTTCTCCTGGTCCTGGCGTCGGCCCTCGCGAACCCGGCCTCCAATCCGGCGCACATGCGCAAGGGCATGAACCTCGTCGTCCTGAATCCCGACCACGCCGACCTCCTCGCGCGCGAGGGGCTCGGCCGCGCCGACGTCCAGCAGCGGCTGTTCGAGCTGGCCGGCAACGGCCGCGGCGAGCTGCGCCGCTACGGCGGCAGCCTCGTGCCGGAGGGTGCCGACGACGACTGGCTGCCCGTGGTGCGCGAACCGGCCGATCTCCTGGTCGCCGTCGCGGGCGGCCGGGGGCTCTACTCCGCGGTGGTCCCGTCGTGGGGTGGTGGACCGGTGGGCAACGTGGCGGTCACCAGACCGGTCCGCGAGGACCCGGCGTGCGTCGTCCCGCAGTCCCGGTTGATGTGACGCTTTACGTTCAATATTAGGAAAGGGTAGGGTCGGCTGCGTCGTCCGTCGCAACGCCGCTCCGGGGGCCAGCCGAAGAGGAGTCCTGCATGCTCGTGGGGGACATCGTCCGGCGCAACGCGCGCTCCTTCTCCGACTCCGACGCGGTGGTGGTGCCGGGTGGGATCACCCGCTCCTGGGCCGACCTCGACGTCCGGACGAACCGCTTCGCCAACGCGCTGCTCGACCTCGGCCTCGCCCAGGGTGACCGGCTGGCGGTTTTCGCAACGAACTGCATCGAGTACTTCGAGTTCTTCTTCGCCTGCGCCAAGTCGGGGGTCGTGGGTGCCCCGACGAACATCCGACTGGCCCCGCACGAGCTCACCGCCTACTACTCCTACGTCAAGCCGCGCGCCGTCCTGGTGCACGCCGACCTCGCCCAGGAGGCGCGGGACTGGCTCCCTGACGTGCCGGGGGCCGAATGGGTCATCGGCTTCGGCGGGAACCACGGCCTCGACCTCGACCTCGAGCGGCTGATCGAGGCGGCGGGTGCCGAGGACCCTGCCGTCCCCCTGTCCGAGGACGACACCTACATGCTCGGGCCGACCAGCGGGACCACCGGCATCCCCAAGGCGACGGTGCTCACCCATCGCAACGCGATCTCGGCGATGCTCAACTGGCTGGCCGAGATGCCGATGCCCGAGCGCGGCACGGCGCTGCAGAACATCCCGTACTTCTTCAACCCCGGCGGGCCGGCCGGCATCCACCCGGTGCTGCTCAAGGGCGGCCGCACCGTCGTCTACGGGGGCTTCACCCCGCGGGCGTTCCTCGAGGCGGTGCAGGAGTACCGGGTCACCAACACCGTGGCCGTCCCCACGATGGTGCAGATGATCGTGGCCGAGCCGGACTGCGAGAGCTTCGACCTCTCCAGCCTCCGCGGCGTCTTCTCCGGTGGATCCCCGTGGAACGCGCCGCTGTTCCGGCGGGCACGCCATGTGCTCGGCGACGTCATCTACCCGCTGTACGGCATGGCCGAGAGCTACTCCTGCGGCATGACGCTGCGCCCGGAGAGCGTCGTTCTCGACGGCACCCCGGAGCAGCAGAAGCAGGTGACCTCGGCGGGCAAGCCGCACGTGCTGATGCGGCTGCGGGTCGTCGACGCCCACGGCGACGAGGTGCCGCACGACGGGGAGACGGCGGGCGAGATCTGGATGTCCGGGCCGTCCATCTCGCCCGGCTACTTCGAGATGCCGGACGAGACCGAGGCCAGCCGCGAGGGGGAGTGGTTCCGGACCGGTGACGTAGCGGTCGTGGACCGCGAGGGCTTCGTGACCATCGTCGACCGGCTCAAGGACATGATCATCACCGGTGGCATCAACGTCTTCAGCATCGAGGTCGAGCGGGCTCTCCTGCAGCACCCCGAGGTGGACCAGGTCGCGGTCATCGGGATCCCGCACGAGACCTGGGGCGAGGCCATCCACGCCGTCGTCCGCCGGACCGAGGGGAGCACCCTCACCGAGGCCGCGCTCGTCGAGTTCGCCGGCGAGCGGCTCGCCGGCTTCAAGAAGCCGCGCAGCGTCGAGTTCGTCGACGCCCTCCCCGTCAGCGCCACCGGGAAGATCCTGAAGAAGGTCGTGCGGGCCGACCGCCTGGGCACCGGCGACGGCTCCCGCCTCCCCGCCTCCTGACCCCGACCACTACGAGAACCGGGAGAACCACGGTGGACTTCGCCCTCGACGAGGAGCACCAGCAGTTCCGCGAGACGCTGCGCGCGTTCTTCGCCAAGGCGGCACCCCTCGAGGACGTCGCCCGGCACGACCGCGAGGAGGAGTTCAACACCGAGCTCTACCGGAAGGTGGCCGACCTCGGGCTCTGCGGGCTGGCCTTCGGCGAGGAGTACGGCGGATCCGACGCCGACCAGATCGCCATCTGCATCGCCGTGGAGGAGGTGGCCCGCGCCAGCGCGGCACTCGCCTACGCCTGGCTGCCGACGGTGACCTTCTGCGCCAAGGGCATCGCGCGGTTCGGCACCGAGGAGCAGCGCAAGCAGATCCTGCCGCGGGTGGCCGCCGGCGAGATCCGGATGGCGATGGGCCTCTCCGAGCCGGAGGCCGGCTCGGACCTCAGCCACCTCTCGACCCGCGCCGAGCGCGCCGGGGACGACTTCGTCATCAACGGGCAGAAGGTGTTCACCACCGGCGCCGACACCGCTGACTACATCTTCGCGTTCGTCCGGACCGATCCCGGGTCGGTCGGCCCGCGCGGGCTGTCGGTGCTGCTCGTCCCGCGCGAGACGACCGGAGTGACGGTCCGTCCGCTGCGCAAGCTGGCCGGCCAGGCGACGCACACCTGCGAGGTGTTCCTCGAGGACGTGCGGGTGCCCGCGGAGAACCTCGTCGGTGAGCTGGGCAACGGGAGCCGGCTCATCGCGGACCTGATGAACGGCGAGCGCATCTACGTCGGCGCCGAGGGATGCGGGGTCGGTCAGGGGGCGCTCGACATGGCGCTGGCCTACGCGAAGGAGCGCGAGCAGTTCGGCAAGCCGATCATCGAGCACCAGGCGGTCGGCCACATGCTGGCCGACATGGCCATGGACGTGCAGGCCGCCCGGCTGGTCACCTGGAACGCCGCCTGGCTCCTGCAGCAGGGCCGCGAGTGCACCATGGAGGCCTCGATGGCCAAGGTGTTCGGCTCGGAGGCGGGCACCCGGTGCGCCAACCGCGGGATGCAGATCCTGGGCGGCTACTCGTACATGGTCGAGTACGGGATGGAGCGCTACTGGCGCGAGACGAAGCTGTACGAGATCGCCGGGGGCACCAACCAGATCATGCGGAACCTGATCGCCAAGAACCTGGGACGGCGGGGGCTGTGACGGCGTTCGGACTGGGCGCCGTCCTCGACCACGTCGCGCTCGCCGCCCCGCGCATCCGCGACCTGCT
>Ga0126307_10001300_pt1 | contig 16484 bp, 12 predicted proteins | sample Plot28_FD_89955 | JGI IMG/M metagenome (GOLD analysis project Ga0126307, IMG submission 89955) | Serpentine soil microbial communities from UC McLaughlin Reserve, CA, USA - Plot28 | ecosystem: Environmental > Terrestrial > Soil > Grasslands | place: USA: UC McLaughlin Reserve, Lake County... | reverse complement strand
TCGATACGAACACTCCCTGCGTCCTTGCCTCGGAACGAGCATCGCACCCCGACGACGAGCGACATTCCGCCAAGCTCTCTCGGGAACGTGTCTGATACCGAGTTCCACCTGAGGCGGGTCGACACCGAGGCGGGCCCGCTGGCCCTGGTGACGATCGACAACGGCGCCGACCATACGAAGCCGACCGTTTTCGGCCGGTCGGCGTTCGAGTCGGCCCAGCGCGTGCTGGCCGAGCTCGAAAACGGCGACTGGGTCGCCATGGTGCTGACCGGCAAACCCTTCGTCTTCGCGGTGGGGGCCGACATGACCGAGTTCCCGAAGATCAGCTCGCGCCAGGAGGCGATCGAGGGCAGCCGCGCCGGCCACGACGCCTTCGGGCGAATCGCCGGCCTCCCATACCCCACCGTGGCCGCGATCAACGGTGCCTGCCTGGGCGGGGGCGTCGAGATCGCGCTGCACTGCGACGCGCGCACGATCGCCAGCTCCGTCCGTCATTTCGGCGTGCCCGAGGTCTTCCTCGGGATCTTCCCCGCGTGGGGGGGGACGCAGCTGATCCCGCGCCTCGTCGACCCGAAGACGGCGGTCAAGGTCGTCGTCCAGAACCCGATGCGGCAGAACAAGCTGCTGAAGGCCGCAGAGGCCGTCGAGCTGGGGCTGGCGGACAGGCTGCTCGAGCCCGTCGAGTTCCTCGACGAGTCGATCGCCTTCGCGCTCGAGCTCGTCGAGAGACCGTTCGAGCGGACTCCTCCCGACACGACGGATCTCGCGGACGTGATGCGGCGCGCGCGCAACCAGCTCGACGACGCGGTCCACGGCGCGTCGCCCGCGCCCTACCGCGCCCTGGATCTGATCGAGGGCGCGCAGACGTGGAGTATCGAGGAGGGCTACCGCGCCGAGGAGGAGGCGATCGCCAATCTGATGCTCTCGCCGCAGGCCAGGGCGTCGCTGTACGCGTTCGACCTCGTCGAGCGCCGCGCCAAGCAGGACACGGGCCGGCCGGGCACCGAGGCGCGCAAGGTGAACAAGGTCGGCATCGTGGGCGCGGGCCTGATGGCGACCCAGCTCGCCGCGCTCTTCCTCCAACGGCTCGAGGTGCCGGTCGTGTTGCGCGACGTCGACCAGGCGATCGTCGACCGCGCGCTCGACTCGATCCGCGACGAGCTGGCGGGCGGTCGTCACAGCGAGGGGAAGGCTCGCTTCCTCGGCTCGCTCGTCAGCGGCTCGACGGGCTACGACGGCTTCGCGGACTGCGACCTCGTGCTCGAGGCCGTGTTCGAGGAACTCCGGGTGAAACGCGAGGTCTTCGGCGAGCTCGAACGCGTCGTCTCGCCGGAATGCGTCCTGGCGACGAACACGTCCGCGCTGTCGATCGCGGAGATGGCGTCCGAGCTCGACCACCCGGAGCGCGTCGCCGGAATGCATTTCTTCAATCCGGTCGCGGTGCTGCCGCTGGTCGAGGTGATCCGCGCACCCGAGACGGACGACGCCACGGTGGCGACCGTGTGGGACACCGCCAAGGCCGTGCGGAAGCGGCCCGTCCTCTCGGCCGACGCGCCGGCGTTCATCGTCAACCGCGTCCTCACCCGCATGACGACCGTGCTGATGGACGCGCTCGAGAACGGCAACACCGTCGACGAGACGGACGAGGCGATCCTGCGGCTCGGCCTGCCGATGGCGCCGTCTGTGCTCCTGCAGATGGTCGGCCCGCGCGTCGCCTACCACGTACTGGAGACGCTCAACGACGCCTACCCCGACCGTTTCCCGCTTTCCGAGACGCTCCGGAACCAGGCCGAGGGCCGCGAGGAGATCGTCGTGCGAGGAGACGCCAGGCGGACGGTCGACGAGATCCAGCGCGACGCGCTCGAGGCGATCGCGGACGAGGTGCGGCACATGCTCGACGACGGCGTCGTCGCCGAGGCGAAAGATGTCGACACCGCGCTCATCCTCGGCGCGGGCTGGCCGTTCTTCCTGGGCGGGGTCACGAAGCACCTCGACCAGACCGGGATCTCGGACCGGGTGACCGGCGGTACGCTCGCCGGTGCCCGTGGCCCTGTACACGCCTGAGGAGCGCGACCAGGTGGCAGCTCGGGTGCTCGCACAACTTCGCGCCGACGAGCGCGCTGAGCGGGTCGAGCTATCGGGGTCGGGCGTCCACGGATACGCCGACCGGTGGTCCGACGTCGACATCCTGGTGGTCGCCGGCAAAGGCGTCGATCACCGCAACCTCGCCGACAGCTGGACCGCACGAATGTACGAGCTCTTCCCTGTCGTCCACGACTTCCGCGTCTCGTTCGGCGAGGAGCACGTCCGCGGCGTGCTGCTCGAGAACTTCCTCGAGGTCGACCTCGGCTTCCAGCCCTGGCGCGCAGCCGGCGAGGAGGGGTCGACCGAGCGGGATCTCAGTCCCGATGCCGAAGCCGGCTTCGCGTGGCACGACGTGCTGCACGCCGCCGTCGCGATCCGCCGCGGGCGACCGTGGCGCGCTCACTACTACATCGGCCTGCTCCGCTGGCGCACGCTCGCGCTCGCGGGCGCGGACATGAGCGAGTACAAGGGTGCCGACGACGTTCGCGCTCAGCTACTCGAGGCGCTCGCGGACACACTGCCGCGATCGCTCGACGCGGCCGAGCTCCTGCGCGCGACGCGGGCGGTCGTGCCACTGTTCTTCGCTGAGCTTCGCGCGTATGACGCCGGCACCGAGACGCACTACGCGGAGCTCGCGGACCGCCTGGAGCCGCGGCTCCTATCCTTCCTGGACGAGACCGCCTAAGCAGCGCGAAATCGGCTATGCTTCGACAGACGCCCGCACTGGGGACTAGCGGGCGGATCTCTACAGGTTGCGACGTACGCAGCGTCGCGCGCATGTCAAACACGACCGAGCACCCGACCATAGCGCCGGAGGCACCGGACGCTCTCTCCGACTCCGCTGCCCGCGCCCAGGCGTGGGCCGGCGAGCCGATCCTTCATTCGGAGGAGGATCCTGCGATCGTGCTCGCGCCGGGTACGTCGCGCCGCCGCGCGCTCGACGAGGCGATCGCGGAGATCGAGGCCGGCCGCAAAGAGCCGTCGTCGGAGTGGAAGGTTCGCTTCGGTCTCATGCTCGGCCTCGAGCGCGTGCTCAGCGAACGCCCGCCCCACCTCGCGTCGGGCACCGAGCTGCGGCGCCACCAGGTGGACGCGCTCGCCGGCATGCTCACCGAGCTGATCGCCGCGAACCAGCGCGAGGACGAGGAGCTGAACGGCAACGGGAACGGCTACGCCGAGACGGCGGCCGAGCCCGACGAGGACGAGGACGAGGACATGACTGCCGAGGGCGACGCCGAGGTCGTCGACCTCAAGCGCGACCCCGGCGCCGTCCGCCGCTTCCGCTTCCGCCATCCGACCGCGTCGGGCAAGACGATCGCGGCGGGAGGCTTCGTCGAGGCGGCCCGCACGCTCGGCGTGCTGATCCTCACGCACCGGCGCCTGCTCGTCTCGCAGTTCACGCGCGACCTCACAGACGAGGGCTACGGCGACCGCATGGAGCCCATCGTCGAGAATGGGAAGAAGCCAAAGAACAAGAACCCGATCACGATCCAGACGTACGCCTGGTTCGCCCGGCACGTGAAGTCGATCGACCGCGACGCATACCAGCTCGTCATCGCCGACGAGGCGCACACCGCCCTGGGCGAGAAGACGAGCGCGGCGATCCGGAGCTTCCCCGAGCCGCTCTTCGTCGGCATGACGGCGACCGAGCAGCTGATCGCGAAGCAGGTCTCCGACGTCTTCCCGGCCTCGGTCGACGACCTGCCGCTCCAGGACGCCGCGCGACGCGGGCTGATCGCGCCGCTCCGCGACTTGCGCGTGCCGCCGGCCGCGGCGATCTCGTCGGTGCCGATCGTCGGCGGCGACTTCGAGGAACGCGCGCTCGCCGCAGTCCTCGACCACCAGGCTCTGAACCAGGCGGCCGCGAGCCTCTACCGCGACCGCTTCGACAACACACCCGGGATCGTCTACGCGGCCGGCGTCGACCACGCCTACAACCTCGCCAAGGAGTTCCGCGCGGCCGGGCTCAAGGCCGAGGCCGTCAGCGGCCGCACGCCGCCGGTGCGCCTCGCCGAGACCCTCGCCGCCTACGAGCGCGGCGAGATCAACATCCTGATCAACGCGCAGCTGCTCGCCGAGGGCTGGAACTCGCCGCGAGCGACGGTCTGCATGCACCTCGCCCCCACCGCGAGCCGCCGCGTCTACCAGCAGCGGATCGGCCGGATCATGCGCCTCCACCCGCGCAAGGAGGCCGGGATCGTCGTCGACTTCGTGAACAAGGGCGCGACCCATACCGAGCGCGTCGTCTCGCTCCACAGCCTGCTCGACGCCGACTTCTACCGCGAGGGCGCGCGTGTCACGCCGGCCCCCCGGCGGAGGCCGAACCGCCGAGCCCGCCGCAAGCTCGCGCCGGCGCCGTGGCTCGTCCCGGTGACGCCGGACGTCAAGCGCCGCCTCAACGTGATCGCACGCGAGTGGCAGCGAGTCGACCCCCGCTACCTCGACGAGGACGAACAGCGCTTCTGGGCGACGATCGCCGGCCGCCAGGTGCGGTTCGACGAGCGGACCGAGTTCGTCAAGAAGCTGACCGACGGGCGCGCGAGCCGTGGTTGCCTCGAGCAGTTCCTGTTCACCTGCGCGGCGGAGAACCCGAACCGGCGGCTCCGGCTGATCGCGCTCGCCGACCGCGTCTCGATGCAGGTCGAGCGCGCGGACTTCGATGACCTCGTCACGCTCGTCACCCAGGCGCCGACGTGGGAAAAGGACCGCATCCAGGGCGTCAGGACGCTCCTGCGGGCGCTCGGAGAGGGCAAGGCAGACGCGCCCGAGCAGATCCTCGGCCGCTGGACCTGGAAGCTCGCCCGCGCCACGCGCAAGGCGCAGGATCGGCGGGCGAGCGCGGAGTTCGCGGAGGCGAAGCGCCTCCTGGGTGCGCTTGCGAACTCGCGCGGGCACCGTCACGAGGAGAACGCCGCCCGGCTGGTCAACGCCTCCCTCGAGCAGCCGCTGCAGGTCGGTGTCGCGCTGCTCGCGTCGGCCGAGGGCTACACGCCGCGCGCCAACCAGCTGATCGAGGCCGCCCGCGAGCGGATCGCGCCGATCAACGAGATCGCCAACGCGCTCGCCGACAACCTGCCCGCGCCGAAGGCGCACCCCGGTCGCTCACGCCGGCGCCGCCGGCGTAAGCGCGCGAAGCAGCAGGGTCAGGCGACGCAGCACAACAAGCCACAGGCGCAGGAAGGCAACGTCGAGTCGCTGCCGGCCCCTGCCGCCGACGAGAAGCAGCCGGCGCCCGAGCCCGCACGCGTGGCCGAGGGCTAGCCTCAGAGACATGCTCGTCCTCATCGCCGTCGGCTTTGCGGCCGGTGTGATCACGGCCCTCTCGCCGTGCGTCCTCCCGGTGCTGCCGATCCTGCTCGCCGGCGGAGCGACGGGCGGCCGGAGGAAGCCCTACGCGATCATCGCCGGCCTGGTCGCGAGCTTCACCGCCTTCACGCTCGCGGGCGTCTGGCTCCTCGACGCGCTCGGGCTCCCGAAGGATGTGCTGAGGAACATCGCGATCGTCCTCCTCTTCGTCGTCGCCGCGTCCCTGCTCTTCCCCCGGCTCGGCCTCGCGCTGGAGCAACGTCTGGCGCGACTGGGACGACAGCCCGGCGGCGACCTCGGCGGCGGGCTGCTGCTCGGCGCCGCACTCGGCCTCGTCTTCGTGCCGTGCGCCGGACCGGTGCTCGCGGCCGTCACGGTCGTAGCCGCGAGCCGCGACGTCGGCGTCGACGTAGTGGTCCTCATGCTCGCGTACGCGCTCGGCGCGGCAGTCCCGATGCTCCTCGTGGCGGCCGGCGGTCGGTGGGCGGCCGGAATGAGCGCGGTCCGCGCGCACGGCACCGCGGTCCGGCGCGCGCTGGGTGCGGTGGTCGCCGTCACGGCGCTCGCGATCGCGCTCGGCGTCGACAGCCGCTTCCAGACGGCGGTTCCCGGCTACACCGAATCGCTCCAGAAGCGGATCGAGCGGAGCTCCGCCGCCGAGGGTCGACTCCAGGCGCTCACCGGCCACGAAGCTCCCGCCGAGGGTCTGCGCGATTTCGGTCCGGCGCCCGAGTTCACCGGCATCTCGAACTGGCTCAACTCGCGGCCGCTGACGATGGCAGGACTGCGCGGCAAGGTCGTGCTCGTCGACTTCTGGACGTATTCGTGCGTGAACTGCCTGCGGACGCTGCCGTTCGTACGCGCCTGGGACAAGGCCTACGCCGGCGACGGCCTGCAGGTCGTCGGCGTCCACACGCCGGAGTTCGCGTTCGAGCACGAGGTGAGCAACGTCCGCGGCGCCGTGAAGCGGCTTCGCGTGCGGTACGCCGTCGCGATCGACAACGACTACGGGACCTGGAACGCGTTCGGTAACCAGTACTGGCCGGCCAAGTACCTCATCGACCGCGAGGGTCACGTCCGCTTCGTGCACTTCGGCGAGGGCGGGTACGCCGAGACCGAGCGCGTGATCCGCCGCCTTCTGGCGGAGCGGTCCGCGAGCTCGCTCGTCTCGGCCGCGATCGCGGAGGCGATGCCGAGCCGCGACGCCACGCCCGAGACCTACCTCGGCTACCAGCGGTTGATGGGCCTCGCCAACCCGGCGGTCGCTCCGGATCGAAATGCGCCCTACCGGCTCCCGGCGCGGCTCGCCCAGAACCGGCTCGCGTACGGCGGCCGCTGGCACGTCGAGGCGGAGCGGGCCGTAGCGGGTCGGAACGCCCGACTGCGCCTCCGCTTCCGGGCCAAGGAGGTCAACCTCGTCCTCGGCGGCGACGGCCGGGTGGGCGTGCTCCTCGACGGCCGCCCGGTTCGAACGGTCGTCGTCCACGGCAGCCGGCTCTACAACCTGCTCAGGCTCCCGCGGCTCCGAACCGGCCTGCTCGAGCTCCGCGTCGACCGCGGAGTCGCGGGTTACGCGTTCACGTTCGGTTGATCTACGAGCTCGGCCCGGGGGTTCCGTCGCCGCGCTCGCGGTCGCGGAGGAAGCGCGTCAGCTCGGCGGCGAGTGCGTCGCCGGACGGGATCTGGATCTCGTCGGGCATCTCGTCGGTGCGCTGCTCGAGCTCCTCGACGTAGGCCTGCGTCTCCTCGTCGGTCGCGACCGCGGCGCTGACCTGCTCGGCATAGGCCTCGCCGGCCTGGCGCAGCTCCTCGGTGTCGATGTCGACGTCGAGCAGGGTGCTCAGCCGGTCGCAGAGAGCCTTCGCGGCCCGCGGGCTCGGCGCGAGCGAGACGTAGTGCGGCACCGCGGCCCACAGGCTCGCCGACGCGATCCCGCCCGTGCGGCACGCGTCGTGGAGCACGCCGACGATTCCCGTCGGCCCTTCGTAGCGCGACGTCTCGAGGCCGAGGCGCTCGACGAGCTCGGCGTCGCTCGCGCTGCCCGTCACGGGCGCCGGCCGCGTGTGCGGGACGTCGGCAAGGAGCGACCCCAATGTCACCACGAGCTCGATGTCGAGCTCGCGGATGAGCTCGACGACCAGGCTGGTGAACGTCTTCCAGCGGACGTTCGGCTCGTTGCCGGTCAGCAGGACGGCGTCGCGCTCGATCGCGGGCAGGCTTGCGTGCCGGAACGCAGTCTCGGGCCAGTCGACCTTCCGCGTCACGCCGTCCACGAGCGAGACGTTCGGACGAGTCACCTGGAAGTCGAAGAAGCCCTCGGGGTCGATCTCGGCGAACTCCTGCGCATTCCAGAGCTTGGCCAGGTAGCCGGCAGCCAGCGACGCGGCCTGGCCGCCGTCGTTCCAGCCGCGGAAGGCGGCGACCAGCACGGGGCTGCGTAGCTCCGGTCTCCGGTGGAGGATCAGCTCGTCGGTCATGCTTCTTTCAGTCTAGGTGCGCGCCACATCAACGTCACGAGGGCGACCGTCACCGACCAGATCGCGGCCGCGAGCGAGACGTGTACCAGCACGAGCCACCAGGGCAGCTCGTTGCGGTACTGGATCTCTCCGACGGCCATCTGGACGAGCAGCAACGCGAGGAGCGCGGCGGAGACCTTGAGGAGGGCGTTCGTGGCCGGCCGGTGCCGCACAAAGTAGGCGAGCCCGACGAGGAACCCCACCCCGAAGGCGGCGCTCGCTCGGACGTGGACCCAGATTGCGTCGGGGAGCTCCCAGAGGCGGTCGACGACGTCAGGGTCGCCCGCGTGCGGGCCGGCCGCCGTGACGAGCGTCCCCGTAAAGACCAGCACGAGGCAGACGGCGACGAGGGCAAGCCCGCCGAGACGAAGCCACTCCGGCACCACGGGCTCGGCAGCCCCTCGCTCCAGGACGCGCGCGTCGATCGCGACGACGACCGCGCCGCCGACCGCCAGGATCGCCAGCAGGAAGTGCGACATGACAGCGACCGGATCGAGGTCGAGGCGGATCGTGATCAGCCCGAGCGGCGCCTGGAAGATGGTCGCGGCCGCCACCGCAAAAGCCAGCCACCGCACCCAGGTCGCGGTGCCTCGGAGTCGCCAGGCGGCCAACCACGTCAGCACTGACAGCGTGAGCGGCAGGATCGCGACCACGCGGTTGCCGAACTCGACCGCCTGGTGGTGGTCCTTCTCCGGGAAGAGGCGGCCCTCGCCGCACCCCGGCCAGCCCTCGCAACCGAGGCCGGAGCCGGTTAGGCGCACCGTCGCGCCGCTGACGATGATCAGGTAGAGCGCGACGGCCGACCAGAGCGCGACCCTCGCGAAGAGCGCCGGGGTCAGCTCGAACCGGCGAGCGCGGACGACCGCTCTGGAGTCGACGCTCACGAATCGAGGCTAGCGTCTCGCAGTGGCTCCAGCAGCGACGGATAGCCGTCGGCGCCGGCGAACGGTGTCGGCCGCGAGCCCGCGAAGAGCGGCCGGTCAGCCGCGTTGAGCAGCACCGGCATCACGTCCTCGCCGCGCAACTGCCCGAGGATGCCGGCGGCACATTCCAGCTCGCCGAAGCGCTCGACCGCGTCGGCGCGGACGCCGGGCCCGCTGAGCAGGAAGGGAACCGGATCGCCGGAGTGGATGACGTCCGGATAGGTGGGAGTGGCGTGGTCGCCCGTTACGGCGACGATCGCCTTGTCCGTCGGGAGCACGCCCAGCTCGGCGTCGAGCGCCTCGATTGTCGCGCGCTTCACCGCCGGGTCCTTCGTGTGACCGGCCTCGTCGGCGGCCTTGACGTGGACGAAGACGAAGTCGTCGCCCGCGTCGAGTCGCTCCCCGATCCGCTTCACCCGCCGTCGCAGGTCGGCCGCCGGGTCGTCAGTTTCGGGCTCCTCGACGGCGTCGAGCCCCACCCAGGCGGCCAGACCGCGAAGGAACGCAGAGTCGCCGACGAACGTGCCGCGCAGTCCGTGCCGCTCCTCGAAGGTCGGGATCGGCCTCGGCCGGCCCCACCACTTGAGTGTGATCACGTTGAAGCGCTCCCCCCGCAGCCGTTCGATCACGATCCGCGTCCACTCCTCGGCCGCCCGCGCCGTCCGCTCGGCCTCCCGAACGAGCGGGAGCGGTCGCAACACCGGATGCCGGTCGCGAAAGAACGCATCGGTGTCGGTGACGCGGTCGTCGGCGCCGCCCTCCATACGCAGGACCGCCTCGCCGCGCCGCGTGTGGGTGAGCGAGAAACGGAGACCGTCGATCTCGATCCCGTCGCACGCGTCGACGAGGGCGCGCGCCTCCTCCTCGTCGTCGCCGCAGCGCGGTCGTCCAGTCAGCCAGAGCTCGCCGTCGCGAACATCGGCGGGACGCAAAGCCGCGTACGCGTAGACGCCGTCGACGTCGACCTCCTGCCCCACGCCGACCGCTTCGAAGACGGCGCGGCCCGGGAACTCCTCCGGGCGGTAGCCGAGGATCGCCCAGTGCGCGAGCTCGCTCGACGGCGCGCGTCCCGGCCCGAGCGAGAACAGCACGCCATTCGACCCCTGCAACGCAAGCCGGTCGAGGTTGGGCGTCTCGGCGGCCTCGTTCGCGGTGCGGCCGCCCAGCGACTCGTGTGCGCGGTCGGCGAGCCCGTCGAGCAGCACGACGACGATCGCGTGCACTACACCGTGACGCGGTCGAGCGAGTGGATCACCCGGGCGACGCCTGCGGGCACGAGCGTCTCCCAGTCGCCGCCGGCGCGAATGGCCTCACGCACTTCCGCGCCCGACACCGCCTTCTCGTCGCCCTCGTCGAGGACGACGACCTCGTAGCCGGCCTCACGCATGCGGTCGAGCTTCGTCCCGCCCCACTCCGAGAAGAGGCGGATGTACTGGGTGACGCCGTCCGGCACGTACGCCGGCCACAGCTCAGGCTCGTTGACCGGGAACGGGATGACGTGCACGCGGGCGAGGTCGAGGCCGGCGTCGCGCACGGCGGCCTTGACCATCACCAGGCGGTCGGCGTAGGTCCACGGGTTCGACTCGGGCAGATGGCGAAGTGGGTCGCTCGCCTCGCGCTTGATCCGCGTGGGGTCCGGGTTCGTGATCCCGACGAAGACCTCCGCCGATCGCTCGTACGCGCCGCAGAGGTACTCGAGGTGGCCGTTGTGGAATGGTTGGAAGCGCCCGTGGATCATCCCGCGGCTCACCGGACGATGACCCCGGCACCCTCCTCGACGATCCCGACGCGTCGCACGAACAGCTTCGCCGCCTCGAACTCGGCCTCCAGCGCCGGGCCGCGCTCGGCCGGGATGGAGACGAGGAGCCCTCCCGCGGTCTGGGGGTCGTAGCCGAGCGCCGCGAGCGTCTCCGGGACGCTGTCTCTCGTTTCGACGCGCCCGGCGACGAACTCCCGGTTGCGCGGATCGCCGCTGGTGCGCACGTTCTTGCGCGCGAGGTCGAGTGCGCCGTCGAGCGCCGGGAAGCGCTCCGACTCGAGGACGATCCGCACGCTGCTCCGCTCGGCCATCTCGTGCGCATGGCCGAAGAGCCCGAAACCGGTCACGTCCGTGACGGCGTTCGGCCGCAGGCGACGAAGGAGATCGGCCGCCTCCGCGTTCAGCGTGCGCATCCAGCGCACCGCCCGCTCGAGCTGCTGCGAGCCGGCGAGCCCGCTGCGCACGCCGGTCATGATCAGGCCGGTTCCGAGCGGCTTGGTCACGTAGACGGCGTCGCCGGCCCGCGCCGTGTTCTTCTGCCAGATCGCGTCGGGGCCGACCGTGCCGATCACGGCGAGGCCGTACTTGGGCTCCTCGTCGCGAATCGTGTGGCCGCCCGCGAGCAGCCCGCCCGCCGCCCGCACCTGCGCGTCGGCCGCGGCAAAGATCGCGCCGAGCACAGCCGTCGGCAGGCTCTCGGGAAAGGCGGCAATCGACAGTGCGAGCAGCGGCGTCCCGCCCATCGCGAACACGTCGTTCAGTGCGTTCGTCGCCGCGATCGCCCCGTAGTCGGCCGGGTCGTCCACGATCGGGGGGAAGAAGTCGAGCGTGAAGATCAGCGCCCGCTCGTCGTCGAGCTTGTAAACCGCGGCGTCGTCCGCCGGTGCCAGCCCGACGAGCAGATTCTCGGCCTCCACCGGCACGAACCCCCGCAGGAGCTCCTCGAGCCGCGCGGCCGAGTACTTGGCGGCACAGCCTCCGCAGGAAGCGAGTTCGGTGAGCCTGGTCATTCGGGCCTCGGCGTTCACTGGCCGCACCCCCCTCGTTCGGGTCCGCGGACTGTAGCTTCAGCCCGCGAACCGTGACAACGAGGCTGCGGCGCTGTCGATTCCCGGTGGTCGCGCGCATGCGGCGGCGCGAGTCGCCGCCGCATGTTCAGGGGAGAGGAGGAGCCGGCCGCGCGGGTCCCAGCGCGCAAATCGCTGCGCCGGGATTCGTCACGCTCGCTGAAGCTCCTGCGCGGCTCTCCTGGCGTTCTGGGACGTCGCTGCGTGTGCGAGGCCGGAGGGGACAGTGCTTGGCACGGCCCCGGAGAGCCTCGTGCGCCCCGCGGCGTCAGTGGCGGCGGAGCCGGGCTTCGCCCGGCGGGAGCCGCCCCGGCCAGGGCGTCAGGAGCCCTTCTCGATCGGGACGTCGACCAAGTTGCCCCACTCGGTCCACGAGCCGTCGTAGTTCTTGACGTCGCCGTAGCCAAGCAACTCGCGCAGCACGAACCAGGTGTGCGCGCTGCGCTCCCCGATGCGGCAGTACGCAACCACCGACTTGTCGGGGGTGACGCCCTTCGCCCCGTAGAGCTCGCGGAGCTCGTCGGCGGCCTTGAACGTGCCGTCGTCGCGAACGGCCTGGGCCCACGGGATCGACTTCGCCGTCGGGATATGGCCGGCCCGTTGGGCGCCCTCCTGCTCGTAGCCGGGCGGTGCGACGAGCTCGCCCGCGAACTCCTGCGGGCTGCGCACGTCGACGAGCTCGCCGGCGCCGCCGATCGACTGCCGCATCTCGTCGCGGTAGATCCTGATCGACTCGTCTCGCTCCTTGGCCGTGTAGCCGGTGGCCTGGACGTTCGGAACGTCCGTGGAGACCTCGCGGTTCTCGTCGATCCACTTCTGCCGGCCGCCGTCGAGGATCCGCACGTCCTCGTGGCCGTAGATCTTGAGGTACCAGTAGGCGTAGGCCGCGAACCAGTTGTTGCGATCGCCGTAGAGCACGAGCGCCGTCTCGTTGGAAATGCCGGAGCGCCCCATCAGCTGCTCGAAAGCCTGCTTGTCGATCAGGTCGCGCTCGACCGGGTCCTGCAGGTCGTCGCGCCAGTGCAGCTTGATCGCTGCAGGGATGTGGCCCTCGTCGTACAGGTCGGGGTTCTCGTCGACCTCGGCAACGACGAGCCCTTCGTCGCCGAGGTGCTCCGCAAGCCACTCGGTCGTGACGAGGACGGGCTTCGCATAGCCGTCTCCAGCCATCGTGTCTCCTCCTGAGCTCCGCATCGTGCTCAGACGCTACAGGTCGCCCGGGGTTCTGAGGATCTTCCAGAACCAGTACAGCGCGATCAGCCCCGAGAGGACGTAGCCCACGAGCGAGACGGCATCGTTGACCTGTGCCATCAGGGCGGAGGAGACCAGCAGTCCCGCGATGATGAGGGCCGCTCCGAGGCGGTTCGCCGTCGAGCGGAGCAGGCGCTCGAGGCCGCCGAGGTCGGTCGGCGCGATTCCCACCTTCAGCGTCCCGGTCTCGAGCCGCTCGACAACCTGGCTGACACGCCTGGGCAGCCGCGCGGCCGGCGCGACCTGCGTGAACAGATAAGCGAAGAGCTGGTTCGGCTCCAGCCGGCGCTCCGCCTCGCGCAGCATCAGCTCGGTTCCCTCCTCGTCGAGCAGGTCTACGGGGTCGAGGCCCGGATCGAGCGTGCGGGCGATCGAGTCGGCCTGGGCGAGGGTCTTGCCCACGAGGGCGAAGCTCGTCGGGAGCCGCACGTTGTGCAGCACGGCGATTCGCTGCAGGTCGGCGAGCGCCTCGCCCGCCCGGATGCCCGAGAGCGCGCGCCAGTGATAGCGCGGGAGCTTGCGCCGGAGCTCGTGCATGAAGCCCGGCTCGTCGGTGGAGAAGTCGGTGAGCGACAGCTCGAGAATCAGCGCGGCGACGTCGTCCGCGCGGTTCTGGGCGATCGCGAGCAAGAGCAGCGCGATCGTCCGCCTAGTGTCGTCGTCGAGCCGGCCGAGCAGCCCGAAGTCGAGCAGCGCCAGACGCCCGTCGGCCGTCAGCAGGATGTTCCCGCGGTGAGGGTCGGCGTGGTACAGGCCCTCGGCGGCGATCTGGCGCACATACGCGGAGAACAGCTGCCGCGCAAGATCCTGCGCACGCTCCGGATCGACGGCGACACCGCGCTCGATCTTCTCGCCGTACACACGCTCCTGCACGAGAACGTCCTCGCGCACGTGCGGATGGATCACGGCAGGTACGTGGAGCGCGTCGAAGTCGGCGACGAGGCGGCCGATCAGGTCCGCGTTGTTCGCCTCCTCGACGAAGTTGAGCTCGGCCAGCAAGTGCGACTCGAGCTCGTCGGCGAGCGCTCCGAGCTGGAGAAGGCGCGCGGTTTCCGAGCGACCCTCGAGAAACCCGACAGTGCGGCGAAGCAGCTCGAGGTCGAGCTTCACCTGCTCGAGCACGCCCGGCCGCCGCACCTTGACGACGACCTCGCGGCCGTCCTTCAGCAGCGCCGCATGGATCTGCGCGATCGAGGCGGCCGCGAGCGGCTCCGGATCGATCCGTACGAAGACGTCCAGGCCAAGCGACCCGTCGATAACCGGCTCGATCTCGTCGAACGGCAGCGGCGGGACCTCGTCGACGAGCTTTCCGAGCTCCTCGACGTAGACGTCCGGCAGCAGATCTGGGCGCGACGAGAGCAGCTGTCCGAGCTTCACGAAGGTCGTTCCGAGCTCCTCCAGCGCGAGCCGGAACTCGCGTGCGCTTTCCGGAGACGCTTCGCGCGATCCACGGACGCCGATCTCGCGGACGACGCGTAGCAGACGTGTGCGCCGGGCGACGCTAGTCACCTCGAGCGCGCGCCTGAGCTGCTCCTTTCGCCTCGCCACCGGCCAGCATCTTGCGGCACGACGACAGCACCGTGTCTCAGACGGTGTCGATTCGGGGAGGAAACGGCGCCGGCTCCCCCCGCGGGAAGACGCCAAAAACTCCTGCCTCGCGACCGCTCAGGTCAAGCGAGGCGGCTGTCCTCGGAGGTCCGGCCCCATGGAATCTCGGGCGGGCCGGCCCGAGCTCCCTGCCTGGATAGGCGGACGAGTCCCAGAGCTGGGCTCGCCCGTCCTACCACTCGGCGATGTGCCCATCGAAGAAGCCGCCGCCCGTCACGGCCGCCATGACGGCGAGCGCGATGAGAAGCAGGATTCTGGCGTTGTTGTAGTGCCTCAAGCTGGTCACCTCCTTCCGTGGGTTAGAAGCGGACGTCCTGGAGCGCCTCGGCCGCACGCCTGTAGAGGCCGGCCGCTGCGCGGTCGTCTCCGCGGCGGGTCGCGAGGTCTCCCTGCGCGATCCACGCTGCGGCTCGGTGGCTGAGGCTGGAAAGCTGTTCGAAGCTCGATTCGGCGGCGCGGAAGGCGGAATCCGCCTCGTCCAGTCGATCCTGCTCGAGCAGCGCGCGCCCGAGGACGAGCTGCGCGTTGCCGATCTCGTCGAGGTGGTCGACGCGGCCCTTGAGCAGCTCGAGCGCCTGGCGCGCCTGCTCCTCGGCAGGCCGGACGTCGCCCGAGCGAAGGTGTACCTGGGCGAGCGAGTTGACCGCGCGCGCCGCGTCCTCCTCCGTGCCGTGCTCGAGCAGCACCTTGAATGCGTCCTTGAGGTACGTGACCGCCTCGTCGGGCTTGCCGAGGAGGAAGTTGAGGCCGCCGAGGTTGTTCAGCAGCTTGCCGACGTTGGCGCGATCGGCGATCTCTTCGTACTGGGCCTTCGCGCGCTCGGCGTAGGAGCGGGCGAGCACCCAGTGCCCGTCGCGCTCCGCGACGAGGGAAGCCTGGAAGTAGACGTGCGCGACCGTGCGCCGGTCGTTGAGGCCCTCCGCGAGCTCGAGCGCACGCTCCACGTCCTCGCGCGCGGCCTCGAAGTCGCGTTGGCGCCGGTAGCAGCGCGAGCGCCACCCCAGGATGTTGGAGCGGAGCAGGTCGCAGGGCATCCCTGAGCGCTCTGCGAGCGTCAGCGACTCGTTGAAGAGCCCGAGTGCCGTCGAGATGCTCTGGAGCTTGTAGCGGCAGACGCCGAGGCGGAACAGCACATCCGCCCGGTCGACGTCGGAGAAGCCGGGGTTCTCGGCGAGCTGGCGCGCGCGGTCGAGCAGTTCGCTCGCCTCGCGCAGCTGGCCTTCCTGCATCCGCGCCCACGCCTCGCCGCCGAGGGCCCGGACCTCGAGCTCGGGCGCCGCGATCCCCTGGATCGAGCCGCCGATCTTCTCGTACTCGCCGAGCGCCTCCTCGTAGCGGTGGTCCTCGGTGAGCGCCTCCGCACGGGTCAGGACCGTCTCGATGCGGCCGCGCTCGTTCGCGGAGACGCCGTTCGCGAGAAAGCCCCCGTCCACGCCCAGGCGGGCGGCGAGCCACTCGATCGTCTCCTTCGTGGGGCGCGTCTTGCCGCGCTCGATCTGGCTGACGTACTCCTTCGAGAAGCGATCGCCGGCGAGCTCGGTCTGCGTCAGCCCCGCCGACATCCGCAACTGACGAACGCGCTCGCCGAGCTTCAGGCCCGTGCTACGCGGCGCTGTGCGGGTGGGAGCGGGGAGGTCGGTGGCTCGAGGCATAGGAGGACTGGCGCGCATGGTAGTCAAGCGCACACTTCACTCTTCCGCAAGTGCGTAAAGCAGCCATCCCCCAAAAGGGGCATGTCCATGCGGTTTACGCAGTCAACCGCGCGTTGTGCGAATCACTTGACCGAGGTACTTGACGATTGGAGACAACGCCTCTATAGTCAGACCACCTTGCAGCTCGCTCCGACGCCAGAGCGGAGGTGCAAGGGGCGCGCCACAGAGATGGCGACACACGGGTCGGAGGCCTTGGCTGGGCCGCAGAGCCAAAAGCCTCCGACCTGTCGCCACCACACATACAGGCGGCTTCTCGT
>Ga0126307_10001299_pt1 | contig 16486 bp, 17 predicted proteins | sample Plot28_FD_89955 | JGI IMG/M metagenome (GOLD analysis project Ga0126307, IMG submission 89955) | Serpentine soil microbial communities from UC McLaughlin Reserve, CA, USA - Plot28 | ecosystem: Environmental > Terrestrial > Soil > Grasslands | place: USA: UC McLaughlin Reserve, Lake County... | reverse complement strand
GGATCGCCCGCGAGCTGGCCGAACTCTACCCCGTAGACCGCGACCTGCTCGTCTTCGGCGCCATCTTCCACGACGTCGGCAAGGTGCGCGAGCTGTCATGGGACAAGGGGGCCTTCGCGTACACCGCAGAAGGCCGTCTACTCGGCCACGTAGTGCTCGGCGAGCGCCTCGTAGCGTCTTACGTGGCTACGATTCCGGGCTTTCCCGAAGAGTTGCGCCTGAGGCTCTCTCACGTCCTGATCTCGCACCAGGGCGAGACGGAGTACGGATCACCCGAGCGCCCCAAGACCCTCGAAGCCCTGCTCGTTCACCTCCTGGACAACCTGGACGCGAGGGCCGCTATGTACCTCGAAACAACTACAAACGTGGCCCCCGGAGGCTGGAGCCACCACGAGAACCCGCTCGGACGCGCCCTCTACGTTCCCGAAGAAAGCTAGTCAGCATGCGCCCTGTCGGGCGCTTGTCAGCGTTTCAGCACGCTCGGGCCTACAAGGCCCTCGCTAGTCAGCAGGTCAGCTTCTCCCGTTCGGGCCTTGCCCCGCCGCGGACGACGAACCGCTGCCAGCGACACTCGGGTTCTACGCTCCTGGCGAGGCTACGGGACGACCTGCTGAAGTGCTGAGGGCTGAAAGCCGCCGAGCGGAGGCGAGAGCCGGAGCGTGCTGACAAGCCTGCGAAGCAGGCGTGCTGAAATGCTGACTAGCTTTCTTTGTCTTCGTCGTCTTCGCCTGCTGCGGTGATCTCTTCCTTGAAGTCCTCGATGGCGCGGCGGGCCTCGGCCACAAAGCGTCCCATATCCTTGGCCATCTTGGGCAGCGAGCCTGGGCCGAAGATCACGAGGAAGATGAGCCCGATTATCACCATCTCTTGAGGCCCGACGCCGAACATGAGACAGAATATAACCCGCGGACGCACACCTTACAAACACCCGCGACCCTCTGGTCTCGGCAACGTATATACTCACCGTATGTCGTTCTTCGCAAGAGATCGCAGATGATCTCCTGGGGCGCGGTGCGGACGATAGCCGTGACGCTCGCCTCCCGCACCGAGCGGGGGCCTGCTGGCGACTTCGACTACGCGGGCGCCGTCGGGGCCACCATCGACCCGCTCTCGGAGTTCACCGGCATCGAGTTACCGCAGGGTCCGCCTGCAGGCCGCCAGCTCAGGATCGCCAACAGGGCAGAGTGGATCGACTTCAACATCGAGGGCTTCGGAAGGCTGATGGAGCCCGTCGTGCAGCGCGCCGCAGCCGGCGCAGGCGACCTTACGTGGGCCGTGGGAGGCGTGACGCTGACGGCCCAGGTAGGGCTCCTTCTCGGGTTCCTCTCCTCGAGGGTTCTGGGACAGTACGATACGGGCCCGATGCTCACGCCGGGGCGGGCCGGAGAGCCGGGCAAGGTCTTCTTCCTCGACGGGAACATAGTCTCGGCCGCAGGGAGGCTCGGGGTACCCGTCGACGGGCTGCGGCTCTGGATCGTTCTGCACGAGATGACCCACGCGCTCCAGTTCGAGGGATACCCCTGGCTACGAAGGCACCTCGGAGAGTTGCTGGAGAGCCTGATCTCACCGCTCGCCGACCGCCTCGGCCTGCGCGAGACGCTACGACGTCTCTCGGAGAACCTGAAGACCGGCGGCCGGTCGGTGGAGCTCTTGATGAGCCGCTCCCAGCGCGAGTCCTTCGACCGGATGCAGGCCACCATGTCGGTGATCGAGGGCTACTCGGACTATGTGATGCACCACGTCGGCAGGGGCCTGGTGCCCCACTACGAACATCTGAAGGAGCGCATGGCGAGGAGCAGGGCCCACCGCCCGCCCCTCGAGACCGCCGTCTTCCGTCTGACTGGCCTCGACGTCAAGCTGGAGCAGTACAGGCTCGGCGAGCGCTTCGCCGACGCCGTGGTCAAACGTCAGGGGATGGAGGGCCTGAACCGTATCTGGGAGAGGCCCGAGAACCTACCATCACTCGAGGAGGTTCGCGACCCCGGTCTCTGGATGTCGAGGCTCGGAACGCCCTGAGATGGAAGAAGGATCGGGACCACACTCCTCTTCTCTGGCCTACGAGTTCGCCCGCGAGGAGGAGGCTAGGGCAGCGGCCTCGGACCTCGACCGGCGCTTTACGCAAGACGAGCTCACGGGCCTGCGCATCTACCGCGTCCGCTGGAACGGCAACTATCTCGTCGAGGCCGCATTCTCCGTTAAAACGCCCGAGAAGCGACTGAGAGACGCCAGCGCCCTCCTCGGCGAGTCTGGCATCCCGGTACACCCCGACGACCTCGCCGACTACAAGCGGGCTACGGACGAAGACGCGGGCCTGCCCGACTGGCTGCGACGCTTCTTCGGAGGGCGCCAGTAGCTGGCGCCAGCATGTCAGCAGGTCAGCATTCGCAAGCGCTTGCTGACATGCCGACAAGCGGAGCCCGAAGGGCGTAGCGTGCTGACAGCCCTGCGAAACAGGCGTGCTAATCTATGCGTTGCTGCAGGCGTGCGATCTGCTCCCTGAGTTCGTCGATCTCGTGTTCGAGATACTTCTCACGCCCGCGAATGCGGGTATAACCGGATTCCATGACGGACCCGAGGCCATCCACCGCCCGGATTACGGTCCTGCCCAAGAAACGCACGGAGACATCTAGCCCGCCGAGCGCCGTCTGGCGGGCCGACCGCGCGGTAGTGGTGGTCGCGAAGGCTCCAACGGCGAAACCGCCAGCGGCCCCGACGGTCGCCCCAAGTACGAATTTGGTAGTCCCCTGGCCCAAAAGCGTCCGTCCTTCCGGCTCTCCCGAGCTTCGACGGCGCAAGTTTAGCACAGCGCCCATGGTGCACGGTTATACTTGGCAGGGCATGATGGAGACGGGGAAGAGGGATCTACTCAGGAACCTCCCGGCCGTGGACGCCGTGATGCGTAACCCGTCGGGACAAACGCTCGCAGCCCGTCACGGCAGGGCTTCTGCGACGGCGGCCGTGCGCGAGGCGCTCGAGGGCCTGCGGTGCCAGATCGTCGCTGGTGGGAGGCCAGAGGTCTCTGAGGTGGCAGTCACCGAAGCAGCTTCGATGCTTCTCACCGGTAGGGGTCTCAGGCGCGTCGTCAACGCAACAGGCGTGCTCCTTCATACCAACCTGGGGCGCTCGGTCCTCTCCGAGCGGGCGGCCCTCGCGGCCTACGATGCGGCCACCCGCTACTCCAACCTGGAGTATGATCTCCGCTCCGGCAGCAGAGGCTCGCGCTACGATCACGCAGTGCCCCTCCTGAGGGAGCTTACCGGAGGCGAGGACGCACTCGTCGTCAACAACTGTGCAGGAGCGACGCTGCTCGCGCTCGCCGCGGTCGTCGCGTCGAAGGCTTCTGAGACGCCCGAGGTGATCGTCTCGCGCGGCCAGCTCATCGAGATCGGGGGTGGATTCCGCATCCCGGAAGTGCTCGCCCTCTCCGGCGCCCGCCTCAGGGAGGTCGGAACCACCAACCGCACCAGGCTCTCGGATTACGAGAATGCCGCAACCGAGAACTCCAGCGCGGTCCTCTGGGTTCACCCGAGTAACTTCGAGACGAAGGGCTTCACGGAGTCGGTGGGGGTCCGGGATCTCGGATCTCTGGGACTCCCGGTCATAGCCGACGTAGGCAGCGGGGCGCTGTTGTCCGTGGGTGAAGAACCAAGGGTGCAAGGGGTTCTCAGAGAAGGCGCGGACCTCGTCATCTTCTCGGGGGACAAGCTCCTCGGCGGGCCGCAGGCAGGGATAGCTGTAGGTGCTTCGCGTTGGATATCCGCCATGCGCCAACATCCACTCGCCCGCGCCCTCCGCGCCGACAAGCTCTGCCTCGCCGCCCTGGAAGCGACCCTGTACTCCTACCTGGAGGATGCTGCCGAAGAGGATCTCCCGACCCTCAGAATGATACGAGCTTCAGCCTCCGAGATGGAAGACAGGGCTGTTAACCTCGCCCAGAACCTGAGGCGTAACGTGCCCGGCCCGGAGGTGGACGTGGCGCCTTCTGTGGCCCGCAGCGGCGGGGGTACGCTGCCAACATACGAGATCCCCTCCTTCGCCGCGCGGCTTGGTGGGACCGACCCGGACGCTTTGGCCGAGAGACTACGTTCAGCGGACCCGCCGGTGATCGGCCGTGTGCACGAGGGGAGGTTATGGCTGGACGTGCGGACGCTTTTGCCGGGTGATGAGGAGGCCGTGATCGGGGCACTCAGAGACGCGAATGGGTGAGGCCAGAGAGCACAGGATATCCCTCACCATAGGGACTGCGGGGCACGTGGATCACGGCAAGACCACGCTCGTCAGGTACATGACGGGCACGGATACCGACCGCCTGGAAGAGGAACACCGCAGGGGCATCTCTATCGTGCCCGGGTATGCAGAGCTCGACCTTCCGAGCGGAAGGCGGGCAAGCCTCGTCGACGTGCCTGGCCACGAACGCTTCGTCAAGAACATGGTCTCGGGGGCGACAGGGGTCGACGCCTTCCTGCTCCTCGTCGCCGCCGACGACGGGGTCATGCCCCAGACCAGCGAGCATCTCGACATCCTGCGCATCCTCGGCGTCGAGCAGGGCGTAGTGGCGCTCTCGAAAGTCGATACCGTGGACGACGAGACAGTGGAGCTGGCCGCCCTCGAAGTCGAGGACCTGCTCGAGTCGAGAAACGTCAGTGCTCCTGTAATCCATGTTAGCGGCGCGACCGGCGAGGGCGTCGAGGATCTGCTGTTGGCGCTCGACGAGTTGGCCGCGAACACGACGGACCGGCGGAGGGATGATCTGGCTAGGCTGCCCGTTGACCGCTCCTTCGTGCTCAAGGGTATAGGGGTCGTGGTGACAGGGACGTTGTGGAGCGGGGAGGTTCGTCCGGGCGACGTGCTGCACACCCCTAAGGGCCTGCACCCGCGTGTTCGTGGCGTACAGAACCACGGTCACCCCGCCGAGGTCGCCTACGCCGGCGCACGCACGGCCCTCGACCTGACGGGCGTCGAGGCCTCGGAGATAAGAGCGGGCGACGTCCTGCTCTCGTCCCCCGTCCCCACGAGCCGCGACCTCGACGTCCGCGTCCGCCTGTTGGAGAGCGCGAGGCCCCTCGCCCACGGCATCCGCGTGCGGCTGCACCACGGGACACGCTCAACGAACGCCCGCGTGCGCCTGGTAGATAGCGAGGAGCTCCAGCCTGGAGCAAGTGTCCTCGCCCGCCTGCGGCTCGAGGAACCGTTCGTCACGCTAAGGGGCGACCGCTTCGTGCTGCGCTCGATGGACGGGGTCACGATTGGTGGCGGCACCGTGCTCGACCCGTCAGCGACGGCCCGTCACCCCGATCCAGCATGGCTCGAGGCCCTCGAGACCGGCGATGCGACAAAGGCCGTCCCGCTCGCGCTCGCCCGAAGACCCGGCCAAGGCATGACCACAGATGAGCTCTCACTCGTCCTCGGCTTCTCGACGGAGGATGTCTCACGCGCGATCGAGAACGACGCTGGGATAGAGACCTTAGGGGAGATCCACACCCTGGCAGAGGACGTCGCCGCGGCGAGAGAGCGGCTCCTGGTAGCCCTCGAACGTCGGGCTGCCGAACGCCCAGAGGGCCCCGAGCTCACCGTCGCCGAGGCCCGCACCGCAACCGGTGTTTCAGCCCCTCTCGCCGACGCCCTGCTCGCGGATGGCTCGTTCAAAGCGATCAGGGTGTCAGACACCGGCATCAGCCTGCCGCAAGGAGAAGTGCCCCCCGAACTCGAGCACGAAGCACAGCAGTTACGCGAAGCCTTGCAAGCCGCTGGCTCACAGCCCCCGCCGGCGGAGTCCACATCAGCGATGCGTCTGCTCGTCAAGCGCGGAGACGTCGTGGAGCTGGGGAGCTCGCTCTTCGCCGCGCGCGAGGCAGCCGAGTCGGTCTTGGAGCGGATAAAGACCATCTGCAGGGAGGAAGGCGAGATCTCCCTGGCCGGACTACGCGACAGCCTCGGCACCAGCCGCAAGTACGCCCAGGCCTGGCTTGAGTACTCCGACGCCGCGGGCGTCACCAGCCGCACGGGAGACGTAAGGGTGCTCACCCGCCGACACAGGCAGGCGATGTAATAAACTCTACCTGCCGAATAAGGAATGCGTGGGCCTGGTGGCCCGGCCGGTCTTCAAAACCGGTTTACGGCCGTAATACGGCCGCGGCGGTTCGATTCCCCCGCATTCCGCGAATGGAGGTTTAAGGCTACAGGCTTCAGAAAGAGTAGGGCGACGAACTCTTTCCGCGGAACCGTTACAGGGCGGCGTTGTAGCCAGATGAGCCACACCCAAGACCTGAAGCCTGAAACCTACAAAGCGGAGGTTTGTCATGACGTTTTCTCACCTCGACAGCGAAGGCGCGGCCAGGATGGTCGACGTGGCGGAGAAGGCAGTGGTGCGGCGGACGGCCGTCGCCGGAGGGTTCGTGCGCATGTCTCCGGAGACGATAGGGCTGTTGCGGAAGGCGGCGTTGCCAAAGGGTGACGCGTTGAACACGGCCAGGATCGCCGGGGTGATGGCGGCCAAAAAGACGCCTGAGCTCATACCGCTCTGTCACGGCTTGAACCTGACCTCCGTAGATATCGAGTTCGAGATCGGCCACGATCGCTTATCGATCACGGCGACAGCCCGCGCGAGCGACCGTACCGGCGTCGAGATGGAGGCCCTCACCGCGGTGAGCGTGGCCGCGTTGACCGTCTACGACATGTGCAAGGCGGTAGACAACGGAATGGTGATCGGAGAGGTCAGACTACTAGAGAAGACCAAGGAACCAGCCCGTCCGTGAAGGCTTATACGGAGCGCCACAATGGTGCATGCAACACTTTGTTAGACAAAGATACCAGGGTGGTGGTTATGCTAGACTTTCAGGCTAATCCACGGGCCATTCGCTAGGTCAGGAGCAGAGATCGAGGACGAAACTACCGTTCTTTACCCCATATTTCTGAACCTCTCCGGCAGGCGTTGCGTGGTGGTCGGGGGCGGGGCAGTGGCGACCAGGAAGGTCGGCAAGCTGTTGCAGGCGGGGGCCGAGGTCATCGTGGTCTCCCCCGAGGTGCGTCCGGAGCTTGCGGGCATGGACGTCGAGATCCAACACCGCCCCTACGAGTACGGCGACCTCGAGGGCGCTAACCTGGCGTTTACGGCGACGGGTTCTCGGAAGGTCAACGCGGCGGTCGCAGAGGAGGCGAAGAGGCGCGGAATCCCTATCAACGTCGCCGACCGTCCTTCTGAGGGAGATTTCGCCGTGCCATCGACGCTGCGGAGGGGCAGGCTCCAGGTCGCGGTCTCGACCGGCGGCGCGTCGCCCACGCTGGCGCGGCGGATCAGGAACGAACTGGAGGAGGTTTTCGGGCCGGAGTGGGCCGGTGTCGTGGAGGAGTTCGACAAGGCCCGCCGCGGCGGTGGAGCACCGGGCGAGAACCTCGAAGAGGAGGTGAGCCGGTGCTTGTTGCGGTTGCGGGGATGAGCCACCGCTCGGCGCCCGTCGAGGTGCGCGAGCGCGTCGCGTTCCCGCCGTGCGCGGGCCGGAGCCTCCTCAGGCGCCTCAAAGGCGAGGGCGTCGCCTCCGAAGCCGTGCTGCTCTCGACCTGCAACAGGACCGAGGTCTACGCCGTCGTCGAGGAAGAGGGTGCGAGGGAGCGGATGCTCGACCTGCTCGCGGAAGACAGGGGCGCCGAGCGTGCATCGCTGGAGCAGGGCACGTACTGGCTCACCGACGCCGAGGCCGTGCGGCACCTGTACAGGGTCGCCTCTTCGCTCGATTCGATGGTCGTAGGGGAGGGTCAGATCCTCGGTCAGGTCCGCGAGGCGTACAGGGCGGCGACCGAAGAGCGTTGCGCGGGCCAGATCCTCAACCGGCTATTCCACACCTCACTCAGGGTCGGCAAGAAGGTCCGCTCCGAGACGGGGATAGGGGATAGCTCTCTCTCCGTCCCGCGCGTCGCCGTGAAGCTCGCCGAGGAGGTCTTCGGGAGCCTCTCCGGGAGACGGGCACTGGTCCTCGGCGCGGGCGACATGAGCGAGCTCGTACTCAAACACCTCAAGAGCAGGGGCGTCGGCGACCTCCTCATTGCCAACCGTACCCCCGAACGCGCAGGGCTGCTCGCGCAGAGGGTAGGGGGCAGGACCGTCCCGTTCGACGCCTGTGCGGCCGAGCTACAGGAGGTGGACGTCGTCGTGAGCTCCACAGGCTCAGGCGAGTGGGTTGTTCGGAGCGAGACCGTCGCGGGGGCGCTCGCGTCGAGGAGTGAACCGCTGTTCTTTATAGACATCGCGGTGCCCAGAGACGTAGACCCCGTGGTCCAGACCCTCGGGAGCGTCTACCTCTACGACATAGACGACCTCCAGGCCGTCGTCGAGCGCAACGCGGAGGGCCGCCAGGACGCGGCGGAGGAAGGGGAGGCCATGATCTCTCCCGCGGTCCTCGAGTTCATGGGCTGGCTCTCGACGCTGCACGTCGTCCCGCTCATACAGGAGCTCCGCGACGGGGCCGAGCAGATCCGCCGTCACGAGCTCGCTCGCGCCCTCGAAAGGATGGAGCTATCGCCCGAGGAAGCTGCTTCCGTCGAGCGAATGAGCTACTCTCTCGTCAACAAGCTGCTCCACGGTCCGATCCAGGAGATAAAGGCCCGCGCCGAGGCTGGCTCCCCACTCGAGAGCTCCGAGGTCAGGCGCCGCCTGATGGCCCTGAATGACCTCGACGTGGAGCTGCACCGCCCACGCCGCGAATCCCCGTGACCCCGAAACACTCCGCTATCCTCGGTACCCGCGGCTCTAAACTCGCCCTGGTGCAGGCAGAACAATGCGCAACCAGCCTGCGCGCTGCAGGCATCGAGGTCGAGGTCCGCATTATCAGGACGACCAGCGAGCACCACCCCGACACCCCTCTCGCCGTCATCGACCAGCGCGACGTCTTTACCCGCCAGCTCGACGAAGCCCTGCTTTCGGGCGAGATACACCTCGCCGTACACTCGCTGAAAGACGTGCCGACCGAGCCACCGGAGCGGGTCGCCCTCGCGGCCGTCACGCACCGCCACGACCCCTCAGACGTGCTCGTCTCAAGCGAGCGCCACACTGTAGACGATTTGCCGCAAGGTGCCGTCGTGGCCACTTCCAGCCTGCGGCGGAGGGCGCAGCTCCTGCACTATAGGCCGGACCTGGAGGTCGTTGGTATCAGGGGCAACGTGGACACGCGCGTGCGCAAGATGCGCGAGGGTGCGGCCGACGCGGTCGTGCTGGCCAGGGCCGGCCTCGAACGCCTCGGCCTCGACGCTCCGCACACCGTTATCCCCGCCGATGTTGTGCTTCCCGCCGTCGGCCAGGGTGCCCTGGCCGCGGCGACGCTGCACGATCACCCGCTTCGCGGTCTCATCAGGGACGCCCTGAACCACGGGCCGACCGAGAGGGCTGTGCTGGCCGAGCGGGCCATGCTCCGCGCGCTCGAGGGCGGCTGCAGGGTGCCTGTCGGGGCGAGCAGTACGGTAGAACAGAGCGTAGTGAGGCTCAGGGGCGTCGTGATCTCCCCGGACGGAGCGCTCGTGTATCGCGCTGAGGCCGAGGGCGAGGAGCCCGAGGAGGTAGGAGAGAGGCTGGCGCGGGACCTCCTGGAGCAGGGGGCTGCGGTGGTGCTAGGCGAAGTCAGGGAGGTGAGGCGCTAGGTGATCAGCCCCGACCGCTCTCCCGCCCCTCCACTGGGTACCAGGTGCGCGGATGTTCGCTAAGGCCATCGTTCGTGATGTCCCGGCGACGATCAGGGCCGGCATAACCACCGCGGAGTTGGGGGAACCCGATGCCGAGAGGGCCCGCCAGCAACACCGTCGCTACGTCGCCGCCCTCGAGGGGTGCGGCCTCGAGGTGACCGTTCTGAGCGCGGACGAGCGTTTCCCAGATTCGGTCTTCGTCGAAGACACGGCGATCGTGACCGACCGGTGCGCGATCATCACGAACCCCGGGGCGGTGGAGAGGAGGGGAGAGGTCTATGAAGTCGAGAAGGCGTTGACGGGTCTCTACGGCAACGTCGAACGCATCACCGACCCTGGTACCGTGGACGGTGGGGACGTCCTTCAGATCGGAGATCACTTCTACGTCGGCCTTACGCGGAGAACGAATCGTGAGGGCGCCGAGCAGCTATCGGCGATCCTACGAAGATACGGTCTGAAGGTCTCCTTCGTGGCGTTGCGCCGGTTTTTGCACCTCAAGACCGGAGTTGCCTATCTCGGAGGCGACGACCTCGTCGTAGCAGGAGAGGTGGCGGAGGAAGACGCGTTCCGGGGATTCGATAAGATCGTCGTACCCCCCGAAGAGGAATACGGCTCAAACTGCATCAGGATCAACGACCGGGTACTCATGGCTGCGGGCTACCAGGCGGTGAAGCGCGGCATCGCCCAGAGAGGGTACGAGATCACCGAGCTGGAGATGTCCGAGTATCGGAAGCTGGACGGTGGGTTGAGCTGCCTCTCGCTACGTTTGCCGGAGGTCGAGCCTTGATCTACCTGGTCGGGAGCGGGCCAGGGGACCCCGGACTGTTTACGGTCAAGGGCGTCAGGTGCATGGGGGAGGCCGACGTCGTCGTCTACGACAGGCTTGCTCCCGAGGCGTTGCTCGGGTACGCGAGGCCGGAGGCCGAGAGGATCTACGTCGGCAAGAAGCCTGGCAATCCCACGATGTCCCAGGAGGAGATAAACGCGCTCCTCGTCGAGAAGGGCCGCGCCGGAATGACGGTCGTGCGCCTGAAGGGCGGCGACCCATACATCTTCGGCCGCGGCGGGGAGGAGGCGCTCGCCCTGAAAAGTGCCGGCCTTCCTTTCGAGGTCGTCCCCGGCGTGACGAGCGGCGTCGCCGTACCCGCATACGCCGGCATACCGGTAACGCACAGGAACGTCTCGACCAGCCTCGCGTTCGTCACGGGGCACGAAGACCCGACGAAGGGCCGTACTAACGTCGATTGGAAAAAGCTGGCCAACGGCGCCGATACGCTCGTTCTGTACATGGGCGTAGGCCGGTTGCAGGAGATCTCGACCGGGCTCATCGCGGCAGGAAAGAGCCAGGATACGCCCGTCGCTTGCGTCCGGTGGGGCACCGTACCCGAGCAGCGGACCGTCACGGGGACCCTCCAGGACATCGCGGACAGGGTCGCCGAGGCCGGCCTGAAGCCGCCCGCGATCATCGTCGTAGGAGAGGTCGTCGCCCTGCGTGAGGCCGGGCTCGACTGGTACGAGCGGCGTCCGCTCTTCGGGCGCCGGGTGGTGGTAACACGAGCACGGGCGCAGGCGGGCGAGCTGTCGACCGAGCTGGAGAGACTCGGGGCCGAGGTCCACGAGTTCCCGACCATTGAGATAAGCCCTCCCGAGGACTTCGGACCGCTCGACGCGGCGATCCATGACCTTGACTCGTTCGGCCTCGTCGTCTTTACTAGCGTGAACGGCGTCGAGGCGTTCCTGAAGCGCCTGCGGCACTACGGGCTCGATCTTCGCGCCTTGCCGCAAGACGCGAAGGTGGCCGCGATCGGCCCGGCGACCGCGGAGAGGATAAGAGAGGCCGGGTTGCGGGTCGACGTGGTCCCCGAGGAGTACAGGGCCGAGGCCCTGATCGAGGCTCTCGGAACACGCTCACTGGCGGGAGAACGCGTCCTCCTCCCACGCGCGAAGGTGGCGCGTGAGATCCTGCCGGAGAAGCTCAGGGAGGCGGGCGCCGAGGTCGTCGTCCCGCCGGCCTACGAGTCGGTCCCTTCGGCTGACGGCAAAGAGGCGTTGTCCCTGCGCCTGCAGTCAGGCGAGATGGATTGCGTGACCTTCACGGCAAGCTCCACGGTGGAGAACTTCATCGGGGCGTTCGGAGCCGAGGAGGCGGCGCAGCTCCTTGCTGAGACCAGGGTCGCGTGCATAGGCCCGATCACGGCCGACGCAGCCCGCAAACGCGGTCTCAGGGTCGACGCCGAAGCCAAGGAGTATACTATCCCCGGGCTAGTCGAGGCGGTCACAGGCCTCCTCGCGGCGGACCCGGCAAACAGGGGTGAGTAGGATGGCGTTTCCGCAGCAGAGATCGAGAAGAACGAGGCGTACTGCGGGCCTGCGCGGGCTCGTGCGTGAAACGCGGCTCTCGCCGCAGGACTTCGTCTACCCGATCTTCGTGACCGCGGGGGAGGATGCCAGGAATCCTGTCGCCTCGATGCCCGGTATCTTCCAGCTCTCGATAAACCACGCGGTCACCGAGGCCCTGCGGGCGCACGACCTCGGCATCCCGGCCGTTCTCCTTTTCGGCATCCCGGCTCAGAAAGACGAGGCGGCAACAGGCGCCTATGACCCAGAGGGCATCGTCCAGCTCGCAACCCGCGCCATAAAGGAGGCCTCACCAGACCTGCTCGTAATAACCGACGTGTGCCTGTGCGAGTACATGAGCCACGGACACTGCGGGGTCGTCGAGAAGGAGACGGGCGAGGTGCTCAACGACGTCAGCCTCGAGCTACTGGCCCGCACCGCCGCCTCCCAGGCCGAGGCGGGGGCCGACATAGTAGCACCCTCGGACATGATGGACGGACGCGTCGCTGCGATCCGGTCCGAGCTCGACAACGAGGGCTTCGAGAACACCTCCATAATGGCGTACGCGGCCAAGTACGCCTCGGCCTTCTACGGCCCTTTCCGCGACGCCGCCGACAGCGCGCCGCAGTTCGGCGACCGGCGCAGCTACCAGATGGACCCCGCCAACGCCCGTGAGGCCCTAGTAGAGACAAGCCTGGACATCGAGGAGGGCGCTGACATCGTAATGGTCAAGCCCGCCCTACCTTACCTCGACGTTCTGCGGCGTGTCCGCGAGGCGACAGACCTCACCGTCGCCGCGTACAACGTGAGCGGGGAGTACGCGATGGTCAAGGCCGCTGCCCAGAACGGCTGGCTCGACGAAGAGCGGGCCGTCCTCGAATCGCTGACAGGTATCAAACGCGCGGGTGCGGACATCATCATCACCTACCACGCCCCCGATGCGGCCCAATGGCTGTCCGGGTGAGTTGTCACACGGCGCAACCCCTGCCCATCCAGCCGACCTGGACGGGCTTGCCCTCCTCGAAGATGACTGGCACCGTCCTGTTGCCGCCGGTTAGCTCCAGCATTCGCCGGCGGGCTTCCTCGTCTTTCTCGACGTCGTACTCGACGAAGTCGATTCCGCGCCACTCCAGGTCCTCGCGGGCTGCCTCGCTGTAAGGACAGCCCACCCTGGTGTAGAGCTCTATCGGCTTGCCCATGTATCCTCCTTGCGCGGAACGCAGGATCGCTTTCCCACGGTCTGCAAGCTGCGCGAGCGCAACTCCTACCCCTCTGGGCAAAGGTCAGCAGCCGCTCGAAGAGGTCGTGCGCGAGGTGCAGGGCTCGATGCTCCAGAAGATGCACGAGGTGAACAGCCTACGTGCCGCAGCAGCGGAATCGGAGGCCGCGGTCATCTCCGAGATAGCCGCGGCCACCGCCCAACGATTGAAGCATGGAGGCAAGCTCATCACCTTCGGTAATGGTGGTTCGGCAACGGACGCGAATGACCTTGTCTCAGACTGTGTGGACCCGCCGCCGGGTTTCGGTAAGATCCCGGCGGTCTCGCTCTCCGCTGAGTCGGCCAACATAACGGCCATAGCCAACGACATCGGCACGGAGGCGATCCTCGCCCGACAGCTCATCGCCCACGCGAGGCCCGAGGATATCGCCGTCGGTATCTCGACGAGCGGGGGCTCCACCAACATACTCGCCGCGCTTGCCGAAGCGCGGAAGCGAGGACTACTAACGGTCGGCGTCGTGGGCTACGATGGAGGCAGGATCGTCGCCGAGCGGCTGGCGGATCACGCGGTAGTCGTCCGCTCGGACTACATCCCGCGCATCCAGGAGATCCAGGCTTCCATCTACCACGTCCTGCGGGGCCTCATAGCACGAGCCAGAGCTGACAACATGACAATGTAGGGGCGGTATAAGGTGTTACACGCCACCATCCGCCGCTGCGGTAGAGTCTTTGAGAGATGACCGCGCGTAGGCGGGGCCTGTTGTGTGTTAGCTTTTGAGGATGCGCGAGTTCAAAGGGGGTAGGCCCGAAATCGGAGATTCGATGGTGGATGCCAGAACGAAGCTCGCCATGGACCGTTCGGCCAGGCTGATGGAGCGGGCCATAGGATTGATGCCAGGCGGCGTGAACAGCCCCGTGCGGGCGTTCCGCCCGGTCGGTGGAGACCCGCTGTTCGTGGAGCGCGGCGAGGGCTCACGCATCTTCGACGTTGACGGCAACTCGTACATCGACTACGTGATGAGCTACGGTCCGCTCGTGCTCGGGCATTCATACCCGGAGGTCATCGAGGCCATAGAGACCGCGGCCCGTAAGGGAACGACCTTCGGCGCCCCGACGGAGCTCGAGGTCGAGCTCGCGGAGCTCGTGTGTAGGGCCGTCCCTTCCGTAGAGTTGGTCAGGATGACCAGCTCGGGGACGGAGGCGACGATGAGCGCCATCCGGCTCGCCCGCGGGTACACGGGACGGGGGAGGATCCTGAAGTTTGACGGCAACTACCACGGACACGGCGACGCCCTGCTCGTCTCCGCCGGCTCGGGCGTGGCCACCCTGGGCCTCCCGGACAGCCCCGGTGTCACGGAGGGCGCCGCAAAGGACACGACCGTCCTGCCCTACAACGACCTGGAGGCGGTGCGGGACCTCTTCGCCCGCAAGGGAGAGGAGTTTGCTGCGGTTATCCTGGAGCCCGTCGCGGGGAACATGGGCTGCGTTCCGCCAGAGAGAGGTTATCTAGAAGGACTACGTGAGATCACAAAGGACTACGGGACCGCGCTTATCTTCGATGAGGTCATGACCGGCTTCAGGCTCGCCCGCGGCGGAGCGCAGGAACGTTTCGGCGTCACGCCCGACCTGACGTGCCTCGGCAAGATCATCGGCGGTGGGCTCCCCGTCGGTGCGTACGGCGGGAAGCGCGAGATCATGGACCGGGTCGCACCCGCTGGCCCCGTCTACCAGGCAGGCACCCTGTCTGGCAACCCGCTCGCGATGACCGCAGGCCACGCGACCCTGCGCGCCGCAGGTCAACCAGGCTTCTACGACCGGCTGGAGCAACTCGGCGAGCGCTGGCGGAGGGGCATGGGCGAGGCCGCCACAGCAGGGAGCCAGCCTTTCACCATAAACCAGGTCGGTTCGATGGTGAGCATCTTCTTCACCCGTGGTCCCGTGACGGACTTCGCCTCGGCGGCCGCCTCGGACACAGAAGCGTTCAAGGACTTCTTCTGGCACATGCTCTCCCGCGGGGTCTACCTGGCCCCAAGCCAGTACGAGGCTGGCTTTATCTCCACAGCCCACTCCGAGGACGAGCTTCAGAGGACCTTCGAGGCGGCGCACGAGTGGTTTGACGGGAGAGACTAGGTGGATGAGACGGCAAGCCGCACGCCCGAGCTCTCGCTCGAGGACACGTTTCTCAGGGCCGTCGCAGGCCTTCCCGAAGAAGACGCGCGCGCCGAAGTCGTGGCCGAGGCGCTAGGGTACCTGCAGCAAGGCTTCGACGCCCATTACGCGGGGCGTGGGACGACCGACGACGTCCTGGTCGGGGACAATGCGTACGCGATGGCCGTCGATACCATAGCGCGTCTGGACGAGCCGCGGTTCGTCGCCGTGGCGAGCCGTATGATCCGCGATGGCGCAGGACGCATCGCCGCAGGCGGCAAGGTCTCTCTGCAGACGTGGACTCCCCACCTCGCAGGCCTCCTCGACATCATCTCCGAGGAGGGAGAGGAGAGGTCCGAGGCGAGGATCAAGGAGGCCGCCCGGGAGCTGCGTGGGTAACCCCGGCGAGAAGGACCGAAACAGACTGCCTTCGGGAACGCAACGGGCGCTCCACGTGCGTGAGATGTTCGACCGGATCGCGGGCCGCTACGACCTCATGAACACCGTGATGACCGCAGGACTCAACCGCCTCTGGAACACGAGGGTGGTCAGGGCAACGGGGCTGAGCTCGGGCGGCAGGGCTCTCGACCTCGCCTGCGGCACGGGGACCCTCACGCGTGACCTCGCGAAGAGGGTCGGGCCGGCGGGCTACGTGTTGGGCGTCGATTTCTCCGAGGAGATGCTGCGGGCGGCAAAGTCGGCGCCCAACATTGAGTACCGCCTCGGGGATGCGACCGATCTTCAGGGCGTCCCCTCGGGCGCTTTCGACGCGGCCACCATAGCTTACGGGGCGAGGAACATCCCCGACCTCGACGCGCTATTCTCCGAGATGGCGCGCACGCTCAGGCCTGGCGGGGTCGCGGTGTGCCTGGAGATAGCGCGGCCAAAGAGCAGGGTGCCCTCCGCGTTCTACGGGGTGTGGTTCGATAGGATCATTCCAAGGCTAGGAGGTTTGATCTCCGGTGACCCGGCGGCCTACTCGTATCTTCCCGAATCAGTGAAAGAGTTCGTGGCGCCCGGCGAATTAGCTGACATAATAGGGCGTAATGGATTACAAGACGTTACATGGGAGCGCGTCGCGGGCGGCATCATCACGCTCCATCGTGGGATCAG
>Ga0126307_10001298_pt1 | contig 16493 bp, 21 predicted proteins | sample Plot28_FD_89955 | JGI IMG/M metagenome (GOLD analysis project Ga0126307, IMG submission 89955) | Serpentine soil microbial communities from UC McLaughlin Reserve, CA, USA - Plot28 | ecosystem: Environmental > Terrestrial > Soil > Grasslands | place: USA: UC McLaughlin Reserve, Lake County... | reverse complement strand
GCGGCTGGTGCGGCACGTCGACTCCGAGCGGGTCGCCCGCCACCAGGAGGCGCGCACCGGCGCGCCGCGTCGCCTCCACCGCGTCCGGAAGTCCCTTGTACGGCCGCAGCACGCCGAGCGCGAGAGCGGTGCGTCCGTCGTCCGCGCGCGGGACGTCCGCGGGAAAGACGGGGTGGGGGATCACCCGCGCATCGACGTCGAGGCCCGCGAGCACGCGCCGGCCGTGCTCGGAGTGCGAGATCACCCGGTCGAACTTCGCGAACAGCCGACGCCAGAGGTCGAGGCGCTCCGCCGTGCGCCGTGGCAGCACGTCGTGCGCGGTGAAGACGGCCGGTGCGAAGAATCGCCGCCTCGCGTCCATCTCCGGCCATGCCAGCCACTGCACGTGCAGCACGTCCGCGTCGACACGCGCCAGCTTCCGGAGCGACGCCAGATGCTCGGCCGCGCGGAACGGCAGGCGCAGGCGCGACCGCCCGAAGACTCGTGACGACACGCGATAGAACGACTCGTCGCGCGCGTAGACGACGGCCGGCGGGCTCTCGCCGAACCGGAAGTGCGACGTGAGAAGCGTGACCGCGGCGCCGGCCTCGCCGAGCGCCGTCGCAAGCGCGTGGTCGTACTGCGGCGTGAACGCGGGCGGATCGGCGAGCGCGACGCGCACCCTCCGTACAGTACGGCGCGCGTGATCGTGCGCACCTGGAACCTCTTCCACGGAAATACGAAGCCGCCGCAGCGACGCGCCTTCCTCGAGGAGATGGTGCGGCTGGCGGTTGCGGACGATCCCGCCGTCGTGTGTCTCCAGGAAGTGCCTGCGTGGGCGCTCGCGCTGCTCGACGACTGGAGCGGGTATCCGTCGATCGGGACGATCGCAGCGCGGCCCGCGATCGGCCCGCTGCCCTCGACGGTCGAGATCGGCCGCGCACTGACGGAGCTCAACCACGGCCTCTTCCGCTCGGCGTTCGCCGGGCAGGCGAACGCGCTCCTCGTCGCGCCGCCGCTCCGCGTCCTCGAGCAGCGGTTCCTCGTGCTGAACCCGCGGGGGTTTCGGTCGGCGCAGGCGCGCTGGCTCGGGCTCGGCTGGGTGGCGAAGCTCGCGTGGGGGAAGGAGCGCCGCGTCTGCCAGGCCGTGCGGGTGCGTGACGGCGAGCGGACGCTCCTCCTGGGAAACCTGCACGCGACCAGCTACCCGCCGGACGAGCGCCTCGCCGATGCCGAGCTCCTGCGCGCGTTCACGTGGCTCGACTCGCTCGCCGCCCCGGACGAGCCCGTAGTCGTCGGCGGCGACTTCAACGTCGTGTACGAGCGCTCGCAGACGCTCCTCGACGTCGCGAGCGAGTGGGGCTTCTCGACGCCCGGAACCGGGATCGACCACGTGCTCGCGCGGCACGTCGAGATCTCGAAGCTGCGCCGCTGGCCGCTCGAGCGCCGCCGCCGCGGCGACCGGCTCCTCTCCGACCATGCGCCGGTGGACGCGACGGTGACGTGACCTTCGACGAGGCACGCGCGCTCTTTCCGGTCCTGCGCGAGCGGGCGTACCTGAACGCCGGGACGTTCGGGCCGCTCGCAGCTCGAGTCGCCGAGCGCGTTCGCGACCAGCTCGAGCGTGACGTCGAGCATGGCCGCGCCGGTCGCGTGTACATCGAGGAGATGCTCGAGCTGAGGCTCCGCCTGCGGGCGCGGATCGGAGAGCTGCTCGGAGCCGGGCCCGACCAGGTCGCGCTGACGTCCTCGACCACAGACGGCTGCAACATCGTGCTCGCCGGCCTCGGTCTCGGGCCGGATGAGGAGATCGTGACGACGGATGCAGAGCACTTCGGGCTCGCGGGGCCGGTATTCACGTCCGGTGCACGTGTTCGCGTCGCGCGCGTCGAAGGACGAGCTGCCGGCGAAGCCGAGGACCTGATTGCCGCCGAGGTCACGCCGCGAACGCGGCTGATCGCGCTCTCGCACGTCCTCTGGACTACCGGCCACGTCATCGACGTCCACGCTCTGAGAAAGCGGGCGGGCGTGCCACTGCTCGTCGACGGCGCGCAGTCCATCGGCGCGATCCCCGTCGACGTCGGCGATCTCGACTACTACACCGTCTCGGGTCAGAAGTGGTTGTGCGGACCGGAGTCCATGGGTGCGCTCTACGTACGCGACGTCGATGCCCTCCGCGTCGCGAGGCCGAGCTATTTCGCCCAAGACTCGTTCGAGCCCGGCGGCGCGTTCGTCGTGCGCGCGGGCGCGACGCGATTCGACCCCGGCTGGACCGCCGTCGGCGGGCTCCGCGGGCTGCTCGAGGCGATCGACCTCGCGCCGGACTGGCGATTCGCCCGCATCCGGGAGCTCGCCGGACGCTGCCGCGACGCGCTGGCCGGCGCCGGTGTCGAGGTCGTCACCGAGCGGGGTCACGCCGGCCTCGTCACCTTCCGCCCCGACGAAGGCTCCGCCGACTGCGTCGACCGCGCCTGGGAGCGGGGCGTGGTCCTGCGCGAGCTTCCGGGCAAAGGCTGGGCGCGCGCCTCCTGCGGGTGGTGGAACAACGAGGACGACGTCGACCGCCTCGTCGATGCCGTCACAGCTGCGACTTAGTCGCTCAGAGCCAGAAGTACCCGTTCCGCGCCAAGACGAGTTACGCCGCGGCGTCCGCGTCCGCTGACGAGCGGAGACCGAGCTCGCCGGCGATCGGCTGCAGCGCGGCGATCACGTTCCGGATGTGCTCGTCGAGCTCGAGTTCGAGCAACTCCGCGCCCTGCCGCACCTCGTCGCGGTTGACGCCGGCGGCGAAGGACGGCTGCTTCAGCTTCTTCTTGACCGACTTCGGCTCGAGCCCGTCGAGCCCGGCCGGGCGGACGAGGCCGCACGCGTGCACGAACCCGGAGAGCTCGTCGCACGCGAAGAGCGTCTTCTTCAGCGGCGTGTCGCGCGGCAGCTGCAGGTGCTCGGCGTGCGAGAGAACTGCGTCGATCACCTCGTCGGCGTAGCCCTCCTCACGCAGGATCGGCGCGCCGTCCTGGGGATGCTCGTCGAGTGTGGGATGGATCTCGTAGTCGAAATCGTGCAGCAGCGCGACGACGCCCCAGAGCTCCTCGTCCGCGCCGGATCGGCGTGCGTACGAGCGCACCGAGGCCTCCACGGCGAGCGCGTGGCGCAGGAGTGACTCGCTCTTGGTGTAACGATTGAGCGTCTCCCATGCCCGGTCCCGAGTCGGCCGCACAGATCGCTAGGGTACCCCGATGCCCGAGACGCTGGCCCCGCAGACGGTGACGGAGTCGTTCGTCATCGAGGGCGGAACGGCGCTGAACGGGCGTGTTCGCGCCGCCGGAAACAAGAACGGCGTGCTGCCGATCCTCGCCGCATGCTTGCTCACCGATGAGCCGGTCATGCTCGCGAACGTCCCTCGGATCCGGGACGTCGAGACGATGCTCGAGCTCCTCGACGATATCGGCGTCGACGTCGACTGGACCGGCCGCAACGAGGTGCGCGTGCACGCCGAGAACGTCCGGAAGTCGGAGCTCGACGCGGAGCTCTGCGCGCGGATGCGCGCGTCGTTCCTGCTCGCCGGGCCGCTGCTCGTCCGCTGCGGGTCGGCGGTCGTCCCGCCGCCCGGCGGCGACGTGATCGGGCGACGGCGGCTCGACCCGCACATGCACGCGTTCGCAGAGCTCGGCGTCGAGATCCACCTCGACGGGGCGTACGAGATGCGCGCCGAAGTGCTGCGCGGCGCGAACGTCTTCCTCGACGAGGCGAGCGTGATGGCGACGGAGAACGCAGTCATGGCCGCCGTCCTGACACCCGGCCGGACGGTGATCGGCAATGCCGCCTGCGAGCCGCACGTCCAGGACCTCTGCCGCTTTCTCGGCTCGCTCGGCGCGCGCATCGAAGGGGTCGAGTCGAACGTCCTGCGGATCGACGGTGTCGACCGCTTGCGCGGCGGCTCGTGGACGATCGGCCCTGACCATGTCGAGGTCGCGAGCCTGATCGGGCTCGCCGCCGTCACCGGCGGCGACATCACGATCGAGGGCGTCAACACTCCGGACCTGATCTCGATCCTGCCGACCTTCGAGCGGCTCGGCGTCCACGTCGAGGTCGGCAACGCGGAGGTGCGCGTCCCACCGGCACAGGAGCTCCGCATCGAGGACGACCTCGGCGGCCACATCCCAAAGATCGAGGACGGCCCCTGGCCCGCGTTCCCGTCCGACTGCACGTCGATCGCGCTCACGGTCGCGACGCAGGCGAGCGGCACGGTGCTGCTGTTCGAGAAGATGTTCGAGAACCGCCTCTTCTTCACGGACAAGCTCGTGTCGATGGGCGCCCGAATCATCCTCTGCGATCCGCACCGCGCCGTCGTCACCGGCCCCGCCAGGCTGCGGGGCCAGCGGATGGAGAGCCCCGACATCCGCGCCGGCATGTCGATGCTGCTCGCGAGCCTCTGCGCCGAGGGGGAGTCGACGATCGGCGCCGTCTACCAGATCGACAAGGGCTACGAGCGCATTGACGAGCGCCTGCGCGAGCTCGGCGCGCGCATCGAGCGCGTCGCCGGCTGACACTCGCGACGGCGCCCTGACCGCCGACCGGGCTTCGGTACGCTGGACTCGATGACGCGTGCTGAAGAGACCAGGGCGCAGGTGCGCGTCGCGGTCGACGGCAACGGCGACGCGAACGTCGCCACGGGCGTCTCCGTCCTCGACCACCTGCTGACGCTCCTCGCGCAGTACGCGTCGTTCGACATCGTGCTCGAGGTCGCGCCCGGCAACGTCGACGAGGAGGTTCGCGCCGCCGGTCGTGCGCTCGGCCGCGCGCTCGCCGAGCCGCTTCGTGCTGACGGTGCGCGCGGCCACGGCTCGGCCGTCGTTCCGGCGTCGGAGGCGCTCGCGCACATCGCGCTCGAGGCCGGGGACGAGTCGCTGCTCGTCTCGAACGTCGACCTGACGGCCCAGCGGCTGGGCGGCATGGAGACCGACCTGGTCGCCTCACTGCTGCGCGAGGTCGTGGACGGCGCGTCGCTGACGATGCACGTGCGGCTGATCAACGGCTCCGAGACCCGCCACGTGCTCGAGGCGATCTTCAAGACGCTCGGCGTCGCGCTCGCACAGGCGTGCCGGCCGCGTCGTCGAGAGGACGCCTGACAGGTGAGCGACGACAAGACGGTGATCCGCAGCGAGTCGGCACCGGCGCCGCTCCAGGGCGCGCCGTACTCGCAGGCGATCCGCGCCGGAGGGTTCGTCTTCGTCGCCGGGCAGCTGGGCCTGCGGCCGGGGGAGAGCGAGATTCGCGGTGGGATCGGCGAGCAGACCGAGCAGTCGCTGGAGAACATCCGCGCGATCCTCGAGGAGGCGGGCACAAGCCTCGACCGGCTCGTCAAGACGACCGTCTTCCTCACCGACCTCGGCGACTTCGCCGCGATGAACCAGGTCTACGCGCGCCACATCGTCGACGCGCCGCCGTCGCGGTCGACCGTCGAGGTCTCCGCGCTGCCGTCCGGCGCGATCGTCGAGATCGAGGCAACCGCCGTCGCGTAGGCCGGTAGCGTTGCCGCGTGCAGCGGCAGCTCGAGGACTACGTCCGCACCCTCGGCCTCGACGCGTACCTCGTCGGCGGCGCCGTCCGCGACGAGCTGCTCGGCATCGACTCGAAGGACGTCGACTTCCTGGTACCCGGCGTCGACCACGCGGCGCTGCGGACGGCGCTCGCCCGCCACGGGCGCGTCGAGGACTTCGAGGTCGCGGGCCGGCTCGTCGGACTGCGCCTCTGGCCGCGCGATACGTCCGTGCGACGCTTCGCGCCGAGCGGGATCGAGTTCGCGCCGCCGCGACGGGAGCGCTCGACCGGGCCTGGTCGCCACGACTTCGAAATCGTCGTCGACCCGCAGGCTTCGGTGGAGGACGACCTGAAGCGACGCGACTTCACCGTGAATGCGATTGCGCGGCGCCTCGCCACGGACGACATCGTCGATCCGCTCGGCGGTCGCGAGGATCTCGACAACCGCGTGCTGCGCGCAGTGTCGGCGCGCTCGTTCGCCGAGGATCCGCTTCGGATCGTGCGCGGCTTGCGTCTCGTCTCGCAGCTCGACCTCGGCCCCGACGAGCAGACGCTCGGGCAGATGGCGGAGGAGGCGATTGCCGTCCGCCTCGTCTCGGGCGAGCGCATCGGCGGCGGCCTTCGCGCGGACGGCCTCGGCGAGCTTTCGAAGCTGCTGCTCGGTGCGCGTCCCGCGAAGGCGCTTCGCATCGCGCGCGACACCGGAGTCCTCGTGGCGCTGATCCCGGAGTTCGCGCGCGGGATCGACTACGACACGGAGAGCGCGCGCCAGGGGCGCAATCTCGACGAGCACGTCTTCGCAGTCGTTCAGAAGACGGCCGACGCCGGCGCGTCTCTTCCGGTCCGGCTCGCCGCGCTGCTCCACGACCTCGGCAAGCCCGAGGCCAGCGAGACCGGTGACGCGCACGCGGACGTCAGCGCGCGAATTGCGCACGACGTCCTCGACCGGCTGCGCTATCCGACGAGGCTCCGCCGGCACGTCGTCCAGCTCGTGCAGGAGCACGCGTTCCCGCTGGAGGACGTCGACGAGCTGTACGCGCGGCGGTTTCTGCGCAAGCACGGACACGAGCTTGCGGCCGACCTCGTCGCGCACAAGCGCGCCGACCTCGCGACGAAGAATGTCGCTCCATGGGAGCTCGACGCGATCGACCGACTCGGCCGGCTGATCGAGCGGGAGCGCGTACGCCCGTACCGCCTCGGCGACCTCGCCGTCGACGGCGCCGATCTGCTCGAGCTCGGCTACCGGGAAGGACCCCGCCTCGGGGCAGCGCTCGACCGGCTGCTCGACGACGTCGTCGAGGACCCGCGTCGCAATGAGCGCGCGTGGCTGCTCGAGCGTGCGAAGGAGCTGCTCCGATGAGCCCTCAGCGCCAACTCGACTGGGATGCGCCCGGCCCGTACCGCGTCGTCTTCTCGACCCGCGTCGGCGGCGTCAGCGAGCCTCCGTTCGCGACGCTCAACCTCGGCAGGAAGCTCGGCGACGATCGCGATCGAGTCGAGGAGAACCGCCGCCGCCTCTGCGAGCAGGCCGGCGCGCCGCTGGACCGCCTCGCGATGAACTACCAAGTCCACTCGACGCGCGTCAACCGCGCCGAGGCCGGCGCGAAGGGGACGCCGGGCGATGCGCTCTGGACGGACGAGCGAGAGCTGCCGGTGCTCGCGCTCACGGCTGATTGCGTCCCCGTCGCGCTCGTCCGGCGGAGCGGCAAGCCCGCGGTCTGCGTCGTGCACGCCGGCCGGATCGGGATCCTCGACGGCGTGCTCGCGGAGGCAGCCCGCGCTCTCGGTGACGATCTCGCGGCGGCGATAGGGCCGGCGATCGGCCCCTGCTGCTACGAGGTCGGGGACGAGGTGGCGGGCCCGTACCGGGTGCGCTTCGGCGACGCGGTCGCCGGCGCGGGCCGCCTCGATCTGTGGCAGGCCGCGGAGGTCGCGCTCCGGCAGGCGGGAGTCGAGCACGTCCACCGGTTCGACCTCTGCACCGCGTGCAACGCCGACCTCTTCTTCTCGTACCGCCGCGACGGCAGCCCGCGCGGCGGTCAGGGAGTGCTGGCCGTTGTCTCCTGACGCGATACGTGAGCGGTACGAGCGGGTCAAGGAGGAGGTGGGCGCAGGCGTGACCGTCGTCGCAGCCACGAAGTACGTCAGCGCCGACGACATGGGTGCCCTCGCCGAGGCCGGCGTCGAGGTCGTGGGCGAGAACCGCGCGCAGGATCTGCAGGCGAAGCACGAGAGCTACCGAAGTGCGTTCCGCTGGCACTTCATCGGCCACCTTCAGTCGCGCAAAGCGCCTCTCGTCAGCGAGCTGTGCGAGCTCTGCCACTCGCTCGGCTCGGAGTCGGCGGCGCGCAAGCTCACGATTCCGGCCCTGCTCGAGGTCAACCTGAGCGGCGAGGAGACGAAGTCCGGCGTCGACCCCGGCGAGATCGGACGGTACCTGGAGCTCTATCCGGGCCTGCGCGGGCTGATGACGATGCCGCCGCTCGCGGGCGATGCCGAGGCGTCGCGTCCGTACTTCCGCCGACTGCGCGAGTTGGCGGCCGAGCACGGCCTCGGCGAGCTCTCGATGGGCACGAGCCAGGACTACCGCGTGGCGGCCGAGGAAGGCGCCACGTACGTCCGCGTGGGTTCGATCCTGTACGCCTGAGGCCCGGGGAGGAACGCCGCACAGCGGCGTAAACTCCTCTCCCGTGGGCTTCTCGGATCTCTGGAACCGGACGCTCGTCTACTTCGGGATCGCCGAGGAGGACGAGTGGGACGACGACTATGCGGTCGAGCAGGAGCTCGAGCGCTCGTACCAGGAGCGGCCGAACATCCGCCGCATCTCGCCGCGGCGGCGCGAGCGCGAGTTCGAGGACTGGACCGACTCCGGGGGCGAGGCGCGGACGCAGGTCGTCAAGCCGCGCCTGCGGGGCGTCGAGGGCGGCGCCGTGGCGACCGCGGCCGCGCCCGCAACGGTCCATCTCGTGCTGCCGAGGAGCTTCAACGACGCGCAGCAGATCGCGGACAAGTTCAAGGAGTCGATCCCGGTGATCCTCAACCTCCAGGGCTCCGACCAGGATCTCTCGAAGCGCCTGATCGACTTCGCGAGCGGCCTGACGTACGCGCTCGACGGCGGCATGCAGCGCGTCGCCGACAAGGTGTTCCTGCTCACCCCGCGCAACGTCGAGGTCTCGGCGGAGGAACGGGCCCGCTGGCTCGAGCACGGCGGCTTCTATAACCAGGCATAGCGCGTCCGGCCGCCGGCCGCCTCGCGTACAGGAGCTTCGGCATCCGGCGCGAACGCGATGCTGGTGGGCGCGATGCTTCGGTTGATGCTGCTCGCGGACACCGTCGACCGGGTCGCGAGCTTCATCGACGTCTTCATCGCGGTCTACACGCTCCTGATCCTGCTCTACATCATCTCGAGCTGGATCAGGGTCCCGTACTCGCCGTGGCTGAACCGCGTCCAGCGGTTCCTGTACGACGTCTGCGATCCGTATCTACGGCTCTTCCGGCGCATCCTGCCGCCGCTCGGGCCGCTCGATCTGTCGCCGATCATCGGCGTCGCGGTGCTGTACGCAATCGACCAGATCGCGCACGTCGTGCTCGATCAGCTGCACTGAACAGGAGGTACCGATGGCACTCACGCCCGTCGAGATCAGGCACATCACCCTCGGGAGGTCGCCGCTCGGCTACAACCGCGCCGCCGTCGACAAGCTCCTCGACGACATCGTCGCCAGCTTCGAGGACGTGTGGCGCGAGCGGGCGGATCTCAAGGACAAGGTGGAGCATCTCGAACAGGATCTCGTCCGCCACCGCGAGCTCGAGACGCTGCTCAGGACGACCCTCGTCTCCGCCGAGCGCGCCTCGCAGGAGCTGAAGGAGCACGCAAAGCGCGAGTCCGAGCTCGTCGTCTCCGAAGCACACTCCGAGGCGCGCCGGATCACGCGTGAGGCCGCGGCGGAGCTGGAGCAGCTGCGGCGAGACGCGCGGCGCATCAGGGCGCTGCTCGAGGCCGCACTCGCAGCGACCGAGGAAGACGACAACGGCGGCACGCGGCGGCCCGAGGCGCCGGAGGTGCGGGCGGCGTAGGTGTCGACCAAGCGCCGGGAGTCGCCCTCCACGTCAGCGACCGGGCTAGGCTTCGCGCATGGGCGCTGCCGCAACTCGCGTCCGGCTGCGGGTCTCGCCGGGTGCGCGACGTCCGGGCGTCGCAGGGCGCCACGGCGACTCGTGGAAGATCCGCGTTTCCGAGCCGCCCGAGGACGGCCGCGCGAACGATGCCGTCGTCCGGCTGCTCGCGAAGACGCTCCGCCTCGCCGACCGCGACGTTCGCGTCGTCGCCGGTCACGCCTCGCGCGACAAGGTCGTCGCGCTCGAAGGGATCTCGCCCGCCGGTGCGACGAGGTTGCTCGAGGAAGCGACGGGAAAGAGCTAGCGGGTGGCCGTCGACACGGATCGGTTCCGCGCGACGCTGCTCGAAGAGCGCGAGCGCGTCCTCAGGGCGATCGACTACCTCCACGAGGAGACGCCCGGATCGCTCGAGGACCAGACCGAGGAGATCCTCGGCGCGCGGCCGTGGACGACGCTCTGCGTCGACTGCCGGCGCGAGGTGGAGCGCGGGTGACCGAGCAGGCGACCGAGCGCCCCTCCGGCCAACGTCTCGACATCCGCGTCGGCTCCTCGACGGACGCGCTGACGCCGTTCTCGACGGCGCGTCGATCGCTCGCGGCGGGGTGGTCGGAATGGCTCGCGCTGCTCGCCGTCGTCGCGGCGGCCGCCTCGGCCGACCAGTTCACCAAGCACATCGTCTCGAGCGAGCTCACGCTCGGCGAACGCGGCGCCGCCCTCGGCCCGTTTTCGATCCACCACGTGCAGAACTCGGGAATCGCGTTCGGGTTCTTCGCGGGGGCGACCTCGATCGTGACGCTGCTGACGGCGGTCGCAATCGGCTGGATGCTCGTGTTCTTCGGACGGTCGGGTGCGCGCCATCCCGTCCTGCCGGTCGCGCTCGGCCTCGTGATCGGCGGCAGCGCCTCGAACCTCGTGGACCGGATCCGGCTCGGGCACGTCACCGACTTCCTCGATCTCCGCTACTGGCCGGCGTTCAATCTCGCCGATACGTTCATCGTCGTCGGCGTCTGCACCCTGCTGGCCGCGCTGATGATCGCCGACCGCGCTTCGGCCAGAGGGTTGCGGCGGTAGCGGGCTCCGCGGCGCGAGGCGTGCGCGTCCGCGTCCCCGACAACGCCGCCGGGCTCCGGCTCGACCGCTTCGTCGCCGACCACATCGGTTCGCGTGCCGGCGCCGAGCGCGCGATCGCCGCGGGCGTGCTCGTGGACGGCCGCGCACGGCCGAAGTCGTGGCGGCTTGACGGCGGGGAGGAGGTCGAGTTCGACGCGCCCGCGCCGGAGCAGCCGCCGGTGCGCGAGGAGGTGCCGCTGCGTGTCGCGTACGAGGACGACGACCTCGTGGTCGTCGACAAGCCGGCCGGACTCGTCGTGCACCCGGCGCCGGGTCACTCGTCCGGCACGCTCGTCCACGGTCTCGTCGGGGTCGCAGAAGGCGGCGACGCGGCACGCCGCGGGATCGTCCACCGGCTCGACCGCGGCACCTCGGGGTTGCTCGTGGTCGCGAAGAGCGAGCCGGCGTACGAGCAGCTCGTCGAGCTTGTCCGCCGCCGCGGCCTGGAGCGCGAGTACCTCGCCCTCGTGAAAGGCCGGCCGCGCTCGCGCCGCGGCACGATCGACGCCCCGCTCGGCCGCGACCGCCACGACCCGCTCAGGCGCTCGCTCGACACCGATTCGCCGCGCGACGCCGTAACGCACTTCGAGGTCGTCGAGCTGCTGCGCGAGCACGCGCTCCTCCGCGTGCGTCTGGAGACGGGGCGCACGCATCAGATCCGCGTGCACCTCGCCGCGATCGAGCTCCCCGTGAGCGGTGATCCGCAGTACGGAGTCGCCGGAGACCTCGGGCTCGAGCGGCAGTTCCTCCATGCGGCACGGCTCGCGTTCGAGCACCCGATCGGCGGCGAGCGAATCGACGTCGCGGCGCCGCTGCCTCCAGATCTCGAGCTCGCGCTCGACCGCGCGCGGAACGGGCCGCTCCCGAGCGGCTAGACTTTCGCGGCTTCTATCCCCAATCCGGCGGCTTCGATTCGCGGGGGTGCCGGCTCACGACGAGCCGGTTCCGCGGAAACCCGCCAGGCGATCGAGCTCACAACCATCAAGGAGGCGTTACCGCGTGGCCGTTTCGATGCGAGAACTGCTGGAGGCCGGGGTGCATTTCGGCCACCAGACACGCCGCTGGAACCCGAAGATGAAGCGCTTCATCTTCTCGGAGCGCGGCGGTATCTACATCATCGATTTGCAGCAGACGCAGGAGCTGCTCGACGAGGCGTGCGCGTTCGCGCGGAACGTCGCCGAGCGCGGCGGAATCCTGCTGTTCGTCGGCACGAAGAAGCAGGCGCAGGACGCCGTGGAGGAGCAGGCGAAGCGCGTCGGGATGCCGTACGTCAACCACCGCTGGCTCGGCGGCCTGCTCACGAACTGGCGCACGATCACCGACAGGATCCAACGGCTGCACGAGCTGCGCCAGCAGCGCGACGAGGGCCAGCTCGACCTGCTCCCGCCCAAGGAGCGGATCGACACCGTCGCGGAGCTCGAGAAGCTCGAGGCGAACCTGGGCGGCGTCGCCGACCTGAAGAAGCAGCCCGACGCGATCTTCATCGTCGACCTCAAGAAGGAGCAGCTCGCGGTGCGCGAGGCGCGTCGGCTCAAGCTGCCGGTGATCGCGCTCGTGGACACGAATTGCGACCCGGAGGAGGCTGACTACATCATCCCGGGCAACGACGACGCGATGCGCGCGTGCTCGCTGATCGTGCGTGCGGTGGCCGACGCGGTCGAGGAGGGCCGTCAGCGAGTCGGCGCCCGCGAGTTCGAGCGCGCTGCCGCCGAAGAGCAGCAGGCGGCGGAGGAGCAACAGGCCGCCGCGGAGGCGCCGGCGGCACCGGACGAGATCCCGCCTGAGTACGAGCAGCTCTCGCGTGGCGAGGCGGCGGTCGAGCCCGAGCAGCCGACGGTTGCCGACCCTGTCCTCGCCGAGGGCGCCGACCAGACGCACGCGAGCGAGCCGGCCTCGGGCTCGGACGCCGTCGCCGAGTCGCAGCCCGACGCGGTGGTCGAGCCTCAGGCACCGACCGAGCCGCAGCCCGAGCCCGGCGAGCCCGAGCCCGAAGAGCCCACCCCCGAGCCGGAGCCCGGCGCGGCGGCGTCCGAGCCGGCTCGAGAGGAGGCGACGTCGTGAGCGTCGTCATCTCCGCGTCGCTCGTGAAGGAGCTCCGCGACCAGACCGGCGCGGGGATGATGGACTGCAAGCGTGCGCTGGAGGAGGCCGGAGGCGACCTCGACGCCGCGAAGCGGCTTCTGCGCGAGCGCGGAATGGCGTCCGCGGCCAAGCGCGCCGGGCGCGAGACCACCGAGGGGCTCGTCGGCTACCGCATCTCCGACACGCACGGCACGATGGTCGCGGTCGGATGCGAGACGGAGCCCGTCTCGAAGAACGAGGAGTTCCAGGCGTTCGCCGAAAAGGTGCTGAACGTCGTCGACTCCGATGGCACCGACGCGGTCGACGATCTCGACGGCGAGCGGCAAGAGCTGGTCGCGAAGCTCGGCGAGAACATCGTCGTCGCCGGCAAGGCCCGGTTCGAGAGGGTCGACGGCGGGGTCGTCAACGCGTACGCGCATCCACCCGCGAACAAGCTCGGCGCGATCGTGCAGCTGCGCGGCGGCTCCGAGCAGCTCGCGCGGAACATCGCGATGCACATCGCGTCGACGACCGTGCAGTGGATCTCGCGGGACGACGTGCCCGGGGATGTGGTCAGCTCCGAGCGCGAGATCTTCGCGAGCTCCGACGAGGTGCAGTCGAAGCCCGAGCAGGCGCGTGAGAAGATCGTCGAGGGGATGCTCGGAAAGCGCTTCTTCGCCGAACGCGTGCTGCTCGACTCGACCTGGATCCACGAAACGTCGAAGACGGTCGCCCAGGTTGTCGGCGACGAGGGCGCGGAAGTCCTCGAGTTCGAGCGCTTCGACCTGCGGGGATGACCGCCGGGCCCGAAGCAGCACCCGCTCGAGCGAGCGCACCGCCCGCGCTCTTCCGCCGGATCCTGCTGAAGCTCTCCGGCGAGGCGCTGATGGGCGAACACGAGTTCGGCATCGACTACGCGACGACGCAGGAGATGGCGGGGGAGATCGTCGACGTCCACCGGCAGGGCGTCCAGATCGCGATCGTCGTCGGCGGCGGCAACATCTACCGCGGCATGGCCGCGTCCGCGGAAGGGATGGACCGCGCGACCGCGGACTACTCGGGGATGCTCGCGACGATCCTGAACGCGCTTGCGCTGCAGGACGCGCTCGAGCGGCGCGGCGCGGACACGCGAGTGCTCTCGGCGATCGAGGTGCAGGAGGTCGCAGAGCCGTACATCCGCCGGCGCGCGATCCGCCACCTCGAGAAAGGACGAATCGTCATCTTCGCCGCAGGCACCGGCAACCCGTTCTTCACCACCGACACCGCCGCAGCGTTGCGCTCGCTCGAGATCGGCGCGGGCGCGATCCTGATGGGGAAGCACGGAGTCGAAGGGGTCTTCGACGGCGACCCCGGGAAAGACCCGGATTCGCGGTTCATCCCCGAGCTCACGCACCTGGAGGCGATCGAGCGCGGGCTCAAGGTGATGGACACGACGGCGCTCTCGCTATGCATGGACAACAGCATTCCGATCTACGTGTTCGAGATGGCGGCGGGCAACGTCCGGCGCGTCGTCTCGGGCGAGCGCGTGGGCACGATCATCTCGACCGACGGAGGGCGTTAGATGGAGACGATCGACGAGTTCCTCTCGGACGCGACGCGGCGCATGGACAAGTCCGTCGAGCACGCGCGCACCGAGTTCATGACCGTCCGCACAGGACGTGCCTCCGCCGCACTGCTCGATCGGATCACCGTCGACTACTACGGGACACAGACGTCCCTGAAGCAGCTCGCGACGATCAACGTGCCCGAGCCGCGGCTCCTGACGATCCAGCCGTTCGATCCGAGCTCGATCCGCAACATCGAGAAGGCGATCCAGGAGTCCGACCTCGGCCTGACACCGTCGAACGACGGCAAGCTGATCCGCCTGCCGATCCCACAGCTCACCGAGGAGCGGCGCAAGGAGCTCGCGAAGGTCGTGCGACACATGGCCGAGGAGCACCGCGTGGCGGTGCGCGAGGTCAGGCGCGACGTCCTCCGCCACCTGCAGGACCTCGCGAGGAACGGCGACGTCGGCGACGACGACGAGCGGCGCGCGGAGACCGAGGTGCAGAAGCTGACCGACGAGCACACGAAGCACATCGACGATCTGCTGAAGCACAAGGAAGCCGAGATCATGGAGGTCTGAGCTCGCGCTCAGACCTCTGGCCACCGAGCGTGACCTCGACACAGGCAGCGACGGAGAAGGACGCGGGCTGGACCGAGACGGCGCGCTCGGTGGCCATCATCCTCGACGGCAACGCGCGCTGGGCGCGGCAGCGCGGGCTCTCGATCGCCGAAGGTCACCGCGCCGGCACGCGAGCCGTGCGGCGCACGGTGGAGGCGGCGATCGACCTCGGCGTCGAGGCGCTGACGATCTACGCGTTCTCGACCGAGAACTGGTCCCGGCCCGACGACGAGGTCGGCGACATCATCGAGATCTTCGGCGAGACGATCGAGCGCGAGCTTCCCGATCTCTGCAAGCAGGGAGTGCGCGCGCGCTTCATCGGCCGCCGCGACCGCGCCCCCGAGGAGCTGCGAGCGCTGATGGCGGATCTCGAGCAGGAGACGGCCGAGAACACGCGCCTCGAGCTCTGGATCTCCTTCGATTACGGCGGCCGCGCCGAGATCGTCGAAGGCATACGGCGGCTGATCGCCGACGGGGTTCGCGCCGAGGACGTCGACGACGAGGCACTCGCGCAGCGGCTGTACGCGCCGGAGCTTCGCGACCCCGATCTTCTGATCCGCACCTCCGGCGAGCTCCGCCTCTCGAACTTCCTGCTCTGGCAGCTCGCGTACGCCGAGCTCGTGTTCGTCGACACGCTCTGGCCCGACTTCGGCGAGACGGACCTGCGGGCCGCGCTTGCGGAGTACGCACGCCGCCGGCGTCGCTTCGGCGGACGCTGAAGCTCGATCGGCACTAGTCTCGCCGGAGCGTGACGGCGTTCCTCTCGCGCATCCTCGTAGCGGCCGCGGGGATCCCGATCGTGCTCGGCCTCCTGTACCTCGGCGGCTGGTGGCTGTTCGCGCTCGTCGCCGTCGCCGCGCTGATGGCCCTGCACGAGTTCTACGGGATGGCGCGGCCGCTGCGTCCACTCGTCCTCGCGGGCTATGTCGGCGTCGGCGCGGCGCTCGTCGGAGCGGAGATCGGCGGCATCGACTGGATGCTCGCGGGCTTCCTGGCGACATTCGTCGTCGCGTTCTTCCTCTTCGTCCTCGCGTCGACGCGAGCGCCCGCGACGGTTTCGATCAGCGCCACGATCCTCGGTGCGGCGTGGATCGGGCTCGGGCTCGCGTGCGTGCTGCTCCTCCGCGAGTTCCCCGAGCACGGCCGCCTGGCGGCGTTTGCGGTTCTGATCGCGGTGTGGGCGGACGACACCGCCGCGTATCTCGTCGGCCGGCTGATCGGGCGGCACAAGTTCTCGCCGGCCCTGTCGCCGGCGAAGACGTGGGAAGGGTTCGTCGCGGGTACGGCCGCGGCGCTCTTCGTAACGTTCGTCGCGCTCTACGAGCAGGACTTCCTGTCGATCCCGGAGTCGCTGGTCCTCGGCGCTGTGGTGGCGATCGCGGGCGCGCTCGGCGACCTGTTCGAGTCGGCGCTGAAGCGCGACATGCAGGTGAAGGACAGCGGCACGATCCTCGGTGCGGCGTGGATCGGGCTCGGGCTCGCGTGCGTGCTGCTCCTCCGCGAGTTCCCCGAGCACGGC
>Ga0126307_10001297_pt1 | contig 16498 bp, 19 predicted proteins | sample Plot28_FD_89955 | JGI IMG/M metagenome (GOLD analysis project Ga0126307, IMG submission 89955) | Serpentine soil microbial communities from UC McLaughlin Reserve, CA, USA - Plot28 | ecosystem: Environmental > Terrestrial > Soil > Grasslands | place: USA: UC McLaughlin Reserve, Lake County... | reverse complement strand
TGCTGACAAGCGCCCGACAAGGCGCGTGCTGAAATGCTTCTATTCGTCCTTGCTAATCCAGTACGTGAACCCCAGGAAGGAGGAGTAGATCGTGACGATGATAAAGAAGCCGGCGAAGAAGCGGAAGATCCCGATCGCCGTGGGGTCTCCTGTGCTCCCTTGCTGCAGCAGCAGCGCCAGTTCCATCATCCCCCCTTCCCTTCCATTATGGGAACGGTCGGGCAGCCTTCCTTGACGATGGTCTGGTCCAGCTTGACGCACCCGTTGATGAGGTAGGCAGGATCGTTATCCACCCGGCGGGCGGTCTCGCGCGTGTAGCCCATCGTAACCATGGTGAGCACGACGAAAAAGGCGCAAGCCATCAGGGCGTACTGGCTCCACCGGCTCGCCCTTCCCCAATGGAAGCCCGTCGCCGAGGCCCTCAGGTACAGGGCGACGATAAAGAAGCCGGTGAGCATCAGCCCGATCAGGCCGATGTACTTCCAGGGGTACATGCTGCCCAGAGGTATCTGGGTATCCTCACCTTGCCCGAAGACGAGCCCGATCTGGGGTATCAGGTTCGCGTTGGCGGGGATTATGTTGAGCACGGTGAACAGGGCGGTGAAACCGAGGGCGCCGACGGAGAGCTTGCGCAACGTCTCCATCGGTTTTATGGCGAAACGCATCTTGTGGACGAAGTACGCCGTCGAGGCGATGCTGAGTACGGCTATCCAGAACACCAGCAAATTGAAGACCCAGGACTTGTCGCCGAGCATGATGGTGTTGAACGAGTCGGGCGCGCTCTCGCGGATGCCCTTGAGGTACCCGTAACCGATGATCGGCTGCATGATCAAGAATCCGAAGCCCCACAGGAGGCCGAAGTGCCCCATCCAATCGTAGTATTCCCTGTCGTCCTCGCGCGTCGTCCTCAGGTACCTGAAACCGGCCCAGCCTGCGATCAAAAACCCTGCGTAGGAGAAGTTGCCGACAAAGCGGTGCATGTTGAGCGGCACCATCGTCTGGTTGAGGAAGCTGCGCGCCACCAGGTCGGCCTGGGAGGTGACCTCGGCGGGCGTGAGCATAAAGGAGGCCACAGCGTCGATCATGGTCATCGCCATTAGCCCGAAGAAGCCGGCGATAAAGCCGAAGACGACGTGCAGACTCTTGCGGTAGGCCAGCTTGTCCCACACGTTGTACCAGGCGTAGACGATGATGATCTGGCCCAGGAACATGAAGGCCTCGACCAGAAACACCCAGAAGAAGATGTTCTGCAAGATGGAGAAGAAGACCGGAAATAGCGTAACGAGGGCGAGCACGAACGTGATCGCCAGGGCCGCACCCGAGGCGAACAGGAGAACCACGAAGCGCGCCAGGTTCCTCGCGAAGCGCTCGTAGTTGGTCTGCTTGGTCACCATCCCCAGGTACTCGCTCGTGGCGGCGATCAGAACGGCCCCGATGATGAAGGCGGCAAAGAGGATGTGCGACTGGACCAGAACGGCGATAACGACGTTCTTGCCGATTATCGGTACGTCAAGGTTGCCTATGGGCACCGCGCGGTCTCCTCTAGCTCGTTGGGAAGTTCATGATCCTGCTGACGGCCAGGAGCATGTTGAGTACGACGACCACGACCACCAGGATACCTATGACCGAAGCGAAGGGCCTGCTGACGGCGTTGTAGTGCTGGGGGCTCCGGTCGAGCCAAGGGACGGCGAAGAGGACCCCGATGAAGATCGTCGGCACCACGACGGCCCCGAAAGAGATCAGGGCGTATCCGGGGAAGAACATGAGCATCTGCTCGTAGAAGAAGAAGAACCACTCGGGTCTCGGCACGTACTCGACGGTCGCCGTGTTCGCCGGCTCGGTGAGCGGCGCGGGGGCGGCGTAAGAGAGCACGACGCAGGCGAGGAGGATGAAGGTGCTGACGTAACCATCTTTTAGTACCTGACCGGGGAAGAACCCCATGGTCTCGTCAGGACGCTCGAACACGTTCTCCTCGGTAATTACCTCTTCTTCAACCGGTTTGGCCTTGCCAGTAGCCGGAGCGTACACTCTCTACACCTCTTCTCTGTAATGTCCCTGGTACCCATCCTACCAGCGGTACGTTGGTCTTCTCGGTAAAAGCTGTTACTCACCGTCTCTTTCGTAGCCTTGCCTGTCCGCGCGATCGCGGCGTCCGACGTAGGGCTCCCCTTCGTCCTCACCCGTCTCGTAGCGGGTGTATTCTTCCATGCGCTGCCGTTCGTGCAGCTTCGCCAGCCTGTCCGTGTACTCGAACTCGCTGCCGAAAACCCCGTGACGCCTGAGCAGATAGAGGTGGGCGCCGATAAGAGGCGCTATCGTGGCGGGGAGCAGCCAGACGTGGATGGCGAAAAAGCGCGAGAGCGTCGCCGGGCCCACGGCGTCTCCGCCAAGAAGGAAGTGGATCACATAGCCGCCCACGAACGGTGAGTACGACCCGATCTTCATCCCTACCACAGAGGCCCAGAAGCCGTCCTGGTCCCACCTGAGCAGGTATCCCGTGAAGGACAGCCCGATCACGAGCAACAGCAGGATAACGCCTACCACCCAGTTGAGCTCGCGCGGAGCCTTGTAGCCGCCCGAGAAGAAGACCTGGCCCATGTGCAACCCTATGAACGCCATGAGGAAGTTCGCCGACCAGTAGTGGATGCCGCGGATGAGCTGTCCGAAGTACGCGTCGTTCATGATGTAGCTGACCGAGTTCCACGCGTCATCCGTGGTCGGCGCGTAGTAGAAGAGGAGCAGGATGCCGGTAAGGAACTGCAACGTTATGGTGAAGAGCACCGCGCTGCCAAGGGTGTAGAGCCAGGCTCCGCGCTTGGGAACGGGCTCGTAGAGGAAGTGCTCGAGCATGGTGACTATACCCGTACGGTGTTCCATCCAGTCAACGAGGAACTGGCTCGCCTCCGACGTCTGTGTTCTTATCCTGCCGATCATGCTCGGGGCTCCCTCTCTAGACCACGTAGGGTTGTTGCTTGTCCAGGCCGGGCTCGATGTCGAACTTGTGCTTGATGTAGAGCTTGCCGTTCTCCCTTACCTCGGCGTCGGTGTAGCGGTACATCCCGCGCGGCGGAGGGCCCCCGACCCACCCACCGTTGATGTCGTAGAGTCCGCCGTGGCAAGGACACAAATAGAGCTCCTTCTCGGGAAACCACCGCACGGGACACCCGAGGTGGGCGCAAGAGTTGCTCAGGATGTTGAGCTTGCTCATGATCTCCTGGCGCTCGGCTTCCGTAAAGCCCTCGCTCTTCTCGTCCAGGATGGCCGGGCGCTCCGGCTTGCCTATCACGTCGCCGTTGGACCCTTGCCTGCCCTGCTGCTCGATCGGGGCCTTCCACGAGAGCCAGACGGCATTGTCCAGCTTGTACTTCATTCTGGACTTCTGTGAGTTGGGGAATTCCTTCTGGATGGCCCTCTCCCCGTAGACCTGTTGCAGGGGGAAGGCGACTTTGAAGTGCGAGGGCTCCTCTGCCGAGACTTCGGAGACAGGACCGACTTCCTGCCAGCCGGTCCCCACGTCCGATTCACCGAGCACGTCGGTCTGGATGATCGGTCCCAGGACGAACGCGGCGGGAGGTATCGTCAGTATGGCCCCGACTATCGCTCCCATCACGCCGAAGCCGAGGAAGTCGCTGCGGGTAATGGGATCTTTCTGCAGCTCCGTCACGCTTCGCCCCTTCTAGAGCCTCCGGGCCTCACCTGCCGAACCCGGTCGGCGGTGGACTCGGTTGCACCGTATAGTCAGGCTGATTATATACCGTGTAAGGCACCCTGGAATTGGACTTCATGAACCCCATATTGAGCGCGATCACGGCGGCGACGACCCCGGTGGCGATCAGTACCACCCTGTAGCTCCTGCCCGGGCTGCCGTACCTGAAGCGCAGCCTGCCGCGCAGATAGGTTACGAACGCCCCGAACGTGGCTAGGACCATAACTAGGAGCGCTATGTAGCGCATGTACAGAAAAGGAAACTCGGCTAGCGGCGAGACCGCGTAAAGGCCAGCGACCGCGGCCACAAGGCCGAAGAAGCGGATGGGCACGCGACCGGCCCTGTCGGGATGCCTCTGGGCCCCGAAGTACATGGCCGCGTTGGAGAGCACGATCAAAACGACGACCAGGATGAGGTTTATGAGGAGCAAATTCGAGGTGGCCCCCGAGGTGAGCCGCTCGTAAGCGCCTCCTGCGTCCGCGCCTGACACCGGGTTCTCAGGCCTGGAGAGTTTGAGCGCGTAGACTATCGTGAAGCCAACCAGCGGCTGCAGCATCAAGAACCCGACGCCCCAGGTAAGGCCGACAGAGCTGCCCCAGTCGTAGAAGGCCCTGTCTTCCTGCGTCTTCGAACGGATGTACATAAAGGAAGCCCACGCGGCGATGGCGAAGGCTGGCCAGGAGAGGTTGGCGAACGTCCTGTGGAGAACCATCTCCGTGAACATGGGATTGAAGATGCCCTGCACCGCCGTGCTGAAGCTCTCGATGGTCGAGCCCGAGAGCGGCCGCACGCCAGGTCCGCCCGTCACCATGTACGTGTCTATCCCGGTCATGATGACCATCCAGACCCAGATAAAGAAGCCCATGGTGAATCCTAGGGCGATGTGCCGCCGCTTGTTGAGCACGCTGTAGCGGTCCCACTTGTAATAGTAGGAGTACATGCCCCAGAGCGTGAGGCCCATGGAGAGCATGGCGAGGGCGATCATGTAGAAAAAATGCGTGAAGAGCGAGGTCGTCACAGGAGGATAGAGGCCGACGAGCAGAACGATGAACAGTACCGCAAACGTCGCACCCGTCGAGAACGTGAGCACGTTGAAGCGGGCCATAGAGTGGGCGAGACGATCCATCCTCGGGCTGCCCGTGCGGGCACCCCAGGCCTGCAACACCGGCGCCGCGAGGGCGAACCCGACGAACAGCTCGGCAAAGAACATGTGCACGATCATCGTAAAGCCCGTGATAAAGCGGGCTCCGCCCAAGGCCGAGAAGGCATCCGACAGGTTCAACTGGGCCAACAGGTGCAGGCTCGAAGTGTACTCTACACCCACGCTATAACTCCCATCTAGACTTCCCCGGTTCTTTCCAGGACCGACTCCCCAGGCTGGCGTCCACCGGTTCGATGTAGAGTAGCCTGGTGGACGGCCCGGGGCTCCAGCCGCCGATCGACTATGTAGTAGATCGCGCCGCCACGCTGCAGGGCCTCCCTTATGGGGCGCAACAGCCGGCGCTCACGCGTCGAAGCGAAGACGAGTACCTTGCCCAACTCGAACTGGTCGTTCCACGCGTCGGCCTCTTCCTGGGGAGCCCCCATCTCCATCAGTATCGGGTTGACCCCGACCCTCGTGAGCGAAGCGGCGAAGAGTATTGTGGCCAGTGAGATGAAGACTATGAGGGTGGGTATCCCTATTGCCGGAGTCGTCATGGCGAAGAAGATGCCGAAGACTATGAAAGCGATCGCGAACCCCAAAGGCACCTCGAGTCCGCGCCTGTCGGCGGGGACGACGATATAGCGCGTGCCGTCGGGAAAAGGCTCGGGCTCGCTGGAATCGATGCGCTTGAGTATAACCGTCAGGTCATCCCTGCCGACGCCGAGCTCCCTGATCTCACTGACGGCCTGGTTGAGCCCGGTCCCGTCGTCTATTACCCCTACTACGGTGTACCAGGAGTCCTGCTCTGGTACCTCCCGCCCTTCCACCAAAACGCTGACCTCCAAAGAGGAACTTCTACGTGCGACGCTTGCAGCCGCCCAACAGCATACATGGTCGAGTCTCTGCATACTAGACCGTTCCCCACGCCCCGCGAGGATCTCTTTCACAATCCGTCACAGTATGTGAAGCTGGACTCCCATGCCTCCCGCGCGCTCGGGTAAACTGGACTCATGGATACTAGGAACAAGAGGCCCATCTCGGGCGAAAGCGAAGACTACTCCCGAGAGCGCGGGCTGGGGCCATGGATCAGGCGCAACCCCTGGCTGCTCATGCGGCTGTTCACGGTCGTCGTGTTCACTTTCGCGGCCTCGACGGTCGCTGCCAATTTTTCCTATGGTCTGGAAGGCAAACCGACGGTGCTCAGCACAAGTCAGCTGAACGCGGGCAGGCTCCCCGCGGGTACGGAGATCGGGGACTACGTCGAGGTGAGCGGTACTCCGGATGTCGGGAAGAACATAGACCGGGTGGGGGTGCCCGAATCCAGGATAGCGATCGTCTCCCGCTACGAGACCGCCTACTTCTACTTCCGCCTCAGGGAGACCGGCGACAACCTTCTCATCCAGTCCACGCAGGGGCTCCCCAGAGACCTGAAGAGTTCGGGCGAACGCGTCTGGAGGGGCAAGCTGGAGACCGTGGGGACCGTTATCTTCCACGATACTACCCAGAGAGGCCTCGAGAACGCCGGCCTCCCCCGCGACGAGAGCATCCCTGTCGTCAACACGGGCGAGACGCCAGGGTACATGCGTAAGATCTTCCCCGCCTACTCGGCCATAATCGGACTCTGGCTCCTCTCGATAGCCTGGCTGGCCTGGAAAAGGAACAAACCGCTGCTCGGTCTGTAGCATTTCAGCGAGTCAGCACGCTGCGCCCTTCGGGCTTCGCTTGTCAGCACGTTCCGGCCTTGCGGCCTCCACTTGTCAGCATGCTCAGGCTTCGCCTTCGCTTGTCAGCATTTCAGCTCTTTGCTGCTCTAGCCTTGCGCGGTCACGGCTTGCCGAACCTCTACAGGACCCCGGGTCTTCGCTTACCGCAGGGCGGTTACTAACCGCGCCCTTCGCTGCTATGCTGAAAGCCGCCAAAGGCGGCGTGCTGAAATGCTGACAAGCCTGCGAAGCAGGCGTGCTGACAAACGTAGGCCGCAGGCCGGAGTGTGCTGACAAACAGAGGGGAGAGCGAGACTTTGGGCACCTTCTTCAAGTTCTCCGAGCGGAGAACGAACCTCAGCACGGAGGTGGTGGCTGGGCTCACCACCTTTATGACGATGGCTTACATAATCTTCGTCAACCCGGCGATACTGGCTACCGAGGGTACGGGCCTCTCCGTACCAGGGGTGTTCTTCGCGACGTGCGTAGCTGCCGCGGTGGCGAGCATAGCGATGGGCCTCGTGGCGAACTTCCCGCTGGCCCTCGCCTCGGGGCTCGGCCTGAACGCCATCGTGGCCTTTACCCTCATCCTGGGCCTGGGATTGAGCTGGCAGCAGGCGATGGCCGTCGTCGTGGTCGAAGGCGTGCTCGTCACCGTGCTCGTCCTGACGAACTTGCGAGAGGCGGTGCTCGACGCCATACCCCTCTCGCTCAAGTTCGCGATCGCCGTCGGAATCGGGTTGTTCATTGCGTTCATCGGCCTGAAGAACGCCGGGCTCGTCGTGCCCAATTCCGAGACCTACTTGGCCCTCGGCGACCTCACGCAGGGCCCTGTCCTGCTCGCTGCCTTCGGGCTCGTAGCGACACTGGTGCTCGTGGCGCGCGGCCTGCGGGGCGCCATCATAATCGGGATCTTCATAACGGGCATCGTGGGGATGGTCTTCGGGGTCGTGCCGCTGCCACAAGGGATAGTCGACTTCGACTTCGACACCTCGACCATCGGGGGCGGGGTTCTCGCCGTGGGGCAGGTCTTGCAGCTCTCGCTGTTGCCGGTGATCTTCGCCCTGTTCATGACAGACTTCTTCGACACCATGGGGACGATGTTCGCCGTGGCCGAGGAAGGCAAGCTCATCGACGAGGAGGAGGGCAAGGTGCCGCAGGCCAAGCGCATCCTGCTGGTCGACTCGCTGGCCGCCATCCTCGGCGGAAGCATGGGCGCGAGCTCGGTAACGAGCTATATAGAGAGCGGGTCTGGGGTGGCCGAAGGAGGACGGACCGGCATGACCAGCGTGGTCGTCGGGCTCCTCTTCCTGCTCGCCCTGCCGTTCTCGCCCCTGATCTCTGTCTTCGGCGGCTCGCTCCCGATACCCGATCCCACGGGAGGCAACGACCCTCTGTTCATCTCGCCCGTGACCGCCCCCGCCCTAATAGTGGTCGGTTTCCTGATGATGACCACCGCGAGGCTCATCCCGTGGGACCACTTCGACGAGGCCATCCCGGCATTCCTGACCATTCTCACGCTGCCGCTGACCTTCAACATCTCCTACGGCATAGGCTTCGGTTTCATCTCCTACGTCCTGATCAAACTCTCCCGCGGCAGGGCCGGCGAGGTCCACCCGCTGCTCTACGGGGCCGCCGTGCTCTTCGCCCTGGCCTTCGTGTGGCCCGCGCTGCAGGGCCTGCTCTCCTGAGGGGTTTATGCGTGCAGAGTGGGGGGTAAAACGGGCAATAGTAGCGTGAGGTACGGCATCTGTTATATTGCGCTTGCGGGTGTCCTCCGATGGGAGTGAGTGGTGCACGAGGGGGAGGTGAAAGCGCATAGGCATCGTAGCGTTGATAGTGGTCGGGCTCGTAGCCGGCGTGCTGGCCAAGTGGGTTATGCCAGGGCCGGATCCCGGTGGGATCATAATCACTATCTTGATCGGCATAGCGGGAGCATTCGTCGGCGGCTTCGTTGTCCAGAGCCTCTTCGGAGGCCCGGAAATGACGCGAATAAGCCTCGGGTCTATCCTCATTGCGACCCTTGGCGCGATAATCCTGTTGGCGATCTACCGGCTGATAACACGCCGGGCGGTATAGCAAGACGCACACCGAAGAAAGGAGAAACATGAGCGAGAAGAGGTCTAAACAGGGCAGTCCACTACAGACCGATCGCGGCTCCACCAGCATCTCGGACAGCGTGGTCTCGAAGATCGCCGGTATCGCCTCCCAGGAGGTCGACGGTGTCAGGATGGGCAGCGGCGGCTCCCAGGCCGTAAGCGGCATCATCGGCTCCATCACGGGCGGTAGCAGCGGAGGCCAGACCCAGGGGGTCTCGGTGGAGGTGGGCCAAGAGGAGGCCGCCCTCGACCTGACGCTGACGGCCGAGTATGGCAAGTCGATACCACAGCTCGCCGAGGCGGTGCGCCGCAACGTGGCCAACAGGGTGGAGAGCCTCGTGGGGCTTCGCGTAACGGAGGTGAACATCACGGTCTCCAACATCTTCTTCCCGCAACAGGAGGCCGAGCAGGAGCGGCAACGGCAAATCGAGCAGGAGCGCCGCGAGCAGGAGGCGCAGGAACAGCAGCGGGTCCAGTAGAGGGCGGTCGACGGGAGAGCTGGACGTATTTTGGCAGACGGAATCCAATTGGCGAGGGCCGCGACCGAGGCGGCCCTCGCGACCGAGGGGGTCCACTCCATGGGGCGCGGGCGCTGGGTCGAGGCCGCAACCTACGAGGGCAACGAGAAAGTCTCGGGGGTGGTGGTAGGCCCTGAAGATCTGGAGATCCACATCGTCGCCGACTACCCGTTGCCGCGGCCGATCCCGGAGATCGCCGAGAACATAAGGGAGCGTGTGGCCCCGCAGTCCGGCGGGCGCACGACCAGTGTGGTGGTCGAAGACCTCGAGGTGGCCGAAGATGAGCGTCTTTAACAGGATAGTCATGACGCTGCTTTTCGCCGGCCTCTTCGTACTCGGCGTCTACATGGTCGTCTACAGCTTCGACCTTTTCGGCCGTAGCCTGACCTCCCTGCCCATCTCCGAGTTCGCGAATGGTCTCGAGAACTTCGTCACGCGTGTAGAGGATGGCGACCTCACTATCCTTACGGTAACCATTCTGGTTCTCCTGGCTGTAGTCGGCCTGCTCTGGTTTATCGTGGAGCTCACGCCCTCGGCCCCGAGGCGCGTGCGCATGGGGAATGGCACCTACGCCAGCCGCAGCGTGGTAGCGGGAGAGGTCTCGACGGCCGCCGAGCAGGTTCCTGACGTCCTCGGTTCTTCGGTCGGCGTGCGGGCCAGGCGTAGTCCTGGAGCCAGGGTAGACCTCGAGGCCAGGGTCAGGCGGGGCGAAGACCTGGGGACTATCAAATCGGGCCTGCAGACCAAGGTCCAACAATACATGTCCGAGAAGGGCCTACCGGTGAGCAAGCTCAACATAAAGCTCGTCGAAGCGGACCCCAGGCAGACGAAGACGAGGGTACAGTGAACGCGTTCAACCGCCTCATCCTTCTGATAGTTGCCCTGCTGCTTTTGGCGATCCCCATCTTGCTAGTTCTCATAAACCTGGGGTTCATCCAGGCTGATGTCATAGACCAGTACACGGGGTACAGGGGCGCGGTCCAGGCCCTTGGCGACTTCTCGGCCGCGGATCTTTCGACGGGGGTGCGGGCCGTGATCGCCGCCGTCGGGGCGCTCGTGGCCCTGATAGCGCTCTTGCTGCTGCTCAGGGAGCTCACCTTCGGGCGCAGGGTCTCGAGGAGTACCGTGATGGACGGCACGCCGGGCAAGGAGACCGTTATAACGGCCAACGCCGTCAAGACCCTCGTCGAGAGCGCGGCCAGGGAGGTTGGCGCCGAGTCCCCCTCCACGGCGCTCGCCTCCGACAAAGACGCCTACATCGTGTTCACGGGGATAGAGGTCCCTCCTTCCGACAACTACACCGAGCTCGCGGCGCGCACCAGGGAGAACATCAGGAGGGTGCTCGGGGATCAGGGGGTGCCCGTAAAGGACGTCGAAGTCACGGTAAGAGGAACCGCTCTTTAGAGAAAGGAAGGTAATGGCCACCTGGACCAACAAACAGTGGGGCGCCGTGATCGGGGCGCTGGTTCTGTTCTCGATGTTCTTGATCGGCTTCGAACAGACCCTCGTGGTAGTACTCTTCGGCATAATCGGCTACTTCATCGGCAAGTACCTCGACGGGGAGATCGACATCGAGGACATTCGCGCCCGCGCCCAGGGTCGCCGGAACGAAATGTAAGACCCCTCCGGGTGGCCACCCCGGGCTCATCACAGCAACATCGTCTTTCCTGTACCAGGATCTCCGCTGGTTTGCGGCGGTGTCAGGATGTATCCTGCCGGCGGTATGGTGGAAGGTAGAGAAGACTACGCGCGCCTGAGAGCCTGGGGCGAGGAGCCTGGTTCGGTGGCCGTACTCACGGATATCGACGGGACGCTCGCCCCCATCGTACCGACACCGGACATGTCGGAGGTCCCTGCTGGGATCAGGGTGTCGCTGGAGCGGCTGGCGGGGGAGTGCCTTCTGGTCGCGGCCATCAGCGGGCGCAAGACGCAGGACGCCCGCGGACTCGTAGGGCTCGAAGACGTCGTGTACTTCGGCAACCACGGCTTCGAGATCCTGCGCGACGGCGAGGTGGAGGTCATCCCCGAAGCACTGCCCTATCTGGAGAAGGTCGGGGAACTGGAGCGGCTGGCGAGGGAGGAACTCGCCCCTCGGGGCGCCTTCGTCGAACAGAAGGGCATAACGGCCTCGGTGCACTACCGCAACGCGCCAAGGGAGGTCGGCGAGCGCTGTGTTGAGTTCGTAAGGAGTGAAGGAGAGCGCCTGGGACTCAGGATCACGGTGGGCCGCGGCGTCGTCGAGGCGCGTCCCCCCATCAGGGCCGACAAAGGAACCGCTGTCCGTACCCTCCTCGAGGAGTACCGTCCGGAGAAGGCCATGTTCATGGGCGATGACACCACCGATCTCGACGCCTTTCGCGAGCTGGTGGAGTCACGCGAAGAGGGGAGAGTTCGGGAGATTCTGCGCGTAGGCGTGGCGAGCGAAGAGGGACCCGAGGAGATCGAGACCGAAGCGGACATCGTAGTCGACGGCGTCGATGGCGTCGGCCTGGTGCTAAAGGCTCTTCTTGGCGGGGGTTAGTCCCGGTCCCCGAGCACTCCGAGGAGCCAGGCCAGGGGGAAGGCGAGGATTACTCCTTCTATGGCCCCCAACGTCGCCCCTGGTATGGTGACCAGAACGAGCGTGTAAACGGCTTCGGTGGTCCCCCTGGGCACGTAGGCCGCGTCGTCGAAGAGGAAGGTGACGGTAGTCAGAAGGATGGCCAGCGCCGCTCCCCCGAGGCAGACAGCCAGCACCATCAGGCCGTAACGCGCGAAGAAGCTCTCCCTCAGTACTTTCTCCGCGAAACTTATGACGCCACCCGCGACCAGAAGCCCCGCGAAGACCGCGCAGAGAACGTACAGCAGGGAGAGGGTCAACGGGTCGAAATGGAAATCGAAGAGGTTCGTAAAGGTATTGTTGCCGATCAAACTGTACAGCATAGCGTTGGCCAGTGCGATCAGCATGGCCGCCACCATCAAGAAGATGCGAACCGCCGCGCTTATCCCCACCGCTCCCTGTACGCTTGTATGTCCTCTATCTGCGCCTCCACCCAGTCTTCTATGGTGTTGGAGTTGACCGTTTCGCGCAGAGCTTTCGCCCTACGCCCACGCTCTTCGTCCCCCATGGTGAGCGCGGTGTAGATGGCGTCGGCCTGCTCGTCTATATCGAAGGGATTGACACTCAGGGCGTGCTCGCCCAGCTCTTCGTGGGCGCCCGCGTTCTCGGAGAGAACGAGCACGCCGTTCTTCTCGTTGATGACGGCCGACTCCTTGGCTACGAGGTTCATACCGTCACGGACGGCGTTGACGAGAAGAACGTCGAAGTTCTTGTAGGCGGCGACGGAGCGGGGGAAATTGTCTTCCATAAAGAGCTCGATGGGCCTCCACGAGCCCGTGCCGTGCTCCTCGTTGACCTGCTCCGCCGTCCTTCCCACGGCCTCCATATAGGCGGCGTACTCGCGGACGTCGGTGCGGGAGGGCTGAAGCTGGGCGAGGAAGGTGACCTCGCCCACCAACTCGGGGTGGCGCTCGAGCATCCTGCCGTAGGCCAGAAACCCGCGGACGACGTTCTTGGAGAGGTCAGTGCGGTCGACGCGCAGAAGAAGCTTTCCAGGAAGGCCCTTGACGTAGCGCTCCTGTTCGAGCACGGCCTCGCTCTGCGCCAGCTCCTCGAACTCCCCGGGATCTATGGAGATGGGATAAGCACGCACCCACACCTCGCGTCCCCGGTAGCGGATCGTATCGCCCTCGGCCTCGGCGCCGAGTACGTCGGCGGCGGTCTCGGCGAAGGCGCGGGCGTAGCGCTCTGTGTGGAAGGCGACGACGTCGGCCGAGAGGAGGCTCTCGAGCACACCCTCCCTCACGTAGTGCGGAAGGACCCGCCAGAGGTCTGGCTCGGGCCAGGGGATGTGGACGAACAGGGAGATAAAAGCTCCGGCCCCGAGACGCTCGCGTACGAAGAGCGGGGTCATGTAGAGCTGGTAGTCGTGTAGGAGGATGGTGGACGACTCCTCCTCTCCCGCAGTCTCGACCACGGCGTCGGCGAAGTTGCGATTGACGGGAACGTAGCCCTCCTCCCAGGCCCGCCTGGTCTCGCTCCCGAGCGCGGGCGCGTAAGGGAGATCGTAGAGGCCGTGCTGGACAAACCAGAGGAGCGGGTTGGCGAGCTCGTTGTACATCAGGTCGTAGGAAGTGGGGTCGTGCTCCACGAACCTGATGCGCAAGTCCTCGACTTCATAGGTGGCCGTCTCCCGCGAGATGGCGACATCCTCCTCGCTCTGGGCCGAGGCGATCCAGACCGCGTTATCGGCGCGGCGGAGGACGGCGTTCAAGGCTGTGACGAGTCCTCCGGCTCCCCTCGAGTGCTCCCGCCCGCCAGACTCGCCGCGGGCGAACGTCACGGGCCCCCTGTTCGAGACCACTATGGTCTTTGTGCCCTCGCCGTGCGCCAAGTTTTCCCCTCTCGTTCGCTACCGGCCCAGCTAGACACTGAGCAGTTTAGCGAAAAGAAGGAGGTCGTCGCGCAGAAGGCGCGGCGTGAGGTAGTGTGTCCTTACGTGTTCCTTGCCGTGACGGCCCATCTCGCGGGCGAAGTCACGGTCCTTGAGAAGCTTCGTACAAGCGGCGGCAGCCTCGGGGATCGTGTCGACCAGCATCCCGCCCCCCGCGTCGACCTGCATGGGGATGCCGCCAACCCTGCTCGCCACGAGGGGTCTAGCTTTCCAGAGCGCCTCCGTCACGACGAGCCCGAAGCCTTCGCGGATAGACTTCTGGATCACCACGCCCGCTATGGACTGGAAGGCGTTGACCTCTATGGCCCCCACGTTCGTGAGGTTGGAGAACAGGAAGATGTCACGGTCTCCGTCGGCGTAGTTGACCGTCTTGTACCAGTAGTCCCAACCCTCCGGATCGTCGTGGGCCATCGAGCCGATCAGGACGAGCTGTGCTTCCGGGATCTCCTCCTTTATGAGCCTGTAGGCGTCGATGACGCCGAGAGGGTCCTTCCAGGGGTCGAAGCGCGAGACCTGCACTATATAGGGTCTCTCTACGTCAACGCCGAACTGGCTGACGATGTAGCGGGCGTCGTCGGCGCTCAGGGCCATGTTCTTGGGCGAGAGCGGGTCTATGGCCGGGGGGATGAGGGTGAGCCCAGGCAGGTGTACGTCGGGAGGCGTGTATTCCTCCATGGTGTAGATCTGCGCGTCGTAGTCCGCTATGTGCGGCAGGAGATAGTCGAGCACGTGAGGGTTGGGGGTCGAGAGGTCGGGATGGCAGCGCCAGATCCACCTGGTCTCGGGCGACAGACCACCCGAGAAATACTTGAGCAACGCGGGCTGTGGATCGTGGACGAAAACGATGTCCCAGTCCTCACCGGACTTCTGGAGGGCCTCGGCAGTCAAGCGGTTGTACTCTTCGTAGATCGCACGGTCCTCGACCGTGAGATCGTACTCGGCGCCCTGCAGGGCGTTGTGGAAGCTCTTGGTGACGTTGAAGAAAGGCTCCGAGCCGAACATGATGTCCCACTCTGTCTCGAGTCCGGCATCCTGCATTAGCGGCACGAGGGTGTACAGGATCTCGGCGACCCCCCCACCGAAGCTCGTCGCGCTGACGTGCAGAACCCGCTTCCCCCTCAGGCGGTCCCCGAGGGCCACTACTTCATCGTAGAGCTCCCGACGAACTATGCTGCGGTAATCGGCGAGCGATTTATTGCCGGGATTTACGCGCTGCTGCAATGTCTACCCTCTAGTCCTTCTGGCATGCGACGCTATTACGTACACGGCTAACTGTATATTAATGCCCACCGAAGATTCAACCGGAGAGGCCACGAAACGACGGGCGATTACACTTTTCCTGGCTTTTCGGCCTATCTGCGGGCCCGCCGGATCATCTTCAATCGTGTTCCCCCGCCCTTCGTCGAGTCGAGCACCAGCTCGTCCACGAGGTTGCGTATAACCGTGAGGCCAAACCCGCCGTGCTCATCAGGTTCACCCGTGAGATCCGCCACGCTGAAACCGCCGCCGTCATCCGTAACGCTTACCTCGATGCCCAACGGCAAGACCTTGTACTCGATCTCGTAGCTCTTCACGGCAGCGTGGCGGATCACGTTGGTTACCGCCTCGGTAACGGCTAACTTGAGATCGTAGACCTCTTCTGGTTCGAGCCCCGCCAGACGCCCAGCCTGGCCCATGACCAGCCGGGCGAGCAGCACGTACTCGGGGCTGCTCGGGAGGGTCAGCGAGATCGGGTCCGAAAACCCGCTCCCCTCTTCCGTGGCCTTTGCTGTCTCACGCTCCATCGGACCTCTCGGTCATCCGGCTCCTCCCCACGCACTCTGACGAGATAGGTTGCCGGAAGCGTAACTTTGCAACTTCGCGAATCTACTTACCCAGATGTATACGAGGCTAACCCGCCACGTGAGGTTGCCCGCAAAGAGGTTTCCTCATTGCGGACGCAATCAGCTTTCAGCTTTTTTCTAGGCTGATTGCTGAGCGCTGATGGCTGCGGGCACGACGGGCGGGAGTCAACTAGCCCCCGCCCATCGCTTCAGGTGCGTTCTGTTTCTGCTCGCACTTCTTCGTCCGATGCCCAGGGAGAGACCTCTCCCACGGCCTCTTCGTAGAGGCGCTCGGCCTCCTCTTCCTCACGCGGAGCCCTCCCGCTCCCCCTGGAGGCGCTGCCATCCTCGCTCTATGAGCGCCAGACACGAGAGAGGGGGCCCGGCACCGGGCCCCCTTTCGCTACTTACCAGAAGGTTTCTGCTAGAGGAGCCTCCTCGCTCCGACGTAGCCACGAATGTAACTTATGGGGGTCGTGGTCACCTGGTTGCCGATCTGGGCGTGGATGGTAGTCCCATTGCCCATGGCTATGCCGACGTGGGTGATGACCCCGCTGCCGTCCTCGCTCCAGAAGAGGAGGTCTCCGGCCTGGGGAGCACCGTGGACCGGGGTCCCGTAGCCCATCTGGCCGCCCGGAGAGTCGGGCAGGGCGATGCCGAACTCCTGGAAAACGAGCATCGTGAAACAGGAGCAGTCCTCGGACTTGAAGGCAATGCAGGGTGCGGGAGGAGAGAGACTGTAGGGGGTCCCCAGGTGCTCCTGCGCCACGGAGAGCACGTCGTAGCCGGAACCACCTACCCCACCGCCGCCTCCGCCGCGAGATCCGGAAGCCGGGGCGCTCGCCGTAGCGTCGGCGGGAGAAGCTGCGTTTGCGCCGTTGCCCCCACCGCCTCGCCTGGAGGATTTCGAACTGGGAGCAGAAGCACTCGCAGATGCGCTGGCGGATGCGCTGGCTTCGGCGGCACGCTGCTCGGCCGCCCGCTCCTTAGCGGCCTGCTCCTTAGCGGCCTG